>Ga0209511_1001829_pt1 | contig 18172 bp, 8 predicted proteins | sample SSSSmetaG_FD_184141 | JGI IMG/M metagenome (GOLD analysis project Ga0209511, IMG submission 184141) | Glacier valley bacterial and archeal communities from Borup Fiord, Nunavut, Canada, to study Microbial Dark Matter (Phase II) - ​SSSS... | ecosystem: Environmental > Aquatic > Freshwater > Ice >...
GAAAAGGGCGACATTCTCGCCCAGATTCACCTGATCAATTGCCTGTTTGGGATCGTCGCCTAACTTTTCCAATTTCTGAACGCAATCCGCCTCTTTTCCAAAACTATCCGCTTTTTGCGACAGAGCCACCCTCGATTGGTGACACTGAATACGGGCAACCTGCGCATAAATTTGGTATGATTTAGGTTGCAATTGGGGCAAATAAGATTATTATGAGACGTGAACCATGGATGCAAGCCTGACCCTTGATGCGCTTAAAGAACTGACTACTTATGCACAGGCGGTTGAACTGTTCGGAGCGCTTGGCTACAGCGATGCAAGCGATGCACCCATCCCCCGCCGCTTGCTACCTGATGGCGTTCCGATGCTCAATGCGAAGTATCTGGCTGAACGCGGCGGCTTCAAAATCCTGTATATTCAGCTCGATAGCGCACAGCTTAGCCGCGCCCAGCAGCGTAAAGTGATCGACGCGTTGATCCACGAACACCCATTTTGCCTGTTCGTTTTTCACAATCACACTGATCAGGTAGACCGTACCCTGTGGGAATTCATCAACGTCAAATATGGCAAGACGGCTACCAGTCAACAGCAGCGTAAGCTGATCCGGCGGATCACGATCGGACCGTCGGAACGCATCCAAAATCGCTTGCGCACAGCGGCTGAACGGATCGTCCGCCTTGATCTATCGGCGCGCCCGCATATTTCGCCGCTGGAGATTCAGAGCGACATTCACGATACGGCGTTCGATGTGGAACAAGTCACGCGCGATTTTTATCGCCAATATATCGACGTGTTCAACCAGTTTGTCAGTGCCATTGCCGAGCACAACCCGACGCTTGATCTGCCCAAACAGCGTACCAATGCCGAACATGAAGGGCAGCTTTTGCTTGACCGTTTGATGTTCCTGTATTTCATCCAAAAAAAGGGCTGGCTGAACGCTCAGGATGATTATTTGTATCGGCGCTTCTACGACGGCCCACGGCTGGCCTTGAGCGACAGCAGTTATTATCGGGATGCGATCGCGCCGCTCTTTCAGGTGCTGTCCAGACCGCTGCAGCCGGACACTCCGCCGTCGATCGGTCATGTGCCTTTTTTGAACGGTGGTTTGTTCCAATTCGATAACGTGGGTGTGAGCCTTGGTTTGACCATCCCGAACAGCGCCTTCAAAGCTGCTTTTGATGGGCTGTTCGAGCGCTATGCGTTCACTATCGAAGAAGACACGCCGCTGGATAAAGCCGTAGCGATTGACCCGGAAATGCTCGGCAAAGTGTTTGAAACGTTCGTGCTCACCCGCGAACAGGATAAAGACCTGCGCAAAGCGACCGGCAGCTACTATACGCCGCGTAATATCGTCAGCTTCATGTGCCAGCAAAGTTTGCAGGCGTACCTGACCGGACGCTGGCGCGCACAGTATCAACCCGTATCGGCGGACGGCCAACTGCCGATGGCGATGACGGGTGGCGGCGGTCAGCTTGAAATCCGATCGGTGGGGCTGGCACAGCAGGAAATTGAGTACAACGAACGGCTGCTGGCCTTGATCGTCAATAACGAGGCGAACCGACTCAGCAAAGACGAGGCGCGCCATATCCGGCGTTGGCTGATTACGATTCGCGTGGTCGATCCGGCAGTCGGCTCCGGCGCGTTTCTGGTGGGCATGATGCAGGAGATCGTGCGCCTGATCACGCTGTTGGATCACTACACGGACGAGCACGACACCCGCGCCAGCAATTATAGCTATAACCTCAAGCGTGAACTGATCGAAAACAGCTTGTACGGCGTCGATTTGCAGGAACAAGCCGTGCGGATTTGCGAGCTGCGTTTATGGCTGTCGCTGGTCGTTGAATTCGAGCCGGAAAAAGCTAATCGCCCGATTCAGGACTGGCTACGCCATGTGCGCCCGCTGCCCAACCTGAGCTATCGCGTGCGCGCTGGTAACAGCCTGATCGAACAGGTGATGGGTGAGCCGCTGCAATTGGACGCGCCCGGCGCATCGAACGATTTGCTGCCTGTCATTCAACGCATTCGCGATCAGAAGATGCGCTATTTTAGCATGATTGCGCTCGATGAAAAGCGAGTAGCGCAAACCCAAATCCTGATACTCAAAGCCACCCTGACGCGCGATTACCTGACCTTTCAGGCGCGCAGGCTGAACGATAAGCTGAACGTCACGATCGCGATGAACGTCCCCGGCATGGAGCACGCGCCCACCCACGCCGAACGAAAAGCACGCACCGCCTTGGAAGCGGATCGCGATCATCTGGAAGACCTGGCTAAGCACGCCGATGCGATCCGCCGGGAAGCCTATATGCTCGATACGCCAAGCCGCGATATGGATAAGCTGGTGGCGCTGGAAAAGGCGCTCGGCGCGTTCATCTGGAAGATCGATTTCAGTGACGCCTTCACGCCTGAGAGCGCTTCCGTTATGAACGGTCATGCGGCGAACGGTCATGCGGCAAATGGCAGCGCGGCGAACGGCGGCGGCTTCGATATCTGCATCGGCAACCCACCCTACATCCGACAAGAGCGCATCAAAGATCAGAAGCCCGCGCTGGAACGGCTGTACAAGGACAGCGTGTATGCCGGTACCGCCGATCTGTACGTGTACTTCTATGCCAAAGGGCTGGCACTGCTGCGCGACGGCGGTATCCTCAGCTTCATCACGCCCAACAAATTTCTGCGGGCGGGCTACGGTGAACGGCTGCGCAGCTATTTAGCCAGTCAGACGCGGCTGGAAACGCTGGTGGATTTTGGCGATCTGCCGGTGTTCGATGCCACCACCTACCCGCTCGTCAGCGTGATCCGCAAGGCCGCGCCGAACGCTGACTCGACTTTGCGCGCCGTGAATATTCACGATATGGAGCAGCTCGACTTGCTGGCAAAGATCGTGAACACTGCGCCGCCCATGCCACAAAGTTCACTGCGCGCGGAAGGCTGGCAGCTTGCCGACTCGTCTACGCTGCAACTCATGGACAAGCTGCGCGCGGCGGGGCAACCGTTGGGCGAATACGTCGGCGGCAAACTCTATTATGGGATCAAGACTGGATTCAATGAGGCATTTGTGATCGACTCGGCCACCCGCGATCGCTTGATTGCCGCCGATCCGAACAGTGCCGATGTGATCAAGCCGTGGCTGCGTGGTCAGGACGTGAAGCGCTGGCGGACTGAGTGGGCAAAACTGTACTTGATTGACGCAGTGATTGGCATCGAGATTCAAAAATATCCTGCAATCTTAGCGCACCTTACAGATTTTAAGGATCAACTTGAACGTCGTGCTGGAACACAAAAGTGGTACGAATTGCAAGCACAAGGAAACGAATTACGCGCCTATACGAATACAGGTAGAATCATCTTTCAAGAAATCGCTACATATCAATCTTTTGCTTATACAGAGGGTGATGTTTTAATAAATAATAAATGCTTTCTGATTCCCACAAATGATCTTTATTTGCTAGGCATTTTGAATTCTCAGCCTTCTTGGTTTCTTTTAGGACAAATTGCATCCAAATTGCAAGGCGGAGCGTTTGCGATGCAGTCAATATATGTAGAGCAAATTCCAATTCCTGCCGTCGCTGCCGATCTGCGCGCCGAAATCGAAATCATCGTGCGCCAACTGCTCGATCTACGCGGACCAGGTGACCAGGTGGCGGCACTCGAAGCGCAGTTGAACGCGCTGGTGTACCGCGCCTATCAGCTCAGCGCCGCCGACATCCGGCTGATCGAAGGCGATCCAACGCTGGCGCAGGTGCAGGCGGCGCACCCCGATCAGTGGGTGGTAATGGAAGTGACGAAGCGCAAAGACAAATTACCTTCAAACGGCGTTGTCTTATACGCTGGTCGTGATCGCGCTGTGGCTGAGGCTATCGCCGAAAAGAATCAGGGCAAAATCCTTTACGTATTCTACAATGGCAACCCCTTTGAAAGCAGCGCAGCTCTGGATGAACAAACGGTACAAAAACCAGCACAGATGTAACGGTATCATGCCACTGAGGGACAAAGTTTTTACGAACAGCGCTTGTTTGATTTTAGAAAGGGTGGCGCTGTTTCGCTCCGTCACCGAAGCACCTGAATACGGCAGCTTTCTGTTAGACACAGGCGCAGCCTATTCGATGATTTCGAGTCGTCTTTTCACGTGGGTTAGCGGCACAAACCCTATTATCGGCAGTGCCAATTTAGTTCAGCATGGGGGAGTCATATTGCGTACTAATCTGGTCAAAGCTGAATTGCTTTTAATCGATGGGGTAGTCAGCGCATACGACGTGGAATTTGCCAAAACTACTATTGGAAATTTAGAAGTCCAAGTAGACGGCGTTTTAGGTGGTACGTTCTTGAGCAAAGTCGGTGTTTACTTACAATTGGAGCGTAATATCGTAAAATTCTATTATGATTAGCCGACAAGAGACTTTACCTGTCTAACGGCAAATTGTTATCCTGAGTTGAATATCGTTTGCCATGCGGGAACGAAATATGGGGCGAGGCTTTTATGCTTACACGGCTAAAAATATCCGGTTTCAAAAATCTGATCGATGTCGATATTCGGTTCGGGCCGTTTACGTGCATCGCAGGCGCAAACGGCGTTGGTAAGTCAAACCTGTTCGATGCCATCCGCTTTCTGAGCGCGCTGGCTGATATGCCGCTGATGGATGCTGCCGCGTCAGTGCGCGATGAGGCGCAGCACTCGCGCGATGTTCATGCCCTGTTTCACCGCACAGGCGCTGGCTTTGACACAGAAATGACGTTTGAAGCGGAAATGATTGTGCCATTGCGTGGCGTTGATGACTTGGGACGGGAAGCCAAAGCAACCAACTCGTTTTTGCGTTATGAAGTACGAGTGGCTAATCGCAATGGAGGGAGTTATACGGGTGATTCACTGCGTTTGCTCAGTGAGTCATTAGTTCCTATCAATAAAAGCGATTCCGTCAAGCATTTATTTTTTCCACATGAAAAAGTATGGCGAGATAGCGTAATAGATAGTGGACGGCGTAAGAATGCCTTTATTTCAAGTACGCCTGACGGCATGATCAGCGTTCACCATGATGGTAAGGATATGGGTCAACCAAGTGCAGTTTTGGCAGAAATGCTGCCACGCACGCTGATTTCAGCCGCCAAAAAAATTACGGATGGTCCGACAATGCTGCTGGCGCGGCGTGAAATGCAGTCGTGGCGGTTGCTGCAATTAGAGCCGTCCGCACTACGCCGCCCAGATGAGTTTACCGCGACGCCGCATCTGCAAATGGACGGCGCGCATTTACCAGCTACGCTCTACCGTTTAGCACGGGAAATACCGGATGGCGCGGCAGAAGATCCTGGTGCAGTGGGAAATGGCGAGGATAACGCAGTTTACGCCGAAATTGCTAATCGGTTGTCCGAATTGATCGATGATGTGCGCACGGTTCATATTGATCGCGATGAACGGCGCGAGCTTTTGACATTAATGGCTTCACTGCGCGATGGTACAACGCATTCAGCAAAGGCGCTTTCGGACGGCACGCTGCGCTTCTTGGCACTTTCGGTGCTGGAAATGGACCCACAAGAGTCAGGCTTGATTTGCCTGGAGGAGCCGGAAAACGGCATTCATCCGGCGCGCATCCCGGCTATGCTGCGTTTGCTCCAGGAAGTGGCGACAGATCCCACATTGCCAGTAGATGAGACGAATCCGCTGCGTCAGGTGATCATCAATACCCATTCACCCGCAGTCGTACAGCAGGTTCCTGAAGACTCATTGATCGTTGCTCAACTGCGCGAAACAGTCAGCGATGGTCACCGCTACAAGCGCGCCAATTTCGGCTACCTGGAGAATACATGGCGTGAAAAAGCTGCCAAGGCTGATGAAAAAACACCTGATATTATCTCGAAAGATGTTTTGTTAAGTTACCTGAATCCGGTGGCACCGGAAGCGGATTATGCAGCGGGTTACTCATCAGCAGTGGTTGTTCAGATAAATGGTCAAGCCGGTCCGCCTACGATTGCGCGGCGCGTTATTGATCGTGACGATATGAAACAACTCATGCTTCCTTTATCCGAAATCAACTAGCCTATGCCACCCATGAATGCGCTAAACTACACGCTTGTTTCTGATGGCAGTTCAGATCGGATGTTGCTGCCGATCCTTTCCTGGGTTTTGCAACAAGCGCATCCAACTTGGACATTTAATCGCGAATGGGCTGATTTGCACACGGTGCGAAGTAAATCAACGAGCTTGACTGATCGTATTCGCTTGAGTGTGGAATGGTTTCCGTGCAAAATCCTGTTCATTCACCGTGATGCAGAGCTTGCGCAGCCTGAAAAACGCCATGCCGAAATTGACGCCGCGCTGCGAAAAGTTACGTTAAACACTTCACCTATCATTATTCATGTCATTCCGATCCGCATGACTGAAGCATGGCTGCTGTTCGATGAAGCAGCTATTCGGCAGGCAGCAGGCCGACCAGGTAATAAGCCAAAGTTGGTGATGCCAGCGCTCAAACAGCTTGAAACGCTGCCTGATCCCAAAGCGACCTTGTTCGATTTACTCACTCAGGCCAGCAACTTGACTGGGCGTAGAGCAAAAAACTTCCGACCTCATGAGCGGGCATATCGCATGGCAGAGTTGATCGATGATTTTTCGCCGCTGCGTTCGCTGTCTGCTTTTCGTGCGCTAGAGGCTGATGTGCAGGCGTTGTCACTATAAAAACGATTGTTATTAGGGAAAGTGATTGAGCCATGCCCACCACCCACGACATCATCGATAATCGCGGCGAGTTACTCGTCGATCACCTGAAACGCTATCTTGCCGATAGTGAGTCGGCGCATTTTGCGGTCGGCTATTTCTTTCTGAGCGGCTTTCAGGCGATCGCACCTGAAGTGAACAAGCTCAAAAAGCTGCGTTTGTTGATCGGCAATGTCACCAATCGCGAGACGATCGAGCAGATGATCGAAGGCTATGGACGGCTCGACATTGCGCAGCGCCGAGGCCGTTCCGAACGCATGAATGCCGCCGAACGCCCGCGAATTATCGAGGCCAGCAGCACCGCCGCGCGCGAGTCATTGGCGCTCATGTTGCAGGGTGACGCCGAGCAAGACGCGATCTTGTCGTTGGCGCGCGGTATTGCCGAAGGGCGCATTGAAGTCCGCGTGTACACCAAAGGACGGCTGCACGCCAAAGCGTATATCTTCGATTACGATCAAAGCCGCATTCGTGCCACGCGGGGCGCAGCGATCCTCGGCAGCAGCAACTTCAGCCTGAGCGGAATTGTCCACAATACCGAACTGAACGCGGCTATTCATGGCAACGGCAATCACGAAGCGCTGTGCAGTTGGTTCGAGGAGCTATGGGTCGAGTCGGATGATTTCAGCGCGACCTTGATGAGTCAAATTGAGCAGTCATGGGTGGCCGAACCGGTCACACCTTATGAAATCTACCTGAAAACGCTCTACGCGCTGGTAAAGGATCGGCTGGAAGACACGCGCCATGCCCAATTGTTATGGGAAGCCGAAATGCCAGCGCTGGCCGAATTTCAACGGGTTGCGGTGGAGCAGGCGCGCCAAATCCTGCGACGGGCGAACGGCGTCTTCATATCGGATGTAGTCGGCTTCGGCAAAACGTATATTGGTGCGGCGCTGCTCAAGCATTGGAATTTGTACGAAGGCGCTTACGCGCTGGTGATTTGTCCGCGCTCACTGGTCAATATGTGGGAAGGGATGTTCGCGCAGTACGGCATTTGGGGCGCGGTGTTGAGTATGGGCGAACTCAGCCAGAAGAAGAACGAGCGGCTGTTGTTCGAGGACATGCGCTACAGTAACGCTGGAATTGTGCTGATCGATGAAAGTCACAACCTGCGTTCGCGCGCCACACAGCGTTACAAAGCCGTGGAGCGCTTCACACAGGGCAAAACGTGCATTCTGTTGACCGCAACGCCGCGCAATACGAGCGCCTGGGATGTGTATCACCAGATTAAATTGTGGCATCCCGATGATCAAACGGCGCTGCTCGACCCGCCTAATCCGCCGAACCTGGCCGAATTCTTCAACCGCGTGGAGCCGCGCGGCAAAGGCAATCCAAGCGCCGAACTACGCGATCTGCTGGACAAAATCCTGATCCGGCGCACACGGCAGCATGTGCTCGAATTTTATGGCGAAGCGGACGACAGCGGGCGGCGCTTTGTGCGCGTTCAGGGCAAGCCGATGTACTTCCCGGATCGGCAGTTGCAGACGGTGGCATACAGCATCGAACAGACTTACGGCGCGTCGGTGTATGCCTCGCTGCGGGATATGTTGCGCGGCCTGACTTACGCGCGCTACACGCTGTATCACTATGTGCAGCCACAATATCGCACCTTGAAGCAGTATCAAAAGCTGAAAACAGCGTCCGGCGCATTGCGCGGCCTGATGCGCGTCCTGCTGTTCAAGCGCTTTGAAAGCAGCGTGGCCGCCTTCCGTTCGACGCTTGCCAAACTGATCAAGTTGCATCTGATTTCGCTGGAGGCGATGGCGCGCGGCTTCATTCCAGCCGGTGAGGAAGCGCAGCGGATCATTTACGATATGGAAGGTGAACTCGATTTCTCCGAAGTTGAGGAGGACTTACGCGCGGCCAGCCAGGATTATCCGCTCGAACATTTCGACGTGGATACCCTGCGCGATGCGCTCCTGGCCGACAAAGCGATTTTTGAGCGGATGGTCGCCTTGGTTGAGCCGATCACGCCGAAGCTGGATGATAAGCTGATCACACTTCAAACGATGCTGCGCACAGGAAAAGATATGCACGGTGAGACGCTGCCCGGCGCAATGCCACGCGGCAAGGTGCTGATCTTTACGCAGTTCAGCGATACGGCGCAATATCTGTACGACAATCTACGAGAGATTGTCGGTGAAAAAGCCATTCGCAAGGTGGACAGCCGCACCACGGACATGATCGAAGTTGTGCGCCGATTCGCGCCGCACGCCAATAAAGCCAAGCTGGATAAGACCACCAACGAACTGCGCGTTTTAGTGGCGACTGACGTACTTTCCGAGGGTTTGAACCTGCAAGACGCCGATCACGTCATCAATTATGATCTGCACTGGAATCCGGTTCGGCTCATCCAACGAGTCGGGCGTATTGATCGATTGGGCAGCGCGCATGGGACGGTGTTCGCTTTCAACTTTTTGCCGGAAACGGGCGTTGAACGCGAATTGGGATTGCAGGAGTCACTCACGCGTCGTGTACAAGAAATTCACGATACCATCGGCGAAGATACCTACGTCCTGACGCGCACCGAGACGCTCAACGAAGAAGCCATGTACGCGATCTATCAGGCTGATGCGCGCGTTCTGGATGGCGACGATGAACGTCAGCCATTCAGCTTGCTCGAAGCGGAGGAGATCATACGCAGCTTGCGCGAGAACGATCCGGCGCTGTTTGCGCGTATCCGTACCCTGCCGGATGGAATCCGCAGCGCAAAAGCGGCACCGCCGCACTATGACGAGGCCGCCGCGTTCGTGCTGTGCGAAGCACGCGAGAAAGGTGGCGAAACGCGCTATCGGCGGCTGTACCTGGTCGATTCAACAGGCAATCCACTCACATCGGAGTTTCCCGCGATTATTCAAGCGATTCGCTGTGCCGCCGATGAGCCGCGCCTGAGCCTTCCAGCGGGCTATAATGCGCTCGTACAGGGTGTACATTTTGCTTTTGAGCGAGAAGTGCGCGAACGCCAATCCGACCTACGACATACAGCCAGCCGAGGCTTAGGGCGCGATTATGCCGTTAACGAACTCCGCACACTATATGATGCAAAACAGGATGATGCAGAGCAGGATACAGCATATAACGAAAATATGCGGCAACTCATCGCGCACCTCATCAACCTGTTCGCCTATGCGCGTTTTTCGCGGCGTTGTCATAACGAATTGAATGCACTCCGTCAACGTGAAGCAAAAGGCGCTGAATTGATAGAGCAATTAAGTCGTATTGCGCGCGATTATGATTTGGAATCAAAAACGCAAGCGCCATCTGTCACCGATGAATTTCTAATGACGCGGATCGTGTGCAGTGAAGGGCTTTGAGAATATAAAATACAACATTCAGGTAGGATGAAAGTCCAGAGGCAAATGTGGGGAGAATTGCGGTATGGAAGGCTTGCACAGATGCGGCAAACTTGAATAATTGACTGACAACTTTTACTCGCTCATGAGTCTTTTGTATTATTTTTCAAACAACGCTAAAATAATTAGAAACCAAATGGAAGCTTTGGGGAACTTACGCTGCAAGCGATTATTTAACATTTTCAATCTTCAGAAAATTACAGATCATCAATCCTTGAAAATCTTTCTACGCATCTAGTCGCATACAAGAGCTGAGTAATCTTATGACACCTAACAATTTGTTAGATAGCTTGGCAAACGTGCTAAAGCAAGTTTTTGAACCAATACGTGATGTGCCTGCTTTCAGCAGAGTCAAGCTGGTGTTATTTACCATCTTTATGCTGCCCCCCCTTCTAACTCTCTATGGACTTGCCACTACGCATACCGAATTTACGCCAATCGTCGGTGCCCTTTCAGCTTTTATATTTACACTTTGTTTTGTTGCATTCATTATCATCGCTCTTTCGCTTAACCAAACACGCCCGCCAACTAAACCATTTGCCAGTGCTTCCGAACAAAAGGTCATCGAATTTCGCGTTTATGAAAAAGATGATCTTAGTCATCGTATCCAAAGTGCACGCGTTGAGCTTCCTGAGCAAGCCTTTACTGGCCCACGAAAAACTAATGACGAAGGTGAAGTCCCTCTCAATACGCCTCTTGGTAAACAGCGCGTGCGAGTCACAGCCGCCCATTACCATCCGTTTGATGATGTCGTACTACTTGTATTCGGTAAACGTTGTGAAATTCCGCTTGAAATTGATCCCATGTATCAATCAGCTAATGAACAGTCAGAACAGAATGCCCGTGTCTTTACTGTGAGGAGCAAAACTATGTCGTTTAGGCAATTTTCGATTACGCTAACGCTCATTATGTCACTTTTATTGCTTTCTCTTACTGGACTTATATTAGCTTATCGAGGCGTGTTGAGCACTTCAGCGCAAGCCACTACCGTGGTAGCGACACTGCTGCCTAGCTCAACCATCGCTGCCCAAACCGTTATTACGGTAACTGTGCCGCTTACGGTTACGCCCCTTCCTGCTATCCCACTAAATGTTCGGTTGTTCGCCAGCCCTAACAGCTTGACGATTTACGTAACGGGCGGTGGCAATATTGTCGATCTGAGTCACATAACGTTTGTCTATCCAGGCGATCAGTTGACGATTTCTCAAATGTTTGCGGTGTCTGCTACAGATACGGTGCATATTTCGCCTCCTGAATGTTTACGTGTTTTCTATGGCCAGGATGACAATGTGCTTCCTCCACAATGCGGCTCACATCCAGATGTAAATGACAAAATCAGCGTAAACTTCTGGTACATCAACGGCCAGTATCAACAGTTTCACCTACTCAATGGCAACGAGCCTATTCAGTTTACAGATGGGAATGGTACGTCCAAACCGGCCTGCCAAGCAAGTTCCGACAGCACAAAGCCATGCTCATTCCTTTTTGATCCACTTTCTAGCGCGACGACTGCTACACATGTCCCCTTGCCGAGTTCAACAGCTTCCGTAATACCAGAAATACAAACCCAATCTGTGAGTGCCTCATCATCCAATGTATCGATGACTATAATGACCATGACGGCAACCAATACTAGCTTTACGATCATTCTCAGTTCGCCAGTCGATACTCCGATTGACTTGAGCAAACTTCGCTTTCACTCGGAACACGGCGATTTGTCTTTCAAAGCCATGTTTGCCAATGTCAACGCTTCCCAAATAGCAGTCAACAGTTGTTATCATGCGGTCGTTTCTGGTTTGAATGCAACCCCGCCTCCTCCGTCGGTGCACTGCGTAGGAAAAAGCTATACGCCAGCGCAAATTCAGCTTGTCGATAACTTTTGGTACGACCCAACTTTTGGATTGCCACTGTCGATTACGGTGATCAATGGTGAACAAACTCTTAGACAAGCCTGTCAGGTTGTCAACACAACTTGCACAATTGCACTTTAGCATCAAGAAACTTACCGCTCTGGAGGGTAAAAAGTGCTCAAATCGGCGTCATTTTCCGTAAATAACATACGGCACAAATCACTAAGCCAGCTTACGGTGTCAATCCTTTTGACGATCATTTACGGTATCGTGCTTATATCGCCTGTTGCCGCACAATCCACGCCTGCTTCTGTAGAAGTTCGACTATTTGCAAGCCCAAACAGCCTGACGATCTACGTGAGCGGCGGCATTAAAGGGATCCCTATCGACTTAAGCCAAGTCACCTTTTTATATGAGCAGGACGGACAATTGACTTTGGCACAGATGTTTCGCGGCTCAAATACTGATACGTCGCGCATTTTATCACCAACCTGCTTGCGGGTTTGGTATGGCCCTGATGATCACGTGATGCCCCCACAATGTATTACAATGGATGTGGACGACAAAATCGACACAAATTTTTGGTATATAGATCCAGTTTATCAGACTCTGACCATAAAAAATGGCACTCAGGCTATCCACTTCGTAGATTCTCAAGGAAACTTTCACAGCCAATGTCAGGCGAGCAATGTATGTGTGTTTCCGATTGCTTATCCATCCACGCCAACTCCGCCACCCATTGATACATTGCTACCCATTGATACATTGCTACCCACTTTAACAGCCACACCATCACCTACATCAACAATGACTATGTTCCCGACACTGAGGTTTACGGCGACGCTTCCAGTGAATGTATCGATTATGGAATCGCCTACGAGCGCTTTACCATCCACAATAGTTCCGAACACTATAGTACCCTTGCCGATTGAGGCGTGCTCATCAAGGCAACCATCTATCCAACCCCAATCAAGCATCCATATGATAATCACGGCCACAAATAACAGTTTTACGGTAATTCTAGACGATTCGCCAATTCAAAAAACAATCGCGCTGGATCAGCTTGTCTTCTGTTCGCAAAATGGCGAGCTATCATTCCACGAGATGTTCGCTAATGTCAACGCTTTGGCGGCACCGACTAATGCCTGCTATCACGCCGTCATTGCTGGTTTAAGCGTAACCCCGCCACCACCTTCAGTGCGCGCAGGATCGGATCAGCAAGAAAGTAGTCACAAAGCTGGTTTAAGCGTAACCCCGCCACCACCTTCAGTGCGCTGCACTGGAAAATTCTATGTGTCTTCGTCCCTCCAGCCTGTCGACAATTTCTGGTACGAGTCGGATCATAATCTGTCCTATTTCGTGACCGTGCTCAACCATGGTCAAGTCCTTAAGCAATCCTGTGATGTCAATAATAAACCATGCGTTGTCGCGTTCTCTTAGTAAGATTTTCATCTCTCAGAAAGGTTCAAACTATGTTCAAATTGCCTTTAGTATCTATCAACAAGAAACGCTACATGTCAGCGTGCTCCCTTATCCTGTCCGCCTTTGTAATGCTGTTTCTTTTTGCGCCCCTGACATCGGGTGCACAGGCACAATCCATGCCTAATTTTGTAGAAATTCGACTGTATGCAAGTGCAAATAGCCTGACGATCTACGTGAGTGGCGGAATTCCTGGAATTCCTATCGACTTAAGCCAGGTCACATTTTTATACCCAGGCGGGCCTTTAAGTTTGGCAGCCATGTTTCACAGTTCGAATACTGATACGACGCACATCATATCACCAACATGTTTACGGGTTTGGTTTGCTTCTGATGATCACGCTAAGACTGCACAATGCGCTACAATAGATGTAAATGACAAAATTGACACAAATTTCTGGTATATAGATCCCGTCTATCAGAGCCTGACTATGAAAAATGGTGCTCAGGCTATTCAGTTCATAGATTCTGAAGGAAAGTTTCGTCTTCAATGCCAGGCCGATAAGATATGCTTGTTTAACATTGCCTACCCACCAACGCCAACTCCGCCACCCACCAATACACTACTGCCTACATTAACATTCACATCATCTCCCACATTAACAATGACCATGTCTCCATCAGCGACGTCCACAGCAACTATTGCATCATCACCAACATTAGCGGCATCAATAACAGCTACCGTGCCGAGCCTAACTCCTACATTGGCAGCAACACTGGTACCCACCATAACGCCCAGCCCGACGTTTACCGCAACGCCTACCACTCTGCCCACATTCACTTATACCCCTTCACCCACGCCATCGCCCTTGCCGACCCCCATTCCTGTCGTCTGTCAAAATATTCCCGGACCAACCAACGCAAGCGTCAGTGCCCTCAGTTGGAGTGCCGATGATAAGCAAGTTGCCATCGTCGATAGTCAAGGACAGCTCAACGTCGGCATGGTCACTACGCCTAGCCCAATGACTTTTACGAAAGTGGTCATCGCACAAGGTAAAGTTATTAGCGCAATGTGGCAACCGCTTGGCGATTTGTTGTTGATCGGCTATGATAATAGTGATGTTTACCTTTGGAGGAACGGGCAAACCGTCAATGGTCCCTATAACGGGAATCCAGGCACACTTTACGCGCTTGCATGGAGCCCGGATGGAAAGCAATTCGCGACTGCTGGACCAAGTAACGGCAATGGCGGCGGATTACGAATATGGATTCCTGATGCCAAAGTAGGCTGGAAGCTGCGATCTCCCCTAATTAGTTCGAATACAGTCGCAAACCTTGCTTGGAGTTCAGACAGCAGCTCGATTGCCGCGTCTTTAACCAACTCCGTTGGTATCTGGGATGTTTCTAAAGGTAATCAAATTGCCGTTTTGAAGGATAGTGCTCCGGCGAATGCCAATTTTAACTCTAACCCACCTGTTACTTCCATGAATTGGTTTCCTTACACGACATCGCCGTACCATTTCGTGACAACACATGACGATGGAAGTATTAAGCTATGGGACATCACCGGACAAAAAAATGTAATCTTGGCGCGTCATATCGTTAAACCGCAAATTGTAGTTTTTAGCGCTGCTGCCAAATTGGCAGCCCGCCAACAACCCTATATTGCGATTGGGCATGTAGGTGGCATCAGCATTTATGATATACGCAACCAGCAGCTAATAAGTATCATTACAGGCCAACAAATCGCCCCCACGATTGCTAAAGATTTGACAATAACTGCGCTAACTTACAATAGCACTGGAGCACTTGTAATGGGGGGCACCGATGAAGGCAATTTGCTTCTCTGCAACATGCCTCTCAAGTCACCGCAGCGTTTAGGACAAACCACTATCACTTCTTTACGTCCTCAGTCCAATGCGGCGAGCGTAACTTCGATGAGCTGGAGTCAGGATGGTAAATTTTTGGCAACAGGTATGAAATCGGGCTATGTGTCAATTTGGGATTTCAATGTCAATACGTTGTCGCTCCATGAGCTAAACACTTTTGCAGTTTCCCCTAACTCAGCCGTTTCTTCTCTCAAATGGGATAACAACCCCACCCGTAATTATCTAGCCACTGGCTCATGCAATGGAGCAATCCAGATTTGGAACATGGGGTCATTGCAAACGTCACCAGTCACGCCTCCGCAACTAGATACTGAACATAGCCCCAAAAAACAATATCCAAGTTGTGTGACTGCGCTAGATTTTGGACCGAATAATACTTCGTCGTCCAACCTATTGGTAGCCGGAAATGAAAATGCTGCAGTGATACATCTATGGGAGTTATTGCATGGTACGGAGATTCCAGCTAGTTTGGTAGGCACTACGCATCCAATAAATGGCTTGGTATGGAATATAAATAATCGATTAGCGATTGTGACCAAAGCTGGGGCATTGAAAATTGCTGATATGCAAAACAGCAATAACGGTGTTATCAAGATGCCAGTTCCTTATAACTACAATCAGAGCGATTTTATCGGTGTGTTATGGCGCGATAGCACGAATCGTATCATGGTATCAACAAGCGATGGGCTAATTGATGTCTGGTACTTTACGGCAGGTGATTATGCAAGCGGCAAGCGCGACATTATCATTTCCGGTACGCTCGTCTCTTTAGATTGCGATTTGAATTGTGTCTACGTAATCGGGGTCAATGGTCGGCGAGTTTTACTTTGGAACGGTACAACCGTCGAATTTCTAGCAAGTTTAGAGGTCAATCAGCTTCTTTACACGAAGCTCACATGGCATCCAACCCTCAATGTCATTGCACTGGGAGATGAGTTAGGAGGTGTCACCTTGCAGGTAGTTGATACTTCTCAATGAAGTTCAACGAAAGATTCCGTGCGTAAATACATCACAAAATTTTATGGGATGAATGAGTTGTTCATGCGACAATCCCGACAAATATCCTATACTTTCAGTTCGGATAGCAGTAACGATTTCTGAACATCCTTGTGCTTGTTTGTCCGTTCCGGTGTTCCGGTGAATTTCGCAAAGTATTCCCCATAGAGTCAGATCAGAGCACAATGCTCACTGCGTTAACTTCGTTCTCTGATCTGATTTAGTTTCAGGAATCTACCGGAACACCGGAACAAATACGACTACTATCACGTTTTCAGTCAATTTTCACCGGAACAAAACTGGAACACACCGGAACGCGATTACTCGCTCAGATCATCAGCAGCGCTTCGCAATCGCAGGCCGACCATCCCCCACTGTGGCCTGACCACGCCGGATGTCGGGTCAGTCGCGCGTTGTTTGGTGCAATGGATACCGATGTGGTAGCCGCACAGCACGTCGCGCAGCTTCGGACGTGAAACCGAGTGCAAGCCGTTTTCCGCGCACCAGCCCGTGAAATTCGCATAGAGCATTTTGGTCGGCGTGAACACGTTCGGCGTGCAGATGCAATTTTCCGACACCCACAGCTTGACCGCATCGCCGTTGCGTTCAATGTCGGTGAGCAGCGCACGCATGGCCGCACTTTCGGGGTATATCCGGCTGTGCTGTGCCTGAAGCGCCAGTTGGATGCAGGCCGCCGCGAACGCGCCCAACTCCGGGCGAAACTTGTCCAGCAGCGATCCATCAAGCCGTTCGTCTGGTAGTGAGTTCGGGCACTCCAGGATCAGCAGCCGCCGGGTCAGCGCGCCAGATGGATCGCGGTAACGCATTTTGTTGTTGGTGGCGAACAGCAGCTTGGCCGTCCACAGGTTTTCGGGGCGTTCGTTGCGGTACTTGAGCCACATCGATACACCGCCATGTGCGGTCATGCTTTTGAACAGGTCTTCGCCTTCATCGCGCAGCGCTTCTTCGGGGAACTCATCCAAGCACACCAAACGCGGTGATTGGTCGATCCAAGCGGCACGACTGTTCGCGCCTCGGCTCTCGCTGGAGAACAGCACCGCCGTCGGGAATTGGCCGGGTGTACCGCCGAGCACAAGCTGCGCCAGCCGGAGCAAGGTCGTTTTACCGGAGCGTGGCGGGCCAATCAAGACGAGCGCCTTGTGGAAAGTCACATCGCCGACTAACGCCAGGCCAAGGTGAGTCATGTAAGCGCGCTGCCCCTCAGCGTCGGGAATGGCATTTTTTAGAAAAGTTTCGATAGTGGTGCAGCGTTCTTTGGGCGCATAATCGTAGGGGAGGCATTCGGTCAGGCCGTCATCTGGCGTATGTAAATGGCCGACCATTGTGCTCAGATCGAGCGTGCCATTGCTGAAATTAATCAGCCGTCGTGTTGGCGCGAAGTGCTGTTTACATAACGCCCGCGCCAGGCGAATGACCAGATCAAGATTGCCTGCATTCGAGATCGACAGCCCAAGCGAGCGCATGACATCCACAGCTACCAGGTCGAACGTTTCCTTTTCAGGCTCGGCTTGCCAATGCGTGCCTGACCAACGCCGCCACACGGTTGCTTTAGCATCCCAGGCCAGAGCGTTTGTATAGCGCTGCTTCCAGGTTTGCGCTACATCCATCAAATCAATTTTGGCAGTTGGCGCGCTCGGTGTTTGGGATGTTTCCGTCGTGCTCGTATCGTCCTTAGCCGCTTTCCGTTTTTTGGTTGTGCGTTTGGGCAACGTCACGCCTGTAACCTCAGCCGCCTCCCGCAGCACCGCTTTGAAGTGTGTCGAGTCTTGACGATTCCAGGCGCTCTCGTAGCTCAGGTAGCCGACCAGATCGAGCGCATCCCCGCCGTATTGTCCACCGTGATGAAACCAGCAGGCTTTCTCAGGATTGATGAGAAAGCCTTGATGCCCTGGCAGCCGATAATCGCGACCTTGCTGAACCGCCATCACGCCTAGTTTGCCT
>Ga0209511_1001834_pt1 | contig 18160 bp, 20 predicted proteins | sample SSSSmetaG_FD_184141 | JGI IMG/M metagenome (GOLD analysis project Ga0209511, IMG submission 184141) | Glacier valley bacterial and archeal communities from Borup Fiord, Nunavut, Canada, to study Microbial Dark Matter (Phase II) - ​SSSS... | ecosystem: Environmental > Aquatic > Freshwater > Ice >...
TCAGCCGCAACAGATCCGGCAAGCGTTCAGGGGAGACTGGTTTTACTTTCAGCATGGGTAACATCCTTTTTTCCAAAGAAAAAGGCCGCTAACTCTCGTTAGCGGCCTTTGTCAGGTGCGGTGGTGGGCTGGGGTCAATTGAAAGATGGTTTGAAACCCGCATGGATACTATGTTTTCAATTTCATTCTTCAATTTTGTTCCCCGGTTTGTTCCCCGGTCTTGGCTTTGCTACCCCTTCCAGGCCAAGCCATCTTAACCCCAGGGGGGTAGTTTCATGTTTCCATAAAAGGAAGCTTAAGCAATCAGTTTCCGGGGTGGAAGCTCCAAACTTTTGATGAGCCCTACCTACCAAGAAGTATCAAGGATACCGGGCAGCACGTCACATCAAGCTACGTTTACACCCCCCTTGCATCTCAGCTAACTAGCCAAATTTCGGGGTCTTCGCACCCGCTGTCTATTGTTTTGAAAAGGGACCCGAGAATTTTCACGTGCATCAGAGGATCAAGTGGTCACGGCCGTGGCATGGATCATGGGTAGAGGCCTTGCACCTGGTGCAGTCAGTTGGTCGAGGTAGTGACGATCACGGGCATACTGGCCAACGCCAAGGCTTGCACCAGTTCACGCCGCAGGCAAGGATCAGAGGCCAGCCGTGCTGGCGACGTTCGAGGCGTTGCAATTGGCGCAGGAGGTCGAGGTGGTGATGGCCACAGTCACGCTGCGCAGCGTCAAGGCTTGCACAAGCTCACAGCCCATCGGCTGAAGTCCTGCACCTGATCAAGGTCGAAGTGTTGGGAGAATAATTCACCCCCACCCCCTATCCATTACGCGGCGTTGCGCAGAACGTGCGGCTATCGGTCTAGAAGGCTTGGACCTCCAGAGTTTTAACCCCCTACCCCATTGGCATCACCCCAAACACCCAGCCATCGGCCAGTTTTGGTAACGTATTGGCGGGCTTGTGCATCAAGGTATCGACATTTAGACTGGGACAACTGAGGACACTGGGACAACCGCATGAATAAAGGGTTTGCGTGTCCTCAGTCTGTCCTCAGTCGATGGGGGAGTGAGGACAAATTCACTCCGAATACGTCCATTAACGTGCGGCACCTTCTTAATCTGGTGACTGTCATCAAACATTGCGGGGTTTTGCAGCGCGACAAAAGCTCCCGCACCCCACCGCCTAACGGTGGCCCGGCAATGACTTACGTTAACCGTAGTCAAGGCGGGTGATGCATCCCTGTGATGCTGGTCAGCAGCAAGGCGGGCACCAGCTCACGGCCTACGGCTCAAGCGGTTGAGGTGCTGCACTTGGTCGAAGTGGTCACAGTCACACCAGTGGCCACGATCCACCAGCCGGGCAGTATTTGCCGGGCATCGGCGGGTTTGTGTTGCGGGGGGCGTGTTTTGGACTGGGACAACCGCATGGATAAAGGGTTTGCGTGTCCTCAATCTATCCTCAGTCGATGGGGAGTGAGGACAAATCACGTTCAAATTGTCGCCAAAACCAAAAAATTCAGACATTTAAGCCTATTTCGTTGGATTTTCCCTAGAACTTCGGTGCCGGTTCTTGTTTCTGGTTCCTGCAATTTAGAGGTTTCGCAGCGCGGTAAAAGCTCCCGCACCCCCACCGCCTACCGGCGGCCCGGCAATGGCTCACACTGGCCACTCAATCACGGCTGCACACGTTCACACCATGGCAGCACGCAGGGGCGCTCAAAGGTCAATATCGAATATTGCGGGTGTGATCCGGTAGCACCATGACAAGCCCACGCCAGGCAGGCGCGGCCTACAGTCAAACGGTCGGCCTTTGTCGGGCATCAAGCAGCCGTGCTCCACCAGCACGCGGCACACGGCTTGGTAGTCAAAACCTTGGCAGACTTCAGCCCGGAATGTTTCAGACAGGATGAAATATTCAAAGCTCACGCCCTCACCCAGGGCAGCGGGCATCCGTTCGCCATACTCTCGCTGGTGTGCTGAATCCGTCTTTATGGGTTCGCCATCAGCGTTCAACATGCGCCGCACGCCAGCCCGTTGCAAGGTCTTGGGGGCGTGGTCGTCGGCACTGCGGTGCCACATGGCAAAGCGGCCTTCGCCGTGTGTTTCCAGAAAGCGCCGCACCGCCCGCAGCATGGCCACCACTTCACCATTGCCATTGCCGCCACGGGCTGCCAGCCAGGCATTGAAACAGGCTGTCGCGGCCCGCTCACTCTCACCGACTGGCCAGCCGGTCAGGCCCGCCTTTGTGGCCAGCTCACCGGCGGCCCCCACCAGTGCAAAGCGTGCCCCGACGCGCTCAACCTGTCCGCTTGAATTCTTGGGGATCAACTGCGCAGCCAGGGCATTAGAGCTGGTGCGGATGCTGGATTTAAGAGTGCCCGCGTTGGTGGTCAACCATTCCAGCCAGGCGCGGCCCGGTGCACCGTACACGGCTTGCGCTTGCCCAGTGATGTATTTGGCAAAGGCGGCCCCGCCTTCCAAGCCGTGCAGGTTCTCGAATGCCCCCAGCCCCACGCCAGCATCAGCCGGAATGTCGGCCATGCGCACCTCTTGCCCGGTGCGGGTGCGCTTTTGACCTTCAGCCATGTGATCCGCCAGCCCCAGTTCACCAGCACTGAGAAACAGCAGCCGCCAGACTTGCCGGGGGCGTGGTGTGCCACCGCGGGTAGCGCGGGCTTTTCCTTGTTCGTTGGCCAGCATGTAGGCGCATTCGCCCGCTGTCTTGGGGTCAATCTGCGCCAATTCGTCAAGAATCAGCAGGGAGTCGCTGTGCTGGGCCGCCGTGGCTTCCAAGGCGTTGTCAGTGCTTCGCCAGCGTTGCAGGTAGCTCGCACCGCCGTACACGCTGGCCGCCAATTTCAGGGCCGTGGTTTTACCGCTGGAACTGTCGCCCCGATAGTGAAAACCGCCGGACTCCATGCCCGCCGGACGCAACAGCGGCCCAGCAAAGGCACAGGCCACGGCAAACGCCATGCGTGAATTTCCCACGCACATAGTCCCCACACGATCCCGCCATTGCTCAGGTGTGCCCTTGGTGCGAAAGGTGTTTTCCATGGCGTTGTCACTCTGAAAAACAATGCGTTCGGCATCATCTCCAATGGTTTCACGGGGCAGCACAAAGGCGGTGCCGTGCCAGCCAACGCGGTCGGTGCAACTGGCGAATTCTTCAGGGGCGCGGGTCTGGATGTACTGGGTCAGCAGGTTGCGGGCGCGGGGCGTCGTGGAGATACGCAGGCCCATATTCAGCAGCGTAGCGCGGTATTCGCCTCCGTCAGCAGACAACATGCGGGCGGGCATGGCCCAGCGCTTTTCGTTACCCAGCAAATCAGCAAACACCACGTAATAACCCCAGCCGCCGCCGTCCTGGTCACGCGTGTGGGCTTCCACTTCCAAGCGGCTGCAAATCCACTCGGGCGGCTTGCGTTTGCCGTCTTGATCTGCACCCGTGAACCACACGCCGGAATCGTCAACGGCAAAGGGGTCATAGGCGCGGTCACTGCCTGCATCATCGGTCCCGCTGGGCTTGCGCCGCTTGTTTGGGCTGGCTTTTGTGGTCGCGTCATCTGGTTCGGTCTGGTGCGCATCAATGGCGGCCTCTACGATGCAGCGCACCGCCTCAAGGCCCGCCGCATGGTGCAGGTCGTTAAAGTCGCTCCCCCCTTCGGGTAAGTTTTCAGGAAACACCGCCAGACCATGCACCGCACGGGCTGCCGCCGTTGCTTTATCGCGTCCGGGGTTGTGGCCTTTGACTGCAAACGTCTGCACGTCATCGTCACCACACAGCACCAGCAAAGCGGCCGGGTACTGGGTGCGCAGGGCTTTGGCCACATGGGAGAGGTTGCCAGCATCAAAAGCGCAAGCCACCGGGCGGCTCGTGGCCTCGTGCAGGCTTGCCGCTGTGGCGTAACCCTCGCCTATCAGCAGCACAGCAGGTCCGGCGGCATCGCTGCCAACATCGCCCAAGACATGCCACAGGCCAGACTTGCGGCCACCTTTTAAAAACAGTTTGTCAGTGCCGCCATCCGTCGGCTGGCTAGGGGCGATGCGCTGCACATTCCACAGCTCACCCGCTGCATCGCGCAAGGGCACCAGCACACGGCCGTCAGCCGCAAAGCGCAGGCCGTGAGGCTGCACGTTTTTTCGGACAAGGTAGGCACTTGCGCCGGTTTCGCTGGCATCGCGCCACAACAACGCCGCTTCACTGGCTGCACGGTCATGGGCGGCTTGCTGCTCGGCTTTCGCCACCTGTTCGCGTTCAATCTTTTCACGTGCCAGGCGTGCCGAAATTTCGGGGTCTGGCTTACTGGGCGCTTGGTCTGACTTGGGCAAGGCATAACCATTTTCTTTGGCCATGTGCAGCAGCGTGCCGATACCTACCCCGCCACCCGCCTTGATGCTTTGCCAAGTGGAGCGCGTGGCCTGGAGGTCGTAACCGTCAGCCGTGGCGCTCCATTCCGTGAACAGGTCGCAGCCTGTGCTATCTGGAAACTCAGACTTGATCGCCATGCCCACGCGTGCCCACTCATCGCGGGCAAGATTTGCCGGTACGTATTGCAAGGCAGAGCGGGTCAGCTCGGGTGTGATGTTGGTTTTCATGCGGGTTTAAATAGGTCTTGCTGGGCAGGTTTGCCAGCCAGCGCGTAATACGTGACGGGCCGGGGTTTGCCCCTTCTATTGGATGAATAGTCCCGGCTCTTTTCGATGGGGTGGCCTTTTCGGATCAGCTCAGACATGCGCGTGGTGACGCTGCGTACGTCGCAATTTCGCTCCAGGTCTTCGCAGCTCGTGCGGCCATGCAGGTGCAAATAGGCTAACAAAATCGCGTGTTGGTTCATGACTGGGGCTCTGATTCTTTGCGAAAACGCTCAATATCCGTCCCCTGAAAGCGGGTGACCCGTGCCAGCGCATCACTTAATTCCGCATGCTTAAGTAGTGCACCATGAAGAATGAATTTCGCTGTTTTATGCCGTTCACAGGCTTGATCCAACGTGCCGCTGATGAGCGTTTTCAGTGTGTCATCCAGCATGGTTAACAGGCCTTCCAACGCTTCATCACAAGCGAAATAAGAATTCCATGCCATGACTTGCATTTCCCCCAATTCAGCGCGGGAAACTTTGATAAAAACACCGCTGCTCACTGCATCAGCCCTTGGTATGCACGCAAACTTCGCAGGCATGCTGGCGTCTGTTTTTTGCTTGGTAATGTTCATGGTGCGTCCCTTCAATGGCCAGGCATATGCCCAAACTCTTCGCCACTGCCAGACAGAGCGAAAGCCATGGGTTTAAACGTCGTTGGTTCGTTAAAAACCATCAATCGAGCCATTGGCAAGGCAACCCGTAACCAGTAGGTTCGGCCCTCATGCTCAAAGGATTTTGGAATCCTATTTTCTAAAGCAGTGCGGGCGCTATCCAACAGGGCGGAAAGCGCCGGGGTTGCGCCGGCGTCTTGAAAGCCCGTACGTGCAGCCTTGCGAAGCTGGCCAGCTTCTGAAGCAATGCGGACATGAACATCGCCAGCTTGCGCCGCCTGCGTCCCTTTGGATTTTGACGTTTTGCTCATGACTGGACCTCAGTCGTGACACATCCACTAATCCAGCGGTCAATATCTTCCTCGCGCCATGCAACCGCACGGGCAGTCAGCCGGATCGACAAAGGGAATGTGCCAGCACGCATACCAGCATAGATAGTCGATTTTTTCAATCCGGTTTGTGTCTCGACGTAAGGCAATCGGACTAGTTTTCCGGGCTTTGCTGGGGTGACGATCACGCCGTTACCATGTGACGCGGTGTTTACGCAGTGGGTGGCTTGCACGGGCTTGGATGGTTCATTAAGACGCATTGCGGGTCTCCTAAAGTTGCTGAGGTGCTTATGGTCGGAGTTACGCTTTGCGCCGTCACTGTCACAGCGTCGCTATGAAAGTAGGTTTTTTTCTTTGGCTTCTTTATGTCGCCGTGCGATGGTGCTTTCGTGCACCTGGTATTTATCTGCCAGCTCGCCCTGTACTATTTGGAACTTGACGCCGGGTCTGGCTTTGAAATCATCCGCAACCATTTGCGCTGTCAGGTGTTTCGCACTACGTGGATTTTTCGCTGACTTTCTGGCGCTACTTGCTTTTTCAGCGGCCACCTTTGCAAGCGTTTTCCTCGTTGCGTTTCCGGTCGTCCGCTCAATCTCAGCCTGGTGATAGTCCTCCGTGTTGACCAGCTCAAGCCAGGCTTCGGCGTTCTTTGCGAGCGCGGCCACCCGTGACGCCCGTTCGGCTTCATAGCCGCTGTCAGAGCTGGCTACATGCTCAGCAAGCAACTTCTCCAAAAGGGCGGGCTTGTTCTGCGTCAGCCATTCGAATGAATGGCCTGACATCTTTTCCCGTGCCACGTAGGCCCACTCTGTGAGCGTGTCCTTGTATTGCTCCAGCGCCCTTGCAATGCAAACGACTACAGCCATTCCGGCAACGTGCTCAAACTTCAAAGGGGCAATTGCAGGGCTCACAAAATCCAAGTCCCATTTATTCGGGATTTCTGACGCCGAAAAGCGCGATGTACTTTTCAGTAGCCAATAGCGCCCTTTCGCTTCGCGTTGAATCTTGGCGGGAAACGTGCCGTTAGGCCACCTGTCATAGATTGGCAACGCCCCCGCATCCTGGTCAGCTTCAGTCGTTGCCCACACACGCATATACGGCAATGGCGGATGCAGGGTGCGAAACTGCTCCCAGGGCTGCACAGCTCGTTCATACAAATCCCGCAGTGACTCAAGCACCGTATCGGCCTGCTGTTCATAGCCAGGCGTCGACATCCCGGGCCAGCAAAGCGGAGAATCGACCAATGCATCAATTGAATCAAAAATAGAGTTGGTGCCGTCAATGTTTTCAAGTGGGGAAAAGGCCCCACCAACCCCTCTTGCGCAGCGGACGCGAATCGTATCAAGCGCATGCCGCTCACTTTCGATCAAATCATCTTTAAGCATTTGTATTCCTTTGTGAGACTGCCTTCATTGGGTGCCACGCCAGGCCAGTGAAGGACCCCGGATTTTTGCCATCGGGGATCAGCCTCGGGCTAGGCGTGGCAAAAATTTTTACAAACTAGAGAATCCCTCGCTCCGCCATGCTCAGTGCTTCACCCGGTGCCACGATTACATGATCCAGCACACGCACGTCGATCAGTGCCAACGTGGTTTTAATGGTTTGCGTCAGAGCTTGATCGGCCTGGCTAGGGTTGGTGTTACCGCTGGGGTGGTTGTGGGCGAGGATCACCGCTGCCGCACCGTGTGCCAAGGCCGCACAGACGATTTCACGCGGGTAAACGCTGGTTTGTGCCAGGGTGCCGACACTCATCGTTTCGAAGGCCAGCAGCCGGTTTTGCACGTCGAGGAATAGCACGGCAAAGCGTTCGTGTTGTTCGCCCGCCAAGTGCAATTGCAGATAGGTTTTCACGGCTTCAGGGCTTGGGAAATCAAAATGTGTTTCACGCAGGCTTCGCCCCACGATTGCCAGCGCTTGATCGAGCACGCCACGCTCTCGGGCCAACAACCCATGCCGAAAGGTCAATACACCATCACCCACGCCGTAAGCGGGTATTGCTTCATGCGCTTTGATGCCTGTCTTTATGCGTGACCAAGTTGCCGGGTCGATCGGTGCAGCCGGATCAAGTCTGGTTGATTTCCTGCCGGGGCGCGACAGCGCATCTAAACAGGCACGGGTGTTGCGTGTGTAGTTTTCGCTTTCAGCGATGTAGCTTTGGTATTTCTGAATCAGGTCGTTGCGTTCAACGTCTTTATCGGCGGCATGGACACGTGTACGCCGGGCGCATTTGAGCGCGATGACTGCTTTTGGGAGGCGACCGTTGATGCGCGACTGTTTGACAGGTTGTACCGCAGCGCCAGGAAGGGGAATGATTTGGGCGGATTGCGGTGTTGTTGCGCAGTCTAGGTAGACAGGTTTTATGTTGCTTGGTTTGGTGTTTGTAGCCATGACTCAAGCCCTCCCGCCGATAACAGACTCAGTGCAAGCCTGTTTGAGCATGGACGCGGCCCGCATGGCCTTGGCCGTCGCGGTGCGAATGGCGGCAACGGTATCGCCGTTGCGGACGTGAAACAACGCCATGGACAAGGCGTTTTCAATGGCTTGTTGCCGGGCGATGCCTTCAATTTTTCCAATAGTGAACGCGGGGAATGGTGCAGACGAATGCACGTGGGTAGGGATGCCTAGTGTTGGCGTGATAGCATTCATGCGGTGATTCCTGTCTTTTCGTGGTGGGGTTACATCTCGAAGCCTCAACGGTTGCCGCCGTTGAGGCTTCACTCTTTGTGGGGCCATACTGCCCCACTGCGCGGCATTTACGCGCTGACAGCCTGTACCGTCCGGCTTTGCTCCAGGCGATGAATCAATTCCGCATTCAGGCTTCGATGGTTGTCAACAGCCTGATGCTTCAACCACGTTTTGAGGTCTTCTGGCAACCGAACCTGAAGCGGTGTTGCTTTCTTTCCATCTTTCATTGCACTCCTTTTTGACTTCACTATGAAGCCGATGTTGCAAATAATAACAGGCTTCACAATGAAGTCAACTTCACAATGAAGTCAAGCCCTAAAATTTCGCATGGCCCAACAAGACGACTTCATCCGTACCGCTCTGCGTGTACCCCCTGCACTGCACAAGGCTCTTCATGAGTCAGCCTCTGCGGCGAATCGAACGTTTAACGCAGAGATCCTCGCCAGGCTACAGGCAAGCTTCGACACGGCCCCGGGCGAGGCTACTGCCGCATTGCTTGATCAAATCCGAGAGCTAGAAAAAAAGACAACTCAACAGAAACTCTCACTCATCCAGGCGAACAACGAAACATGGCGTGCCAACATCACGCTGCTTCAAATGGTGCGACTGGTGCCAACCAAGTCCATTCAAAACGACGCCCGGCTTTTCTCTGTCGTTACCGAACTGCAAAGCAATGCAGACAAGATGCTGACGGCTGGATTGGAGAAAATGCTTGTCGACGCGGGAGAAGTCCAGACCGTTGTCCGTAAAAGGATCAAGGACAGAGAGTGAGCGCCTGGTGCAGCAGTTGGACTGCGGACGGTCACCGCCATGCTTGCAACCCGGCTTGGATGCGCTCTGCGATCCATGCGTCAATCGAGGACGCAGGCCAGCAGACAGCCCGGCTGGATAGTTTCAGGGGGCGTGGAAAGGCGGGCGGGTTGCGGCCCAACATTTCATAAATTGACGATCTTTGAAGCCCCACGCGGGATACCACTTCGGGTAATCTGAGCAGGCGCTCGGGGCTGGATGGTGTTGGATAGATTTGCACTGTTGCGGCCTTTCTTGGTAAGAGGCACGTATTGCAACAGCCAGCATTCAAGCTGTAAAAGGAAACAATCAGTGGATTTTTTTCTGGAATAATCCACCGTTTTTGATAAGTGGTTTATTCCAGATCGGGGCCATGCGCAAATCAGGACTGCATTAGGTAACGTATGGTTCCCTCTGCATTTGAAGGCACACCAGCGGCCAGAAAGACAGCATTGCACAGGCGCTCGAAGGGGCCACCACGGCCAATCGTCATCTTGTCCTTCACGATTTCGATAATGCCGTCTAGCTGCTCTGCGTAGTGGATGCGTTTTTCCATCCTGCCACCCTTTGCCCCTGTTTCATCGGTTCTGTTACGGCGCAATTCAATGGCGGCATTGGCCAGCATCTCAAGCTCAAAACCAATCCATTCAACGCGGTGATAGTCAGAGCCTTGAGCCGTTCTATGCTCTGGAGGCATCCAGCCCCACAGTTTGGTTCTATCAAAGGGATGCAGCCCTTGAATCGCAGTGCTTAATGCTTGGGCCAGGGACTGCACTTCTGCCAGGGCCTTGCGGCGCTGGCTGGGTGTTTTGATCCCATCCTTTGAACACGACTCCGCATAATGAAACTGCCTCGTTTCTGCCTCAATCACTTCGCACTCAGCATTGGACAGCCCAAGCGCCCGGCAGACCAGGAGCAATGCAGCCCTCTTATCGGCGTCAAGCGGCGGGTACAAATGTTCCAAGTCAGCAACGGTGGGGTTTGGTGTTTCAGTATTAGGCATGGTCACCCATCAAGGTGCGGCCTTCATTGGGAGCCACGCCAGGTCGGTGAAGGTGTCCGGCTTTTTACCCATGAGGATCAGTCTTGGGCTAGACGTGACGAAACCATTTTATGCGTGGCAATTCTTGGCTTCGATGACCTTCGTTTTTTGCCATGGTTTGCCATCTTTGAACAAGTTTTCGCCATGGCTTTCACTGAATTTGCCATCTTTTAACATGGGGCAATCATGATGAATAAATGAGGGGAGGAATTGAGGGCAGGATAGGCATAAGAGCAGCTATTTGGTACAACTCCCAGGCAGTTCCAGTCAGGCTACTGCAAGAATCAGCGCCAGCAGTGCTGGCACTGGTCAAGCTGTTGCACCAGATCACAGCCCAGCAGCACAGTGGTGCAATCGTTCGAACTGGTGACGTCATCACCACCGGTAAGGATCAGGGTCGCAATGCTGGCCACTGGGAATCTTTACTCCGATTTGCGGCCCGGCGGCCCATCCATCCATTTGCCATGAAACCGGTAAAGCTCAATTTCCCGAATCAAAACCTCTTTCATCATCGTGAACACCTGCTTATTCACCCAGGCGTTCAATTCATGCACCAACTCTTCCCCGGTGGCATTGATGGTGAACGGCGTCGCCTTTACCGCTCGCAGGTAGACCGGTTTCAAGCTGGTAACGGCGTGTTCTGTTTCATCTTGCGGGAATTCGACCATGGCCTCCCGTATTTGGGCCTCGTATACACGCCACTGACGCTCGAACGAGTCGGGCAATTTGGTAATGTTGCTCATTTCACGAAAGCAAAGTTCCGGTTGGCCTGCTTGATCGCGGCAACCAATTGGCTTTGATGCACCATGAAATAGTTTCCCGGCATGGGGTGCGCTGAAATGTTTACGTTGATGTTGCCCCCACCGTTCCCGCCGCCGTTGGCCAAGTCACGAACCACGTCTGCCTGAGCTTTGGGCAACACCATTTCTTTTTCATGTAACTGGGTCATCGGATTGATGCCGGCTGGAATGTCATAGCCGCCCTCGGCGCTGGCAATATTTGCAGCGAAGCCCATCACGGCACCGGTCGCGGCCACGGCCATCACAGGGGCCAAAAACGGGCCAACATACGGAATGGCAGCAATTGACGCGTAGACGCTGGCTGCGGCCTCCCAAGCCTTCATGGCGATGTTTTTAATGGCCGACCAAGCGTTTGCCATGACGGATTTCGTGGCCGCCATCCAGTCAGACTCCACCCGCACGGCATTGCCGGCGACGGTGGCACCGGTTTGCGCTGTTTCACCGGCCGCCCACATCACTACTTTGTGGGCAATCATTTGCGTGAAGCCCTGCAAAATAGAACCCCAGACGGCTTGCAACCCTTTTTTCAGCGTCATCGTGCCCTGCATCATGCTGGCCATGCTGCTCTCAAGGCTGGACCGGATGCCTGCGTTCATCGCCGTCATATCCTTGTTGGAGGCAACAACTGCCTGACTCTTGATCTGGATGATCTTGGTCTGGTGTGTACGCTCTAATTGCTCAATGGCGGCATTGTTGGCGGCGATTTTTTCCAGGTTGCCGTCGAGCTGCTGCGTTTTTTCTTGCAGTGCCTGCAGATCAATCTGGAACAAGCGTTCTTGCAACACAGCCTCGGCTGCAATGGCTTGCTCGTCGCTGATCTTGCGCAGTGCCAATGACTCGGCCAGCATGATGCGTTCACGGTCAATTTCAGCACTACCAACCTGCTGCTGCGAGACGCGGGCAATCTCTTGCATGGCAATCTGCTTTTGCTGCAGCGCGTCGGTTAATTCACGGGTATTTTTGATCTCGGTGTTAGCCGCCTGGGCATTCAACACCGTCAGCTCAGCGGTGATCTTGAGCTCTTGCGCCTTCAGGCCCAGAATGTCCGACTGTTTACCGGACGCTTGTGCCTTGGCCTGCAGCGCCTGCAATTGGCGCAGCTCTTCTTCTTTGATCCCAATCGCACCCTTGAACCCCTGCTGTTCAATCGCCAGCTTGGCGGCATAAAACTCACCCGTGGTCAGCAGGTTGTGCTTGTAGGCATCGTTGTAGGCGTCTTGCGCTTCGGTCAGGTATTCTTTTTGAATGGTGAGCTGCCCTTCCAGCTCGGCCTTGATGACGGCGGATTGCGCTTTCAGGCTGTTGCTGACTTCTTTGCCGTCCTTATCCTTGGGGCCGGTGTAACCATTTCCAGTCGGGTCCTTCGGTGTTGCATCTTTGGACTTGGGTGCGCCAACGGCTGCAACCTCAATTTTCCCGTTGTACTTTTCTTGAATGGCCGCTGAACGTTTTGCGCCTTCCTCCAAAACCTGATTAACCATATCAACACCAGATGCCCAATCACTACTTATAGCCCCCCAATTTAAGGTGAAAACATTGAGAGCCAGGCGACCAAAATTCAGCAGCACGTGCCCGATGGATTCAAGAATCATGCGGACGCCCTCAAGCGCAAGCTCAAACGCATATTCAAATCCGATGACGGCAATCTTGACAAGCCGGAATACATTGATGAACGTCTCTCCAGCCGTCGTGGCATCCCGATCAAACACCCCGTTGAGCGCTCCTGAAATGGACTCAAAGATGAACCCAAGCACACTCCAAAGCGTTTTTGCTACCTCAGCCACAGCGTCAAACACCTCCGATAGCGTTTCCATCGCGATACTGAAGCCCTGAATCGCTGTTGGTGCGATGGATGAGAACCATTGACCCATCTGTGTCAGTATCGGCATGACCGCCTGACCTATCTGGTTTTGCATGGCCTCCATCACAAGCCTGACGTCGTTCATTGCTTCTTTGTAAATTTTCGTTTTGGCGGCCTGCTCAGGGCCAATCACCAGACCCAGCGCAGCGGCCCGGACTTCCGCTTCTTCCATCGCTTTGTCGGTCAGCTTCAGTAGCGCAGCAACTTCTCCCGCGCCCTTGCCAAATAGCACTTGCGCCGCCAGGTTGCGGTCAGTGCCTTCCTTGTACCCCTTCAGAGCCTCAATGGCATTGCTCATCAACTGCTTGCCGTTGAGGTATTCGCCATTAGCACCACGCGTGGCCACGCCCATCGCCTTGACACCATCCTCGTTAGTGCGAACCTGCTTGATCAGCTTGGCATTCGATTCGGTGTAGACGTCTGCACTGGAGCCAATGCCCTTGAGTGCGACATTCAAAGTTGATGCCGCCGTCATGGAGATGCCAAGCGACTTAGCCAGCATCGTCGTCTCTCCTGTCAATCTGAGAGTTTCGGCAATGCCATCCTTGAACATCTTGCCGCCGCCCAAGATGGCCGTGAATGCGGCCAGGTGGTCTTTAACCAGCTTGAAGGCATCACCGATGCCGCCCATGGATGCCGCAATTTGGCTTTGTGCCTCTTTGGCGGCGCTGATCGCTTTGTCCATCCCCGCCTGGAACCCGGTGGGGTCAGCGGTGATGGCGTATTCAGCTGTTTTATCTGAAGAAGACATGGAACTCCCTTGTTGAAAACCTGATGATTTCCAATGTTCTTTGCCCCGTCAATGTCACAGCGTCGCTATGAAAGTAGACTTTTTGTCTTTGCCTTCTTATGTTGCCATGCGATGATCCCAACACTCGCTACGTGCAGTTCAGCACGGTCAAGGCATTACGCCGGGTGCAGCCGGTCATGCTGGAGACGATCACGACCATGCTGGCCGGCTGCCCCAGTTAACAAACCACTGGATCAGGCGGTCATGGTAGTGCAGTCGTTTGCACTGGTGAAGACAACGCTGACAAAAATCAGTGCTGCAGTGCTGACCACGGTCGAGGTGATGACGATCAAGGCCACCATACTGGTCAAGGTCGCATGCTAACAACGTTAGCTGGGTGCAGTATGCAAGTTAGAAAGCACTAGCCAGAACTTCCTGCCAATGTCCAAAAGCGAGATTAAAGCGCCAGCGTGAACACCCACCAAAAACGACATGAAAATTGGCTTTGGAGCCACTCCAAACAGCACGAGAAAGCCGCCAATTGCACAGGCAAGAAACAGAAAGCAACCGGTAAACAAAGTTACCAGCAAGTCATGGTAGTGACAAGTCGTACGCATCATGGTCACTAAATGCGTGTGATTGATACTGGCCAAAACAGCTAAAGCGGCCAACATAAAACCAAGCATAGTTGTGCCGACAGAGGCAATGGAGCCGCCAAAACTACTAATTATTGAAGGATCAGTCAACGCAGGATAGACGCCCCAATACCATGCGCCAACACCGGCAAGCGCACTCAATAGAAGGGGGATCAAAACTGTGAACACTTTAATTGCCTAGGCTATTCTTAATTTAAGTTCGGAATGTTGTCACGCTGTCTACCGAATGCAGCTTCCAGCTCCTCGTAAACACGATTCGGCGCAGGGTATCGACCCAAAAGCTCCACTCGAATAGCATCCTTTAAAGGAGCCATGAACAATTCTATTGGGTCTGATTCGTCCGTCATCTTGACCCTTAATTTCTCAACACCTTGTGTAGGGATGAGCTGGCGCACCATCTGCTTAGCAGCTTCAGCAAGCCACCCACCGCGACTTGCACGCAATGTAAATTTAGCATGTGCGGCATCAATACTGTTCATCATGTCAAAAGCACCCTGATTCCATTGTGCTGGCTGTGCGGCAAGACTAGCTGGACGTGCGTATGCAAAATCAAGTTGATACACATGACCAGCCAGAATCCGCTCCAATTCACTCTCATTCATCACCAAGGGAAGAGAAACGTACGCATCTAAAACATGTGCCAGATACTCTTGTGCCCGTGACAGGCCACCTGCATTACGGTTGACTTGCCAAACTATTATGTTGCTGCTTTCACGATATAAGAATAGACATTTCTCAATGATGCGCTCGCCATCATCAAGTTCGAGTTCACGTTCTTCATCATTCGCAGCCACTACATGTGGCGCATCATCGCGCAGTTTTGCAAAACATCCTTTCCATACTCTACCAACTCGTTCTAAGTCGCGCATTTGGAATTTTTCATTGCTTAAATTCACAATCGGAAGATTTTGCCCGTGCTGTTCAACAGCTTCTTGCAAACCAGCGGCAATTGGGCTGCCTCCCCGACCATGTGTAGTCTTGGCGAAAAAAACCTTGTATTCCTTTATCGACATGCCTGATCCTTGAATTTGTATTGGGTCATTTGGTTTTCCTTCTTGAGTCAAGCAGTGTTTCTGTGTTCGTCATGCTTGATTCAAATGCAATCGTTCAAGCGATGCATTTAAATATTCAGAGTCAAGGCAATGTGGCGGTATTTGGGAGTGTCGCCAACCAAAAACCGCCAAGTTAATGCGAATTGTCAATATGTAACCAAGCATTTTCAGTTTTATCACTACCCGCGTCTACCCCCCATTTGGGGGATAAGAAACTGTAGGCCGTTGAGATGCTATGCAGGCGTTTGCACTGACGACGCTCATGCAACTGGCACCGCACCTCAGTGCTGGCCACGGTCACGGTGCTGACTCACGGCCATGCTGTCAGCGACAAGGCCTTGCACCAGCTCAGGGCACAACGGCTCAGACGGTCGAGGTGGTCGTTTTAGCTCAGGTTTTTAACTCCATTCCTCCACCGGGAATCACATTAATGCGTTTAAGCGTTGTTTTATAACGATATTTTTTATACTTATCCTGAAAAGTACCGTCAAAAGTACCGTTAAAAAAAAGTGTCTCCCGTTTTTCAGCTTCAGGGGTTCTCCGTGGGTTGGCGGGCCGTCTGGTATTGAAGCGCCCGCAACTGCAAACGTGTGGACACCAACAGTGCAGCGACTGACAACCGATCCGGTATCGGGCGGGCCAGTCAGGCCGTAGGCTCGATATACACCTGGTGCAGTCGCTTGATGTCGAGCAACGCACCCAGATAAGCAGGCACCCAGGCCGGAATCGGCGTTTTTCCAGTCACCCAACGGCTGGGGTGTTCTTGTCCAGCCCGGCTTTACGGCAAAAGTCGGACTGTTTCCAGCCCAGCGCCTCTATGGCTTGCGTGAATTGGTCGGGGGTCATATTGGTGGCAAGGATCAGGGCCGGGCCGCAGTTCTGACCATAGTCGAAGCGTTGCACCTGGTGCAGTCGGTCAAGGCTGTGACGTTCACGGCCATTCTGGCCAGAGGCAAGGCATGGCACCTGCTCACGCCCTAGCGGCTCAGGTGATAGAGGCTACTACTCACAAAAGGAAACTGCCGCCGGGTTGGTGGTGCCATGAGAAAGCCCCTTCGCGCTCATTTCCGGCATGGTGCGAGGACGGCTGACAGAGGGCAAAACGGGAAAAGGTGGGGGCTTGGAAGTGGGTACAAGTAATAGATAAGAGAATTTTTCAATCTCATACTATAAAAGTGTCCTCACTCTGTCCTCAGTCTGTCCTCACTTTGTCCTCAGTCACCTATTGGCTGCAAACCCGCATGGTTGCTTGGTTTTGCTAGTTTGTCCTCAGTGTCCCAGTGTTTTTGAGAATTAGGAGCTGGGGTAAGAAGCAAAAGGCCCTGAAAAAGGCGCAAAAAAACCGCCCGGCTAGTGAGGCGGGCGGCTTCTTGGTGCGAATTTGAAGAGGTCAGGCTGCTCGCTGGGGTAGCTCTATCACGTCCGCCCCTATGGCCAGCTTGTCCAGGTAGTCGGCCCATTGCTGGATCATCAAAAACCGTTGCTTGACGTACTGCGTCCGGTTGTAGCTTCGTCCGTTGGCATCCTTCACCGCGTGGGCCAGGTTGGCTTCAATGACGTTGTAATCAATGTCCAGCTCGTCGACCAGCATGGTGCGTGCGCTTGCCCGAAAACCGTGCCAGCTCTGTTCTTTGCCGAAACCCAGCGCATACAAGGCACTACGCACCGAATTGTCAGATACCGGCCTGTCGTGGCTGCGCTCACCGGGGAATACGTAAACCCCGTGCCCGGTCAGTGACTGGATGCTGCGCAGTAAGGCCACGGCCTGCGTGGGCAATGGCACGGTGTGGGCTTCGCCTTGTTCCTTTTCCAGCTTGGTGCGCTTCATTTTCATGCTGGGGATCGTCCATAGCGCCCCGTCTAAATCAAGCTCTGCCCATTCCATCATGCGCAGATTGCCAGGTCGTTGGTACAGGTAAGGAGTTAGCTGCAAAGCCGTTCGGACAACCGGCCCGCCTTTGTAACCCTTGATAGCCCGCATCAAACCGCCCATGCGCACCGGATCAAGGATGGCCGCAAAGGTTTTGCCGCGGTAAGGCGTCAACCGGCCTTTCAGCCCTTCGGTGATGTTGCGTTGTTGGACCTGGGCAGTGGGTAGCCAATAATCCCAAACCTGCCGGGCCAGCATCAGCACCCGGTCGGCGGTTTCAATCGCCCCGCGCTCTTCCACCTTCTGCAGGGCTGCCAGCAATTCCATGGCGTGAATCTCCGCGATGGGCCGGGCACCGATCCAGGGGAACAGGTCGCGCTCCAATTGGCGCAGGGATCGTTCCGCATGGCTGGGGCTCCATTGCGGTGCCTGTTTGCCGTACCACTCCAAGGCCACGACTTTGAATGTGTCGCCTTCGGGTCGCGCCGCCTTGATCTTTTCCAGTTTCCGCACCTGTATCGGGTCGCGACCTTCAGATTTGTTGAGTTTGGCGGCGTCACGCGCCTTGCGGGCATCGCTCAGGCCCATCGCCGGATAGGCACCCAGCGCCAGCCGGCCTTCCTTGCCGTCAGCGTATGTTTTCCAGAACCAGCGCTTTGACCCGGCTGGACTGACCTCCAGGTACAGCCCGCCTGAATCGGTGAAGCGGGCTCGCTTCTTGTCAGCGGGACACAGGGCGTTTTTGCAGTGTTTGTCAGTCAACATGGTCAGGCTCCACCGGGGAACAAAGGTCAAACCGGGGAACAACTCCCCGAGTTTCGTGAGTCTACCCCGGTTGTTCCCCGGTTTGTTCCCCGGTTTGGCATTGGCTGTTAACGCACGTTAACGCACCTTGCCGGACTCGAAACCCCTGTAAGCTGTTGATTTGACAAAGAAAAAGGCCGTTTGCTGAACTTCAACAAACGGCCTTGGACGATGCGGTGGTGGAGCTGGGGGGATTTGAACCCCCGTCCGCAAGCCTTGTTCGGGCAGATCTACATGTTTAGTGGTCTGATTTGAGTCTCGCCACCTGTGTCGCGCAGCCACACGCTACACAGGACGCC
>Ga0209511_1001835_pt1 | contig 18151 bp, 14 predicted proteins | sample SSSSmetaG_FD_184141 | JGI IMG/M metagenome (GOLD analysis project Ga0209511, IMG submission 184141) | Glacier valley bacterial and archeal communities from Borup Fiord, Nunavut, Canada, to study Microbial Dark Matter (Phase II) - ​SSSS... | ecosystem: Environmental > Aquatic > Freshwater > Ice >...
TGCAGAACCAGATTGACGAGACCGTCATTCCGAGCACCCACACCACCCCCGACGCTATTCGGCTTAACGAGCTGCTGGCCCGCATGGTGGCCGCCGGCTGCACCCACGCCAGCATGGAGGTTTCGTCGCACGCCGTGGCCCAGGGCCGTATCGCCGGGCTGCGCTTCGCGGGCGGAGTTTTCACCAACCTCACCCACGACCACCTCGATTACCACGGCACGTTCGAGAATTATCGCAACGCCAAGAAAGCGTTCTTCGACGGGCTGCCCCGCACGGCCTTCGCCCTGACCAACGCCGACGACCGCAACGGCGGTGTGATGCTGCAAAACACGGCCGCCCGCCGCGCCACGTACTCGCTGCGCTCGGGGGCCGATTTTCGCGCCCGGCTCGTGGACAATTCCCTCGCCGGCCTGCACCTGGAGCTGGACGGCCGCGAGGTGCGGTTTCGCCTCATCGGCGTGTTCAACGCCTACAACCTGCTGGCCGTCTATGGCGCGGCCTGCCTGCTGGGCGAGGACCCGACCGAGGCGCTCACCATCCTCTCGGGCCTGGGCACCGCGCCCGGCCGCTTCGAGCCGGTGACGGTGCCCGGCAGCCCGGTCATCGGCCTCGTGGACTACGCCCACACGCCCGACGCGCTCGAAAACGTGCTCGAAACGCTGCGCCAGATTCGCCGCCCCGACCAGCGCATCATCGCCGTGGTGGGCTGCGGCGGCAACCGCGACGCGCAAAAGCGTCCCGTCATGGCCCGCCTCGCCGCCCAGCTCGCCGACCACGTCATCCTGACCGCCGACAACCCGCGCGACGAAGACCCGCTCGACATCCTAACCCAGATGCAAGCTGGCGTGCTGCCCCCCGCCGATGCCCGCGTGCGAACTCAACCCGACCGCCGCGCCGCCATCCAGGCCGCCGTCGCCCTGGCCCGGCCGGGCGACTTGGTGCTCGTAGCGGGCAAAGGCCATGAGACGTACCAGGAAATCCGGGGCGTGAAGTATGATTTTGACGACCGGGAGGAATTGCGGGCGGCGCTTATTTTAATTAAAAACTAAAAAGTATCAATTAAAAATTTGTAATATCAATCAAAAAAGGATTGTTTGCCCAATGCTGAATACAAGAGGCTCCAGCAAGTTGCGACGGGGACAATTCTTAATTTTTAATTGATAATTTTTAATTCAACGAAATGCTCTACTACCTTTTCCGCTATCTGCACGAACATTATCACCTGCCAGGCGCGGGCGTGTTTCAGTACACGACTTTTCGCGCCGCGCTCTCGGTCATCGTGTCGCTGCTGATTGCCCAGACGTTTGGGGCCAAGCTCATTCGGGTGTTGCAGCGCAAGCAGGTGGGCGAAACCATCCGCGACCTCGGCTTGCAGGGGCAGAGCGAGAAAAAAGGTACACCCACGATGGGCGGGCTGATTATTCTGCTCGCTATTCTGGTACCGGTTTTATTGTTTGCCCGGCTGCGCAACATCTACATCATTCTGATGCTGCTCAGCACCGTATGGTTGGGGTTGATTGGGTTTCTGGACGATTACATCAAGATTTTCCGCAAGAATAAGGACGGGTTGAGCGGGCGCTTCAAAATTCTGGGGCAGGTGGGCCTGGGGCTGACCGTGGGCTGGGTGTTGTTTTACTCGAACGAGGTGACCGTGCGCGAATACTTATTGCCCAACGGGCAGCTGTCAGCCGTCGATGCGAGCAAGGTTTTTCAGGACGTGCATTTGATGATAACCACGGTGCCGTTTATGAAAAATAACGAGCTGAATTACGGCGACTTATTCGCCAACGCGGGGAGCGCATTCCAAGGTCTGTACGGGTTATTTTACATTCCGCTGGTTATTTTTATCATAACGGCCGTGTCCAACGGGGCCAACCTGACTGACGGGCTGGACGGGCTGGCTGCCGGCACATCAGCCATCATCGGCCTGACGCTGGCCATTTTCGCTTTCGTGTCGGGCAACGCGCTACTGGCTGATTACCTGGATGTCATGTTCATTCCCGACTCGGGCGAGCTGGTCGTGTTCTGCACGGCGTTCGTGGGTGCGTGCATCGGGTTTTTGTGGTATAATTCGTACCCAGCGCAAGTATTTATGGGCGATACCGGCTCGCTGGCGCTGGGCGGCATCATTGCCGTGCTGGCCCTCATCGTGCGCAAGGAGCTGCTGATTCCGCTGCTGTGCGGCGTGTTTCTGATTGAGGTTTTGTCGGTTACCGTGCAGGTGAGCTATTTTAAGTATACGAAGCGTAAGTACGGCGAAGGGCGGCGACTGCTGCGCATGTCGCCGCTGCACCACCATTACCAGAAGCTGGGTTACCACGAGTCGAAAATCGTGTCGCGGTTTTGGATTGTGGGCATTATGCTGGCGGTGATGACGCTGGTAACTTTGAAGTTACGTTAAGATGGAGCTTAGATGTTAGAACTTAGAGCTTAGACTCTGCTCTGACCTCATTCTAACTTGTCCCCCAAAAATCTAAGCTCTAGGTTCTACCATCTAAGTTCTAAAAATGAATCTCGTCATCCTCGGAGCAGCTGAATCAGGCGTGGGCGCGGCCCTACTCGCGCAAGCGAAGGGCCACGGCGTGTTCGTGTCCGACGGTGGGGTCATCAAGCCTGATTACAAAGCCAAGCTACAAAACGCCAACATTGAATTCGAGGAAAATCAGCATACGCTCACGCGTATTCTGCAAGCCGATGAGGTAATTAAAAGCCCCGGCATCCCCGAAAAAGCGGCTGTCATACAAGCTATCCGCGCTGAGAATATTCCGGTTATTTCCGAAATTGAGTTTGCCAGCCGCCATACTAAAGCCCGGCTTATCGCCATCACCGGAACCAATGGCAAAACCACCACCACGCTGCTAATTCACCATTTACTTAAATCGGCGGGCTTCAGCGTGGGCCTGGGCGGCAACATCGGGCACTCGTTCGCGGAGCTGGTTATCGCCGACGAGTTTGAGTATCATGTGCTGGAGGTAAGCAGCTTTCAGCTCGACGACGTGCGCGATTTTCGTCCCTGGATTGCGCTGCTACTCAACATCAGCCCCGACCACCTCGACCGCTACGACTATTCGCTCGAAAAATACGCGGCCGCCAAATTGCGCATCGCCGAAAACCTGGGGATGGACGATTACCTGATTTATAACGCCGACGATGCTATCACCGAGCGGTTTCTGACTACGGCATTTATGACGGCACACGTGCTGACTTTCAGCCTGCACCACCGCCACAACTACCACCTGGCGGCCTATTACGAAAGCGAAGACGTGCTGCGCTTGCATTTGCCGCGCGAAGATGCGCACCCCGACCGCGTCAGCGTAACCTCGTCGCCGCTCATCGGCCAGCACAACCGGCAAAACCTGGCCGCTGCCATCCTGGCCGCCCGCGTGGCCGGGGCCACGCCCGCCCAAATCGAGGCCGCGCTCGGCAGCTTCCACAACGCCGACCACCGCCTGCGATTGGTGGCGGATTGGGAAGGCATTCAGTTTATCAACGACAGCAAAGCGACCAACGTGGAGGCCGCCTGGTACGCGCTCGACGGCATCAAGCGCCCGCTCGTCTGGATTGCGGGCGGCACCGACAAGGGCAACGACTACGCGAGCCTGCTGCCGCTGGCCGCTGAAAAAGTGCGCGCCCTGATTTGCCTGGGCGTGGACAACACCAAGCTCCGCGCCGCTTTCGGGCCGGTTGTGCCGCTAATAGTAGAAACTCAAAATATGGCCGATGCCGTGCGCCAAGCCCAGGTATTGGCTCAGTCCGGCGATGTAGTGCTGCTCTCGCCCTGCTGCGCCAGCTTCGACCTATTCAAAAATTACGAAGACCGCGGCCAGCAGTTCGCCGAAGCGGTCGGTGAGGTGGCGAAATAGTGAGGTGGTGAGTTTTTAAATTTAATTCGCTCCACCTTAACCGCTTTCAACTCACCAATTCACTATTTCACTATTTTACCTCGTGGAAACCATCCGTCTCACCTGGCTTCAGCGCAACTTAAAGGGCGACCCTATTCTGTGGGCCATCGTGATTTTATTTTCGGTTATCAGTATTGCCGTGGTTTATTCTGCCACCGGTACGCTGGCGTACAAGCAGGAAATTCGCGGGCACGGCGGCTCAGTCGAGGGCATCGCTCTGAAACATACCAGTCTGATACTGGCTGGCTTATGCCTGATGTGGCTGGCGCATCGCGTCGATTACCGGCATTATTCTCGGCTGTCGCTGTACGCGCTGCTCGTGTCGGTGCCGCTGCTGATTTATACGTATTTCGCGGGCGGCACCACCTTCAACGATGCCTCACGCTGGCTCACGATTCCGGTTATTCACCAGACATTCCAGCCTTCGGATTTGGCCAAGCTGGCCCTTATCGCGCACCTGGCGAGTATGCTCAGCCGGCGGCAGCAGCATTTGCACGACTTCTGGAACACGCTGTTTCCGGTCATGCTCTGGATTGGCGTTATCTGCGGGTTGATTATTCTGTCGAATGCTTCGACGGCGGTTTTATTATTTCTAACCTGTCTGCTACTCATGTTTATCGGCCGGGTGCCGATGCGCCAAATGGTGATAATGGTGGCTATCGGCGTGACGCTCGGCGGGGTGGGCCTCGTAGCCGGGCAGCGCTGGAAAACGGTGCAGTCGCGCCTGGAAAGCTTCACCGACCCGACCAAAAAGCCCGCTTTCCAGCTTGAGCACTCGTTTATCGCCATTGCCACGGGCGGCCTCACCGGCAAAGGTCCCGGCCGGAGCACCGAGCGCAACATCATGCCCCACCCGTATTCCGACTTTATTTACGCCATTATTATCGAAGAATACGGGATGCTCGGCGGGCTGGTCGTGCTGTTTCTGTATTTGGCTTTTTTATATCGAGGACTGAAAACGGTGATGAATAGTCAGGGCGCGTTTGGCGGGCTGTTATCGGCGGGCTTGTGCTTCAGTCTGGTTTTGCAGGCGATGGTGAATATGGGCGTGGCCGTGGGCCTGGGACCAGTTACGGGCCTGCCGCTGCCGCTGCTGAGTATGGGCGGCACCTCGCTGATTTTCACGGGCTTGAGCATCGGTATCATCCTGGCCGTGAGCCGGGGCGAGCGCGAAACCCGCCCGATGGTCGGCGAGCCAGCCGACACGGCGCGCCTGCCGAGTAAGCGGTCGGCGTATGCGTAACCAAGCCATCCACGAAACCTTACTTATTTTCTGACTCGCTCATGGCCACTGCTTTCACTCGCATCAATTATTTATGGCTGTTGGTCGGCCTGCTTTTGTGCACGGCCTGTAGTAAAACGCCGCTCAAGGCCGACGAGCTGAAATACGTCGGCTACTGGCAGAGCTACAACGGCTCGACCTTGGAAATACTGCCCAACGGGGGCGGCAGCTGCAAAAAGCTGGGCTTCGATGGCAACGTGAGTAGCTCTAAGTCGCTGAGTGGCGCGCAAGTGCTGGTGAAAAACCCGGTGATTTCCCTGGAAATGATGGGCATCAGCATGGATTACCACGTGGACGCGGAGCCGACGCTGGTAAACGGCAAAATGCAGATGAAGCTCGACGGGATGGATTACGTTAAAATGAATTAGTTTTTTACGCCGGCTCTTTTCACACTATTTTAATCAGCGAATATCTGATTCGCTTTTCGCATTTTATGGCTCCTGCTATTGCCCCTGCCACGCCCGTTGCGGCCGCTCCAACGCGGCGGCCCTGGCGCGTCATTATTTCCGGGGGCGGCACGGGCGGGCATATTTTCCCGGCCGTCGCCATCGCGAATGAAATCCGGCGGCGGCAGCCCGACGCGGAAATTCTGTTCGTGGGGGCCAACGGGCGCATGGAAATGACGCGGGTGCCGGAAGCGGGCTACGACATCGTGGGGCTGGATATTACGGGTTTACAGCGGCGGCTGACCCCGGAGAATATTATGTTCCCGGTGCGCGTGTTTCGGGCGGTGCGCAAGGCGGGAAAATTGGTGGAGAGTTTTCAGCCCGACGCGGTGGTGGGCGTGGGCGGCTACGCCTCGGCTCCGGTGCTGCTGGCCGCTACTTCGCGCGGCATTCCGAGCCTGATTCAAGAGCAGAATTCTTACGCCGGACTAGTGAATAAACTACTGGCGCGCCGGGTGCGGAAAATATGCGTGGCGTACGAGGGCATGGCGCAATTTTTTCCGGCCGCTAAAATCAGCCTCACCGGCAACCCCGTTCGCACCGAAATAGCGCACGGCAGCCGGGCCGAAGCGCTGGCTTTTTTCGGCCTCGACCCCATCAAGAAAACCCTGCTCGTGGTGGGCGGCAGCCTCGGCGCGCGCACCCTGAACCTGGCCACGGCCGCCGCGCTGCCGCGCCTGACGGCGGCCGGGGTGCAGCTACTGTGGCAAACCGGCAAAACGTATTTTTCCGAAGCCCAGCTTCAGACCGCGCCCTTTGCCGCTGACCACCTGCAAGCACTCGAATTTATCGGGCGCATGGACCTGGCCTACGCGGCGGCCGATGTGGTCATCAGCCGAGCCGGGGCGCTCTCTGTATCAGAGCTTTGCTTGTGCGGCAAAGCGGCCGTGCTGGTGCCCTCGCCCAACGTGGCCGAGGACCACCAAACCAAGAACGCGCTGGCGCTGGCCAGTCGCGGCGCGGCCCTGCTGATTCCCGACGACCAAGCCGCCGCCCGCCTCTACGACGAAGCTTTGGCCTTGCTCGCCGACCCGGCCCGACAACAGCAGCTCGGTGGGCAGGCGCGGGCGCTGGCCCGGCCGAATGCCACGGAGGACATCGTGAATGAATTATTTCAGCTGATGGCTGCCGGCTGATAGCTGTTGGCTTTTCTCAATTAAATTTTACTTTTTAAAATAGCCATCAGCTAACAGCTATCGGCCAACAGCTCCAAACTAAGTGCAGCATTTCCGTTACATATTTTTCCTCGGTATCGGGGGCATCGGCATGTCGGCGCTGGCGCGGTGGTTCCGGGCGCGCGGGTACGCGGTGAGTGGCTACGACCGGACCGAGACCCCGCTCACGCAAGCGTTGCAAGCGGAAGGAATTGGCGTGCATTACGCGGACACGGTGGAAAATATTCCGGCAGAAATCAAAAATAATAAAGCTGAAACGCTAGTCGTGCTCACGCCGGCCATGCCCACCGACAGCGCCGAGTGGGGCTGGTTGCGCGAGCAGGGCTACGACGTTCGCAAGCGGAGTCAGGTGCTGGGGCTGCTGACCGGGGGCCGGCCGATCATCGCCGTGGCCGGGACGCATGGCAAAACCACGACCAGCAGTATGGTGGCGCATTTACTGCACCATGCTGGTCTCGACGTGGGCGCTTTTCTGGGCGGCATCGCTGTCAATTTCGACTCTAATTTAGTGCTGTCGAAAACCGACAGCGCGCCGGTCGTGGTCGAGGCCGATGAGTACGACCGGAGCTTTTTGACGCTGCATCCCGACGTGGCCATCGTCACGAGCACCGATGCCGACCACCTCGATATTTACGGCGAGCAAAGCGCGCTCGTCGAAGCGTTTGGCGAGTTCGTGAGCCAGCTAAAACCCGGCGGTACGCTGCTGTTGCACCACAGCGCCGACCCGCGCGCAGCGGCGGCCGCCCCGGCTGGCACGCGCGTCGTACGCTACGGTTTGAATCATGCGGAAACGGCAGCTTTATCAACCGAAGATTTGCGCGCCAATAACATCGTCGTGGCGGGGCACGAGTTCAGGTTTGATTTGGTCGGCGGGCCGGGCGGCGCGGTACCCGACCTGAGGCTGGCCGTGCCGGGCTTTCACAACGTGGAAAATATGCTGGCGGCGGCGGCCGTGGCGCAAGTATTCGGCGTTAGGAACGAGCAAATTCGGGCCGCCGTGGCGAGCTACCGAGGTGTGCGGCGGCGCTTTGAATTTATCGTGACTGGAGCAGATAAAATTTACGTGGACGACTACGCGCATCATCCGCGCGAAATCGAAGCGTTTTTACGTTCGTTGCGGGCGCTGTATCCTGATAAAAAGTTGCGGGTTATTTTTCAGCCCCATCTGTTTTCGCGCACCCGCGATTTCGCGGCCGGTTTTTCGCAAAGCCTGAGTCTGGCCGATGAAGTGGTATTGCTGCCGATTTATCCGGCCCGCGAGCAGCCGTTACCGGGAATAATTTCCGAAATGCTGCTGCCCGCCATCACGTCATCGCTTAAAAGCCTGCAAACCAAAGCGCAAGTGTTGGAAAATACGAGAAACAACCCTACTTTTGACGTGCTTGCCACGGTCGGGGCCGGCGACATCGATACGCTCGTGCCGCAACTGCGAGAAATTTTGAGCAAATGAGAACATTTACCCCGCGTATCAGCGCACCAGTTAATTCAGAAGTAACTCAACTAACACTAAATTCCCGCGCCTGAAAAGTCCGCGATAATCCTTTTTAATCTGCCTAATCCGCGATTCATGGAATCCACCGTCCGTAATCTGCTCGTTGCCGTAGTCTGCCTGCTGGGGCTGGGCGGCATGGCCGTATTCGCGGCCGTGCGGCAGGCACGGCGACCGGTGCAGATGATTACAGTAGACGTAGCCAACGACTTTAATAATTATTTTATTTCCGAGCGCGGCGTAACGGCGCTGCTCACCGATGGCGGCAAGGAAGCAGTTATTGGTACTCTGCCGGAGGGCGCGCGTCTGCGCGAGCTGGAGGGCCGCTTGCGGCGGCACCCGTTCGTGCGCGACGCGCAGGTTTACCGGGATTTGAGCGGCAACCTGCACGCCGACGTGCGGCAGAACCGGCCCATCGCGCGGCTCGTACACGCCGACAACCGCCTGGATTGCTACGTGGACGCGGCCGGGGCGCGCCTGCCGCTTTCGCCTCTGTACACGGCGCGGGTGGCGACGGTGAGCCGGGCGGGCGGCGGGGCTTTGCCGACCACGTTTTTTCAGGACAGCACCGGCCGCGGCTACCTCGAGTTTATGCGCTACGTGGACGAGCACCCGTTCTGGCGAGCCCAGGTGGCGGAGGTGTTCGTGGAGCCGGGCGGCAAGCTCTCGTTCACTCAGCAAGTCGGCGACCAGCGCGTGGAATTTGGGCAGCCGGTGGATATTTCCGAAAAGTTCGGCAAACTGATGGTATTTTACCGGCAAATTCCTTCAGTTTTGGGTTGGGACACGTACCGCCGGGTGAACGTGGAATACCAAAATCAAATAATTTGCGAGTAGCAAGCTACTTTCAATCAACAACTTGCGAAAATCAACTTTTCGCTAATTAATTTAGCTACCGTTCTTTCACCACCCGCGCTTTTTTTATGCAACACGATAAAATAGTTGTCGGCCTCGACATTGGCACCACTAAAATTTGCGCCTTGGTGGGCCGCAAAAACGAGTACGGCAAGCTCGAAATTCTGGGCATGGGCAAGGCCGTGTCGGAGGGCGTGCAACGCGGCGTGGTGCTCAATATTGATAAAACGGTGGATGCCATCAAGCGCGCCATTCGGCAAGCGGAGGAGCAGTCGGGCATCGACATCGGGGTGGTGAACGTGGGCATCGCCGGGCAGCACATCAAGTCGTTGCAGCACAACGGCTCGATTACGCGGCCCAACGGCGACACCGAGATTACGCAGGACGACGTGAACCGGCTTACGGCCGACATGTACCGGCTCGTAACGCCGCCCGGCTCGCAGATTATCCACGTCATGCCCCAGGACTACAAGGTCGATTTTGAGGGCGGCGTGCTCGACCCCATCGGCATGGCGGGCGTGCGGCTGGAAGGCAACTTCCACATTATCACCGCCCAAAGCGCGGCTATCAACAACATCAACAAGTGCGTGACCAAAGCCGGGCTGGCCATCGCCGACCTGATTCTGGAGCCCCTCGCTTCGAGCGTGTCGGTGCTGAGCGACGAGGAAAAGGAAGCCGGCGTGGCGCTGATTGACATCGGCGGCGGCACGACCGATTTGGCCGTGTTCAAGGACGGCATTATCCGGCACGCGGCGGTGCTGCCGTTCGGGGGCAACATTATTACCCAGGACATCAAGCAGGGCTGCAACGTGACGCCCAATCAGGCTGAGCAGCTGAAAGTGAAGTTCGGCAAGGCCATTGCCGAAGAAGCTTCCGACTACGAAATCGTGAGCATTCCGGGCCTGCCCAATCGGCCGCCCAAAGAGGTGTCGCTCAAGAATCTGGCTTACATTATTGAGGCGCGGATGACGGAGATAATGGAGCTGGTGTACGCTGAAATCTATCGCATGGGTCTGCACGAGCAGCTTTCGGCCGGCATCGTGCTGACGGGCGGTGGCGCGCAGCTGCAGAACCTGGAGCAGCTTGTCGAATACCTTACCGGGCTGGATACGCGCATCGGCTACCCGAATCAGCACCTGGGCAAGGGCAAGATTGAGGCCGTCAAGTCGCCGATGCACGCCACGGGCGTGGGCCTCGTGCTGGCTGGCTACCAGGCTCAGGACGAGCGCGCGCTGGCCCGCCCCGGCTACGGTGAGGAGGAAGCCTCGCCCTACGGCTACCAGGCTGCCGCCCCGGCGGCCGCGCCCGCCGCCACGGTGCCTAGCTTCGCGCCGCCCGCCCCCGAAACGCCCGCCGCGCCCAAAGCGCCCAAAGCGCCCAAAGGCCCGAGCAAATTCGGCTCGTACCTGGGCGAGATGACGCGCAAGCTGAAAGGCATTCTGATTGACGATTTCGACGATAAGCAATACTAGTCAATGGGTGAATGGGCGAATGGGTGAATGGCGCGAAGCCGTTTGCGCACCAACTCATTCGCCCATTCAGTCATTCGCCCATTCACCCATTGAAAAGACTATGAACTTTACATTCGACATTCCGAGCCAGAGCCGCTCCATCATCAAGGTGATTGGGGTGGGGGGCGGTGGCTCCAACGCCGTGAAGCACATGCACAAGCAGGGCATCAAGGACGTGGAGTTTATTATTTGCAACACCGACCGGCAGGCGCTCGAAAGCTCCAACGTGCCGAACAAGCTCCAGATTGGGGTGGACCTCACGGAGGGTCTCGGGGCCGGAGCCAAGCCCGAGCGCGGCCGGCAGGCGGCGCTGGAATCGCGCGAGCAAATCCGCGAATTGCTCAGCAACGGCACCAAGATGTTGTTCATCACGGCCGGCATGGGCGGCGGCACGGGCACGGGCGCGGCCCCGGTTATCGCGCAAGTGGCGCAGGAGCTAAATATTCTGACGGTGGGCATCGTGACGGCCCCGTTCCTGTTTGAGGGCAAGAAAAAGCGCGAGCAGGCCGAGCAAGGCATCAAGGAGCTGAGCGCGCATTGCGACACGGTGCTCGTTATTCTCAACGATAAGTTGCGCCACCTCTACGGCAACCTGCCGATGGGACAGGCGTTCGCCAAAGCCGACTCGGTTTTGACGACGGCCGCCAAGTCCATCGCCGAGATAATTACCGTCACGGCCGATATCAACGTGGACTTCGAGGACGTGAAGACGGTGATGAAGGACTCGGGCGCGGCCGTGATGGGCAGCGCGATTACCGAGGGCGAGAACCGCGCCCGCCGCGCCGCCGAAGAAGCGCTGAACTCGCCGTTGCTCAACAACACCGACATTCAGGGCGCGCAAAAAATCCTGCTCAGCATCATGTCCGGCGACCAGGCCGAGCTGGAGATGGACGAGCTCTCGGAAATCACGGAGTACATTCAGCACAAGGCGGGCGAAGACGCGGAGATGATTTTCGGCCACGGCACCGACGACACGCTGGGCCAGAGCATCCGCGTAACCGTCATCGCGACGGGTTTCGCGCGCGAGCCGCACACGATTGGTGTACCGGCCGCTCCGGCCGAAACATCAGCCACTGAGCCGATGGCTGAGATGGCCGCGCCCGCGCCGGTCGGTATGATGCCCGCCGGGCAGCCAGGGGCGGCTCCGTTCGTGCCGAGCTTCACGGCAGCGGGCGGCGCGCCCGTTGCCGAAACCCCGGCCCGCGTTACCTACGAGCTGAACGGCCCGACCGCGCCCAGCGGCCAGTCGGGGCTGGTCGGCGCGCCCATCACCGCGCCCGGCGAGCCGGTGCTGCTGAGCGGCCCGGGCGCCGGCCCGGCCGGCCACACGCCGCCCGCGCCGCGTCCGCGCCCGGTGCTGCTCGAAGCCCAAGCCGAAGAGCGCCGCCGCCGCTTGCAGCAGCTCAGCCAGAGCCACGGCCAGGGCCTGCCGCCCGATGCCACCGCCCACCTCGACACGCCCGCCTACCTGCGTCGCGGCCAGAAGCTGGAACCCGTCGCCCCGAGCGGCGCCGAGCAGATTTCGCGCTTCAATCTATCCGACGACAACGAGTTGCTGGGCGACAACCGGTTTCTGCACGACAACGTGGATTAGGCGGGTTGTTCGTTCTTGAAGGATACGTCCGACGCGGGCGGGCGGCTTTTCGCCGCCCGCCCGCTTGGCGTTGCTGAGGCACGGTCGGCAAGTTACCTGGATGGACTATTCCCACGCCCCGAATAACGCTGAGCGGGCGGGCGGCGAAAAGCCGCCCGCCCGCCTCGGACGTACTCACTGATTTTTCCCGAATGGCTTTTGGCTTGACGGCGGGTGGGGCCAGCCCTGTCCCTACTTCTGACTCACCAGCTCCAAACTAACCGCCGCCCCGCCGCCCGGCGCGAGCCGTAAATTCAGCACCGAGCGGCTCGTCACGACTTGCCGGCTGATGCGGTAGCTCATCGGGTTTTTTTGCCAGTCGGCATCGGGGCCGTCGGCGTAGAGGGTGGCCTGGTAGCGACGGCCGGGGGTGAGAAAATCCAGCTTTACGGGCTGCTGACGGGCGTTTTCGTCGGTGATGCTGCCCACGAACCAGGCATCGCGGCCTTTGGCCTGGCGGGCGATGGTGACGTAGTCGCCCGGCTCGGCGGCCAGCACGCGGGTGTCGTCCCAGTCCACGGGCACGTCGCGGATAAACTGGAAAGCATCCGAGAACCGCTCGTAGGTTTCGGGCAGGTCGGCGGCCATTTGCAGCGGCGAGTACATCGTTACGTACAGGGCCAGCTGCTTGGCCAGCGTCGTGTGGACCTGCTTGCCCTTGTTCTGGGGCGCGTAGGCATCGAGCTGAATCTGGAAGATGCCGGGCGTGTAGTCCATCGGGCCGCCCATGAGGCGGGTGAAGGGCAGAATGGTTTCGTGCTCGGGCGGGTTGCCCTGGCTCCAGGCGTTGAACTCGTTGCCGCGGGCGGCCTCGTTGGCCAGCCAGTTGGGGTAGGTGCGGTGCAGGCCGGTGGGGCGCACGCTCTCGTGCATGTCCACCATGAGGTGGCGGGCGGCGGTTTGCTCGGCCACCCGCACGAAGTGGTTCACCAGCCACTGCCCGTCGTGGTGCTCGCCGCGCGGAATGATGCGCCCCACGTAGCCGGTCTTGACGGCCGCGTAGCCGTGGGCCTGCATGAAATCGTAGGCGGCCGGCATCCGGCGCTCGTAGTTCGTCGCCGAGCCGCTGGTTTCGTGGTGCATGATGAGGCGCACGTTGCGGGCCGCCGCGTAAGCTTGCAGCTCATCCACGCCGAAGTCAGGATACGGCGTAACGAAGTCGAACACGTCTTCTTTCCAGTTGCCGAACCAGTCTTCCCAGCCCACGTTCCAGCCCTCGACCAGCACGCTTTGCAGGCCGTTTTTGGCGGCGAAGTCGATGTAGCGCTTCACGTTGGCCGTATTGGCGGCGTGGCGGCCACTAGGTTTGAGCTTGCTCCAATCGGTGTCGGCCAGCTTCAGGTTGGTCGCGTCCGAATACGACCAGCTGCCCTTGTTGACGTGCATTTCCCACCACACGCCCACGAATTTCTGGGGCTTTATCCAGCTCACATCCGGCAGTTGGCACGGCTCGTTGAGGTTGAGAATGAGCTTCGAGGCCAGGATGGCGGGCGCGTTGTCGGCCACGACCACCGTGCGCCAGGGCGTGTGGGCGGGCGCTTGCAGAAACGCCTTGCTGTCGGGGCCGGCCGCGCTCGGGGCCAGGGTGCTGGTGAGGCCGTGGCGGGGGCCGTCCACGAGCAGCTGCATAGCCGGGTAGTTCACCAGCGCCGCCTCGTGAATATTTATGTACAGCCCATCGGCACTGCGCAGCATGAGCGGCGTTTGCACGGCGCTGCCGGGAATGGGCGTTTGGGTGCTGATTTCGGGCGTGGGCCGGTACGTGGCCGGCCCCACCGCGCTGAGCCGGGTGGTCGAGTAGATGTATTCGTTCGTGTCGTAGTCGCCCCGAATCCAGAACGCGGTGTGGTCGGCGGGCAGGTTAAATTCGGTGCGCTCATCGGCCACGACGAAATACGTCAGGTTCGCCTGCTCCGGGAATTCGTAGCGAAAGCCCAGTCCGTCGTCGAACACCCGAAACCGCACCACGAGCTGCCGAGTCGGCCCGGCCGCCTGCGAGAGCGTAACGGCCAACTCGCGGTAGTGATTGCGGATGCTTTTGACCTCGCCCCAGACCGGCGTCCAGGTGTCGTCGTGCTGGCTGCTGTCGAGGCGCTCGACGCGAAAGCCGCGCTCGAAGCCCGGCGCGTCCTTGAGCAAAATGCCCAGGCGGCTGGGCAGCAGCACGGTTTTCGGGCCGTAGCGGAGCTGGTAGGTCGGCTCGCCCGTTGGGCTGAGGGCGAAGGTTAAAGCGAGGCGGCCGTTGGGGGAGCGGATGGTTTGGGCGTGGGTTGAGAAAGTCAGTAGCGCACCAGCCAGCACCATAGCAAACGAGAGTCTGAGGTGATGATACAACCAAGCCAGGTGTGAACTAGTGATTGGGGACGCTCCAGTCCTGGGTTGTGACGCCGAATTTTTCATGTGCTTTTTCAATCGCCAAAACCACGTTATCAGCGCTGTCTAATTCAATAATATTGTTGCCAACCCTAACAATTAACTGTACCCAATCTTGCGCTGGTAATACTTCTTCGATGGTGATTTTCGCGAATTGTATCCGGTTAGAATGGGATTCAGACCAACTACCGCTACCTAGACTCCCATTCCTGACAGTGGAAAGCACGGGTATTTTGAACTCGACCTCCATTAATGTCCGTGGATGAAAGCCTCGATATTTGTCAAGCAATTGGTAAAACAACCACAACCCATGTTCGGGAACAATGCTACGAGTTGCAATCATTCCTGCCCATCCGCTACTCGTTCCATCAAAACCTAGCTCATCAGCGACCCAGTGATTAAAGCCACCAAAAAAATCAGGCTGTTCGGTTGACAAGTTGCTGCCAGTCGGTGATTGGCAAAAAAAATACCCGTCAACGAAAACTCGTAGGTGAGTGACACTATTGTGCCAGATGTACATGGCCGGCCTACGGCGAAGAAAATCCAGAAGCTCATAGATGTTCATCATGCTGCTCAAATAGTTTGGGCCATTCTGTGGTTGCTGAATCAGCTGTCGCTTAGTATTGCTCCACCAGTTGCGCGTGGTTCAGCTTTCCGGCACAGTCATTTGCGGCGGATTTTTATAGCAGCGGCGGACTACCGCAACCGGGCCTTAATTTCGGTCACGAACGCTACCGTTTTACCCGTGTACTCGGCAATTTGCGCCAAGCTGAGACCGCCGCTGCGCAACATGGATTGGATGAGGGCGACCTCTGCTTCCATTTTACCTTCGGCTTTACCCATAGCTTCCCCTTCAGCCTTGCCCTCAGCCAACGCTTGAGCGCGGGCTTGCTCGACATCATCTTTCTGGCTGCGCAAAACGACGGCTTCGCGGGCGATGCTCATTTCGAGGTAGGCGCGCTCGTCGGCGCTCATGGCGGTGCGGTCCAGCTCTTCGATGGCTTCGCGAAGCCACTGCTCGCGGTAGAAGAGCGGGTATTCGGGCAGTTGGCGGAGTTTGGTCAGGCTTTTCATAAAGTGCAGCAGCTTTTCGAGGTCGGTGATGGCGGGGGCGTTCTCGTCGAATTTGGCCAGCTCGACGGTGATGAGCTGCAGCTGGGTGTCGAGCAGCGCGCCCTCGGCGTTACGCAAATTTACGAGCTGGTGGTAGCCAGGCAGGTCCGGGAAAATGCTGTGCTGCAAGATACCCACGCCGTAGATGCGCGGCAGGCGGGCGAAGTCGAAATCGCCGCGCTTGACCAAGGTATTGAACTTGGTGAAGGCGTAAAACTTCATGCGCTGCAAGAACTGCGGGAAGCGCCCAACCTGCATCTCGACCAGAAAATAATTGCCCGCCGCGTCGGTGCAGGCCAGGTCGTAGAGGCCGGCGCGGCTGTCGGCCGTAGCTCCCTCAAACGTGGTTTGCTCGAACGACACCGACTCGATGGGCACCGGCGAAGCCAGCAGCGCTTGCAGCGCCTGGCGCAGAAACAGAGTTTTGTGCTGGTTGCCGAACGTGACTTTGAAGCCGTAGTCGGAGAGCGGCGAAACGAAGCGGGGTTCCTGGTCGGGCCGGGGGTTCATAAGCGCAAGCTAGTCAGCAACTAGTCAGCCGCCCGCCATCGCTCAGCCGAACGCATACGGGTAGCCAATCTCCTGCAAGTCAGCGGTGAGCAAGGTCCAATCGGGGGTTTCGTCCACGAGGGCCAGCACGTGGACTTTGGTGAGCACCTCGTGGCGATAGACGGGCGCGACGGCGGCGGGCGTGATAGGCTTGCGGTCGGTTTCGTCGGTGTAATACTCCGTGGCCCAGGCGGCGTAGGTGGCCGGGTCGTTGTCGAACATCTCCAGCAAGTCGGCCGAGCCGTCGTCGGGGTCGGCCACTACGCCCGTCTGCCAGCCCAGCGCGGGCGTGTACCAGAGGCAGCAAGTAGTGCCGAGCGAGCTGACCGGCTCGCCGAACATGAAATCGTGAAACGCCGTCGGCAAGCCGCGCGTGAGCTGGGCCTTGTCGGGCGGCGGGGCGATTTCGTGCGAAAAGCCATTGATGACGCACCCTTCGGGCCGAAACAAGAGCAGCACCTGGTCGCCCTCGCCGTCGCGCATTTCAAGCAGGGCTTCGTGCTCGCCCCAGGCCGGGTTGTAGGAAAAGTAGCGGTATTCCCAGTCGGGCGAGTTAATGGCATCGAGCACGGCCAGCGCCTGGGCCAGGCGTTGCAGGGCCGGGGCGGCGGGCAGGCCGGCGAGATGGGTGGAGGAGAGCATGGCGGGTGGGCGGTTGGCGGGGGCTAAACATACGAATGCCGCCGGGGCGGCCCCGGCGGCATTGGGTTGCTGAATCTGTCCTGAGTTTGATTTTAGTTGAGACACGAGACGTTAGACATGAGACATGAGACTTTTCCCGTCGAAAGTCTCATGTCTCGTGTCTAACGTCTCGTGTCTTGGTAAACTCAACTTAAAAAACCATTCCAACACGTCCCAGACACGCCAACGTTAGCGCCGCCGCACCGGCAAGCCTTCCAACTGGGCGTAGCTGAGCTGCCACTTACCGTCGGCAGCGGGCTTCCAGAGCAGCAGGAAGTTTCCCTGGCCGTAGCCGGCGGGCTGGCCGGGGCCGGCGGGCTGCACTTCCACGGCGAACGTGCCTGCCTCGTAGGCGAGCTGGGGCGTGGTGGCGGCGCTGACCGTACTCAATTTCAGGTTGTTAAGCGTGGACTGGGTGGCGCGTACCCATTTGTCGCTGACTTCGGCTTTGCCGCTGAAGTGGGCGCTGCCTTGCAGCAGCTGCACGTCGTCGGCGAGGTAGCTCAGGGTCTTTTCCAGGTCGTGGGCGTTCCAGGCGGCGATGAATTGCCGGTTCAGGTCGGCGACGCTGACGGCGCTGTTGGTATTGCCGGTGGCCGGCGCGGCGGTCGTTACGGAGGCGGCTGGGGAAGTCGTGGTGGCGGTAGTTGCCGGTTGGGGCGAGCCGCACTGCGAGAGCAAGGGCAACGCGGCGAGGGCTAACAGCTGAAGCGAAGAAAAACGCATAATAAGGTGAGCAAGAGGAATTTTGTTGAAAGCAATTATTTGGCGGCGCGCGCCGCGCCTGAGCGCGGGTCAAACACGAAGCCAGCAACAAGATGTGCCTCGTTGCTGGCTTCGTGTTTGGTAACCGCTCATTACCAGCTGCGCTGGCGATAGGGGGCGCTGGCGTAGGGATTGGCCGGGTCCTGCGGGGCGGGGTTGGGCAGGTAGTCGGCGCTGACGGCGGGCTTGCCGGCCGAGGTGGCGGCGAGCGCGGCCGCGCCGGCTACGGCGGCGGTACCGGCCACTACGGCCGGCGCGGCTGAAGCGCGGCGCGTGGCCGAGGCTTCGCGCGTGGCGCTGGCCTGGCGGGCGGCAGCTACGCGGCGCGCATCAGCGGCAGCGGCGGCGCGGGCTTTGCGCTTGTTGTCCACTCTCTT
>Ga0209511_1001837_pt1 | contig 18142 bp, 14 predicted proteins | sample SSSSmetaG_FD_184141 | JGI IMG/M metagenome (GOLD analysis project Ga0209511, IMG submission 184141) | Glacier valley bacterial and archeal communities from Borup Fiord, Nunavut, Canada, to study Microbial Dark Matter (Phase II) - ​SSSS... | ecosystem: Environmental > Aquatic > Freshwater > Ice >...
TCAATCAGCGCCGCCCGCCGGGCCATGCCGCCCAGGCCCGCCCATTGCGGCGCGTTATCCGGGAACGGCTCGATGCGCGAGTGCATGTCGTTGGTGTGCAGCACGACGAGCCGGGCGGGTCCGCTCGCCGCTTCGGCCACGAGGCTGGGGCCGAGCACCGTGAGGCCAGCGGTAGTGAGCAAGGATTTCTGGAGGAAGTCGCGACGAAACATGGTTTTCAATTATCAATGAACAATTATCAATGAGCAATTTAGGGGCGGGTGCGAAGCAGGCAGAGACGAGCAATTGCTCATTGTTCATTGATAATTGCTCATTGCAGCCGGATTCTGCCTTCTATTTTCGCTTCTACTGGCTGACCGGCTTTGGTCAGGGCGCGGATGTGGTCGGCGATGGCGGTACGCAACAGTAAGCCGGTGCGGCGGGCGGGCACGGGTTTGAGGAAGCTCAGGTTGTCGCCGCCGCCAGCCAGGTAGTCGGAGATGGCGATGGGATAGGTCTGAGCGGGGTCGAGGGGCTGGCCGCTGATGCGCACGTCCTGGGCGCGGCCGTCGGGGCCGATGGTGAACGTGGCCCCGGAGACAGCCATGCGCACTTTGGCGGCGTAGTCGAAGAGCTGGGCCACGACGGGGCCGGGCGCGTCGAGCACGAGCAGCTCGTTCTCGAAGGGCATCAACTCGAACACGTTGCCGAGCGTGATGGGGCCGGCGGGCAGGCTGGCGCGCATCCCGCCGCTGGTCATCACGCCCAGCGGCACGGGCGCGCCGCCGAGCGCCCGGCTGGCGGCGGTGCGCTGCAAATCGGCCACGAAATTGACCAGCGGGTTTTCGCCGGGGTTTTTGGTCAGGGCCACCGGCGCGGTGCCGAGCACGGCGCTCATCTGGCTGATTACCTGGTCGTGGAAAGGCCGGATGTAGGCTTCGGCGGCGGCATCGGCCCCGAGGGCGGCGGCTACGGGCTGGCTGGTGGTGACCGGCAGGCGGGCCGTGGCTTGCAGCGGGGCGCGTTGGCAGGCCGGGACGGCGAACAGGCTCAAGCCGGTGGCCAAGAGCGCGACCCACCCTTTCCAGCGGCCGGTTATCAGATAAAACATAGCCTGCGTATTAGGGTGCTTCAAACTTGCGCAAACCATTTGCGGGAAGACTGAAAAGCTGGGGTGATTAATGAAAACATGGTTTATAAAATTCTGGCTTTTTTGCCGACTAAACGTTTTAGAGAAAAATTATTCCCATGGGACTTTGCCAGTCAGCTTTGCGATTAGTCGCTACTTGAACAGCTGGTAGCTCAGCAGCAAAGAATAAATTCGGGCCTCAGGGCTTTGACCTAACGGGTCATTCAATTTGTTTTCAAACCGCACCCTGACGGCGAGCGGACGTTGGCCTACCAGGCTGGTGCTCACGCCGACACCGCCCAGCAAAGTGCCGCCAAAACCAGTGTTGCCGTATTGACCATTGGCCGGTAACGTAGGCGGTCCACTACTCGCCGTGATAAGCTGGCTGCTACCGTCGCCGGCGAAGGTGTAAAAGAAGGCCACTCCCGCTTCGGCCAGCACGCGCACGGCCCCTTTCGGCGACGAATAACGCATCAGCAGGGGAGCCTTCACCAGGTGGTTGGTGAAGCTAGTGCTGACGACGGAATTAAATCCGTACGAGTAGGCGGCGGTAAGTTTTTGAGGAGCGTAAAACAAGCCCGCTACTAAGTTTACCCGGCGACTCACGCGGGGGTTGCGCAGCTCTACTTCTAGGCCGAGCACCGGCGCTATTTTACGAGTAATCTGGTAATCGGGATAAAAGCTGTCATACCACACCAACGTATTCGACTGCAGACCGACTACTGCCGACACCAGGTATGCTTCCTGACTCCTGGTTTCAGCTGGCTCCGTATGCCCCCCCGGCTCAACGCACGCGTTGTAAACCGCCACGACTTGCCGCAGCGCGGACTCGCGAAACAGTAAGCGGGGTAGCTGGACCAATACCATCGGACAGCCGCTAAAGGCCCGGTTTAATTGCGAACGAAACCCATTCAGCTCTTGCCGATAGAGGCTGCCATTGACCTGCACCTCTTTGATTTCGTGTGCCAGCTCGGCCAGCGAGAAGGTGGGTGAGCGTAAATAAAAATGGTCCAGCGGGTCGTCGTTGCGCAAAAAGTAGAGCGTCGCGGGGCCGTCGATGAGCACTTCCAGAAAAAAGGTTGGGGTGAGGCCTGGGTTGGTAACGGGCGTAGTAGTCGGCTGGGGCAGGGCGATGGCCCGGTACGTTTGGCCGGTAGCAGCCAGGCAATAAGCCCGTAGCTCACCTGGTCCGTACGTGGTAACTACGGCGGCGGGACCAAGCCGAAAGCGACAGTGCTGACTGCTGAAGCGGCCGTCGCGGTAATCCAGCTCGCCGCGCAGCGTATCGCCGGCCGGTAGCACGATGTAGCCGGGGCGGAAATCAGCCTGAGCGCGGGTCGGCAACGCCACCCCAATCGTTAATAAAATGCAACACCATATAAAAGTAACCAGCTTGGTCATAAGTCGATTCAGTAGTTTTGACCCCAGGTCGTGGGCAAATGTAGGAGCGTGGGTCGGTTAGCCAGGCTGAGGCGAAGCCGTAACTTGCCAGCGGCCGCGAGCCAAGCCCCCAGCTGCTAACCCAGCTGCCAACCCGTATGCCAACCCGTAAGCTATGACTGATTTTGCTACCCCTGCCAGCTTGCCCCTCGCCTTTCCCGAGTTTTCGCCCGTCACGACTGCCGACTGGCTCGCCCAGCTCCGGCGCGAGCTGAAGGGCGCGGACCCGGCGAGCCTGCGTTGGGCGCTGCCCGAGGGGCTGCCCGTCGAGCCGTTCTACCACCGCGAGGCGCTGGCCGCGCTGCCCGGCGGGCCGCCGCCGCCCCTGCCGCCGCGCCCGGCCCCGGCCCGGAACGTGGTGGCCCTGAACGTGCCGGCCGGCGAGGACGGCCGCCTGCAAATCGGGCGCGGGGCCGACGCGCTTGGCCGCGGGGCCGACGGGCTACACTTCGTGCTGGCCGGCGACCCGGCCGGCTTTTCAGTAGAGGCGTTGGCCGAGCAATTACCGCTGGCCAACACCTGGCTGGGCTTCACCGTGTTGCGCGGGCCGGACGCGCTGCTGGCCCGGCTGGCGGCGGCGGGCGGCGGGCGACCGTTGCGCGGGTTTCTGCGCTTCACGCCGGGCGTGGTGCCCGAAGGGGCCGAGCTGGCGGGGTTTCGGTCGGCGTTGCGGCAGTGCGTTGCGCTGGCGAAGTCGTGGCCGGAGTTTCGGGCGCTGGCCGTAAATGGGTCGTTTTGGGGCAACCGGGGCGGGACGCTGAGCCAGCAGCTGGGTTTTAGCCTGAATACGGCAGTGGCCTTGCTGGCTGAATTACCCGACGAGGCGGCGGGTATTTCGGTGGCCGATGTCGCCGCCGCGCTGCACCTGGACGTGGCCATCGGGCCGAGCTACTTCCCCGAAATCGCGCGGCTGCGGGCCACGCGCCGGCTCTGGGCCACGCTGCTGCACGGCTTTGGCCTGCCGGCCGAGGGGGCGCACACGTTGCCGATTTTCGCCCTGACTTCGACCTGGACCCAAACTACGCTCGACCCGCACACCAACCTGCTGCGCCACACTACCGAAACCATGAGCGCGCTGCTCGGCGGGGCCGACGCGGTGCAGGTCGCGCCCTACGACTGCCTCTACGCGGCCCCGAATGAGCGCAGCGCCCGCCTGGCCCGCAACCTGCCGCTGCTGCTGCGCGACGAGGCCCACCTCGACTGGGTGGCCGACCCGGCCGCCGGCTCCTACTTCCTCGAAACGCTGACCGACGAGCTGGCCCGCGCCGCCTGGGCCGAGTTTCAGGCCCTCGAAGCCGCGGGCGGCCTGCCCGCCGCCCGCGGCCGGGCGCTGGAGCTGGTTAGTCAGGCCGGGCTGGACAAGTTTAAGCGCATCGCCACCGGGCAGGACGTGGTGGTGGGTACGAACCGCTTCCAAAACCCGCAAGAGCAATTTGATTTCGACCCGAAAAAGCTGCTGCGCTCGCGCGAGTTCGACACGACCCGCGCCACGTATCCGAGCGAAGTTTTGCGCCTGGCCACGTCCCTGCACTTCGAGCGCCGCGCCCAGCAGGAGCAGCACGCCACGCTGGTGCTGCTCGGCGACGCGCGGGTGAACGAGGACATCGCCGCCGCCTTCTGGCACGTGCTGCACCCCGAGCAGCCGGGGGCGCACCCGCCCGTGCCGGCCCTGCCCGCCGCCACGTATTCCGTATTTTTCTCCACGCCCGAGGCGGCCATGCTCATGTACGCCACCCACGGGCAGTTTGAGCAAGTGGCGCGGGTGGTGCAGCAGACTCCCGGCGACGGGGTTTTCGAGGTGCCCTCGCTGCTGGCTTCCGACCAGGCCACCTTGCAGGAAGCCGTGCGCGTGTTCGGCTTCCGGGAGTTTGTCGTGGAAGGGCACCACACGGAGGACGTGTTGGCGCGGTTGCAGGGAAGGTAAATTCTAAATTCTTGATTTTACAAAATGACTTACTTTGGTCAAATCATTGCGCGCATGCCAAGAGATTTTGAGCTTGGCGCTGGCTTGTCTTCTTACAGAAGAGACGTTTATCTAGACAAACAAAGTGTAGAAGACATTTTGAAGAATGGTTACATTCAATCTATAGTAGCTGATGTGGGCCATCCGCTATTCTTGGTCGACACCGAGAAATGTCGCAAGTTTTACAAAGAAGAGGTTGCTAAACATCTGGCAAATCCATCGAAAATATACCGATTAGAAGATTTCCCGGACGAGTACTTTTATACCGCTAGTCAGTGGGTAGGTAACCATGTAAGGCCAATTATTTTACTTGAAAAATCTCACTAAAAAACTGCTTATTCTTAATTATGCGCCCCGACTTTTCCACCCTCGCCTACGACGCGGCCGACCCGCGAACCAGCAACGAGCAACCAGAAACAAGAAACGAAGGTCCTGCGGTGTACACCGCCGCCGACGTGGCCGACTTGCCGCACCTGGGCTTCGGGGCGGGGCTGCCGCCGTATCTGCGGGGGCCGTACGCGAGCATGTACACCGTCAGCCCCTGGACGGTGCGCCAGTACGCGGGCTTTTCGACGGCCGAGGCCAGCAACGCGTTTTACCGGCGCAACCTGGCCGGCGGGCAGAAGGGGCTGAGCGTGGCCTTCGACCTGGCCACCCACCGCGGCTACGACTCGGACCACCCGCGCGTGGTGGGCGACGTGGGCAAGGCCGGCGTGGCGATTGATTCGGTGGAGGACATGAAAATCCTCTTCGACCAGATTCCGCTCGACCAGATGTCGGTCTCGATGACCATGAACGGGGCCGTGCTGCCGGTGCTAGCCTTTTTCATCGTGGCGGCCGAGGAGCAGGGCGTACCGGCCGGCCAGCTCACGGGCACCATTCAGAACGACATTCTGAAGGAGTTCATGGTGCGCAACACATACATCTACCCGCCGGGGCCGAGTATGCGGCTCATCGCCGACATCTTCGCCTACACGGCGGCGCACATGCCCAAGTTCAACTCGATTTCCATCTCGGGCTACCATATGCACGAGGCCGGGGCGACGGCCGAGCTGGAGCTGGCCTACACCTTGGCCGACGGGCTGGAATACGTGCGGGCCGGGCTGGCGGCGGGGCTGAAAATTGACGATTTCGCCCCGCGCCTGTCCTTTTTCTGGGGCATCGGCATGAACCACTTCCTCGAAATCGCCAAGCTGCGGGCCGGGCGGCTGCTGTGGGCCAAGCTTATCAAGCAGTTCAGCCCGAAGAGCGACAAGAGCCTGGCCCTGCGGACGCATTGCCAGACGTCGGGCTACTCGCTCACGGCCCAGGACCCGTTCAACAACGTGGCCCGCACCACCGTCGAGGCCCTGGCGGCCGTGCTCGGCGGCACCCAGAGCCTGCACACCAACGCCCTGGACGAAGCCCTGGCGCTGCCCACCGATTTTTCGGCCCGCATCGCCCGCAACACCCAGCTCTACTTGCAGCACGAAACCGACCTCACCCGCGTCGTGGACCCCTGGGGCGGCTCGTACTACGTGGAAAGCCTCACGGCCGACCTCGCCAATCAAGCCTGGACCTTGATGGAAGAAATCGAAAGCCTCGGCGGCATGGCGGCGGCCATCGAAACGGGCCTGCCCAAGCTGCGCATTGAGGAAGCCGCCGCCCGCAAACAGTCGCGCATCGATGCCGGCCAGGAAGTCATCGTGGGCGTGAATAAATACCTGGCCCCGGAAGGCGATGCCCCGCTGGAGGTGTTGCAGATTGACAACGACGCGGTGCGGGAGAACCAGGTGGCGCGGCTGCAACGGATTCGGGCGGAGCGGGATGAGGCAGCGGTGCAGGCGGCGTTGGGGGCTATTACTAATGCCGCTCAACGGCACCTCACCCCCCTAACCCCCCTCTCCCGTGGAGAGGGGGGAACTAGCTCTAGTTCTAACTCTAAAGCAGAGGTGGAACTAGGACTAGGGCTAGAAACTAGTCCCCCCTCTCCATGGGAGAGGGGGCTAGGGGGTGAGGTGAGCCGGACAGGCGACTCCGATAACTTACTCGCCCTGGCCATCGTCGCCGCCCGCGCCCGTGCCACGCTGGGCGAAATCTCCGACGCGCTCGAAGCCGCCTGGGGCCGCCACCAGGCCACGACCCGTACCGTGCAGGGCATTTACCAGCAAGGCATGACCGACAACGCCGACTTCGCCGCCGCCCGGCAAGCGGCCCAGGATTTCGCCGCCCGCGAAGGCCGCCGCCCCCGGATGCTGGTGGCGAAGATGGGCCAGGACGGCCACGACCGGGGCGCGAAAATCATCGCCACGAGCTTCGCCGATGTCGGCTTCGACGTGGACCTGGCCCCGCTCTTTCAAACCCCCGCCGAGGTCGCCCGCCAGGCCGTGGACAACGACGTGCACGTGGTGGGCGTGAGCAGCCTCGCCGCCGGCCACAACACGCTGCTGCCCAAGCTCATCCAGGAACTGAAAGCCGAAGGCCGCCCGGATATGCTCGTCATCGCCGGCGGCGTGATTCCGCCCCAGGACTACGAGCGCCTCTACGCGGCCGGCGTGGCGGGCATTTACGGGCCGGGCACGGTGATTGCGCGGGCGGCGCTGGAGATATTGGGGAAGCTGAGTTAAGTAGTTTTGTGCATCTCATTTTAAACCTCAATGTTTCTATGGCAGGCAGGATAATAGTAACCCGAACTACTGGCGCGTTCGTTGGCATGGAACACCTTGGGTTTTCGCTTCTTATCAGCTGGTTGACAACTTCTACATACAAGCTAAACTGGGCATGGGGCGTGGTGTTGTTTATAGGGCTTTTGTTAGTTGTTGCTTTTCTATTCTATCGTTTTAGACTTTTCATGTACGTCTTTACTTTGTGCTTCTCGCTGATTTGGGCGAAGTTTGCGTACATGATGACGCTAGGACTTGATAAGAAGTCAGGAAGCACTTCTGGGTTAATAATGGCTGGGGTGGTTTTCACTTTCAGCTTATGGTTTCATAGAGACGAGTTCAACTTTCGTCGAGGCGCTAAAGTGACGGAGATTGAGAGATAGTACCCGTTCGCTCAACTCCATGCTCCTCTTCGCCGACCTCGACCGCCTCAGAGCCGACCTGGACGCGCTACGCCCGCTCGCACCGGAGCAGCAGGCGCGGGTGATGCAGCGGTTTCGGCTTGACTGGAATTATAACTCCAACGCGCTGGAGGGCAACTCGCTCACGCTGGGCGAAACCCGCTCTCTGTTGCTGCACGGCCTCACGGCGGACGGCAAGCCGCTGCGCGACCACCTTGACATTCGGGGGCATAACGAGGCTATTTTGGCGCTGGAAGAAGTCGTGCGCGACGAGCGGCCCCTGACCGAGCAGTTCATTCGGGAGTTGCACCAACTGACGCTGGGCGAACCGCACTACAAACCGGCCCAAACCCCCGACGGGCTGCCCACGCGCAAGCGCGTCGTACCGGGCCAGTACAAAACCGCGCCCAACAACGTGCTGACGGCCACGGGTGAAATGTTTTACTTCGCCAGCCCCGAAGAGACCCCGGCCCAGATGACCGACCTGCTGGCCTGGTATCGGCGCGAAACCGAGCACCCGACGCTGCACCCCGTGGCGCTGGCCGCCGAATTTCACTATCGCTTCGTCCGCATCCACCCCTTCGACGACGGCAACGGCCGCCTCTCGCGCCTGCTCATGAACCTTGTTTTGATGCGCCACGGCTATCCGATGACAGTTATCCAGAACGCCGACCGCAACCGCTACCTGGCGGCCCTGGCCCAGGCCGACGCGGGCGAGCCGGAGCCGTTTCTACGCTTCATCGGCGAGGCCGTGGAAGTATCGCTGCGGCTGATGTTGCGGGCGGCGAAGGGTGAGCCACTCGACGGGCCAGACAAGCTGGCTGGCGGCTCGCTTTAACTAATAATCCGCTGCAACCCGCGCCGCAACCACGGCACTTGCGCCACGGCCACGGCCGCCTCGACCAGCCACGGGCGGGCGCTGGCCAGGCGCATAATCCGGTGCGAGCGGCGCAAGTTGCGGCCGATTTTCTGGTTGATTTCCGCGGCGTAGGGCTGCATGAAATCGGCACTGAAATCCTGCTGCGCGAAGCAGCGGCGGAGTTGGGCGGCGGCCAGGATGCCGCTGAGCACGGCCGTGTCGATGCCGTGGCCTTGCAGCGGGTCGATGAGGGCGGCGGCATCGCCGCACAGCAGCCAGCCGGCCCCGGCCACCGGCTGCGCCGGGCCGGGTGCGCCGCCCAGCGGCAGGCCCCAGCCCAGGGTGGGGCCAAGCTGGCGCGCGTGGGCGAAGCGGCCGGCCAAGGCGGGGTGGCGGGCGAGCCAGTCGGCGAGCAGCTTTTTCAGGTCAATTTTCTGGGCCGACACCACTTCGGTGAGCAAACCCAGGCCGACGTTGCAGCGGCCCTCGCCCACCGGAAACACCCAGCAGTAGCCGGCTAACTGGTCGCGGCTGAAATAAAACTCGGTCGTGTCGGCGGGCAGTTCAGCCACGTTCTCGAAGTACGCCCGCACCCCGACGCACGGCTGGGGCCGGGCAGGGCCGGGCAGCACGTGGCGGCGTACGAGCGAGTTGGCCCCGTCGCACCCTACCACCACGCGCCCGCGCAACTCACCCCGACTCGTGCTTAGCCGCGCGCCGGCCGCGCCGATTTCGGCTACGGCGCGCAAAGCGGTGTTTTCCAAGATAACGGTGTCGGTGTGCTCCCGCACGAGCTTTAGCAACGCGGCATCAAAATCGAGCCGGGGCGAATTGAAGGCCGGCAGCTGCCAGTGCAGCTCCAGGCTACGGCCGCCGGGGGCCACCAGGCGACTGTGGCGGGCGGAACTCTGGGGACGCAAGTCACTCAGGGCCACACGGTAAGCGGAGTCGAGGCGGGCCAAAGCTTTAAGGGCCGCGCCCGGCACGGCATCGCCGCAAATCTTATCCCGTGGGAACGTGGCTTTATCCAGCAAGGCCACCCGCAAGCCGCTGCCGCGCAAGGCCAGCGCGCACGCTGCCCCCGCCGGCCCAGCCCCGACGAGCAGCACGTCGTAGGCAGTAGGGGCAACGGCGGCTTCGGTGGGCATGGCGCAAAAGTAGCGGCAAGTGACGCGAGACATGAGACTGTGAGGCATAGCAGGCGGGGGCTCTTGCCTCACATCTCAAAGTCTCACGTCTCACAGTCTCACGTCTCGTAGTCTCACCTCCCAGAGCCTCCCCGCTACCCGTTCAGCTCGGCGGTTGGTGCGTTATTTGTCGGGCCGCTCTGTCCCACCCCTTTTTCTGTATGGAAGAAACGCCCACCAACTACGGCCTGTCCACCTCGCCGGAAATCATCACGCCCGCCCTGCTCGACGACTCGCTGCCGCGAGCCGTGCTGCGGCCCGGCTCCCACATTTTGCTCGACGGCACCTGGCGCTTCGCCCTCGACTTGCAGGATGTCGGCCTGAGCGAGCACTGGGCCGCCGGCCACGACTACGGGCGCACGGCCCAGTGGCCCGGCTCCATCGAGGACCACCTGGCCCAGGCCCACCTGGCCGCCGCCGACAGCAGCCCGGCCGGCTGGCAAGACCAAGTCGTGGCCTGGTACGAGCGCGAGTTCGTGCGGCCCGCGCTCTCGCGCAAGGTCAGCTCGCTCATTCAGCTCACTTTCGGGGCCTGTGGCTACGAGACACGGGTGTGGCTCAACGGGGTGCTGCTGAGCACGATTGAGGGCGAAGACGTGCATTACGGCGAGTACACGTCGTTCACCTACGAGCTGCCCGACGAGTTGCTGGAAGGCAACAACCGTCTCACGGTGCGCATCGCCGACACGATGGATGCCGACCGGACCCGCGGCAAGCAGGAGTCGCACGTGTATAAGCGCGGCGGCATCTGGTACCAGACCCAGTCCGGGGCCGTGCGCTCGGTGTGGCTCGAACCCGTGGAGCGCAACCGCCTGCGCTCGCGGGTGGGCGTGCATTCGGTGGTCGAGGACCGGCTGGTGCGCTTCAACCTGAGCCTGCGCATCCACGACGCGGGCGACTACGTGGTGCGCCTGAGCGTGAGCGAGCTGAACGCGCCGGCCGATGAAATGCCACTGGCCACGTCCGATTTTCCGATGAGCCTCGCCGCCGGGCAGCACGAGCAGCGGCTGGTGCTCGAAGTGCCGGGGGCCGAGCTGTGGTGCCCGGCCAATCCGCACCGCTACCGTCTCGTGGCCCAGCTCATCGACCCAAACGACTACGCGGCCCAGATTGAGGCCCACTTCGGGCTGCGTAAAATCGAGGCGCGTGGCCGGCGGATTTATCTGAATAACGAGCCGATTTACCTCGACGGCATTCTCTACCAGCCGGGCACGGCGACGTATTCCGAAATCCGGCGGCATTTTCAGGCCATGAAGGAGCTGGGCTGCAACCTGGTGCGGGTGCACATCGCCGGCATCGACCCGCGCCTCTATAACCTGGCCGACGAGCTGGGTTTGCTCCTGTGGGTGGAAGTGCCCAGCCCCCACGCCAGCACCGAGCAGAGCCGCCTCAACCACCACGCCGAGCTGCTGCGGATGCTCTCGCTCATCGAGACCCACCCCAGCATCGTCATCTGGAGCCTCTACAACGAGGACTGGGGCTGCCAGGACATCGCCACCAACCCGGCCACCCGCGAGTACATCATCTACGCCTATCACTACATGCAGATTGCGCACCCGCAATTTCTGGTGGTCGATAACGACGGCTGGCAACACATTTCCTTCACCGGCCGCCTTAAGTCGGACCTGCTCACGGCCCACCTCTACACGCCCGACATCGTGGGCTGGCGCGAGCTGCTCGACCGCCTCGTGGCCGGCGAGTTGAACAATACGGCCGCTTTCCCGCTCGTCATCGGCGACCCGTTTTTCTACCGGGGCCAAGCCCCGCTGCTGGTGAGCGAGTGGGGCGGCTTCGGCTTCGAGAATTACGGCGGCCCGGCCGATTCGGAGAACCGCACCAACGACATCCGGGCTTTCAAAGAGGAACTACGCAAGCGCCCCATCGCGGGCGATGTCTATACTCAGGCCACTAACATCGAGGACGAGCGCAACGGCATTATTGACTTTCATACCGGGCGGCTGGAGGTGCCGGCGGGGCTGTTAGCTTCGCGCGATTTGATGTAGGCTGTTTACCAAAGTTCACGCAGAGGACGCAGAGTTTAGCCGCAGAGTATCGCAGAGCCGAATAACGCTAGGACGTGAACATTCGGCTCTGCGGCTAAACTCTGCGTCCTCTGCGTGAACTTCCCAAACAGCTTAATCTCCTCAAAACATGCCCACCCCGCCCGCCACCTTCGCCGAGTTCTACCCCTACTACCTGCTGGAACACCGCCGGCCCGGCACCCGGGTGCTGCACTTCATCGGCACGAGCTTATTTATCGGCCTGGCCACGGCGGCGCTGCTGACTCAGCAGTGGCGGCTGCTGGGAGGCGGCGTGGTGGCGGCGTATGCTTGCGCCTGGGTCGGGCATTTCTTCGTCGAGCACAACCGCCCGGCCACGTTTCAGCGGCCATTTTTGTCGCTGATAAGCGATTTCCGGCTGTTCTGGGATTTGCTGCGCGGCAAGGAGAAGTTTAGCGGGCCGGCGGGAGCATAGGGAGTCGAAGAAACTACCGCCCCGCCGGCCGGGTTACCTTTGCGGCCGCGCCCGTCGCGGTGCCGAAGTACGCTGTTTGCTATGCCCGAACTTACCCTAGATGCCGTCCGCCACGCCCTGAGCTTCGTGGAAGAGCCCGATTTGGGGCAAGACCTGATTACGCTCAACATGGTGGAGGACATCCTCATCGAGGGCCGGCGGGTCTCGTTTACGGTCGTGCTCACCACGCCCGCCTGCCCGCTCAAGCAAGCCATCCACGATGCCTGCGAGCGGGCCGTGCACACGATGGTGGACCCCGACGCGCAGGTCGTTATTACGATGACTTCGCGCGTGACGAGCTTGCGCACGGGCAACGCCATTCTGCCGGGCGTGAAGAATATCATCGCCATCGCTTCGGGCAAGGGCGGCGTGGGCAAAAGCACGGTGGCCGCCAACCTGGCCGTGGCCCTGGCCGCGACGGGCGCGAAAGTCGGGCTGGTCGATGCCGACATTTCCGGCCCGAGTATGCCCACCATGTTCGGCGTGGAAGATGCCCGGCCGCACGTATTTCAGGGGCCGGATGGCAAGAACAAGATTCAGCCCATCGTGCAGTACGGCGTGAAGCTGATGAGCATCGGCTTCCTGGCTCCCGGCGAAAACGCGATTGTGTGGCGCGGGCCGATGGCCTCGTCGGCACTCAAGCAGTTCATCACCGAAGTGGACTGGGGCGAGCTGGATTACCTGCTGCTCGATTTGCCACCAGGCACGTCCGACATTCACCTCACGCTGGTGCAAACCGTGCCCGTCACCGGGGCCATCATCGTGACCACGCCCCAGCCCGTGGCACTCATGGATGCTCAGAAAGGGTTGCAAATGTTCCGGCAGCCGCAAATCAACGTGCCCGTGCTGGGCATCGTGGAAAACATGGCCTGGTTTACGCCGGCCGAACTGCCCGATAACAAATACTACATTTTCGGCGAAGGCGGCGGACAGCGCCTGGCCGACAAGCACGAGGTGCCGCTGCTGGGCCAGCTGCCACTGGTGCAGGCCGTGCGCGAAGCCGGCGATGCCGGCCGCCCGGCCGTGTTGCAAGACGTAAATTCGCCCGAAGCTGCCACCTTCCGCGCCCTGGCCGAGAGCCTGGCCCGGCAAGTAAGCATCCGCAACAACGTGGCCCCGAAAACGAACGTCGTTAGAATGAATTGATTTTAATGTGCTGATGTGAGAAATGTGCGAATGTGCCGATTGTATTTAGAGAACCATCAGCAGCCTTTACAACAATCCTCACATCAGCACATCCTTCACATCAGCACATTAAAAATAATGGATTCGGTTTTAATTCGTGTCGAAGCTGCCCTGGACTCGCTGCGGCCCTACCTGGCCACGGACGGCGGCAACGTGCGCGTGGCCGAAATCACGGCCGAGGGCGTACTCAAGCTGGAATGGGAGGGCGCCTGCGGGGCCTGCCCGATGTCGCCCATGACCCGCGCGGGTTTGGAAGATACCGTGCGCCGCGCCGTGCCCGAGATTATTGCGGTGGAAGCGAAGTAAGTAGCGTGGACTCTGCGAGTCCGCGCGTGAGACGTTGTTGGGCCGCGCGCGCGACCGTCTCACGCGCGGACTCACAGAGTCCGCGTTACTTTGCTCCATGCCCGCCAACGACCCCGCCCTGCGTGCCTGGATTGACATCCGGCCGGCCGATGACTTTCCGATTCAAAACCTGCCTTTTGGGGTGATGGACACGCCCGAGTGGGGGCCGCGAGTGGCCGTCGCCATCGGCGGCTACGCCCTGGATTTGTACGCCTGCGCTCAGCGGGGGTATTTCGATGAGCTAGGGCAGGAGCTGCCGGCGCTGGGCGCGGCCTTGCCGCAAGTGTTTCGGCGACGCTCGCTGAACGGGTTTTTGCGGCTGGGGCGCGAAGTGGCGCGGGCCGTGCGCGAGCGGGTGAGCGATTTGCTGCGCCACGACAACCCCGAGCTGCGCGACGACGAAACGGCCGTGCGCGAGTGCCTGCGGCGGCAGCGCGACGTGCGGCTGCTGCGCCCGGTGCGGCCCCGCAACTACGTCGATTTTTATTCGAGCCTGGAACACGCCACCCGCGTGGGGCAGCTTTTTCGGCCCGACAACCCGCTGCTGCCCAATTACCGGCACCTACCCGTCGCTTACCACGGCCGGGCCAATTCGGTGGTCGGGAGCGGCACGAAAATCCGGCGGCCGAGCGGGCAGTTTCTGCCGGCCGGGGCCGCCGCGCCGGTTTTCGGGCCGACTCAGGAGTTGGATTTCGAGCTGGAAACGGCGTTTATCGTCGGCCAGCGGACGCGCCTGGGCCAGACCGTGCCGATTGACCAGGCCGAGGCGCACGTCTTCGGGCTGGTGCTGTTCAATGACTGGAGCGCCCGCGACATCCAGCGCTGGGAGTATCAGCCGCTGGGGCCGTTTCTGGGCAAGAGCTTTGCCAGCAGCGTCTCCCCCTGGGTCGTGACGCTCGACGCGCTCGAACCCTGCCGGGTCGGCGGGCCGGTGCAGGAGCCGTCGCCCCTGCCCTATTTGCAGGCCGGCGGCACGGGCCACTTCGACATCCACCTGGAAGTACTGCTGCTGCCGGCCGGCGCATCGGAGCCGGTTTCGCTCAGCCAGACCAACATGCGGCACTTGTATTGGAGTCTGGCCCAGCAGCTCACCCACCAAACCAGCAACGGCTGCCCGCTGGCCGTGGGCGACTTGTGCGCCTCCGGCACCATCTCCGATGCCACCGGTATGGGCTGTTTGCTGGAGCTAACCCGCGGCGGCCAGCAGCCGCTGACCCTGCCCGACGGCTCGACGCGGACGTATTTGCTCGACGGCGACACGGTGATGATGCGCGGCTACGCGCTTACGCCGGACGGCATACGGTTGGGGTTGGGCGAGGTGCGCGGGATGGTGCGGGCGGCGGAATAACTAGCCACCTGAAATACCTGGGAGAAATTTTCAACGCGGCGCTAAAAACGCGCTCAGTCGTTGCAGGATGCGACGGTGCCGCTCGGCAGCCACCGAACCCAGCGTGCCCTCCACTTGGTGGCGTGGCAAGGTGAGCAGGTAGGCCAGGCGCAACACGGAAGTAACGCGCAAGCCGCTCGTGGCAAAATCCTCGTCCTCCGGCTGCATCAACTCATCGAAGCCAGCGACAGCTTGGTGAAGCTGACTGCTGACCCCAAAAACCAATAAATCGCCGTATGGCGGCACCTGGCGCAACACCAGCGCCGGCCGAACTTTGGGTTTACCATCCGCCTGAGGCAGCCGGGCCAACACGAGCTTACCCTCCACGATAATCCGGGTTAAGTTCTTTTAAATCGGCCGTCGTGTATTCCGGCTCGTCATCGCCGTAGGCTGCATTGAACGACTGAGCGGCAAACGCAAACCAGTCGCCCCGCTCGTCCACTTCGGGCGAGGGCAACACGGTAACCAGCAATTTCGCATCCGGTGGCAACTGATACGGCTCATCCAACAGAATTTGCTGCCCGTCGAAATGGGCACTCAGCGACAGAATTTGCATGACAGTAAACGTTACTGATTTCCAGGTGATAAATAGACGCTTTTACGCACTTCAAAAAATAAAATAACCACCTCAAAGCGGAGTGGTGCGCCCCGCCCGATACTCCCGCAACGCCTCCTCCCCCAACGCCTCCGGCCGGCCAGCCGCCACATTGGCTTCAATTTGCCGGTCCCAGGCTTGCGCGTCGAAATGCACAAACCAGGCGCGAAAATCCGCCAATTCTCGCGGGGAGAATTGGCGGATAGCCGCTTGGATTTCTTTCACGGTGCGTTGCATGGCTCGAATTTACTTCCTGCCCGCCACAATCTCGTCCACCACCAACGGGTCCAATAAGGTCGTCGTGTCGCCCAGCGCCTGGGTTTCGCCCTCGGCGACTTTCCGCAGAATCCGGCGCATGATTTTCCCGCTCCGCGTCTTGGGCAGGCCACTCACGAGCTGAATCTTATCGGGCTTAGCGATGCGGCCGATTTCAGCCACTACGGCTTCGATGATGCTGGCCTCGGCGCGCTGCACGTCGATATCGGTCGTGGGCACGCCGCCCGCGCAGATGACGTAGGCGTAGATGCCCTGGCCTTTCACGTCGTGCGGGTAGCCGACGACGGCGCTCTCAATCACGTACTCGCTCTGGTTGATGGCGTTCTCGATTTCGGCCGTGCCGAAGCGGTGGCCGCTCACGTTTATCACGTCATCGACCCGGCCGATGATGCGGTAGAGACCGTTTTCGTCGCGCCGCGCGCCGTCGCCGGTGAAGTAGTAGCCGGGATAGGGCGTGAAATACGTCTGCTGGCAGCGCTCGTGGTCGCCCCAGGTGGTGCGAATGACCCCCGGCCAGCTGCCCTTGATGGCCAGATAGCCTTCCTGGTCGTTACCCTCGATTTCGGAGCCGTCCTGGGCCAGCAGCACGGGTTGCACGCCGGGCAGCGGCAGGCCGGCGCGGGCCGGCACCGAGGGCGTGATGCCGGCCAGGGCCGAAATCATGATGCCGCCGGTTTCGGTCTGCCACCACGTGTCCACGATGGGGCAGCGGCCCTTGCCTACGTGCTGGTGGTACCAGTGCCAGGCTTCCTCGTTTATCGGCTCGCCCACGGAACCTAACACGCGCAGGCTGCTCAGCGAATAGCTCAGCACGTTGTCGATGGGCGTGGCCATGAGCGAGCGGATGGCCGTCGGCGCGGTGTAGAAAATCGTGACGTGGTGCTTGTCGATGACTTCCCAAAAGCGGCCCGCGCTGGGGAAAGTCGGCACGCCCTCAAACAAGAGCGTGGTGCCGCCCGCCAGCAGCGGCCCGTACAGCCCGTAGGTGTGGCCCGTCACCCAACCGATATCGGCCGTGCACCAGTACACGTCGTTTTCCTCGACCTGAAACACGTTGCGAAACGTGTAGTCGGCCCACACCATGTAGCCGGCCTGCGAATGCACTACGCCCTTGGGCTTGCCCGTGCTGCCGCTGGTGTAGAGGATGAAAAGCGGGTCTTCGGCGGCCATCGGCTCGGCGGGGCAGATTTTTTCGACGCCCACCAGCTCGTCGTGCAGCCACGCGTCGCGGCCTTCGCGCATGTCCACCGGCCAGCCGGTGTGCTCCACCACGAGCACCCGCCGCACGCTGGGGCACAGCGCCAGGGCCTCGTCCACGACGCTCTTGACCGGGATTTGCTTGGCGCCGCGCTCCAGCGCGTCGGCCGTGATGATAAACTCGGCCTGGGCATCGTTCACCCGGTCGGCGATGGCGGTGGCCGAAAAGCCAGCGAAAATCACCCCGTGCACGGCCCCCACGCGGGCGCAGGCCAGCACCGCGATGGCGAGCTGCGGAATCATGGGCAGGTAGAGCACCACGCGGTCGCCCTTGCGTACGCCGTTCTTTTTGAGCACGTTGGCCATCTGGCACACCTGGGTGTGCAGCTCGCGGTAGGTCAGGCGCAGGTGGCGGGTGCGCGGGTCGTTGGGCTCGAAGATGATGGCGAGCTTGTTGCCGCGCTGGGCCAGGTGGCGGTCGAGGCAATTCTCGGTCAGGTTGAGCTGCGCGCCGGCAAACCAGGTGCTCGCGCCGGCCGGCGAAAACTCGCCCCCGCGCACGGAATCCCATTTTTTATGCCAGGTGAATTCTTCGGCGCAAGCCGCCCAAAACGCATCGGGGTCTTCCACCGAGTGGCGGTAATCAGCGTGGTAGTCTTCGAGGGTGCGGACGCGGGACATGGATTTGGATTAAGAGTTATGAGTTGATGCTAGGCATCGGTTTCTTGTTTCTTGTTTCTTGTTTCTTGTTTCTTGTTTCTTGTTTCTTGTTTCTTGTTTCTTGTTTCTTGTTTCTTGTTTCTTGTTTCTTGTTTCTTGTTTCTTGTTTCTTGTTTCTTGTTTCTTGTTTCTTGTTTGAGGCGTTGCCAAGTCACAGAGCCTAAAGTAGTTCCTGAAATACTGGTTTAATTAAAAACAATTTACCCAAATTTGATTAACAAGAAACAAGAAACAAGAAACAAGAAACAAGAAACAAGAAACAAGAAACAAGAAACAAGAAACAAGAAACAAGAAACAAGAAACAAGAAACAAGAAACAAGAAA
>Ga0209511_1001839_pt1 | contig 18128 bp, 9 predicted proteins | sample SSSSmetaG_FD_184141 | JGI IMG/M metagenome (GOLD analysis project Ga0209511, IMG submission 184141) | Glacier valley bacterial and archeal communities from Borup Fiord, Nunavut, Canada, to study Microbial Dark Matter (Phase II) - ​SSSS... | ecosystem: Environmental > Aquatic > Freshwater > Ice >...
ACTTGCTAACTGAAATAACTGTTTGATAAAGGTAGTTAAAAGGAAAAACTGAAAACCAGTTAGAACTGGGTAGCTTAATGCTGCCAATTTTGGGTTAAGCTCTCAAGACTGAATAATAGCAGGGCTAGTTAGGGTGGAAGTTTAGTCGCATGCTAACAAGGAATTGGCCTCAAATTTATCGCCAACTATTTTTGAGTGAGGGTATCAGGAAGTTGGGCGAACAGGCCGGGTGTTGATCCTGATAAACAATACACCGCCCACCGCATCAACCGCCCCGGCCCTTCCAAAACCTCAAACTCCACCGCCGCCAGCTGCCGCCAGAACAAAACCGTATCCTCCGCCCCATCCACCAAATACTCTAGATACCGCCCACTCTCCGCCAAACCGACCCAGCCCAAATCGCTTTTCGACTTCGCACTAAACACAAACGGAATAACCTTCTTCCCCACGCTCGCCACCTGCGCGCTTGCACTATTCTAATTACTTTGCCATTCGAGCCACTGGCTCTTTTTGCCCGGTCATATTTTGCCCTCCTTTTCTCCCGTTACAAATCGGGATTCGGTGGTGCAAAAGTGCCATTACTCTTTTAAAAATGGCAAAAATCGGATATAATATAGCTTATGAGAATGTAGATTCTCACAAGTGATAAATTTCAAAGGGGAAAAGTAGCCCAAAAGAGGTAGGTTTTGAAACATAAACTCTACGTTGCAACGATATTTTTTGGCACTCGTTGGTGGAGTGCTGGCCGGGACAAAGTTTAGAATCTGCCGCCCTGGGTAAAAGCCTTACTGGATTTAAACTTAAATGCTTAAATTTGGAAAGAATAATTCAAGCAAAAACAGGATAAATACCGGGCCGCAAAAGGTTATTCCGCCTAATCCGCTAATTCCCCAAAACTAATAGAAAGTGACACTTCCATGAGGACGGAAAATCCAGTATTATATTTTATACAGGGTTCACACAGCTACAGTCACAATTTTAGTAATGTTAGTTTTAGTCCATTCAATTAATAGACCTAAAATAACTGAAAGAATCCTTAATGCCAACTGAAACCGAAAACCCCACTCGTCCCCGCCTACTGACACTGACCGTAACCTCTGCCGAGAAGCTCTGGCAGGTGAAACTGACTGACGTTAGGAGCGGCGAGAGTGCCACCGCCCCCTTCCAGTTCCCTGACGTTTTGCAAATTATCCGGGCGCGGCAACTAATTCTCCAAAGTCGGCTGACTGATGATCAGAGTGTAACGGGGCTTAACAAGGCCGGAGAGGATTTCTTTGCGGCCCTCTTGCCCGGTAGGGTGGGGGAGCTTTTCGCCAGAATCTGGAATGAAGGGGAGCGGGTGCAGCTTCATCTGGAGTTTTCGCCCCCTGCCCCCGATAGGCCAGACTTAAGGCTGGTGCCCTGGGAGTTATTACGCCATCAGGGTGAGTTTCTGGCGACAAATTCAGATTTTATTCTCACCCGCCACGCCGCTTTAGGCCGTAAGAAACCTTCCCCCCAAAGCCTGACCCTCCCTCTGCGGTTGCTGGTGCTGGTTTCCAGCCCGCTAAACCTGGAAGCCCGCGAACAGCTAGACCCGGATAAAGAACTGATGCTCATTCGCAAAGAGCTAAAAGGGGCCATCCAGCGCGGGGAGGTCGAGGTCGAGTTTGAAGATATTGCCTCCCTGAGCCAGATCCAGAAAACGCTGGATAGCTTCAAGCCACATGTCTTGCACTTCACCGGACATGGCTATGCTTCCCCCGCCACTACCACCAGGAGTGCCGAAACCGGGCTGTTACTAGAGCAAGGGGAAAAGGGCGAGAAAACCCTGGTAGCGGCCAGGGAGTTTGCCAAAATACTAGAAAACCGCCCTGACTTGCGGCTGGTGGTACTTTCGGCCTGCCGTTCGGCTCTAGCTGGAACAGATGCGGCTCTCGCCAGCGTCGCGGAGGAAGTAATTGCCGCCGGGGTGCCAGCAGTGGTGGCTATGTTGGACAGCGTGCGGGACGATACCGCCACCACCTTTGCCGCCAGCTTCTACCAACGGCTGGTAGCGGGGGAAGCCGCCAGCGTGGTGCTGACCCAGGCCCGCCAACTTCTGGCTCAGGTGACCGATACAGTGGGCAAGGCCAGCGATTGGGCTTTACCGGCATTGGTTACAGGAGCACCCCAGCTAGAGCTATTTAACTTTACCACCAGCACTACCCCACGCCCCCGCGCCGAAACCCGCTATTTAGAGCTTTCTTCGCTTAAAGAGGATGATTATTTTATCGGCAGACGCTTCGAGCAGCGCGAACTCCGGCGGGTTTTGACCGGCAACAAAGAGCGGCTGGCGATAATTCACGGGATGGGCGGGCAGGGCAAGAGTGCCCTCACCCAGCGCAGCCTGGAACGGGCCGCCACCCACTTTCAGGGGGTAGTAGTACAAACCTTCCGGGGTACCGAAAATAACCTCCCCGGTTACCTGAGTATTACTACCGCCTTAGCCGAAAAGTTACCCGGCCTGAAAAGCTGGCTGGATGGCTATAAGGGGGAACCTTACCCCCAGGAGTGCGGGCGCGAGTTGGCGAGAGCTTTGAACAGTGGAACCCGGCCCTATCTATTAGTGCTGGACAACTTTGAGGATTTAATCAACTGGCGGGAGGGGAAGAAGTCGGGGGAAGCAACACTCCTGCCCCGGCAACCCGAACTGGGCAAAATGCTGGAGGCGTTGTTGTTAGGGCTAGACGGGGGTAGGGTGCTGATTACCAGCCGTTTTGATTTCAGTTTTGCTCCCAACAACCGCCACACCGCCCAGATTTGTCGCCTACCCCTGGACGCAATGCCGCCGCTGGAGGCTCTGCGCCTGATGGGGGAACAGAGCCATCTTAAAAATATAAGTGACCGGGATAAAGTAACCCTCTACGGCAACGGGGTGAACTTCCCCCTGATTATAGAGTCGGCCAACACGCGGCTACGAACTTTTGGCAGTCTGGATGTCAACAAGCAGTACACCCAGGAAATGTTGTACGAGGAACAGTACGCCGCCCTACCCCCGGAGGCCCAGACCCTCTTGCAGCGTATTTCAGTCTACAATCGCCCGGTGCCATTGGAGTTTTACAGCAAACAGCAAGCCGGGGCGGGAAAGTGGGTCGGCTTCCTGACCAACTACAACTTTACCCGTCGCTACGAAAGCCTGGACGAAAACGGTGAGGTTGAAGGTACTTTTGCCCAGCACGAGATGGCCCGCCAGTTCGGGCTGGAAAAGTTGGAAGCCCAGGGCCAGGCGGCCTTACAAACCGCCCACCTGAAAGCGGCGGAACACTATGAACATTACGCCACCCACAACAGCCACGAGTTAGCCGAATATCTGGAGGCCAATACCCACTTTCTGGCGGGGGGGGCGGTAAGGGAAGCGGCAAGGTTGGTGCGATCTTTGAATAGTTACCTTGACCGGGCGGGCCTGTGGCGGTTGGGTTTGGAGCTAAACCGCCAGCTAAATAAGCTCTGGATGAGCGGGCAGGCTGAACTGGATTCCTTCACCCGGGCCGACCTGTTGAAAAACGAGGCTGACCTGATGGGTGGACTGGGAGAAGTAGCCCAATCTATCGAGTTGTATCAGGAAGCCCTTAATCTGTTCGTAGCCGAGGGCAACCGACAGGGGGAAGGGGTTATCCTGGGCAACCTGGGCAACGCCTACTTTAGTCTGGGGCACTACCCCAAAGCCATCGAATATCAGGAGAAGAGCCTCAAGATAGCACAGGAAATCGGGGACCGGAGTGGGGAAGGCAATGCCTATGGCAACCTGGGAATCGCCTACTATAATCTGGGGGACTACCCCAAAGCCATCGAATATCAGGAGAAGAGCCTGGGAATAGCGAAGGAGATCGGGGACAGGAGTGGGGAAGGGGTGGCCTATGGCAACCTGGGAATCGCCTACTATAATCTGGGGGACTACCCGAAAGCTATCGAATATCAGGAGAAGAGCCTCAAGATAAAGTTGGAAATCGGGGACCGGCGTGGGGAAGGGCAGGCCTATGACAACCTGGGCAACGCCTACTATAGTCTGGGGGACTACCCCAAAGCCATCGAATATCAGGAGAAGAGCCTGGGAATAGCGAAGGAGATCGGGGACAGGAGTGGGGAAGGGTCTGCCTATGGCAACCTGGGAATCGCCTACTATAATCTGGGAGACTACCACAAAGCCATCGAATATCAGGAGAAGAGCCTGGGAATAGCGAAGGAGATCGGGGACAGGAGTGGGGAAGGGTCTGCCTATGGCAACCTGGGCGTAGCCTACGATAGTCTGGGGGACTACCCTAAAGCCATCGAGTATGAAATACGCTCCAGCCTGATAATGCTGCAAATCCAAAGCCCTGGCATCCGGCAGGCGTTAAATATGCTGAAAGGCGTAAGACGCAAGGTCGGGATAGGGGAGTTTGAGCGGTTGGTGGTAGAGGTATGCGGGCGGTTGGGGCTGGAATATGCCCGGTACCGCCAGCTACTGGAGCAGGGTGGAGTATTTGCCGAGCAGAGTAAGGGCAAGCTCAACCCCCAACTGGAGGCGGTGGCAAAAGCAATCGGCTTGGCCCTGTCAGGCAATGAGACCGCCCTGAAAGATTTAACCGCGCAAATCTTACCCCAACTAGAGCGGGAAGGGAGCGGTTTTGAGAAGCTGGCGGGCTTCCTGAACCGCTTATTAGTCGGTGAATTTACCCAGACAATCTTCCAGCAGGAGCTAAATAGTTTGGACGAAACCGCCCGTGCTATCGTCCAACTGGCCTTTGAAACTGCCCAGAGTCAGGCTGCCAGTGAATCGGAAGCGTCAGGGTCAGCGAGAGATAAAACGCTGACCGAGGCGATGGTGTCGGCCTTGCAAGGGGAGGAAGGTTGGCGGAAAACTATGCAAACCGCGGTTGAGAAGATGCAGGAAGATAAAGGCACTCGAAAGCTGGGGGTTATGCTGGAGCTTATGCTGGAGGGGGAGCGCAACCCCGAAACCCTCACCCGGGGCTTGTCGGAGGAAGAAAAAGCGGTTATAACTCAGATACTGGCTAATTTAAAATAGAGCGGAGAAACTACAAATTATGGCAACACGCATCATACCCAAAAGCATTATAACCAGTTGCAACTATGACGAGTGCGAAAACGAACACCGCGAGGATAAATTTAAAGTAGTCTATGAGGTTGAGGAGGACGAACATAACGAGCTGAAAGTTCGCACCAAAGGAATAGAAGATCCGCAACTACCAAAAGAGCGGGGCTTCGACTACATCCAGCACCCCTGCCCCTGGTGCAAACGCGAACTTAAATTTCGGGTACCACTCGGCAATTAACCTTACCCGCTCAAAGGGCAAACATGAACTATAAGAATTTTACCCTGGAACTCAGTTCCCTGCCCCTGCCGGAAGGGTATGAGGCCAAAAACCTGAATTTATACCAGCTAAACCTGAACAGCGAGTTGGCGGTGGGCAATTTCCCCAGCGTTACAGCTTCATTGGTGCTAACCCGGCCAGAAATAGCTAAATTTTATGATGAAATCCGGGGAGTACGGGTTTATGCCGCTGACCCGGAAACTTTCAAAAAATTCCGCTACGACCTTACGGATGCTACCGACATTGGCAAAAAGCTCTTCAAATTTATTTTTGAACATACGGGAAATTACACTCAGGCCCTTGACCGCGCCCTGGTTGAGGCCCAAAAAGAAGGTGTTGGTTTACGTTTCTGTCTTAAAATGTGGGGGCCAGAAATTAACAATCTGCCCTGGGAATATCTGTTTCAGGATGTGGATCAGGGAAGATTTTTCGCTTCCGACCCGGAAACCCCGATTGTACGCTATATCACCCGCAATAGTGCCCAACCCAACGTAGCCCCACCCGACGAACTCCGAATAGTGGCGATAGTAGGGGCTGATTTACCCGGTAAACCTCCCCGCCAGGCCAAATGGCTGGACGCTCTGGAGGAATTGAAGAAAATAGTATTGAAATTGCAACCGCAAGCAATATTCGATATATTACAACCACAAACTGCCGACGAGTTCAGATTTACTCTTCGGGAAATATCTCCATTTCACATTTTGCACTATTTCGGGCATGGCCGGTTTGATGCCGACCGCCAGATGGGTTGCCTGGTCTTTCCGGGGGGAGATGTTTACAGCGATGAACTTGACCTGTTGCTAAAGCCCCAAAAACAATTGAAACTGGTAGTGCTGGATGCCTGCTACAGTGCCCAGACCGGGCTGCAAGACCGCTTTAGCAGTGTGGCGACTGGTCTCAGTCGGGTCCCGGCGGTGGTGGCAATGCAGTTTGATGTGCTACAAGGTGCCGCCATAGAACTCAGCAACAACCTCTACCACGCCCTGGCCTGTGGTTTTTCGCTGGAAGAAGCGGTAGCGGAGGCCCGCAAGGTCATCTGGCTAAAGTTTATGCGGAGCGAGTTCGGCGTGCCGGTGCTATACACCCGCACTGAAGCCCCCATCTATCTTTTCCACCCCCCTGCTAAATTAACCCCTCCGCCCCCCCCGCCCCCCCAATTGGATACAGCAGCGGAAGCATTGGCTCCCGCCTTAGCTGCGCAGTATCAGAAACTAGGGGAAGCCCTGCTTAACTCCGACTCTATTTCTGCCCAATCCGTGGAGCAAATCCATAAAGAACTTGCCCTGATACTTGAAATGCTGGCAAAGGGGCAGGCTTTAAGAGAGACTCTTACCCAATCCCCCCGCCAACAACAACACGAAGAACTTACCGCCAGGCAGACCGAGTTGGCAACCCTACCTACCAAAGGCACCAGAAGAGGGGGGAAACAGACCAAAGCCCGTTTAGTACAGAACATTGCCGTCCAAAATACCCGACTCACAGTTTTAGGCCAGGGGCTTGATGACGATTGGGGTGAGGTTAAACCAGATTATACTAATTTTGGCGAAGCCGACTACTGGCAGTGGCCCCCTCAAACCCTGCTAAGCCGGGCGGTAGCGGAATTTAATAAGAAAGATAACCTACTGCTGGCTGTCCAGTATTTGCAACAAGCCCAGGCCCGTAGCCCCCGCAACGGCAAAATAAGCTTCTGGCTGGGTAAAGTCTATTTTGTGCAACGCCGCTATGACGAGGCCAGGGAACAATTTATGCGAGCCCTCAATATTAGCTCATCTCACCCGGAAGTATATCTGGAGATTGCCGGAGTTTGTGCTATACAGGGTGCTAGCGAAGAACAGCTTAATCATCTCAATCGGGCGGTAGAGCTACAACCGAATAATCCGAAGTGTCGCCTGGGGCGCGCCTCCTTCTATTATAATATGAAAGAGTACGTCGAAGCCGCCGCCGATTTTGAGGAGGCCCTTAAACATAAAATTACCCCCACAAGTGTTTATTTTATGCTGGGAGATTGCTATTATCTACAAAACCCTCCCAGCCTTAATAAGGCTTTAACCGCCTATGATACTTTTCTATCCAGCGTCACTGACACTTCCCATCCGCTGTACCAACAGGCTTTAAGTAGATTAGAGGAAATCGGGGCTGAACTTAACGAGTCACTCCCGGATAATGCCGCCTAGCGAGGCGAAAGGCAAAAGAAGTGCAGAGCTTAAACGAAATCATCCTTGAGCAAACCCAGAACTGGCTGGCCCGCGCCGATAATTTAATGGTGGAGTTGCGGCTAGCCTGGGGGAAGGAAACCCTACCACAAGAACGCGACCGCCTTGACCAGCGGATTAATCAACTGGCGCAAGATATTACCCATTACGAGGAAACCTGGGTAAAATTAAAGCTGGATACAACCTCAAGTAATAAGCCGGACTCTAAAGCCCGCCTCTATCAGAAACTGGCCCGCGCCCACGCTGATGCCGAAAACTATACCCTGGCAATTGCCGCTTATAACCGGGCCGTAGAAAATAGCCGGAACTTTTTGCCATCCTTGTATCAGGAAAAAGCCGTCATTCTGGCGCGCACCGGGCGCTGGCAAGAAGCCATCAATGATTTTGACCTTATTTTGAGGAGGTCCCCTAACAAGGATAATTTAGAGGCACTGTTGGGCAAAGGAATTGCTTTCTATCAGCTTGGGAATTTTAAAGAGGCCGAAGAATATCTTAACCAGGCCCAGGAACTAGCCAGACGTGACGAGTATGAAAGCCAGGAACTTTTGGCCCTCAGCTTTCTTGCCGCCAACAGCATGGTTCAAAAGCTACCAGAACCCGCCCTGAAGTACCTCATCCGAGCAATTGAGCTGGGTGAGACCCATGCCGACCGCGAGAACCTTTCAAGTCTCTACTATAATCGCGGTTTGGTTTATCAGTTTATGGAATCAGATACTCGGGCGGCCCGCGACTTTGCCACCGCCGTTGGCCTTAACCCTAAAAACGAACAGGCCCAAAAAGAACTGGCTAAATACCCCGCGACTTTAACTCCCGAAGAAAAATTAATCAGGGCAATTTTTGGACAGTTTGATGAAGATGAAAAACCGAAAGCCCTAGAAGATCGCGAAGAGCCAGAACTGGTCTACAGTCAGACTGCCGTCGAAACTATAGACGAAACTACAGACGAAGAAAATGATGATGACGAGGCCCAAATAGAAAATCGGCAGACAACCGCAGAAGGGGCAGATTAATGTTGCAGCGAGATTTTAACCAACCGGGCGATAGCAGCAGTCAAAGTACCATCCCGGATCTTTTCCCGGATTTTGAACGCCTCCTGCAAACAAAAATCGAGGTCAGTCCACCCCGACCGATCCCCTTACGCGCCCCCCAACCACCCCGGCTCTGGAAACTGGAGATCAAGAGCAACGAAGCCGGAGGTTATAATGCCAGCCTAGAATTTGAGGATGGCACAAAAGTTGAGGATACTACAGTTTCGCCCGACCCTTCCCTGTTTGAGGTTCGCGCCTGGCTTGACCGCTACCGCGAAAGTTTTGGGGAAACGGCAGGAGCAGCTACCAGAGTGGAGGTAGCCCAAAAACTCAGAGCAGCAGGTGAAAAAATGCTCCCGTTGCTCTTTCCTCCTCGGCTGGATGCCGAATTTACTGCCCGCTTTCAAAATCGACCTGCCCAAATTCACCTGAGCTTACCCCGCGAATGGGAAAGCATCCCCTGGGAATATCTGGCGGATGAGGAAGGGTATTATCTGCCGCAAGTCCCGCTTTACTTCTCACGGGCGGTTAAAATAGAGACCAAACCTTCCCGCCGGGGTGGTACCCTGCCCCCTACCAGCGAATTACCTGCCCTTGCACTACCTTTACGCCTCTTAATTGTAGTTTCCTCCCCGCTGGATTTAAACGAGGATATGCAGCTAGACTCTGACCGAGAGGTGCGGCAGATAAGAAATGCCCTGGCCGAGGCCATCCGGCAGGGTGAGGTTGTATTGGAATTGGAAGATGAGGCTAACCGTGAGAGGTTAAAGGAAACTTTGACCCGCTTCAAGCCGCATATCCTGCACTTTAGCGGGCATGGCTACAATACCGCTCAGGGGTTGGTCTGGGAAGGAGCAGACGGGAATACCAAAAGGAAAGATGCCCCGACCGCCGAAAACCCTCACCAGAAGGTAGCTGACCCGTTGGATGCGTCGGCCTTTGCCGACTTGCTCAGGGAACAGCCCCAGTTGCGACTCCTGGTATTGTCGGCCTGCCGCAGTGCCGAACGGGGTACCGGGGGGGCTTTCGAGAGTGTGGCAGAAGGGCTAATTTCCAGAGGGGTTGCGCCGGCGGTGGTTGCTATGCAGGATAGCATTCTGGATGAAAGCGGCATCCTGTTCGCCCGGCACTTTTATACCAACCTCTCGCTGGGAAAGGCGGTAGAGGTAGCCCTGGCCGAGGCTCGCCGGGAAATGGAAGCCAGCGGACCAGATGGGCAGCGAGGTCTGGAATGGGGACTACCCAATCATTTAACCAACCGTCCGGGGGCGGCCCTCTTCTCCTTTGACCGGCTTGAGTCATTTACCCCGGAGGTCAAGCGCAAGGGTTTCAACCTGGTTAAGCTGGGTAACTATTTTGTGGGAAGGCAACCAGAGCTACGCAAAGGGCGGGCGGCCCTGGTGGGTGACCAGAAACGGGTGGTTATAATCACCGGGCCGGGCGGTTTTGGCAAGAGTGCCCTGGCGGAAAAGTTGCTTGAACGCACTGACTATGCTTTCAAAACGGTCTTTGGGGTGGATTGCAAACGCTGGCAGGGGCTGGATATTTTTCTAACCACCATCGCCACCGGTCTGGCAGAAGAAGGCTATCACCAATTGTTGATTGAGACTCTGAAAAAAGAGCAAAGCCTGGAAAATAAAATTAACGCCCTGGTGGAAGCCCTTAATGCCGGGCCGCACCTGCTACTTTTGGATAATTTTGAAGATTTACTGAACCTGAATCAAGATCCCTACCGCCCTGGTGGGGCAAAAGCCGAACAATACTCGGAAGCGGTAAATCTGGAAGGGTTCCTCCTGGAGTTGCATAAAGGGTTAGAGCGGGGCAAACTTCTGATTACCTGTCGTTATGACTTTGAGTTTACTCCCCAGGATCGGGGAGCCAAGGAAATCGAATGGCTACCACTTAAAAAACTAAGCTGGCGGGAAGCGGAGAAAATAATGCTCTCCAACGAATTGGGCCAGCTTGGCCGCGCCCAACGTCGCGAATTGTACGATAAGGGGGCGCAGAGCCCGATAATGTTCGATTGGCTGGCGAAAGAGGCTGCCAGTGGTAAATTAGCTGCTTTGATCGCCGAAATGACCAGGTTAAATCAGAAGTTTAGCGATGAGTTTTTGCTGGAAAATCTTTACCAGCAGCTAGATCCCAGGGGCCAGGCCCTGCTCCGGCGGGGGGCAGTCTACCGCAAGGCGGTGCCGGAAGAATTCTGGTCAAGACAACAAAGTAAGGCGAATCTACAACCCCTTTTACGCCGCAGTTTGATTTATAGCGAGGGAGAGGCTTACCAGCTTCACGAGAGTGTGCGCCAGTTTGCCCTGAACAAACTAAATGAAAACCAGGCCGAATTCCGGGAAGCCCATTTACAAGCTGGCCAGCATTTCCAGTATTATGCCCAAAATACTGAATATAACTTCCTGGATTTGCTGGAGGCTAAAGACCATTATCTGGCGGCTAAGGCTTTCCCCGATGCGGCAGAATTGATACAAGACTTATTTCCTGCCCTTGACCGGGCGGGCCTGTGGCGATTTACTTTGGGATTGCTAGAGGAACTTGAGCATAAATTGGCCGAAAGTCGAGCCGATTTACCTTCAAACCTGGCTGCCTGGCAATTGATTTATAGAGGTTTATTACTCAATGATCTAGCTGGTGCCAGTAAGGCTATTCCGCTGTATGAAGCGGCCCTCTTACTTGCCAGAGAAGCTGGAAATATCCAGACCGAAGCGGCGGTGCTGGGCAACCTGGGGAACGCCTACTCTAGTCTGGGGGACTACCCCAAAGCCATCGAATATCAGGAGAAAAGGCTAGGGATAGCGAAGGAGATTGGGGACAGGCTTGGGGAAGGGCAGGTCTATGGCAACCTGGGCGTAGCCTACTTAAGTTTGGGGGACTACCCCAAAGCCATCGAATATCATCAGAAAAGCCTCAAGATAAAACTGGAAATCGGGGACAGGCGTGGGGAAGGGGCGGCCTATGGCAACCTGGGGAACGCCTACTCTAGTCTGGGGGACTACCCAAAAGCCATCGAGTATCAGGAGAAGAGCCTCAAGATAGCGCAGGAGATCGGGGACAGGCTTGGGGAAGGGCAGGCCTATGGCAACCTGGGGAACGCCTACGATATTCTGGGGGACTACCCAAAAGCCATCGAATATCACGGGCAGCACCTGGGGATAGCGAAGGAGATTGGGGACAGGCTTGGGAAAGGGGCAGCCTATGGCAACCTGGGCGTAGTCTACTTAAGTTTGGGGGACTACCCCAAAGCCATCGGATATCAGGAGAAGAGCCTCAAGATAAAGTTGGAAATCGGGGACAGGGAGGGGGAAGGGGCAGCCTATGGCAACTTGGGGAACGCCTACTTTAGTTTGGGGGACTACCCCAAAGCCATCGAATATCATCAGAAAGCCCTGGAAATAGATCTGGAAATAGGTAGCAAGTTGGGAGTAGGTCAAGACTATGGCAACCTGGGCGTAGCCTACTTAAGTTTGGGGGACTACCCCAAAGCCATCGAATATCAGGAGAACAGCCTCAAGATAAAGTTGGAGATCGGGGACAGGCAAGGGGAAGGGGCGGCCTATGGCAACCTGGGCGTAGCCTACGATAGTCTGGGGGACTACCCCAAAGCCATCGAGTATCAGGAGAAAAGGCTAGGGATAGCGAAGGAGATTGGGGACAGGCTTGGGGAAGGGCAGGTCTATGGCAACCTGGGCGTAGCCTACTTAAGTTTGGGGGACTACCCCAAAGCCATCGAGAACGGGGTACGCTCCAGCCTGATAATGCTGCAAATCCAAAGCCCCCATATTCGGCAGGTGTTAAATATTCTGAAGAAAGTAAGAGGCAAAATCGGGTTAGGAGAGTTAGAGCGGGTAGCCGCCGAAGTGTGCGGGCGGTTGGGGGTGGAATATGCCCAGTACCGCCAACTATTGGAACAGGGCGGGGTCTTTGCCGAGAATAGCGGGCAACCGGGGAGGTTAAATGAACAATTGCAGGGTGTAGCAAAGACGATCGGTTTCGCCCTATCCGGCAACGAGGTGGCCTTGAAAAATTTAACCGAGCAAATCCTGCCTCAACTTGAACGAATGGAGAGCGGTTTTGAGAAGCTGGCGGACTTCCTGCACCGCTTGCTGGCTAGGGAAATCGCCCCTGAAGCCTTTCAGGAAGAGCTAGGAGCACTAGCTGAGACTGACCGAGCAATCATAGCATTGGCATTCGAGACCGCCCGCAAAGCCACCAATGAGGCTGAAAGTGGTGATAAACAAACGGAAAATCCAGGAAAGGACGGGCTATCAGAGCCACACCAACAGTTAGCCCTGACCATCGGGCAGGCTTTGAGAGGAAATCAGGAGGCCAGAAAACTACTTGAACAACTCCTGCCACAAATGGAGAATGAGGAGAGCGGATTTGCCAATCTTGCCGGGCTGGTCAGGCTCTTTCTGGCAGGGGAACAAGACCAAACGAAATTGCAAGCGGCTGCCGCCAACCTGGACGACACCGACCGGGCTATCATCCAGTTGGCAATCCAAACCGCTCAGGGTCAGGCCGACCCACCCCCTTCCCCCTCTAGCAGGGAGGCGGAACCACAGGAACAAGTGGTAGAACAATTTATTTCACTACTCATCGCCGCCGCAGGAGGTAACGAGGAAGCTCGTGAGCAAGTGCAACCAGTGCTGGATACTATGGCGGAGGATAAGAACACCCGCAAACTGGCCGCCCGCCTGGAAATGCTGCTGGAGGGGGAACGCAATCCTGAATCCCTTACTCGCGGGCTAAGTGAGAACGAAAATGCCTTAATTCGAGCAATTCTAGAAAAGTTAGATTAGAGAAGGAGCATATATTCTATGGAAGAAGATTTGGAGTTTGAACTTGAAGCCACTAATGAGGTATTATTCAGCGTTACTGCCGAAACTAACCCGGAAATGGTAGCGAAGCTGGACGAAGCTACTGATACACAGGAAGCCAACGCCGAGATGGAAACACCCTGGCGCGAGCCCAGCGAGATAATCATCGGTGACCCGGTAGCTCGTTCTGTAGCGGAATTGTACAAACTTGCCCGTCAACCCGTACCGGCTGAGACTAAGCAACTCTTAAATAAGTATGAGCTATATCTGGTTCAACTCACCTGCTCCTTTACTCCCGCTCCCAAAACCCGCTTTACCGGAGTAAGGTTTCAGGTAGAGCTTACTACGACCTACTCGGCTGGCAGCAACGAAACTGAAAAAGCCATAGCCCTGGATCTTTTCCCGGAAGATACCAACGATGAAATCAAAGTCAGCAAAAAGTTCTCCCTCAGCCCAGAACTCAAAATAAAACCTACCTTTTTCAAGGTAGATGTAGAGGCATCTTTAAAGGTTGGTGAAGTCTCCAAAACCGAAGACTATATTGTCTATGTGCCACGCATCGAAATCTCTGCCAAGCAGACCAGTCGCTTTTTCTGGAATTTTCAGCCTACCAAATTGCACGAATTGCGTGGGGCTCATGAAATGGTGATTCTTATCCGCAAACCAAAAGGTAGTCAGGTAACTGCCAAGTATTCACTCACCGCCCAGAATGAAATCGTGTTGCCCCGTGCTCCCATTACCGCTGGGCTAATGAACCTGCTTTATCATGATAAGAAAAAACAATTGGTAGACGCACCCGACAGACCTTTGTGCTAAGTTGGGTAGGGAGATTGTGAGGCAAGCATTTCAGCAAAGTTCCACACGCCAAATCCCGTCTGGAATTTGGCGTGTTATTCTCCATCTTCTCACAAGCTATATTTAAAAGTGGAAAAAAGTAGCCCAAAAGAGGTTGAATTTGAAACGTAAATTCTACGCTGCAATTTTATTTTTGTTGGCAGTTGTTATAGGATGGTTTGCTACTTAGATGTCTGACTTTGTTACAACGCTTGGCAGATAAATTCCAATCACTCCAGCTTGTCAAGCAATTATGTGATCCGTTATAAGGTTTATTGCTGGCTAAGTTGATTTTGTCTAATTACCTAATTTTTGCGGGAAATAACGGCAATTTGAGGGAGAAACGGGCTTGAAGCGATATTCTCCTATGAACTTATAGTGTAATAAAATACTCTATTGAGCTCAAAGCGTTATTTCATTAAAATTATACTAGTGCGCTGGTTAGGCTTTCACAAAGCCATAATCTACCGATAAGCATGTTGGCACTAATTTGCGCGAAATTTGGGTAATTAGATCACGTAGTTTTCGTTTTCGTCATTCTACCATTCGTTTGATCAAGTCAATCCGGCTTTAGCAAGACTGCCTAGCTCAATAAAAGGATTTAAGAGGGATAATAAAGCCATGAAAAAAACAAGCTTTTTATTTGCGTTACAGGTTATTTTAGGTTGTCTGCTGGTAGCATGTACTGATAACCCTAGTGGCCCCTCCTTTACGGAAGCTATAGCTACATCAGCAATTCCGCCAACACAATTTACAAATATTACGGGAATTGCTCATAATATTAGCCCGACTATTTCTTCAAGTACATCAAGCCAAACTACTTCGCCTACCTCTACCTTTAGCAGCCTTACAAATACCTCTTCTACTAAAATAACCCCTCATTCAGTTGTTTTGAAAGGCCACACTGGTCCAGTTGAGAATTTAGTATGGTCATCTGATGGAAAGATCTTAGCATCTAGCTCTTATGACCTTACTACAATACAAGATAAAGATAATAATGTTCGCTTATGGAAGCCAGATGGAACACTTTTAACTGTTCTCACTGGTCACAGTGCGGGGGTTACTAGCTTGGTCTGGTCACCCGATGGTAAAGTTTTAGCTTCCGGTTCTTTTGATCAAACAATTAGACTCTGGCATCCAGATGGTACACCAATTACTATTATTAAGCCTAATGCCGGTACAGTTTTCGCTTTGGCTTGGTCACCAGATAGTAAAGTTTTAGCTTCTGGCTCTATCGATCCGACTCAAGGCCCTTTAGTTACTCCCAGTATTCCTGGACCTGAACGGTTTATTGCCACCCATCCTAATCCTAAAGTTCAGTTATGGAGAGTTCAAGATGGATTGCTCCTTAAAACTCTTTTTACAAAATACACTGGTGGGAAATTCTACAACCTAGCTTGGTCTCCCGATGGCAAGTTGTTATTAGGAGGAGCTACGGATTATAAGTTGTGGAGAGCGGATGGTACAGAAGTTTTTAATTACGAATCTTGTGATGTATGCACACCGGCTTGGGCTATGGCTTGGAGACCAGACAGTAAGCAGTGGGTTATTGGCAATGAGAGCAACGAAATGTTTTTATTTAGCTCAGAAGGTAAAAAATTGGATAACACTGTTGATCAGCTTAGTGGTGGAATTTATAGTTTGGCTTGGTCACCGGATAGTAAGATTTTAGCCGGTGGAGAAGTAACTTTGTGGGGAACAGAGAACGGAAGCTTTTCGTTTTTAACTGGACTTGCAGGTCATACGGGTAGAGTTAGAGCTCTAGCTTGGTCGCCAGCAGGAAATTTACTGGCTTCAGTTTCAGATGATAAAACAGTACGTTTGTGGAATGCTGAAGGAAAAGCTGTAGCAACTCTTACAGGGCATACAGGAGAGGTTACAAAAGTAGTCTGGTCACCAGATGGAAAAACATTAGCTACGGCTTCGACCGACAAAACAATAAGATTGTGGAGTCTGGAGTCAGATTAATAGTTAAGAAAAACGCGGTTCTGCGTAAAATTTCTTGGTAAAGTAGGAAATAGAAGACTGAAAGCCTTAAATCCTACTCACGAACCCGTTTTTGAACGGTCTCGTGCTACTGCCAATCGTCGGAATTGTTTGGCTGGCATTCCGCCTGTCCCGCATCCGGCGCGGTCTGGTGGAAAGTTGGGACAGCCTGTTGGAAGATTAACCGCTTGGCGAGAAGGGGAAAACCAGTGTCAGAACAAAGCATTGAAATCGTACCAGTAACCGAAACAACATTTGTTGTAATTTCTGCCTCCACTCCCCCGCCCCTTGACCAGAACCCGGCAGCAATCTACCTGGCTAATCTTCGCACTACCGGCAGACGCACCCAGACCCAGGCTCTCAACGTGCTGGCGGGCCTTTTCTCTAACGGACGGGAAAACGCCCTCTCCTTCCCCTGGCATACCCTGCGTTACCAGCACACCACCGCCGTTCGCGCCCAACTTGCCGAAAAGTACAAACCCAACACCACTAACAAAATGCTCTCGGCACTCAGGGGAGTTCTGAAGGAATCCTGGAGGTTGGGTCAACTCACGGCTGAGGAATACCACCGGGCCATAGACATTAAAAGTGTGCGCGGCCAGACTCTACCCAAAGGACGGTCAGTCGAAAACACCGAGCTAAAGAAACTGCTCGATGCTTGCGAACGCGATACTTCGCCTTCTGGCAGACGGGATGCCGCTCTGTTGGCGGTGCTGTACGCTGGCGGGCTGCGACGCTCCGAACTGGTTAATCTGAAGCTGGCAGATTATAGCGAGGGTGCGGGTTCACTTATGGTTTTGGGTGGTAAGGGGGGCAAAGATCGTTTGTGTTACCTGAGCGGTGGCGCGGCCCAAGCCCTGGCGGAGTGGCTGAAGGTAAGGGGAGTAGAGGCCGGGCCGCTCTTTCTACCTATTAATAAGGGGTCTAACCTGATAAACCGGAAGTTAACCGACCAGGCGGTGATGTATATTCTGGGGGAACGCATAAAAGAGGCCGGGATAGAAGGATGCAGCCCCCACGACTTCCGGCGCAGCTTCATCTCGGATTTGCTGGACGCTGGGGCAGACATTGCTACCGTCCAAAAGCTGGTGGGGCATGCTAATGTGACTACCACCGCCCGCTATGACCGACGTGGGGAAGTAACCAAACAGAAGGCCGCCGCCTTAGTGAATGTTCCCTTCAAACAGGACAGCGGCGGCGAGAACGAAATAAACCAGATTTCTTAGCGGTCATTTCTCTCCCCTGTCCTACCAATATATCTGTATGCGCCGTCTATTGTATAGCGATAAATCTGGCTAGAAGAAACTCCTTCTCCTGGCCTGTTTTCCGCACACTACAAATCGGTTTGGACGGGCCAAAAGTGCCTTGAGTTTTGAGCAAAATGGGGTATCGCCCCAACTGCTAACAATGGCTTTCGTGAAAGTTTATCCAGTGCCACAATGCAGGGTGTTGACCCTTTCTTTTTGAAAAGCTTTTTAGGTCATAGCGATATTTCCACCACTCAAAAATATATCAATCTGAATCCTGAAATGATTAGCGAAATTCACAGCCGGGTTAGTCCTTTGTCGGGGCTATTCAGCCGGGCGGGATTAGGAATAAAAAAACGGGGCCGCCCCCCCAAGAACAGATAAAGAGGTAACACAGTGGACACATTAGCCGTGATGATATTTCTAGCCCTGATTATAGCCGTAATGGTGGGTTGTACCGCGTTCTTTTTTGCCAACCTGAGAACTGACCATCACATCAGGGTAAATCTACACCGGGAGGATTTAGCAGACCGGGTGTTGAAAGTCAATAAGAAAGGTAGGGTCACGACAATTAGAATTGCCCCTAAAAAGGAAGCTTTAAGTATTAATGAAACTTATACCAAACCGAGTACGGTTTGGTACAGGGAAATAAGTT
>Ga0209511_1001840_pt1 | contig 18125 bp, 13 predicted proteins | sample SSSSmetaG_FD_184141 | JGI IMG/M metagenome (GOLD analysis project Ga0209511, IMG submission 184141) | Glacier valley bacterial and archeal communities from Borup Fiord, Nunavut, Canada, to study Microbial Dark Matter (Phase II) - ​SSSS... | ecosystem: Environmental > Aquatic > Freshwater > Ice >...
AATTCTATTAGACTCTAAGTCATAACCGATCAAATACCTTCTCCGTTTTGATTGCCTGCCGGACCTTTTTTCCCTTTAAAGGAATCAATTGTATCGTCAACCTGATCACCAATTTTTTGACCTGCCTCTTTAGCTTTCTTCAATAGCTCATTTGCCTGATCACCAGCTTTATCTTTGAACGCTTCGAATTTTGCTCCCATTTCACCGCTTTGAAATTTATCGGCTTTGTCTTCCATAAATTCCTCAACTGAGCCAAAAAAGCTGGATACCTTTCCAAACACATCACTATTTTTCAATTCATTGGCCTTTTCAGTAAAAAAATCTTCGGCTTTATCCGCGAGATCCTTGCTCTTGTCGATCAATTCATCAGCCTTATCAGAGGTATTCTTGCCCTGCTTGCTTCCATTGTCCTTACCATCGTCGTTCATTGCATATAATAATTGGTTACACATTTAAACACCTAAAATTATAAATAAGTTGGCTGAAATCGATCGAGACCGTCCTTTTTAATTTTGGTCAAATCCTTCGCTAATCGGTATTCAACGGCAGAAATAAAAATGTAGATTACAGAAAAAAGCATAAGCGGCTGATATAAAAGAACCTTTGATACTTTAATACTTAGCTGACCTGAAATGATAATGCGTATCTTTGTCGATTAAATCAGAATGTATGTCTGAAAACAGAGTTTGCAATTTATTTGGAATTAAATATCCTATAGTTCAGGGGGGAATGGTCTGGTGTTCAGGATGGCGACTTGCATCCGCTGTCAGTAATTGCGGCGGACTTGGATTGATCGGTGCAGGTTCAATGCACCCTGATGTTCTTGAAGAGCATATCCGTAAAGCAAAACTTGCGACCATTCATCCATTCGGAGTAAACGTTCCATTGCTCTATCCTGAGATAGATCGTCTTATCGATATCATTATCAAAGAGAAGGTTCAAATAGTTTTCACTTCTGCGGGATCACCCAAAAAATGGACTTCATTGCTCCATGATCATGGGATTCTTGTCGCGCATGTGGTGTCATCGGCATCTTTCGCAGCAAAAAGTGAAGAAGCGGGTGTGGACGCTATAGTTGCAGAAGGTTTCGAAGCCGGCGGACACAACGGCAGGGATGAAACCACCACTTTAGCATTGATTCCATCAGTCCGTAAAGCGACTTCCCTTCCATTGATCAGTGCCGGAGGTATAGCAACAGGCAGGGCAATGCTCGCAACAATGATTTTGGGCGCCGATGGCGTACAGATTGGTTCGCGGTTTGCAATTTCGGATGAATCGTCAGCGCATGAAAATTTCAAGAACTATGTGGTTAATTCGAAAGAGGGAGATACACTACTCTCAATTAAGAATTTAACACCCGTTCGCCTGCTAAAGAATAAATTTTTCGATCTGATCCGCGAAGCTGAAAACCATTGTGCTTCGACCGAAGAACTTAAAAATCTCCTGGGTAAAGGTCGCGCTAAAAAAGGAATTTTTGAAGGTGAACTCGATGAAGGCGAGCTTGAAATTGGCCAGGTAGCTTCACTCATTGACAAAATTCTTCCAGTTGCCGGGATCATGAAAAACATCATTGAAGAATATCAAGCAGCTCTTAAGGCACTACAAAATAAATCGTTATACCAATTCGACAACGAATGATTCAATTTGAAAAAACTACACTTGCAAATGGATTGCGTGTAATTGTCCATACCGACATCTCAACTCCATTTGTGGCTGTAAATGTTTGTTACAATGTCGGAGCAAAGCACGAAGATACCGACAGAACAGGTTTTGCACATCTTTTCGAGCATCTCACCTTTGGCGGATCACAACATGTTCCTGATTTTGACACACCTATTCAGAACGCCGGAGGTACCAATAATGCTTTCACAACGAACGATATCACCAATTATTATATCACGATTCCAGCCAACAATATTGAAACTGCTTTGTGGCTCGAATCGGATCGGATGCTGGGACCTAAATTCACAAAAAAAGGGCTTGAAGTACAGCGGAATGTTGTGATAGAGGAATTCAGGCAACGAAATCTGAACAAGCCTTATGGTGACACCTGGCATTTGCTGCGTGACCTTTCGTATAAAGTTCATCCATACAGATGGCCAACGATCGGATTGATTCCGGAACATATCGAAAGAGCAACATTGGAAGAGGTGAAAGACTTTTTCTTCCACCATTATGCTCCCAACAATGCAGTTCTGGTAATTACAGGTAATATTAAATCGGATCAAGCTTTTCGGCTGGCAGAAAAATGGTTCAACGATATCCCTGAAAGAGAGATAACAAATAATATTATTCTTCCTGAACCTTTACAAACAACCGATCGTGAAATTACGGTATACCGCGAGGTTCCGGTTGACACATTTTACGTCGCATGGCATATGAGTTCCAGATTAGACCAGGATTTTTATGCTGCTGATCTTCTATCGGACATCCTATCGGGAGGAAATTCTTCACGTGTTGAAGAAAGACTTGTCAAAGGGCAAAAACTATTTACAGAAGCAGATGTTTTCTTAAGTGGTGAAAATGAGCCGGGTTTATTTGTTGCAACAGGGAAAATCAACGAGGGAGTTGATTTTGAGTTTGCCCGGAATGCAATGATTGACGAGGTGCGGCTAACCGCTGATTCACTGATAACACCGCATGAATTGGAGAAAGTCCAGAACAAAGTTGAAGCAGAACAGGTTTTCAATGAAATCGGATATTTAGAAAAGGCAATGCAGTTGGCTGCTTATGAAATTCTTGGAGACGCTGGTCTTATCAACGAACAGGCTGCACATTACCGCGCTGTAACGCCAGATGATATTCGCAAAGTAGCATCCGAAATACTTCGTGTTGGAAACTGTAATACATTGAATTATTTATCATTAAAAAAATAATTAATGACTTTTAAAAGAAATATCCCACCAAAAGTATTTGGTGTGGACCGCGTTGAATATATTGAACCGATCCGACATCTTCTAAAAAACGGCGTCGAACTGTTTACGATGAACAGCGGCGATCAGGAAGTGGTTAAAATCGATTTCTCTTTTAAAGCGGGAAGTTGGTATGGCGATTCAAGATTAGACAGTACAATGGCAGCTTCCATGCTTCAGGAAGGGACCTCCCACCACAAAGCTTCTGAAATTGCCAATATATTCGATTTTTACGGAGCGCAGTTTTCTTCGGCTTCCTCCTACGATAACAATTACATTAGTCTCCTTTCGTTAAAAAAATACCTTCCCAATCTGCTGCCCCTTGTTTCGGAAATCATTCGCGAATCATCATTTCCCGAAGAGGAATTCGAAATATTACGTGCAAAAAGGAAGCAGCGGGCTATTGTTGACTCCGGAAGAGTTGGTTTAATTGCTCAAAAAAGTTTTTTGCGAAATTTATTTGGAGAAGGACACCCCTATTCTCCTGTGGCTTCTCCTGAATATTACGATACAATTTCGCTCGAAGGTGTTAAATCGCACTTCAACAAGTATTACCTTCCCGACCGAATGGCAGTTACTGCTTCAGGATTTATTGATGCTGAGGTCATTCAATTGATCACAGATAATTTCAGCTCAACATGGGGAGGTTCAGATCCTGCAGAACGCACAAATAACTATCGGTTACCCTTTATTGAAAAGTCGATGTTTATCGAAAAAGAGGGAGCTAACCAAAATGCAGTCGCAATTGGCAAGCTTTTTCCCACACAAAATCATCCTGATTACCCTGGACTTAAACTTCTTTGCACGATATTGGGTGGCTATTTCGGATCGCGATTGATGTCGAATATACGTGAGGAAAAAGGATACACTTATTCGATTCAGGCTTCGCCAATTTCCTTTCTGCACAATGGAATCTTTCTTGTATTTGCCGAAGTAAAGACAGATAAAACGGAAGAAACTGTATTTGAGATTTTTCGCGAGATAGAAAAACTCACCATTGAATTAATTTCCGAAGAGGAATTAATCCCGATTCAGAACTACATGCTTGGCAGAATTCTTGAAGATTTTGACGGACCTTTTGCCAGGGCACAAACGTTCGCTTCTCTCAGGGAATGCAACCTGGATTTTGGGTATTACAACCGGCTGATCAATATTATCAAAACGGCAACGCCATTCGAAATCAGGGAACTTGCCAGAAAGTACCTGACACCGGAATCGATGAGCACAGTTATTGCAGGGAAGAAATAAAGATTCGCGAATGAAAGGTACGTGTTGAAAATATCGACTTTCAATAATCTATTACAGCAACTGGCTACTTGCAGCTTGCTACTGGCTTCCGTACTGCCTGGAAAAAGCTTTTGCATTTGATTGTAACAAGCCTTAAGCATGTTGCCAGAAGCGAGTTGCCAGCCGCTATCCTAGAGGTTTACCCGCTTATCAACCAGATAGAGATTGCGTTCGGCAGAGCTGCGCGAAATAAGTTCACCCAGAAATCCGGCAAGAAATAGCTGTGTGCCTAAAATCATCGAAGTCAGCGACAAGTAAAAATAGGAACTCTGCGTAAGCCGTTCAAGCAGAATACCATTCCACAGGTTATACATTTTGTGGATTCCCAATCCGGCAATAGCGATAAATCCAAGAAAGAACATCAATGAACCCAATGTGCCAAACAGGTGCATCGGACGTTTTCCGAACCGCGAGATAAACGAGATTGACATCAGATCGAGGTATCCGAATACAAATCGGCTGAGACCGAATTTAGTGACCCCGTATTTCCGCGCCTGATGTTGCACCTCACGCTCTCCGATCCTTGAAAATCCGGCTTGTTTGGCCATGTAGGGGATATACCGGTGCATCTCCCCATATACTTCAATGCTTTTGACAACTTCCAGCTTATAAGCCTTCAATCCGCAATTAAAATCATGCAATTTTATTCCGGTCACATAACTGGCAGTTGCATTGTAAAGTTTACTGGGGATTGTTTTGGAAAGCGGATCAAAACGTTTCTTTTTCCAGCCTGATACAAGATCAAAACCCTGCTCTTTAACCATCGCGTAAAGACCCGGTATTTCATCGGGACTATCCTGAAGATCAGCATCCATCGTGATAACAACATCTCCCTGTGCCTCCTCGAAGCCTGTATGAAGTGCTGCAGACTTGCCGTAATTCCTGCGAAAATGGACCCCTTTAACGTGAAGATCCTCAACAGAAGCTTTTTCGATCCAATTCCACGATCCGTCATTACTACCATCGTCAATCAGGATAATTTCGTAGGTGAACTCATTCGCCTCCATGACCTTCGAAATCCAGCGGTGTAATTCAGGTAACGATTCAACTTCGTTATAGAGGGGTATAATAACTGATATGTCCATTTGATAATTATTAGGCGCCAACCATTACTCAACCCCGTGAAAAGGATCCGTCGACTGCTTTTTAAAGAAAATTGCAAGGATTAAAGAGAATATAAAACCGTAAAAGGTAACCGAAAATATCTGAGCCAAAGAATAGACAAGTGGAGTCATCACCTTTCGGTACATGGTCATCACTGTATCAATCTGATTCTCATTTGTGCCATTTTTTAAAAGCTGTTCCTCAAGAAACGCCAGGAATTTGTCAATAAGGGTTTTATCAACAAGCTTAAAAAGAACAAAAGTAAAAAAAGCCAGGATCAGAGAGGCATATAACGATTGCAAGGTTCCGAGTCCGAGAGCTCGCCCGTAAGTAACTCCCGCTTCCTGATTGTTTTCCTTGTAGGTTTTCATTGACCAGGCAATCCCCGCAATAACGATGGCATACGAAATGTAGGCACTTGCAGGAGCAAACGGTGAACCCATCACATAGAATACAACAGAATTTAAAATCAGGGCCAAACCCATGTAAAGGCCATAACTCATGGCCATGTGGTTAACTGAATTGCTTTGATCTTCCATAGCTTCATTGGTTTTGATACAAACATATAACAAATATACCTCATTTTCATCAATCAATTCAACCAAAAACAACAGCCTAAAATTTGTTTTAAACTATAAAACACTGACGATAAATATCTTAAATATTATTTTCCGAAAAAACGTCACAAAACTTTTTTTTTATTTGGTACAAGAGGTTTTTTTTCTACTTTTGCGCCGGGTAAGTGCTACACGATCAGTTCCTGTTGAACCCCCCCAGGGCCGGAAGGCAGCAAGGGTAAATAGTCGTAGCGGTGCGATGTAGTTAGCTTACCCACTTGCCGAATTAGCTCAGTTGGCCAGAGCACGTGATTTGTAATCTCGGGGTCGTCAGTTCGAATCTGACATTCGGCTCAAAAGTTCTTTTTTATGACGGGGAAGCTCCAGAATTGGATGACCGCACCCTAAATAAAGTTTCTTATTATTTGGGGAGATACCAAAGCGGCCAACTGGGGCAGACTGTAAATCTGCTGGCGTACGCCTTCGTAGGTTCGAATCCTGCTCTCCCCACATTTTCACTCCAAAATTAAGATATAAGCGGGAGTAGCTCAGTTGATAGAGCATTAGCCTTCCAAGCTGAGGGTCGCGGGTTTGAGTCCCGTCTCCCGCTCTATTCTTTTTCAAATCACCAAAGACTATTTTCAAACATTTAACGAAGAAATCCATAAAAAGATCTTCATTGCCATACGCATCTACCTGACCTCGCCATAGTAAATCAGGAAACAGAAACCTTTTGTTTTGAAAATAAAAGAGTTGCAACAACAAAAAAATGCCACCACAATCAACACAACATCAGATTATTTAAATAATTTAGCAAAAAAAATAGAAGAAAATGATTAATCGATCTGACATATTACAGTTTCTTCAAATAAATAAGATCTTATTTAAAGAGAGATTTAACGTTGTTAAGATTGGCATTTTTGGCTCGTATTCCAGAGAAGAACAAACAGAGAATAGTGATATTGACATAATCGTAGAGTTTGGAGAGAATACAGAGGATTTGTTTGATAAAAAGTATGATCTGCGGGAGTATTTAAAAACAGCGTTCAAGAAAAATATAGATTTATGCAGAGAGGGAGCTATTAAACCTCTGTTCAAAACGGTAATACTAAAAGATGCAATCTATGTATAGCAATGATGAATTACTTTGCTTTACTATTCTTGAATCCGTCAATAAAATCCTGACGATCACAAAAAAAATGACAAGTCTCGATGATTTAAAAAAAGACTTCGTACCATTTGATGCTGTGATGATGAATTTCATCATTATTGGGGAGATGGCAGGTAAATTATCGGAAGAATTTAAAGATAATGATTCAGAGGTTGAATGGCATAAAATATATTCATTTCGGAATATAATCGTCCATGATTATTTCGGGATTGATGAAATCGTTGTATGGCAAATAATTCAAACCAAAATTCCGGCTCTTAAGAAAAGATTAGACACTATTTTAAATCTGTAACTCCTGAAAGCCCCGTCTCCCGCTCAATTCTTTTTCAAATCATCACAATCCATTAACTTTCAATCACCTGTCAATGGAAGAAATTCTGCCCATTGAATTACTCAAAAGTACACGTACTTTTCATCGAAAGTACGTGTACTTTTGATGAAATGTACGCGTACAATTTGGTAAGAGTACGTGTACTATTCCTCTCTTCTGGATTGATCACCCATTACCTATCCATCCTGGTTCAAATCCCTCCAAAGGTTCTGTTTCACCTGAAAGGTAAAACCCGGTTATTTCGGGAAACATCAATAAAGAATCAAAGTTAACCTTCCCAATGAATGATTTTGTACTTTTGCATCAAATGAAGTTGATTGTTTTTTTGGCAGAGAAGTTGCAAGAGAACACCACTCTCATGATGCAGTACTCAATAAAAGATGACAGAACAACAAAATATTCATCCGGAAACAATTCAGCTTTACGAAGTAATCAGAATCACCGAAGGCATTCCAGTATTCCTTGAAGACCATCTCGACCGATTGTATCATTCTGCACAACTGACAGGTATGGAACACTTGCCGGATTCAGTTTCGCTGGAAACGATGATCAAGGAATATATCTCAAGCCAGAAAAGGGAAGAAGGAAATATTAAACTTAGTTTTTCATTCCGTGATTCCACATCCGAACCTCAATATGAGCTAAACTTTATTCCTCATTATTACCCTACCCAGGAAGAATATACGAATGGCGTTAAAGTAGGATTGCTAAAAGCTGTCCGTCCGATTCCACATGCGAAAGTTCAGAATTCTGGGATCAGGGATCGTGCAAATCAGGCAATTTCGGACAATAGTCTGTTCGAAGTACTCCTTATTGATTCGGAAGGAAATATTACCGAAGGGAGTCGTTCAAACGTATTTTTCATTAGAAACGAAACGCTATATTCATCACCCGTCGCCAATATTCTTCAGGGAATTACGCGGTTGAAAGTTATGCAGATTTGTGAGAACGCCGGAATTCATGTGATCGAATCGCCAATTCCGGCAAACTCGCTCAATCAGTTCGATGCCGCATTTCTGACCGGGACTTCACCTAAGATTCTTCCTATATCTGCAATTGAAGACATCGTTTATAAAACCGGTCACAGGTTACTGATCGACTTGCAGCACCACTACAACCATCTAATTGAGCATTATCTTCGCGAAAGAAGATGATGCTTTTGAAAGAATCGGGCTTTCAAACTTTAATCCATTGCTTAAAATTATTAGATTTTCTCATGAGGAAATTCAAATCCGATACTTATGAAAGTATAAGTCTCCAATCTGAGGAGTTTAGATACAAAAAACGGCGCCCAAAATTTGAGCGCCGTTTTTAATTATTATATCGTGGGTTATTCAGTAACAACAGCCCAATTCTCTGAAGCTAAACGCTGGTAAGAGCGATATCTCCATTTTGCATTTTCTTCGGCAGCTTTGAATAATTCATCAGCCTCAGCAGGGAAAGATTTCCGAAGCGAGGTGTAACGAACTTCACTGTTCAGATATGCCTGGAATTTACTCCAGTCGGGCGTCTTCGAATCGAGTTGGAACGGATTTTTGCCCTCATCTTCCAACCGTGGATCGAAGCGGAAAAGGTGCCAGTATCCTGATTCAACCGCACGCTTTTCTTCATCCTGTGTAAGACCCATTGAGCGTAATCCATGAGAGATACAAGGTGAATAAGCAATAATCAGTGATGGACCAGGATAGGCTTCAGCTTCACGGATTGTTTTGAGGTATTGTGCCTGGTTCGCACCCATGGCTACCTGAGCAACATAGATATAACCATAAGTCATTGATATGGCTCCAAGGTCCTTTTTACGAATCCGCTTACCTGAAGCAGCAAACTTAGCCACCGCACCAACTGGTGTTGACTTGGAAGCCTGACCACCCGTATTTGAATAAACTTCGGTATCAAGGACAAGAATGTTGATGTCTTTTCCGGAAGCTAATACATGGTCGAGACCACCATAACCGATATCATATGCCCAACCGTCGCCACCAAAGACCCATATCGATTTTTTGATCAGGTACTGGCTCAAAGATAAAATTTCCTGTGCATAAGCATCATTGTTTCCGTTGAGAACTTCAAGTACTTTCTTTGCTGCAGCTTCAGAAGCAGCGGCATTGTCTCGTCCTTCAATCCATTCATTGAATACTGTTTTCACAGCTTCCGGAACTCCAGTTTCGATTGCTAAGGTCATAATCGATTTAATTCTGTCGCGACTTGCCGCAACACCTTCCGACATACCAAAACCATATTCCGCATTGTCTTCAAACAGCGAATTAGCCCAGGCAGGACCATTTCCTGATTCGTCATTTTTGCAATAAGAGGTAGAAGGAGCAGATCCGCCATAAATTGAGGAACAACCTGTAGCATTTGCCACCATCATACGCTCACCAAAAAGCTGTGTAATCAACTTGATATAAGGTGTTTCTCCGCAACCGGCACAAGCACCCGAGAATTCGAACAAAGGCTGAGCAAACTGCGAATTCTTCACCGTTTTATCTTTCTCAACCAACTTGTCCTTATAGGTAACATTTGCGGCAAAATGATCCCAACGCTCTATCTCTGCATGTTGCGATTCGATTGGTTTCATTACCAATGCCTTTTCCTTGGCAGGACATACGTCAAAACAGTTGCTGCAACCCGTACAATCGAGTGGCGCTACCTGTATGCGGAACTGAAGACCGGCAAACTGTTTTCCGTTGGTTTTGATTGTAGCTGTATCGGCAGGGAGTGCAGCCAGTTCTTTTTCGTCAATCAGGAACGGACGGATTGCAGCGTGAGGGCAAACATACGAACACTGATTACACTGAATACAGTTTTCCGGAATCCATTGAGGAACATCAACAGCAATACCACGTTTTTCGAATGCTGTAGTACCTGCATCAAAAGTGCCATCTTCTCTTCCATTAAAAGTTGAAACCGGAAGTGTGTCACCCTTCTGTGCATTGATCACATCGACAACATTCTTAATAAAAGCAGGGCGTTTACTTATTTCATCTGCCTCAACTTTAATTGCAGCCCATTCGGCAGGAACTTCAATCTTCTGAACGTTGTTACCACCAGCATCAACTGCAGCAAAGTTCATATTGACAATAGATTCGCCTTTCTTACCATATGACTTTACAATTGCTTTCTTCATATGCTCCTGAGCCAGTTCGTAAGGAATTACATTAGTAATCCGGAAGAAAGCCGACTGCATGATTGTATTTGAACGGTTGCCAAGACCAAGATCTACGGCAAGTTGAGTTCCATTTATGATGTAGAAATTAATCTCGTTTTCGGCGAGGTATTTTTTCATTCCATCGGGTAATCTGAGATTCACTTCTGCTTCGTCCCATATCGTATTCAAAAGGAATGAACCACCTTTCTTCAATCCTTTTAAAACATCGTAAAGATGAACATATGCCTGAACATGACATGCCACGAAGTCAGGAGTCGTAATCAAATAGGTTGACCGGATCTGGCTGTCGCCGAAACGTAAATGAGAAGCTGTAAAACCTCCCGATTTCTTCGAGTCGTATGCAAAATAGGCCTGGCAATACTTTTTGGTGGCTGCTCCAATGATCTTGATTGAATTTTTATTCGCACCAACAGTTCCATCAGATCCTAATCCATAGAATTTTGCTTCGTAAATATCAGAAGACGATACTTTCACCTCTTTCAATAAAGGAAGAGAGTGGAACGTTACATCGTCTTCGATTCCAATTGTGAATTGATTTTTTGGCTCATTCATTTCAAGGTTGTTATAAACCGAAATAATCTGAGCCGGAGTTACATCTTTCGATCCAAGACCGTAACGGCCACCAACGATGACCGGCGCATTTTCCTTGCCGTAAAATGCATCGCGTAAATCAAGATATAATGGTTCACCATTAGCACCTGGTTCTTTCGTTCTGTCAAGCACTGCAATCCGTTTTACGGTTGAAGGCATTACGTTGAAAAGATATTTAAGCGAGAATGGACGGTACAAATGAACACTTATCAAACCCAATTTTTTGCCGTGGGCATTCAGATAATCAATAGTTTCACGAATGGTTTCAGTAACCGATCCCATTGCTACAATAATATGATCGGCATCGGCAGCACCATAATACGAAAATGGGTGATATTCTCTGCCGGTGATCTTGGTAATCTCCTGCATATAACCCTCAACCATATCAGGAACAGCATCATAAAACTTGTTACCAGCCTCTCTTGCCTGGAAGAAAATATCAGGATTCTGAGCAGTACCTCTGGTTACAGGATGTTCGGGATTCAACGCGCGGTTACGGAAAGACTTCAATGAATCCTGATCGATCAAAGCAGCCAAATCATCCTGGTTGATCTGTTCAATTTTCTGAATTTCGTGTGATGTGCGGAAACCGTCAAAGAAATTAATAAACGGTACGCGGCTCTTGATTGCTGTAAGGTGAGAAACACCACTAAGATCCATCACTTCCTGAACAGATCCGGAAGCCAGCATTGCAAAACCGGTTTGGCGGCATGAATAAACGTCGCTATGATCGCCGAATATTGAAAGCGCATGGCTTGCCAATGCACGGGCAGTAACATGGAAAACTGTTGGTAATAATTCACCGGCAATTTTATACATGTTTGGAATCATCAGCAACAATCCTTGCGAAGCAGTGTAGGTTGACGTTAATGTTCCAGATTGAGCTGCACCATGAACGGCACCAGCAGCTCCACCCTCGCTTTGCATTTCGGCAAGGCGAACAGGCTGACCAAAAATATTTTTGCGGCCATTTGCGGCCCACTCATCAACCACTTCCGCCATTGTTGTAGAAGGGGTAATGGGATAAATACAAGCAACTTCTGTAAACATATAGCTTATATAGGAAGCAGCATAGTTACCGTCGCATGTAATAAACTTTTTTTCTTTTGCCATTTCGTTCTTTACTTTAGTTTTTATTCTATTTTGATATTTATATGCTATTTAAAGGCTGAATTTTAATACAGAAAACCAAAAAGCCAAAGCGGAATCGCGTTCCCCTCGCCTATTTCGATCATATCTGCAGCCGCAAAACGGTTTTCACCTTCTGCCTGGGTGTATTTGCCTCCGACATAAAAAACGTACTTGTCGTTCACTTTAAAATCGAATTCGCTGGAACTCATCACCTTGTGCTGATAACCAACCTGATTGTAAAAAAAGGTCATTCTCAGATTCCGGTTATTGATATTGTCGGGTGCAACAATATGCAGTAAATTGGTATTGTGAAGATAAACCTGATCGGGCTTTTGAAGTTGACCGTTAGTACCATTTGAAAAAAGCAGGTTAATCAACCGCGCATTTTTCAAATACCGCAGGTAATTTAATACAGTTGCCCGCGAGGTTTCAATCTCGGCGCTAATCTTACTCACATTTGGTGAAAATGGCATCTGTCCACCAATCAATTGAAGCAGTTTTCTTAGTTTCGGAAGATATTTTAACTCAATCTGATTGAGATAAGTCACATCGATTTCGAGCGCAAGATTAACATGCCGAAGCAATGTCTCGCTATAGAATTCGGGGTTTTTAATAAAATAAGGATAAAAGCCGCTTCTTAAATACTCGGGAAAATAGGCTAAAGGACGCACCTTATTAATGATATCGGGGACAATTTCGCGGTGATGACTTAAAATATCTTCGAGGGTAAGTTTCGGAAACACCTGAGATGCCTTGTAATTTAGGAACTCTCTGAATGACAAACCTTCAAGATGATAAACTTTTGCGATATCTTTTAGGGCATCGTTCCCCTCAATAATCCGCAATACAGGAGAACTGCTAAATACAATCTTTAGATCAGGAAGTTCGTCGTAGCAAAGTCGTAATTCTTTCGACCATTCTTCGTACTTGTGAATCTGATCAAGGACTAAAACCTTTCCGCCCCTTTTATAAAATTCATCAGCAAAGGAGAAAAAGCGCCTCCTGGCAAAATAGAAATCGTTCAAATTGACGTAAAGGCACTCTCGCGAGATGCCAAAGTTTCGACGGATATAACTTAGAAGAAAGGTTGTTTTACCCACGCCCCGAAATCCTTTGACTCCGATCAGGCGGTGAGACCAATCAATTTCGTTGTACAACTCCCTATCTATCAAATCGGAAGATGCCTCAACTAAAACCCTATGTGCTTCAAAGAAATATTCCACTTTCAGCGTTTAACAGGACAAAATTAATCAATTAGATGATAATTTTGCTATCTGGAGTTTACATTTTGTACGGTTTATGCTATTTATATTTATTAAAAATAATTAATTTCGGCATTGGGGATTAACAAAACAGTAGCTCACAGCATATCGGCGAATGCCCGGGAATAAAAAAAGGGACCCGAAAGTCCCTTTTTTTATTCTATTTAAATTTCAAAGAATTAATCACTGTTCATCGAAACAAGGAATTCCTCATTCGAAGCTGTTTTTACCAACCGGTCTTTTACAAATTCCATTGCTTCTACCGGATTCATTCCATTCAGGTAATTGCGAAGGATCCAGATCCGATCCAGCATCGCCTTGTCAAGCAACAAATCTTCGCGACGTGTGCTGGAGGCAATAATATCGACTGATGGGAAGATACGACGATTCGAAAGTTTCCGATCGAGCTGAAGTTCCATGTTACCGGTTCCTTTGAACTCTTCGAAGATTACATCATCCATCTTCGAACCGGTATCGGTCAGTGCAGTGGCAAGAATTGTAAGTGAACCACCCTCTTCGATATTTCGGGCAGCACCAAAGAACCGTTTTGGTTTATGAAGTGCATTGGCGTCAACTCCACCTGACAGCACCTTACCGGATGCAGGAGCCACGGTATTGTAAGCTCTTGCTAAACGAGTAATAGAATCGAGCAGTATAACAACGTCATGACCACATTCAACAAGACGTTTGGCTTTTTCGAGTACCATATTCGCTACACGTACATGTCTTTCGGCAGGTTCGTCAAAAGTTGAAGCGATTACTTCAGCATTCACGCTACGTGCCATGTCCGTAACCTCTTCAGGTCTTTCGTCGATCAGCAATACAATCATGTAAACCTCTGGATGATTGGCAGCAATCGCATTCGCAATATCTTTCAATAAAACTGTTTTACCAGTTTTCGGCTGAGCAACAATCAATCCACGCTGACCTTTACCAATTGGAGCAAACAAATCGACTACACGAGAGGATAAGCTGCTGGATTTACTCGTAATGTTGAATTTTTCGTCAGGGAAAAGTGGTGTAAGATGTTCGAAAGGAACCCGGTCGCGGATATATTCGGGACTACGACCATTAATTTCGACAACTTTAACGAGTGGAAAGTATTTTTCACCCTCTTTAGGAGGTCGGATGATCCCATTGACGGTATCGCCTGTCTTCAATCCAAAAAGTTTGATTTGAGATTGCGAAACGTAAACATCATCAGGCGAAGTCAGATAGTTATAGTCGGACGAGCGTAAGAATCCGTAACCCTCCTGCATGATTTCCAAAACTCCGGTTGCACTTATAATTCCCTCAAAATCATATGATTTTTCGGCTTCGCGCGGTTTCTGTGTTTGATGAACCGGCTTTGGCTGAATAATTCCGGAGGACTGAATACTTTTTTTCTGAAAGACAGGTCGTGAGGTTTGTTCTGGTTCAGTCCTTATCACCTCCTTTGGTGCTTCTGAGACAGCAGGCGAAACCACTTCGCCTTCCTTAATCTTTGGTTCCCCTTCAACCTCAGGATTCAATTTTGGGCTGGAGGTTATAATGAGCGGATCGGTACGAAATACGCGTGGACGTCTTTCTTTCGAGTCAAGTGACTCCAATCGCGGCTTCTCGATACGTTTTGGAAATGGTCTGATTAAAGGTTGTCTTTCTGCCACAACTTGTTTATCAGCGAGTTCAGTCTTATTACTGATGGCTTTTTTCTCCGTAACTACAGTAGCAGTTGAATTTTCGTTGTTTGTAATATCTGATTCTTCTGTTCTGATTAATCTGGGCACAACCTTAATTTCAGGCTTCTTAACTCCAGATGCCATAATTGCCTGGTTATCAAGTATTTTATAGATAAGGTCTTGCTTTTTAAACGATTCTACACGTTTAATATTCAACTCTTTGCCTATTTCGCGTAATTCGGGCAATAGTTTCTTGCTTAATTCAAGAATGTCGTACATGTTGTATTATTGATTTTTTATTGATCGCCTAACTTTTGTCAAGTAAGAAAAGATGGCAAATAGCTAATAGCTTAAATTCTATTTAATTTTTTGGAAGTAAATCGGGATTCAAAAAAGATTACGTGAAAGATTGAATTCGAAATCCACTGCAAAAATACGTAATAGATTTGAATTCACAAATTATCGTATTTTTTTTTTGATATAATCAACTGGAAGACAAAGTTACTAAAGAATTGTTCTTTTGCAATTATTTCTATAAAAAATAAAGACAAATGTCATATTATTAATTTTTTATTAATTTTGTATAGCTTTTGTATTTAATTGCGTATTTGAAAATAGTAAACCAATTCCTAACCTAATTGTTTTATGAGGCGTCTTCGAATTGCCAAACAAATAACCAACAGAGATGATGCATCTCTTGAAATCTATCTTCATGAGATCGGAAAAACAGATCTTATCTCAGTGGATGAGGAAATTATACTTGCCAGAAAAATAAAACTTGGTGATCAGAAAGCATTAAAAAAACTGATACAGTCAAACCTTCGGTTTGTTGTTTCTGTTGCCAAACAGTATCAAAACCAGGGATTGACTTTACCCGATTTGATAAATGATGGAAATTTAGGTCTCATAAAAGCAGCTGAAAGATATGATGAAACCAGGGGATTTAAATTTATTTCCTACGCCGTCTGGTGGATCAGGCAATCCATATTGCAGGCTATTGCAGAGCAATCCAGAATTGTACGACTTCCATTAAACAAGATTGGGTCGCTAACCAAAATTAATAAAGCATTCACAAAACTCGAACAGGACTATCAACGTGAGCCGACACCAGAAGAAATAGCAGATATGTTAAAATTGCAAATCAAAATTGTCAAGGAGGCTTTAGAAGTATCTAATTTTCATGTTTCTACAGATGCACCCATTCAAGAAAGTGAAGACAATGAAAATACACTTTACAGCACTTTAATCAATGAAGAATCACCTAGTCCGGATCTGTCACTTATTAATAACTCATTAAAAATTGAAATTGAAAGAGCACTCAGCACGTTATCCGAACGCGAAGCCGAAGTTTTGCGTTATTATTTTGGCTTAATTGGCGAACATCCATTGTCTATCGATGAAATAGCTGTATTACTGCAACTTACTCGTGAAAGAGTTAGGCAGTTAAAAGAAAAGGCGTTGAAGAATTTGAAAAACGTCAAAAAAATCTATCTACTCCGTTCATTTTTAGGTTAATAATTATTCAATTTCCACATTTTAATGTTGCTTTCAGAAATCAGAATGCCAAGAAAACCCGTAATAGCAATGTTATTAACCGCACCTGGAAAGCAAACAGCAAAAATATTCTTCCGAATGGTGCACCAGACAATAACACTTATTAATTTTTCAAATAAAAAATGAATTTCCACGAGTCAGATGTTCCGAATGAATTCTGTCATAATCGTTGTTCAGCGCCAGATACAATGACCTTCTCCACATCTAGATTCCCGTAAACCATATTCAACGAAGCCTTGCCTTTTTGCAAGCTGACATTCCCAAATCCTGTTTCAGTAGAAATAAAGCTTTCAAAATCACCTATCTTCGAATCGATGTACAATATATGATCCACTGCATCGTAGCGCACTCCCGTTAATCCCTGGAGCAGACCATAGCTCGACATCGCACGGGCATACCAATGACCACATTCGTATTCATCAAACGGATTCCGGATTTGTCCATCGTACCTGTCTCTGCATGTTCTAACGATATCCAGTCCTTTTTCAACCTCTCCCATCAGGATCAGATGTGATGCAACCTGGTATTCGATTCCTGTCCATACTTCGTTACTGTATACAAAAGGCAATGACAATTTGCCTCCCTTTGGCCATGTACAAAGTAAGAGACCACCCTCCTTTCCCAGTGCATACGATGGACGCTGTGGATTAACATGGTCTGTAAGATCATGTTTCAGATTGTATTTATAAACTGCGTCAAGATGGCTTTTAATCAATGTAGCATCCATCGGATTTTCCATACCACACATCCGGGCGAGCCAAAACCCTAATACCCCATCAGAAAGGCACCCTTTTCCATATTGGTATTTAGGACCTTCTTTCTTCAACAATACCTGAGCCTCTTCCGAATAATTTGAATTCCACATATTCTTCGACATTTCTATTGGGTTCGGCGCCTTAAGTCCCTGCCACTGAATTTCCTGAAAAAAATACTCGCCGTTATAAAGGCTATCCTGCATAAACGTCTTACCTGATTTTAGAAGTGTTTTATACGAAGAAACATCTTCCTTGAGGAATTCACCCATTTGAGAAACTGATAAAAGTGCTCCAAGGTAGAAACTGGTGCACATGCCGTCAGGTCCCCAAAATTCAATGTCATAGGTATTGTGATGCGGTTCTTCAAGAATGCCTTTGTGACGTGGATCCCATGTATTGATACAATAGTCCATGCTTGCTTTTACCTTGGGAAATAGCTCCTTTAGCCACTGGCTGTCACCACTTATCCGCCATTCGCGGTAAACTTTCATAATACCTCCTAATTGTCCGTCAGAAGCGGCATAAAAATCATGAATTTTCGGTCGGATGGGTAAGGCTGATCTGAATGCCTGGTGACCTTCAGCATTTTGGCTCAACGTAAATTCAGTATTACGCAACGTCCTTTCCAACGAAGGGAATAAAT
>Ga0209511_1001845_pt1 | contig 18088 bp, 18 predicted proteins | sample SSSSmetaG_FD_184141 | JGI IMG/M metagenome (GOLD analysis project Ga0209511, IMG submission 184141) | Glacier valley bacterial and archeal communities from Borup Fiord, Nunavut, Canada, to study Microbial Dark Matter (Phase II) - ​SSSS... | ecosystem: Environmental > Aquatic > Freshwater > Ice >...
CCGCAGCAAGTAGCGAAATTTGACCTCCGAAAGTTTGCTGCACTTGTAATAGCGGTTAGCAGGTTGCATAACAATAAGTTACGCCCCAATTTCTGATTTTTGCTTCCTAAGCCCCTAAAATATTTAACAGGCGGAACTTCTGCCATTCATTCTAGGGAACATTTTAGAGGACTAGTGCCAGAGCCCAAACTCACTACGTCTCTTATGAACAGCTATCTTTGCCCTCCCCCAACCAAAGCCCCCGCCTCGCGCCATGAAATTTATCGTCTCGTCCTCCGCGCTGCTCAAGCAGCTGCAAAGCATCAACGGCGTGGTTACGAACAACCCCGTGGTGCCCATTCTGGAAAATTTTCTCTTTGAGATTGAGGCCGGTAAGCTCACCATCACGGCCTCCGACCTGGAGACGAGCATGATTACCGAACTGCCCGTGGAGGCCCGCGACACCGGCCGCATCGCCGCGCCCGCCCGCATCCTGCTCGACACCCTCAAGAACCTGCCCGACCAGCCCGTGACCTTCACGCTGGACGAGGAGACGTACACCATCGAAATCAGCTCGGCCAACGGGCGCTACAAGCTGGCCGGCGAGAACGCCGCCGACTTTCCCCGCGTGCCGGTGGTAAAGGGCTCTTCGCCCATTGAAATGCCGTCGTCGTCGCTGGCGCGGGCCATTAACAAAACCATTTTCGCGGTGAGCACCGACGAGTTGCGCCCGGCCATGACCGGCGTCCTTGTGCAGCTGGCTGATTCGCAGGTGACCTTCGTGGCCACCGACGGGCACCGCTTGCTGCGCTACCGCCGCCAGGACGTGGGCGCCGGCCAAACCGCCAACCTCATCATTCCGCGCAAAGCCTTCAACCTGCTGAAGGGCACGCTGCCTTCGGAGGCCACGCCGGTGAAGATGGAGTTCAACCAGAGCAACGCCTTTTTCTCCTTCAACCAGATGCGCCTCGTGTGCCGCCTGATTGACGAGCGGTACCCGGACTACGAAAACGTGATTCCGGTGAGCAACCCCAACAAGCTCATCATCAACCGCGCCGAGCTGCTGAATTCGGTGCGCCGCATCAGCATCTACTCCAACAAAACCACCCACCAAGTGCGCTTGCGCCTAGCCGGCTCCGAACTAGTGGTGTCGGCCGAGGACCTGGATTTCAGCAACGAAGCCAAGGAAACCCTCACCTGCCAGTACGACGGCGAGGACATGGAAATCGGCTTCAACGCCCGCTTCCTGCTCGAAATGCTGTCCAACATCGATTCCGAGGAAATCACGCTGGAACTGAGCACGCCCAACCGCGCCGGCCTGCTCATGCCAACCCTGGCCGATGACAACGAAAGCATCCTGATGCTGGTGATGCCGGTGATGCTGAACAACTACGTCTAATCTTTTGCCTTCAACACTTTCATCCTGGGCGCAGCGAAGGACCTTATCACCGCCGAACGACAGCCGTTCAAACGTGATAAGGTCCTTCGCTGCGCGTACGCCAGATGAGGATGACACATTTTTACCGAGTATGAAAAAATCCGAAATCCGCTTCAGCATTGCCCTCGACGATAACAAGGTGCCCGAGGCTATCAGCTGGTCGGCTACCGACGCGGGGCCGGACATCCACTTTGCCAAGGCCGTCAACATTGCGCTGTGGGACCGGGAGCAGGCCGGCACCATGAAAATTGACCTCTGGACCAAGGATATGCCGATTGACGAGATGAAGCGCTTCTGCGTGGACAACATCGGCTCGATGGCCGAAAACATTGTGACGGCGACCAACGACAAGGCCATGGCCGAGAAGATGCGAGCCTTGTGCAAAGAGCTGTCGGAATATTTGGACCGGCAGGAGCAAAACGGATAATCCAAGCCTTCCACAAAAAAGCCCCACCGCGAGCGCGATGGGGCTTTTTTGTGGAAATACCGGTACCGGCTAGCGGGCGTTGCGCCCGAGGTTGCCGGCGGGGCGGGAAACGGGTTTGGCTTTGGTCGGGGCGATAACGGCGTCGTTGGCGCGGGCCGGCGCGGGGTTTTGCACGGCATTGGTGAGCAAGATGCTGGCCGATTGCGAGGCGTAGTCGCGGTCGTATTTGTTGTACGTGCCCCGGGAGCCAAAGTAGCTGCTGTATTGGTCGTTGCTGAGGAAAGCCTGCAATTCTTGGTCGCGCTCCTTGAACACGCCGTTGCATTCCTCGTCAATCAACTTTTGGTTACCGGCGTTCTTGCGCTCGATGGCGGCCATTTTTGCCGCTTTGTCGGCGTTCACCGAGCGGAGCTTCGAAGCCTGGTAATTGTTCAGGCGCAGGTCGCGCACCATTTGGTTGCTGAGGCGTTCCGCCCGCATCTGCACCGGGTTGAGCCGGGGGCTAGGCTGGGTTTTATCCTGCACCTGCACGGTGGAGGCCGCGGGTGCCTGCTGGGCCGCGGCGGCACCGGCCAGCAAGGAAAGTATGCAAGCAGCAAGCACGGTTTTCGTCGTCATCGTCGTAGGGTTTTCAAAAGGACACGTACGCAAGGACCGGGCCAGCGGAAGGCCGCCCGGAGACGCTTAATAACGAGAAAACCACGGCGCTGGTTCGCGGCCGAGCCGCCAACATAGCGGCCTAGCGATATCCTACCACCGGTTTTTCCACATCATCGACTCCACCGGGCGGTCGGTCCGGTCGTTGTATTTGGCGCTCTGCTTGTCGTTGTACATCGTGGCCACGTCGCCCTGCACGGCGAAGTAGATGAGCTGCCCGATGGGCATGAGCCGGTACACCCGCACGGGCATCGACACGCTGATTTCCAAGGTCCAGTGGTTGCAAAAGCCCACGTCGCCCTTGCCGGCCGTGGCGTGAATGTCGATGCCGAGGCGGCCCACGCTGCTTTTGCCTTCGAGGAAGGGCACGGTGGCGTGGGTTTCGGTGTATTCCTGCGTCACGCCGAGGTAGAGCGTGCCGGGCTGCAGGACAAACCCCTCGGCTTCGTCAATCTCGAACGTGTCGATTTCGTTGTGCCGGCGGGCGTCCAGCACGGCGTCGCGGTAGGTGGCTAGGTAAGGCCCCAGGTGCACATCGTAGGAGTTGGTGCCCAGGCAGCTGCGGTCGTAGGGCTCGATGACGATGGTGCCTCTCTCGATTTCCGCGAGGATTTGCTGGTCGGATAAAATCACAGGGCGAAAGTGGGGGTGGATGGGAAAGCGGGGCGTAATCAGTCGTCGGCGTAGTCGCGGGCGGGGCGGTCGTCGGCCGGCTCGTCGTCGTCATCATACCGGTCTTCGCGCAGGCCCGGGGACCGGGTGGGGCGCAGGCGGCTCACGAGGCTGCGGGGTTCGGGCTCGGGTTCCGGGTCGGCGGCCAGGTTGTTGATGCGGCGGCTGAGGGCGGGCAGCGCGCTGGTGAGCAGGTACAGCAGCAGCAGGACGCTGCCGAGGCTGAGCACCAGGGTGAAGTAGTCGAGCCAGTCGTGGCGCGGGGCCGGGCCAGCGGCCACGGGCGTGGCCAGGGGGGCCTCGTCGCCGGCCGCTCCGGCGGGGGCCGCGTCGTCGTGGGTGGTGAGGGGCGCGGCCATGGGGGTTTCGGACTGGGCGTCGGCGTCGGCGGTGGGCGCAGCGGCCGCGCTCTCGGGCGTCCCGGAGGCGTTGAACTGGGCCGTGGCCTGCTGGATAAGGCGTTGCTCGGCCCGAACGAGGGCCACCCGCTCGTCGCGCGGCAGGTTGTGGATAAAAAACTCGAAGTTCTTGTCCAGCAAAATGGACTTGAGTTGTTTCTCGAACTCGGCCAGCGTGGCGGGGCCGTTGCCGTAGCGGTTTTTGTAGCGCTCGGCAATGGCGTTATAGTTCAGAAACAGCTGCTTGAGCGGGGCGTTGGTGCCAAAGCTGTCGAAGTCGCGGCGGGCGGCGGCGGTTCGCAACGTGAGCGGAAACTTGCCGCGGGTGAACGACTTGTCGTACACCGTTTCCATGGTCCGAAAATTCAGCTCGTCAACGGTTTTATCGAATAGCTGTTTGTTGGCTTGCGCGGGCGTCTCGGCGTGGGCCACGCGCATCAAGCCCAGCAGAAGAATCAAAAAAAACTGTTTTACCATGGCGCAAAGGTCGCTGATATAGTTGTCAGTTGGTAATTGTCGGCGGGCGGGCCTTGGCATTGGCACCCCCGGTTATTCACCTAATAACTGATAATCAGCAACTCACAACTCTTCTTACAGGTCGTGGGCTTCCATCAACGACTGGCGGCAGGCGTTCAGGTACATTTCCACCAGCTCGTCGGTGATGGCCGTGGACACGAACAGCGCCTCGAACTGCGACGGGGCCAGGTAGATGCCCCGGTTGAGCATGGCGTGGAAATAGCGGCCGAAAGCAGCCGTGTCGCAGGTTTTGGCGTCTTCGAGGTTGACGACCGGTTGGGCCGTAAAAAACAGGCTGAACATCGAACCTACGCGGTTCACGGTATAATTCAGGCCGAGGTCGGCGGCGATTTGGCGGGTGCCGTCGGCGAGGCGGGCGCTGCTGGCTTCCAGGGCGGCGTAGAGTTCGGGGTGCTCGTGCAGATAGCGCAGCTGGGCCATGCCGGCGGCGGTGGCCATCGGGTTGCCCGAAAGCGTGCCGGCCTGGTACACCTTGCCGGCGGGCGCCACGCAGTTCATGATGGCTTCGAGGCCGCCGTACGCGCCCACGGGCAAGCCCCCGCCGATGATTTTGCCCAGCGTGGTCAGGTCGGGCTTGATGCCGTAGAGCTGCTGGGCCCCGCCCGGCGCGAGGCGGAAGCCGGTCATCACCTCGTCAAAAATGAGGACAATGCCGTGGGCGGTACAAAGGGCGCGCAAGGCGTGCAGGAAGCCTTCGGCGGGTGCCACGAGGCCCATATTGCCCACCACGGGCTCCAAAATGAGGGCCGCTACCTGGCCGGGGTTGGCCGCGACCAGGGCCTCGACGGCGGGCAGGTCGTTGTAGGGCGCGGTGAGGGTGTCCTGGGCCACGCCGCGGGTGACGCCGGCCGAGTCGGGCTCGCCGGCGGTGAGGGCCCCGCTGCCGGCCGCGATGAGGAAGGCGTCGCCGTGGCCGTGGTAGCAGCCTTCGAACTTGATGATTTTGGCGCGGCCGGTGTAGCCGCGGGCCACCCGCACCGCCGACATGCAGGCTTCGGTGCCGGAGTTGACGAGCCGCACTTTTTCGATGCTGGGCACCATTTCCCGAATCAGTTCGGCCATTTCCACTTCGCGGCGGGTGGGCGCGCCGAAGCTCAGCGAGTGGGGCAGCGCCTGCGCCACGGCGTCGAGCACCAGTTGCGGCGCGTGCCCGAGAATCATCGGGCCCCAGGAATTGATGAAATCCACGTAGCGGTTGCCGTCCACGTCGGTGAGCCAGGCGCCCTGGGCACTGTGCAGGAACACCGGCGAGCCACCGACGGAACGAAAGGCCCGCACGGGCGAGTTGACCCCGCCGGGAATGAGGGTTTTGGCGCGGTCGAACAGGGCGGCGGAAGTGGCAAGATTAAGCATGGAACGGCAAGGAGTATTCGGTCGCAATGGGTGGTTGTGGAGAGAACATGCGTCGGAGGTGCATGTGCACAAGGCGGCCCGGGCCCGACCGGGCCACGGGTTCAGCGCAGCACCTGCACTTCCAGGTTGTTGAGCTTGACCACGGGCACCACTTGGTTGTCGTGGGCGCCGCCCTGGTAGCTTTGACCTTCAAAGATGGCCCCCGGCACCGCGCCCGCACTGGCCAGGCTGGCCTGAAACGCCGGCCCGTACTGGAACAACGCCCCGCCGAAATACAACAACAATTCGAAGCCTTGGTTGGCGTATGAAGAAGGCGGCAAGTGCTGGCGTTGCAGGTAGAGCTGCCGAAACCGGCGAAATCCCGGCGCCTGGTCGTCGCAGTATTTGGGCTGGATGAAGTACAGGCCCGGCCCATTGAGCTGGCCCACGTCGAGACGCGGGTTGTCGAGCCACGAGCCGGGGCACAGCAGCGGCGGGCGGCTGGCGGCGGGCTGTTGCTGCCAGGCATTCAGGGCATAAGGACCCAGGCGGCGGTTGTCGGAAACCACCAGCACGTGGCCGGCACTTCCCAGGTCGAGGCCGGAGAAGGCCGCGCTCAAGCTCTCGTCCACGTCGGGGTTGAAACGGCGCAACTGGCTGATTTTACCACCCTGGGCCTCGTAGGCGGCCTTGTAGGCGTTGGCAAAAGCGGCATCGTCCTTGGTGTCTTCGTGCAGCACGACGCCGGGCCGGCCGCTCCCAAACGCGCTGAACGCAAACTGCGCCGCCACCCGGCCCTGCGTGGCCGAGCTGGCGCTGAATAAGTAGTGCCAGGGGTTGTCGAGCACCAAATCCGCATCCTGCGACAACGGGTTGACGCACACAATCTGGTGCTCGCGGGCGTAGCGGCCCAGCAGCTTCGCCCCGGATTTATACACCGGCCCGATGAGCAAGTCCATGCCCGCCAGCTCGGGCAGGGCCAGCACCTGCTTGAGGCCCAAGGTGTCGGCGCCCGTGTCGTAGGCAAAGAGCTGGAGCGGCCGGCCGGCGCGCTGCAGGCTGTCCTGGGCCAGGCGCAGGCCGGCGTACAAGTCGGTCACGAATTGGTTTTTGCGCTGGGTTTGCCAGCTGGGGTCGTTCAGCTCGAAGGGCAGCAGCACGGCCACATTGTAGCTGCTTTTCTTGACGGAAGCCGGCCGGGACCGCGGGGTGTAGCGGGCCCGGTCGAGGTTGAACCTGGCCACCAGCTCGTCGAGCTGCGGCCGGTCGGCATCGGTGTAGGCCCCCCCAGTCACCAGGTGCTCGGCGTAGGCGCGGGCCAGCGGGGCGTCGTCCGGGTACCGCCGCAGCAGCCGCAGCCAGGTGCTCCGCTCGTTAATGCGCGGCACATAGGCGGCCTTCAGCGCGTCGCGCTCGGGCACCAAGCGTCCGGCGGGCAGCAGGGCCAGGGTTTTGTAGGCAGTGTCGAAGTCCCCCTGCTCAAACGACACCTGCCCCTGCAGCAGCAGCGCCTCGGGCAGGTTGGGGTAGGTGGGGTATTCGGTGCGCAGCAAGTTCAGCAGCTGCTCGGCCTCGGGCCACGCTTTGAGCCGGGCGGTGGCCACGGCCGCCAGGTAGGCGGCATCGGCGGCGCGGGCAAAGCGGGCGGCGGGCTGGGCCAGGGGCTCCAGTTCCTTCAGGGCCAAATCGTAGTGTCCTTGGTCGAGCTGGGCTTTGCCGCTGCGGTAATGCACGGCCGCGTCGGCGGCCGAGGCTGGGCGCGCCTGTCCTGCGGCCGGCAGCACCGGCCCCGCGCCCGCCCACAGCGCCAGCACCAGCCTCCCCAGCAGCTTCCGAAACGTACCCGTACCCGTCATTTGGCCAAAAAATAAACCGGCCCACCGAACCGGTGGGCAAAACTAGCCACAAAAGCGGGCGGCCCGCGCCCGCCAAAAATACGCGGCCCTTTGGCTGCGCGTTATCTTCCGTCTCTCAACTCATTCGCTCCCGTGCCGCCTCCGCCCCTTCCGCCCTTTTCCCGTGCCCGGCTCACCTTGTTGTTTGCCCTCGCGGCTTCCGTGGCGCTCAGCATTTTGCTGGTGGTGGGCCGGGTGCTGATGACCGGCCGGTTCACGTTTCTGTTTCTGGTCTGGAACCTGTTTCTGGCGCTCATTCCCTTCGCCCTCAGCTCCTTTCTGGGCCTGGCGCCGCGCCCCATGCAAACGCGCCTGCTGCTGCCCGTGGGGCTCATGTGGCTGCTTTTTTCCCCCAACGCGCCCTACCTCGTCACCGACCTCTTCCACCTTGATGCGCGCCCCGGCGTGCCGCTCTGGTACGATTTGGCCCTCATCCTGAGTTGCGCCTGGAACGGCCTGATGCTGGCCTACGCCTCCCTTTCCGACATGCAGCGCCTGGTGCAGCAGCGGCTGGGGCCGGAGCCGGGGTGGGCCTTTGCCACGCTGGCGCTGCTGCTCAGCAGCTTCGGCATCTACCTGGGGCGCTACCTGCGCTTCAATTCCTGGGACGTGCTGGCCAACCCGCTCACGCTGTTTTTCGACATTGTGAACCGGGTGCTGCACCCGTTTTCTTTTCCGGGGACCTGGGGCGTCACGCTGGTGTTCGGGGTGTTTTTGCTGATTGGGTACGGCACCGTGCGGCTGCTGGGCCGCACGGCGGAGTAGGGAGGCGGCACAATCAGCGGCGCACTACCCCACCGCCCCGATAATAATTGGCGCCAGGGCCAGAAGGCCGTTGCCGAGGTAGTGGACGATGAACCCGGCCCAGGTGCTGCGGAAGCGTTGCGCCGCGTAGCTCACGGTGAGCGTGGTGGGCAAGGGGTAGAGGATTGTCCAGGGGTAGATGGGCACGTGAAATAGGCACCAGCAGATGCCGTGGTACACCCACGTACGGTTGCCCCACGCCAGCTCCTGCCGGGGCCCCGGCCCGCCCCTACCTTCGCCCCATGCCCACTGCCCCCGAAACGCCCTGGCCGCGCCTGCTCTCGCAGCGCCGCTTTCCCGACCAGCAACTGCCGCCGCCCAGCGCCGCGCCCGTGCGCGGGGCCTTCGTGCAGGACTACGACCGGGTGGTGTTCAGCTCGGCGTTTCGTCGTTTGCAGCGCAAAACCCAGGTGATGCCCCTGCCCGAAACCGACTTCGTGCACACCCGCCTCACCCACTCGCTCGAAACCGCCGTGGTGGGCCGTTCGCTGGGCCGCCTGGCCGCCCGCCACCTGTTGGAAAATGGCGCCGACCTAGCTGGGCTCCTGCCCAACCTCGACCAGGACTGCGGCGACATCGTGGCCGCCGCCTGCCTGGCCCACGACATCGGCAACCCGCCCTTCGGCCACTCCGGCGAAGACGCCATCAGCAGCTACTTTGCCAGCCCCGCCGCCGCGCCCTACCTGGAAAACCTTGCCGCGGCCGAAATCGCCGATTTGCAGCATTTTGAAGGCAACGCGGCGGGTTTCCGCATCCTCACGCACACCTACGCCGCGCACAGCACCGGCACCGCCGGCCTGGGCCTCACCTACGCCACGCTGGGCGCCTTTACCAAGTACCCCAGGCCCAGCATCGTGGCGGAAACGGCCAAAACGGGCGGCGCTTCCGAAAAGAAATACGGCCACTTCCAAACCGATAGCGCCCGCTTCCGGCACGTGGCAGCCGAGCTGGGTTTGCGGCCCAAGGACGCGGCCGCCGGCTTTTATCACCGCCACCCGCTGGCCTTTCTGGTCGAGGCGGCCGACGACCTCTGCTACCGCATCATCGACTTCGAAGACGGCCTTAAGCTGGGCCTGGTTGCGCCCGAAACCGGCCTGCCGCTGCTCAAAAAGATGCTCAACGACCCCGCCGGCCGCGTGGGCAGCGTGCAGTGGCACGACTGGCGCGAGGAGCTGGGCTACGTCCGTGCCCGCCTCATCGGCAAGCTGGTGGCCGAGGCCGCGGGCCTGTTTGCGAAACACGCCCCCGCCATCCTGCGCGGCACCTACGACCAGCCGCTCATCAAAGAGCTGGCCTGCTGGGCCGATTTGCAGGAAGTGCAGCGCCTGAGCATCGAGAAGCTCTACCGCAGCCGCCCCGTGCTCGAAATTGAAGCCGCGGGCTTTGAAGTTCTCGGCGGCCTGCTCGATGCGTTTCTCTGTGCCGTGTTCGACCACAGCCAGGGCCACCGCAGCCGCAAGCTGCTGCTGTTGCTGCCCGCGCAGTTCCGCGCCGAAGGCCCGCAGGCCGGCGTTTCAGCTTACGAGAAAATCTTGCTGCTCACGGATTTTGTGGCCGGCATGACCGACCAAAATGCCCTGAGCCTGTACAAAACTATCAAGGGCATAGAGCTGCCGAAGGGGTTTTAAAGTAGCAGCTTTGACCTATACGAACGGTCATGCTCATCTGGCGTCCGCGCAGTCGAAGCATCTCTACCGCAGCGGTCCGCAGCAGTAAAATCATTTAGTACGCGGTAGAGATGCTTCGACAAGCTCAGCATGACCGTTCTATTTTCTTAATCGGCTCATAAGTCCATCTCTCCCTCGTGCACCGCCACCAGATTCGCCAGCAGCGACTCCAGCAGCTTGCGGCCCTTCCAGACGGATTTTAGCCTGGCCCGAATCTGTTCGGCCGTTTGCACGAATTCCTGATCTTCGGCCGTTTCGTGCCCCTCAAACTGCATGAGCTGCTCTACCATAGCCACCGTCATTTCGGGGTGAAACTGCAGGCCGATAACTCCGTCGCCCCACACGAAGCCTTGGGCGGCGCAGCCCGCCGACATGCCCACCCGAATGGCCCCCGGCGGCACCGCAAACGTGTCGACGTGCCAGTGCAGCACGGCCGCTTTCTCGGGCCAGCCGCGCAGCAGCGGATGCTCCAGGGCCTTGGCGGAGAAGCGCACGGTCCAGAAGCCGATTTCCGGCGCGTGGTTGGGCCGCACCTCCGCCCCCAGCGCCTGCGCCACCAGCTGCGCGCCCAGGCATATGGCCAGCGTGACCTTGCCGGCCCGCAGCGCGTCGTTCAGAAACGCTTTTTCATCGCGCAGCCACGGGAACGCGGCCTCGTCATGCACGCTCATGGCCCCGCCCAGAATCAGCAAGCCATCGAAGTCTTCCAGGGCCGGAAATACCGGGTTGGACTCGAAAAAGCGCGTATGGCTCAACGAATGGCCGTGCGCCGCCAGCCAGTTGGCCGCGTGGCCGGGGCCTTCGTCGGGCAGGTGTTGGAGGCAGTGGAAACGCATGTTGTTGGCTTGTTTCCCAGTACAACGTCATGCTTCATCCGGCGTCCGCTTGTCGAAGCATCTCTCCCGCATCGTTAAAACGATTGGATTTACACCCGAGGAGAGATGCTTCGACTGCGGCTGCGCTTACGCTCAGCATGACGTTCGAATTCATTTAAAAACTGTTCCTATTCCCACTCAATCGTGGCCGGGGGCTTGCTCGAAATGTCGTACACCACGCGGTTGATGCCCCGGACCTGATTGATGATTTTGTTGCTCACCTCGGCCAGGAATTCGTAGGGCAGGTGGGCCCAGTCGGCCGTCATGCCGTCCACGCTGGTCACGGCGCGCAGGGCCACCACCCGCTCGTAGGTGCGCTCGTCTCCCATCACGCCCACGCTTTGCACGGGCAGCAGCATAGCGCCGGCCTGCCACACCTGGCCGTAGAGGCCGTGTTCCTTGAGCAGGTTGATGAACACGCCGTCGGCGCGTTGCAGCAGGTCCACTTTTTCCGGGGTGATGTCGCCGAGGATGCGGATGCCCAGGCCGGGGCCGGGGAAAGGGTGGCGGTTCAGAATCTCGGCTGGCAGCTCCAGCGCGGCGCCCACTTCGCGCACCTCGTCCTTGAAGAGCATCCGCAGCGGCTCCACAATTTTCAGGTTCATCTTCTCTGGCAGGCCACCCACGTTGTGGTGGCTTTTGATAGTGACCGAGGCGCCGTGCACCGACACCGACTCAATCACGTCGGGGTAAATGGTGCCCTGCGCCAGCCACCGGGCACCCTGCACCTTCTGGGCTTCCCGGTCGAAAACCTCAATGAACGTGCGGCCGATGGCCTTGCGCTTGGCCTCGGGGTCGCTCAGGCCGGCCAGGGCGGCGTAGAACTCGGGCGCGGCGTTCACGCCGGTCACGTTCAGGCCCAGGCCTTCGTAGGCCCTGAGCACGGTGGCAAACTCGTCCTGCCGCAGCAGGCCGTTGTCCACAAAAATGCCGTGCAGGCGCGGGCCGATGGCGCGGTGCAGCAGCAGCGCCGCCACGCTGCTGTCCACGCCGCCCGAAAGGCCCAGAATCACCTGGTCGTCGGGGCCGATGGTGTGCTGCAGCGCCGCCACGGCCGAATCCACGAAGTGGTCGGGCGTCCAGGTTTGCGCGCATTGGCAAATGCCGACCACGAAATTTTTCAGCAGTTGCTTGCCCTCGGTGGAATGCGTCACCTCGGGGTGAAACTGAATGCCGTAGGTGTCCTGGCCCGTGATGCGAAAAGCGGCTACGGCCACTTCGGGCGTGCTGGCGATGATTTCGTAGCCGACCGGCAGGGTTTGGATGGTGTCGCCGTGCGACATCCAGACCTGCGAATCGACGTGCATCCCCCGCAGCAGCGGCGACTCGTCGTTCAACTCGTTCAGCCGGGCGCGGCCGTACTCGCGGATGGTGGCGGGCGTTACCTCGCCCCCGCCCTGCTGGGCCAGCAGTTGGGCGCCGTAGCACACGCCCAGCACCGGCACGTGGCCCAGCAGGTGGCTCAGGTCGGGGTTGGGCGCCCCGTCCTCCCGCACCGAGCAGGGCGAGCCGGAAAGAACAACGCCCCGAATGTCGTCGGTCAGAACGAGGTTCGGGGCGTGGGTGTAGGGGTGAATTTCGCAAAACACGTGCAACTCGCGGATGCGCCGGGCTATTAATTGGGTGTATTGCGAGCCAAAGTCCAGGATGATGAGTCGTTCCATGGTGCAAAGCTAACCACTGATTTCGGCTGATTAACCGTGGTTTCACTGATATGCTCTTGGCAGCCCACCCGCGGGTGTTCTGAACTTAAAAAATTTAAAAGCTCCTTCTTTCGGTTAAAAACAGTATAAATCAGCCCAATTGACCGCCATTGGCAGCAACTGCCAAGTAAAAATCAGCGCCATCAAGCCAATCAGCGCGAATCAGTGGTTATCTTTGCAGCGGCAAGTCAGAACGACCAGCTCCTGCTGAACTCCCCCAGGACCGGAAGGTAGCAAGGGTAGGTGGTTGTAGCGGTGCGATTTTGGCTTGCTTTTTTTTGCCCTTTCCGGTCGGCCCCGACGCTGCTTCGTTCCGCTTTTGGCGGCTCAATGAGTAGCTTTGGGGCCGACTTTTTTCTTATCCGAACCGCATGAAATTCTTCATTGACACCGCCAACCTCAACGAAATCCGCGAAGCCGTGGAACTGGGCGTCCTCGACGGCGTGACCACCAACCCCTCGCTGATGGCCAAGGAAGGCATCCGCGGCGTCGACAACGTAATGGCGCACTACCGCCAAATCTGCGAGTTGGTGGACGGCGACGTGTCGGCCGAGGTCATTGCCACCGACTTCGACGGCATGGTGCGCGAGGGCGAGGAGCTGGCCGAGCTGCACCCCAACATCGTGGTGAAGGTGCCGATGATTCGGGACGGCGTGAAAGCCATCAAGTATTTCTCCGACAAAGGCATCAAGACCAACTGCACGCTGATTTTTACCGCCGGGCAGGCGCTGCTGGCGGCCAAGGCCGGGGCCACCTACGTGTCGCCTTTCGTGGGCCGGCTCGACGACATCGGCCACGACGGCCTGCAGCTGGTGGAGCAAATCGTGCAGATTTTCAGCAACTACGGCTACCCCACCGAGGTGCTGGCCGCCTCCGTGCGCCACGTGCCGCACCTGATTCAGTGCGCTGAAATTGGCGCCGACGTGGTGACTTGCCCGCTGAACGTCATCACCGCGCTGCTGAACCACCCGCTCACCGACAAAGGCTTGGCCACTTTCCTGGCCGACCACAAGCGCGTTAATTCTTGACGCTTAATCTTAATTAGGAATGAAGAATGAGGAATTACGAATTTAATTTTCTTTAATTCCTCATTCTTCGTTCTTCATTCCTAATTGAATAAAATGTACATCATCAAAGTAAAGGGCAAGGCCAAGATTCCCGATTACATTCAGCTGCGCGACGAAGCGTTTGTGCTCATTGCGTATTTCCGGGCCGACCGGCCGCTGAAGGATTTGCACCGCTACGGGCTGGAGGGCAAGGAAACGGAGCTGGCCGCCGTAATTGCCGACCTGGAATTTGGCAAGCTGCGTCCTTTGGCGCTATAAATCCGAACAACCGTGACTGAGAACGTAATTGAGCTGCACGACGCCACGGTGATGCAGGAACAGCAGGCCGTGCTGCAGGGCGTGTCGTTTGCGTTGGAAAAAAGCGCGTTTGCGTACCTGGTGGGGCGCACCGGCTCGGGCAAGTCGTCGCTGCTGAAAACGCTGTACGCCGACCTGCCGTTGCAGAGCGGCGCGGGCACGGTGGCCGGGTTTTCGCTGCCCAAGCTGCCGGCCAGCAAGGTTCCGTATTTGCGCCGCCGCCTCGGCATCGTGTTTCAGGATTTTCAGTTATTGTCGGACCGCACCGTGGCCGAAAATCTGCTGTTTGTACTCAACGCCACCGGCTGGAAGGGCAAGGCCAAGAAGCAGCAGCGCGTGAGCGACGTGCTAAGCCAGGTGGGCCTGAACGGGGCCGCCAACCGGATGCCGCACCGGCTTTCGGGTGGCGAGCAGCAGCGCGTGGTCATTGCCCGGGCCATGCTGAACGAGCCCGTGCTTCTGCTCGCCGACGAGCCCACCGGCAACCTCGACCCCGACGTGTCGGCCAGCATCATGCAATTGTTTGGAGAAATAAATAACGCGGGCACCGCTATTTTAATGGCGACGCATAATTTTCAATTAATTGAGAAATACCCGCACCGCGTGCTGACGTGCAAAGACGGCGCACTGCTGGATTCGGCCAAGCCGCAGTAACTTATTTCGCACGTCGAACTAATTACCAAGCAAAATGACATCCGGGCTGTCAATTCTAATTCCGGTTTTTAATTGGCCCGTCGAAGAATTAATTAATTCGTTGTTGGCCCAGCGACCGGACTGGCCGGGCCCGGTCGAAATTTTGCTGCTTGACGACGGCTCCCGCGAAGAATTCCGCGCGCTGCACCGGTCCCTGGCCCGCCTCCCCGGCGTGCACTACCGGGAGCTGCCCGCAAACGTGGGGCGCGCCGCCATCCGCAATCAATTGGCCGCCGCGGCGCAACACGAGTGGCTGCTACTGCTCGACAACGACAGCCTGCTGCCTGACGCGCAGTTTCTGGCCCGCTACGCGGCGGCGCGGCACCGGGGGTCGGTGCTCATCGGGGGCACGTGCTACGCGCCCACGCCCCCGGCCGACGCGACCTTGCGCCTGCGCTGGGAATACGGCCGGAGCCGGGAGGCGCGGCCCGCCGCGGTGCGCCAGCGGCAGCCGTACGCCCAGCTCACCATCAACAACGCGCTGGTGCGGGCCGCGGTGTTGCGGCGCTTTCCGCTGGATGAGCGGCTGCGCGGCTACGGCCACGAGGACACGGCCTTTGGCGAGGCGCTGGCCGCGGCGGGCGTCCCCGTGGTGCACCTCGAAAACCCCGTGCTCCACGCGGGCCTGGAGCCGGCCGAACTATTTCTGGCCAAAAGCGAAGAAGCCGTGCGCAGCCTGGTAGCCGCATTCCGGCAGCACGGCACCGGGGCCGACTCGCGGCTGCTGCGCACGGCCCTGCGGCTGCGGGCGCTGGGCCTGGCCGGCCCCGCCCAGGCCCTGCTGCGGGCGCTGGCGCCCCGCTTACGGCGCAACTTGCACTCGGCCACCCCGCAGCTGCGCGCCCTGGACTTGCTGAAGCTTCGGTGGCTGCTGGAGCTGTGGTAGCAACTCGCTCCGGGCTCGCCCGGCTTCGGCGAGGCCGCGCCCGCCGGCAGGCGCGGCGGTTATCTTTGGCCTTATTTCCACTCCTGCGCGTTTGATACTGCCCGCCCCGCCCGTCCCTATTTTACTGCTTGATTTGGCCGCTGAGCACGCGGCCCTGCAACCCGCGCTGGACGAGGCCCTGCAGGCCGTAATGGGCGCGGGCGCGTTCATTCAAGGGCCGGCCGTGGCGGCGTTTGCGGCCGAGCTGGGGGAATACTTGGGCGGCGCCCACGTGGTGCCCTGCGCCAACGGCACCGACGCGCTGACCCTGGCGCTGATGAGCCTGAACCTGCCCGCCGGGGCCGAAGTCATTGTGCCGGCCTTCACCTACGTGGCCACGCTGGAGGCGGCGGCCCTGCTGGGCCTGCGCCCCGTGCTGGTCGATGTGCGGCCCGACACGTTCAACCTGGACCACGCCGCCGTGGCCGCCGCGCTCACCCCGCGCACCGGGGCCGTTGTGGCGGTGCATTTGTTTGGACAATGCGCCGATTTGGAGGCGCTGCGGGCCCTGGCGACCACCGCCGGCGTGGCCCTGATTGAAGACAACGCCCAGGCGCTGGGGGCTACGTTCCGGTTTGCCGACGGCACCGCGGCCGCCGCCGGAACCGTGGGCGACGTGGGCACCACGTCTTTTTTTCCCTCCAAAAACCTGGGGGCCCTTGGCGATGGCGGCGCCCTGCTCACCCGCGACCCGGCCCGCGCCGCCCTGCTGCGCCAGCTCGCCAACCACGGGCAAACCCACAAGTACCACCACCAATACATCGGCCTCAACTCCCGCCTCGACACCCTGCAGGCCGCCCTGCTGCGGGTGAAGCTGCGCCACCTGCCCGCCGCTACCGCCGCCCGCCAAGCCGTGGCCGCCCGCTACGACGCGGCGCTGGGCCACTTGCCCAACCTGGCCATCCCAGTGCGCGACCCGCGCAGCAGCCACGTCTTTCACCAATACACCGTGCTGTTCGATAGCCGCACCCGGCGCGACGAGGGCCGGCACTTTCTGCAACGGTGTGGGGTACCCACGATGGTGTACTACCCGCTGCCGGTGCACGCGCAGCCGGCCTATGCCTACCTGGGGTACCGGGCTGGGCAGTTTCCGGTAGCCGAAAAGTTGTGTGGCACGGTGCTCTCGCTGCCGATTCACCCGCTGCTGACGGTAGAGCAGCAGGACTATGTTGTGACGACTTTCGACACTTTCTTTGGCCATTAATTCCCCGGCGTGAGCAGTTCGACCCCAGAAGTTCGTTTCGCCATTTGCGGGGTGGGCCACATCGGCCGCCGCCACGCGGCGCTGGCGGCGCGCCACGGCGGGGCCGCGCTGGTGGCCCTGGTGGACGTGCGCCCGGAGCTCGCCGCCGACCTGGCCGCCGAATTTCCCGGCGTGCCCTTCTTCGCTTCGCTCGAAGAATATCTGGCCCGCGGCCCGGCCACCGACGTGCTCACCGTGGCCACGCCCAACGGCCTGCACGCCGCCCAGGCCGTGGCCGCCCTGCGCCACGGCCTGCACGTGGTGGTGGAAAAACCCCTGGCCCTGACCAAGGCCGACGCCGAAACCATTGTGCACACGGCCCTCCAAACCGGCCGGCTGGTGTTCTGCGTGATGCAAAACCGCTACTCGCCCCCGGCCGCTTGGCTCAAGCAGGTGGTGGACGAAGGCCGCCTGGGCCAGGTGTACCTCGTGCAGCTCAACTGCTTCTGGAACCGCGACGCCCGCTACTACCGTCCCGGCGGCTGGAAAGGCACCCAGGCCCTCGACGGCGGCACGCTCTTCACCCAGTTCAGCCACTTCGTCGATTTGCTGTACTGGGTGTTCGGCGACATCGGCAACCTGTCGGCCCGCTTCCGCGACTTCGCCCACGCCGGCCTCACCGACTTTGAGGACAGCGGCCTCGTCGCCTTCGACCTGCTGCGCGGCGGCAGCGGCACCCTGCAGTACAGCACCGCCGTGTGGGACCGCAACCTCGAAAGCAGCCTCACGGTAGTGGCCGAGCACGGCTCCTTGAAAATCGGCGGCCAGTACATGGACCAGGTCGAGTACTGCCACCTGCGCGACTACACCCTGCCCCCGCTGCCGCCCACCAACCCCGCCAACGACTACGGCCCCTACCAGGGCTCGGCCGCCAACCACGTCCAGGTCATCGAAAACGTGGTGGCCACCGTGCAGCGCCGCAGCCACGCCACGACCAACGCGCTCGAAGGGTTGAAAGTGGTGGAGATAATCGAGCGGATTTACGCGCTGCGGTAGTGGTGTCAGCAACCCACCCGCTTGTCCTGTGGCCGTGGTTCGGCGGCTGGCGCCAGCGCTCAGCTGTTCGGTTTCCGGCTAAGGATTAACGCAATTGCCAACTTCCGATGAACCGCAAAGAGTGGCGCTTTTTTCTGCTGGCGTGCGGCCTCAAGCTGGGCCTGGCGGGGCTGCTGCACCACGGCCACCCCAGCGGGCCGGCGGCCAGCGCGGGCGTTTTCGCGGTGCGAGGGGCCGACACCTTCTCGTACCTGGACCCGGTTGAGAACCTGCTCCGGCACGGCACCTACGCCCAGGACCTGGCCCGCCTCGACACGTACGCCGGCCGCACGCCCGGCTACGGGGTTGTGTACGGCGCGCTCCGGCTGGTGGCCAGCCCCGGCCCCGCCGCCGATGGGGTAGTGGTGCTGCAACTCTTGTTGAGCTTGTTTTCGCTGTACTGCCTGGCCCGGCTGGCCCAGCAGGCAAGCCAGCGGGACGAAG
>Ga0209511_1001846_pt1 | contig 18081 bp, 19 predicted proteins | sample SSSSmetaG_FD_184141 | JGI IMG/M metagenome (GOLD analysis project Ga0209511, IMG submission 184141) | Glacier valley bacterial and archeal communities from Borup Fiord, Nunavut, Canada, to study Microbial Dark Matter (Phase II) - ​SSSS... | ecosystem: Environmental > Aquatic > Freshwater > Ice >...
TTGACGGCGGCGGCGACCGCGTGGGCAAACCGAAGTCGGATGCGCGGTGGCGGACTCTCCCTGTGGAGGCGCTACAGCCCGGCACGGTGAAGCTGCTGCGTGCAATGCGCGCGCGCCAGCGCGAGGACCGCATGCGAGCTGGCGAAGCATGGGAGGACTCCGGATATCTAGTCGTGGACGAGCTGGGCCGACCGATCAAGCCGCGGACCTACAGCGACCGATTCGCTCGGCTCTGCGAGTCGGCGGGCGTGCCCCGAATCAAGATGCACAACGTGCGGCACAGCCTCGCTCAGCTCATGATCGAGCGACGCATCCCGCTCGACGTTTGCGCTGCGACGCTCGGCCACTCGCTGCAAGTCTTCATGACTAGCTATGTCCGCCAATCCCCCAGCGATCGGATCAAGGAGCACGCCCGGCCGTTCGTCCGCGCCGCGTAAATCCCGCGCCCTGTGTCCACGTGGACACAGACACAGCGAGAAACGCCCCTGCCGAGTAGAGGTCGGCAGGGGCGTTTCGCTTTTGTTTCCGCGGTTTTTCGACTGCGGAAGTGGTCGGGCTGACAAGATTTGAACTTGCGACCCCTTGACCCCCAGTCAAGTGCGCTACCAAGCTGCGCCACAGCCCGTGACAACTGCAATAGCTTAGCGCGTTCGGTGCCGTCGGGAATCCGTGAAGCCATTGCCAAACCGCTAGACAAGGCGCGTGCGCAGTTCCGGCCAACTGGCTTCGAAACCCGGATGTAGCAGCATCCGGTCGACGTCGGCGAGGCCGACCCACTCAAGCGCCACGCTCTCGGCATCGCCGATCACCGGGACGAACAACTCAAGGGCCTGTGCGACGACCGTCGTGTATGACCAGAATCCCAAGTCGATTGCGCTTTCGAAGAGTACAGACGCGAGGTCGCGCGGAACGCCGGCCTCCTCGTGCGCCTCACGGAACGCCGCCTCCTCCGCACTCTCACCGACTTTGCGGGCGCCACCGGGAATTCCCCACGTGCCCCCGTGATGGCTCCACTCGGCGCGGTGCTGCAACAAGACGCCGGCCTCCGGGCTCCACAGAAGGAGGCCGGCAGCACCAAACCGCCCCCAATATCGCTCACCGTTCGGGCCAGCGACCCACGCATCTCCGGGATCGCGCAGATGTAGCGGGGGCAGCGGCGGACGCTCCATCACGCGCGACCCCACAGTTCGGCGATCGTCGGCGCAGCGGCGTCTGAGAACAGCACTGTCACCCAGTCGCCGGCTGTCACCGTGCCCGGCTTTGTCACGCGAGCGTACGCGCCGAACCTGCGGGCGTCCGCGAAGCGCTTGACCCAGCCGCGCTCGTCGTCGCCGCCGACCCAGCGCGCAAATGTCTGACACGGGTTGCGCGGAGTGGTCAGTTCGACCTCAACCGCCTCCTCGCCCGTTCCAATCCTCCAGCGCTCCCCCGCGCGTGCGGAATTGACATCAATGCCGGAGACACGGAGGTTCTCGCCAAACCAGCCGGGGTGAAGCTCACGACCCAGTTCAGCGGCCCAGTACTCGGCGTCATCGTCACCATAAAAATAGAGCGCCTTGTCGAATCCGCCATGGTGCTTGCGGTCGGCCTGGACATCTCCCCGCAGACCGTACGGGCCAACTGAGATGCTGGATTTCACGGGACGCTTGTCGATCGCAGTGATACCGAATGTTCCCGCATCCGCCCGCAATTCGCTCACGACACAGACTGCGGTCACAAGAGCCATGACGTCAGTCTAAGCGGGCGTAGCGGTCCCGCTCAGGCTACGCGTCCGCGGCCGTCACTTGCCCTGGCCGCGGGAAAGCGGCGCGCATGTGATCGGACGTCAGCAGGTCACCGATCCCGATCATGAGGAGGCTAAAGATGATCTGCTCGATGGTCATCCACAACGGATACAGGCCGGGGATGGTGGCGATCACGAGCGTCACGATGGGAAAGATTCGGCTGAAGAGTCGCAAGCGGCTGTACCCCCAGTAGCAGCCTTCCGCGCCACGCGTGGCGAAGTAGTAGAGCGTGATCGTGATGCCGAGCACCGCGACACTGCGGAACCAGACCGCCCAGACCACCTGTTCACCGCGTGATGTCAGTACGATCGCGATCACCACGGCGGCGAGTCCCACGACGACCTCGGCGGCAAGAATCCACCGGATACCCCTAAAGGCCCGTCTCGTGCGCGGGTGGTGCACGAGGTCGGGGTCAACGCGATAGTTGACTTGCTTGCCCGCAGCGAACTTGTCGAGGGGTCGAAGGAACTCAAACATCCTGCGATCGACTCCCGCTTCTAACGCTTGCGCTTCTCGCGCACGCGCATGTTGACGTTGATGGGACTTCCCTCGAAACCGAAGATCTCCCGCAGTCGTCGCGTGATGAATCGGCGATACTGCGGGTCGAGGAATCCGGTCGTGAACAGCACAAATGTCGGTGGTCGGCTCGCGGCCTGAGTGCCGAACAGAATGCGCGGCTGCTTGCCGCCACGCACGGGATGCGGATGCTCGGCCGTGAGCTCGGCCAGGAGCGCGTTGAACTTGCCGGTCGGGATTCGCGTGTCCCACGACTCGAGGGCAAGCTCCAGTGCAGGTACGAGCTTCTCGAGGTGGCGGCCGGTCTTGGCCGAGATGTTGACGCGCGGAGCCCATGTGACGTGCGAAAGATCTTGTTCGATCTCGCGCTCGAGAGAGGTGCGGCGCTCGTCGTCGAGCAGATCCCACTTGTTGTATGCGAGCACTAGCGCGCGCCCGGACTCGAGCACGAGGTCGATGATCTTGAGGTCTTGCACGCTGATGGGCGCGGTCACATCGAGCACGACGACGGCGACTTCGGCCTTCTCGAGCGCGGCCGACGTGCGCAAAGTCGCATAGAAGTCGGCCCCCTGCGCGAGGTTGACCCGGCGACGGATGCCGGCGGTGTCGACGAAGCGCCAGAACTTGCCGCCGAGCTCGATTTGCTCGTCCACGGGATCGCGCGTCGTTCCGGCCATCTCGTTGACGACAACGCGCTCCTCGCCGGCGGTCTTGTTGAGAAGGCTCGACTTGCCCACGTTGGGACGGCCGAGGATCGCGACCCGGCGCGGTCCGCCGACCTCTTCCTTAGCGACGGCCGAAATCTCGGGCAGGATCGTCATGACTTCGTCGAGGAGGTCGGCGACCCCTCGGCCGTGCACGGCTGAGACCGGCCAGGGCTGGCCGAGTCCGAGCGACCAGAGCGCCGCAGCATCCGGCTCCTGACGCACGTCGTCGACCTTGTTCGCCACGAGGATCACGGGTTTCTTGGTCGCGCGCAACATGCGCACGACGTGCTCGTCGGTCGCGGTAGCACCGACTGTCGAGTCGACGACGAACAGCACCGCGTCGGCAAGGTCGATCGCGATCTCGGCTTGAGCCGCAACCGAGGCATTGATGCCCTTCGCGTCGGGCTCCCACCCGCCGGTATCGACGATCGTGAACTTGCGATCCTGCCACTCGCCTTTGTAGTTCACTCGGTCGCGCGTGACGCCCGGGGTGTCCTCAACGACGGCTTCGCGACGACCGATGATCCGGTTGACGAGCGCGGACTTGCCGACATTGGGCCGGCCGACGATCGCGAGCACGGGGAGGGCCGGCAGATAGACGATCTGATCGACGTCTTCGGTTGCCAGATCGAGAATGCCGAGATCGTCGTCGTCAAGGTCGTAGTCGCTGAGTCCCGCGCGAAGTGCTGCCGACCGCTGAGCCGCCTCGGTCTCGTCAAGTGAGCTGATGCGCTCGGCGAGCGCGGAGTCGAACTCGGGAAAATCGTCGGTATCGACGTCGGCCATGGCGTGTCCTTAGTTTTGCGTGCCCATTCGCACGAGACTCACGACAGCCTGCACGGTCTGTTCGAAGTCGAGATCAGTTGAGTCGAGAGTGGTCACACCCTCGGCGGCGTTCAGAAAATCGACTACACGCGAATCCTGCGCGTCTCGGGAGCTGAGCTCCCGGGCCGTCTTCTCGGCCGATGCCCCTGGGAGCTCCGCCGAACGCCTGATCATTCTAGCTTCTTCGGTCGCGGTGAGCAGAATCCGCACACCCGCGTCGGGCGCGACCACCGTCGTGATGTCGCGGCCCTCGACCACGATTCCGGGCTTCGTCGTTGACGAGATGATCTCGCGGAAGAACGCAACGAGATACGCGCGCACCTCGGGAACCCGCGCGATTGCGCTCACGACCGCTGTCACGCGTGGCTCGCGTATCGCCGCTGCGACGTCGTGAACCTCACCCGCGGAGTTCACACGCACGAAGTAGCTGGACGGTTCGGTGCCGATCGACAACTCGAAGCTAGCTAGCGACGCAATGAGCTTCGCGGAATCATCCGAGTCGACACCCTCGGCGAGTGCGCGCCAGGCGAGCGCACGATACGCGGCACCCGTGTCGAGGTAGTCGAACCCGAGCGCCGCGGCCGCGGCCCGCGAGACACTCGACTTGCCGCTGCCCGCCGGCCCATCAATCGCAACAACAGCCGTCATCGTTCTTCTCCCACGATCTTCCACCCGAGCCGGTCGAGCTCTCGGGCGAGCCCGCCCTCGATTTCCGGAAGCACCGACAGCTCGGCGAGACCGAACTGGGCCCCGGGTGAATGCTCTAGGCGCAGGTCTTCTAGGTTCGCGCCAGCGGCACCGACCTCCGCGAGCAACCGCGCGAGTTCGCCGGGTCGGTCATCCACGCGCACGACGAGGTGACTGAAGTGACTCGCTTGACCGTGCTTGCCCGGGATGCGCGCCACACCGGCGTTGCCGCCCGCAAGCACGTCGGCGATAGTCCGCCGCGCGCCCGGGGCGCTCACGTCGGCGAGGGCGGAGATCACAGCATCCAAATCGTCCCGGTAGTCGCGCAGGATCGATACGACGGGGGCAGCGTTCGCGCCGAGAATCTGCACCCACAGCTCGGGATCGCTCGACGCGATGCGAGTCGTGTCGCGCAGGCCTTGGCCCGCCAGCTCGACGGCGGCGGGCGGGGCATCCGCAAGTCGCCGCGCGAGAATCGTCGAAACGAGCTGGGGAACGTGCGACGTCAGAGCAACGCTCGAATCGTGCTCGCTCGCCGACATCCTCACGGGTAGCGCACCGAGCTCGAGAACCAGGTCTTCAACGGCACGCCGACGCGCGGGATTGCCTTCGCCGATGACCCACGGCCTACCGACGAAGAGGTCCGCGCGGGCCGAGATCGCGCCGCCGCGCTCGCGCCCTGCCAGCGGGTGCGAGCCGACGTAGCGCGAGACATCCGCCCCCGCGTCGATGAGTTCCGCCAGCACTCCGGCTTTGACGCTCGCGACGTCGGTGACCGTCGCGGTCGGCCACGCGGCGAGCTCTGCGGCGATGACGTCAGCGGTGACATCTGGAGGCACGGCCACAACGACGAGCGCAGGGCTGTCGGATGCCGCGGCGGCCCGGCCGGCTCCGTAGTCGATCGCGAGCCGAAGCTGCGCCCTCGACGAATCGTGCAGGATCACGTCGACGCCGCGGGCGACGAGGCCGTGACCGATGCTCGCGCCGAGCAGCCCGGCTCCGACAATTCGCACGGGTCCGTGGACTCGGCTCTCATTCATTAGTCGTCTTTCGAATCTCGGGGCTCGTCGCTCGGAGCCGAGCGGGAAATGGTCAGCAAGTGGCCGAGTTCAACTTTAGTGAGATCGCGGCTGCGGCCGATCGGAAGTGAGCCCAAGTGCAGCGGGCCGAATTGGCGACGCACGAGTTCGAGGACGGGGTGGCCGACGGCATCCATCATGCGACGCACAATTCGATTTCGGCCCGAGTGCAGGGTCAGCTCGACGAGGGTCACGGTGCCCGATCCACCGGGCAGGGCCCGCGCACGGTCGGCGGCGATCGGTCCATCATCGAGTTCGATGCCGCGAGTCAGTCGCGAGATCGTCTGCGCGCTCACGGTGCCCGATACTTTCGCGATATAGGTCTTGGAGACCCCGAACGATGGATGCGCGAGCACGTGCGCGAGTTCGCCGTCGTTGGTCAGCACCAGCAACCCCGACGTGTTCGCGTCAAGCCGGCCGACATTGAACAACCGCTCGTCGTACTCTCGGACAAAGTCGCGGAGGTCAGGTCGGCCGGATTCGTCTGCCATCGAACTCACCACTCCGACGGGCTTATTGAGCATGATGTAACGCTTGGACGTATCGGTCTGAATAGCCGTGCCATCGACCGTGATGAGGTCGGTCGTCACAACCCGTCGCCCGGGTTCATCGACGATCTCGCCATTCACAGTCACGCGACCTTGTGCAATGAGGTCCTCGCACACGCGACGGGACGCGACCCCGGCCGCGGCCATGATCTTTTGCAGACGCTCGCCTTCGGGATTGACCGGTGCCAACTCACTATCGGAGGTCATCGAAGCCCGCAGACCCGTCGTCGAGCAGTGGCGAAATGTGCGGCAATTCGTCGATCGAGTTCATACCCAATTGGGTCAACATGAGGTCGGTTGTCTCGTAGTGGATCGCGCCGGTCTCACTGTCGGTGAATGCCTCGGTCACGAGACCGCGTCCAAGCAGCGTTCGAACCACCGAGTCAACATTCACAGCACGAATCGAGGCGATCGCGCCGCGAGATATCGGCTGCTTGTATGCGATCACGGCGAGTGTCTCGAGTGCGGCCTGACTGAGCCGGGTCGGATTCTGCGTGAGCACGAAGTCGCGCACGACATCATCGTGTTCGGGACGCACGTAGATCCGCCACCCGCCCCCGACCTCGCGTAGCTCGAACCCGCGACGGACGCTCCCGTCAGTCCCGTCAAAGTCGACGACGAGTCGTTCGATCGACTGGCGCACCGCGGCAACCGGCGCGGAAACCGCGGTCGCCAGTGAGACGAGACTTTGCGGTTCGTCCGCGACCATGAGGATAGCCTCGAGCGCGCGCTCGATGTCGACCACGCCTCGCTTGGGCGCAGCATCCGGGTCGACGGTTTCGACTGCGCTGGTGTCGACGATCGTTTCCACCTCAGGTTCCATAGTCGGCTCCCAGAGTTGCGAGGCTGTCGTCGGACCAGTGCTGCGCGGTCCAGCGGATCGTCAATTCGCCGAGAGGCTCGAGCTGCTCGAAAGCGACCGCGGATCCGCGATACAGCTCGAGCACCGCGAGGAATCGGGCGATGATCACTCCCCGCACGTCTGCGCCCGCGACCAGTTGCCTGAACGTCATCGGCTCACCCCCGCGCAGGAGTGCGACCACGTGGGCCGCCTGCTCCCGGATGCTGACCAGCGGTGCGTGCAGGTGGTCCAAACCCACGACGGGCAGTTCGCGCGGAGCCAGCGCGAGTGCCGCAAGTGCCGCGAAGTCGGCCGGGCTCAGCGTCCAGACCAGTTCCGGGGTCTGTTTGCGATACTTTTCCTCGAGCCGCACCGATCGAAAGTGACGGGTCGACTCGGCCTCCAGATGGTCCCCGAACCACGCTGACGCTTCCTTGAACGCGCGGTACTGCAGCAGCCGAGCAAAGAGCAGGTCTCGCGCCTCGAGGAGCGCGACATCTTCGGCATCGACGAGTTCGCCTTGCGGCAGGAGGCCCGCGACCTTGAGGTCAAGCAGTGTCGCCGCGACGACGAGAAACTCGGTGGCCTGATCGAGCTCTTCGTCGGAGTCGAGTTCGCGCAAGTAGGAGATGAACTCGTCGGTGATCCGCGAGAGCGAGACCTCGGTGATATCCAGCTCGTGCTTGGCGATGAGGCTCAGCAACAGGTCGAATGGGCCGTTGAAGTTCGACAGGCTCACCGAAAAGCCGGTGACATCCGACTCCCGCTCGCCCGCGCCGATCCCTGTGCCGCTAGGCGACGGCGCCACGGGCGATCAGTTCCCTCGCGAGTTGGCGATACGCCTCGGCCGCGGGGTGGTCCGGCGCAAAGCTCGTGATCGGGGCTCCAGCGACGCTCGCGTCCGGAAACTTCACCGTGCGGCCAATGACCGTTTCGAGCACCGTGTCACCGAAGGTCTGAACCACTCGTTCGAGCACTTCTCGCGAGTGGAGGGTACGCGAGTCATACATCGTCGCGAGGATGCCATCCAGCTCGATCGACGGGTTGAGCCGGTCGCGCACTTTGTCGATCGTCTCGACGAGTAATGCCACACCACGCAGCGCGAAAAATTCGCACTCGAGGGGAATCAGAACGCCATGAGCAGCGGTCAGGGCGTTGACCGTGAGCAATCCCAACGACGGCTGACAATCGATGAGGATCACGTCGTACTGGTCGCTCACCTTCTTGAGCACGCGCGCCAAGATGGTCTCGCGCGCGACCTCGTTGACGAGGTGGACTTCGGCCGCGGAGAGATCAATATTGGCGGGGATCACGTCGAGGCCCGGGAACGCGGTGTGGATGATCGCTTCTGCCGGGTTCTTCACGGTTCCGAGGAGCAGATCGTAAATCGTTGGTACGTCATGTGTCGGCACACCGAGCCCCGCCGACAGCGCGCCTTGCGGGTCGAAATCAATCGCAAGCACGCGCCGGCCATATTCGGCAAATGCCGCCCCGAGATTGATCGTGCTCGTGGTTTTGCCGACTCCGCCCTTCTGATTGCACAGGGAGATGATTCGCGCGGGTCCGTGTCCACGAAGCGGCGGCGGCGTGGGGAAAACGGTGACCGGTCGACCGGTCGGACCGAGAACCGGTCGTTCGAGACCGGGCAGTACTGCCGCGTCATCCCGCTGTGCCGTCATGCAGAAAGTGTACGGCGGTAGGTTTGGCGCCCCGCTCTCCCACGCAAGGTATCGACCCGGTTCGCCTCTATCTGAGGTTGAAGGTTAGCGGGCCCTCGGGTGCGCCGTCGTGTACATATCCCGAAGTGTATCTGCAGTCACGAGCGTGTAGATCTGCGTCGTCGAGACCGAGGAATGACCGAGCAATTCTTGGACAACGCGCACATCTGCGCCGCCCGCGAGCAAGTGGGTTGCGAACGAATGGCGGAAGGTGTGCGGTGAGATCTCGATCCCGAGGTGCGCTCGCTCCGCCGCGGCGCGAATGATGAGCCATGCGTTTTGCCGGGACACTCTCTCGCCCCTCGCTCCGAGGAAGAGCGCCGGCGTCGACTTACCTTTAGCCGAGAGCGTCGGTCGGGAGCGCACGAGGTACGCGTCGATTGCGTCCCGCGCGAAGCTACCGACTGGCACGATCCGCTGTTTGCTCCCCTTGCCGAACAGTCGCACGACGTCGCCCTCGATGACATCGTCGACGTTCAACGCGACGGCCTCAGACACCCGCGCCCCGGTTGCGTAGAGCAGCTCGAGCAAGGCCTTGTTGCGCAGTGACAGGATGTCGTCACCGTCCGTTGCGGCAAGCACCGACGCCATCTGCTCCACGGTGATCGCCTTCGGGAGTCGCTGGGCGAGCTTCGGTGGGGATGCGTCGGCCGCGACATCCACCTCGACGATGCCCTCGTCGAGCAAGAACCGATGAAAGCCGCGAACGGTCGACAGCATTCGCGCCAGAGTGGACGCCGTCACGGGCCCATCGGCTCGCGTGCGAAGCTCGACCGCGAAAGCCGATACGTCAGCCGGGGCAATCTGCGCGGGGGTGACGATTCCGCGACGTTCAAGGCAGTGGTCGTAGGCGAATAGGTCGCGTCGGTACGCCTGCACCGTATTGTCCGAGAGCCCGCGCTCAATCGCGACGTGACGAAGAAAGCGGTCCGTGGCCGCCGTGAGCGTGAAGCCCGGGTCGGTCATCGCCCAGGGCGCTCGAGCGGATGGCGCGGCCACGGCGAATCCGCGGCAGCCAAGTCACGCCATCCTCGCTCTCGCGCCGCGTGAGCTGTGAGCACGGCAATCATGAGGATCGAGTTCTGCAGGCGACGTGAGAGCACACCCTCGACAACCTCGTCGAGTGGCACCCAGCGCACCTCGATACCTGCCTCTTCATCGGTGCGCTCGAACACTTCTTCGGTCGCACTCACCCCGCGGGCAAGATAGACGCGAATCACCTCGTTGCTTCCGCCGGGAGACGCCGCAAACTCGCTCAAGAGCGACCAATCGTCGGCGACGAGGTCGGCTTCCTCCGCGAGTTCGCGCTGCGCCGCGAGCACGGGCAACTCCCCGGAGATGTCGAGCAAGCCAGCGGGAAGCTCCCAGTCGCGCATGCCGATCGGATGGCGGTACTGCTTGATGAGCAAGACGCGCTCCCGCTCGTCAAGCGCAAGTACCGCCACGGCACCGGTGTGCGCTATGAACTCTCGGGAGATCTCGTGACCATCGAGAACGAAGCGCTCCCGCACGATGTCCCACACGATTCCGTCATACACAATGTCGGATGCGATGACTTCGGCGTCGGCAGAGTCGTCCGCGAGCGGCTCAGGCACCGATCGGCTCCGCGACCTCGAACAGTCGGCTTGCGCGTTGACGATCGAGCGCTGCGGCAATGAGCCCGCGGAACAGCGGGTGCGCGTGATTCGGACGAGACCGAAGCTCGGGATGGGCTTGCGTCCCCACGAAGAACGGGTGCACGTCGCGTGGCAGCTCGACGAACTCGACGAGTGTGCGGTCCGGCGAGATTCCCGAGAAGACCATCCCCGCTGCCGCAATCTGCTCGCGGTAGGCGTTGTTGACTTCGTACCGGTGGCGGTGGCGCTCAGCGACGGTCGGAGCGCCGTAGAGCTCCTCGACGATCGACCCGCTCGTCAGCGCGGCGTGGTAGAGGCCCAATCGCATGGTTCCGCCGAGGTCTCCACCAGCGATGATGTCGACCTGCTCGGCCATCGTAGCGATGACGGGGTATCGGGTGTCGGCGTCGAACTCGGAGGATGACGCTCCCGTTAGGCCCGCAACATCCCGCGCGTACTCGATGACCATGCACTGCAGCCCCAGGCACAGACCGAGGGTCGGGATACCGTTCTCGCGCGAGAATTTGAGCGCGCCGAGCTTTCCCTCGATCCCGCGCACGCCGAATCCACCCGGGATGACGATCCCGTCGAGGTCGGCCAGGTGCCGGACGGCACCCTCGTGCGTCTCGCATTCGTCCGATGGCACCCACCGCACGGTCACCTTGGACTGGTTCGCGAACCCGCCTGCCTTGAGCGCCTCTGTGACAGACAAATACGCGTCTGGAAGGTCGATGTACTTGCCGACCAACCCGATCGTGACCTCGTGCTTAGGGTCGTGCACCGTTTGAAGCAGCTCGCGCCAGCCGTCCCAATTAACCGGACCCGCAACGAGCCCGAGTTGTTCGATGATGTACGCGTCCAGGCCCTGATCGTGAAGCATGGTCGGGATGTCGTAGATGCTCGGAACGTCGATCGCGTTCACAACCGCCGCCTCATCCACGTCGCACATGAGCGCGATCTTGCGCTTATTGGATTCGGACACCGGGCGGTCGCTGCGAAGCACAAGCGCGTCGGGCTGAATTCCGATCGACCGCAGCGCGGCTACGGAATGCTGCGTCGGCTTGGTCTTCTGCTCACCCGAGGCGTTCATGTACGGCACGAGCGACACATGAACGAAGAAAACATTCTTGCGGCTGAGTTCGTGGCGCACCTGCCGCGCCGATTCGATGAAGGGCTGGCTCTCGATATCTCCGACCGTTCCACCGATCTCGGTGATGATCACGTCGGGGGCGGGCTCGCCGTTGGGTCCCGGCGTGGCCTGCAGGCGCATCCGGCGTTTGATTTCGTCTGTGATGTGCGGGATGACTTGAACGGTGTCGCCCAAGTACTCGCCCCTGCGCTCCCGCGCAATCACCTGCGAGTAGATCTGGCCGGTCGTCACATTCGCGGCCTGATCCAGGTTGATGTCGAGAAAACGCTCATAGTGTCCGATGTCGAGATCGGTCTCGGCGCCGTCGTCGGTGACAAACACTTCACCATGCTGGAACGGGTTCATCGTGCCCGGGTCAACGTTCAGATACGGGTCGAGCTTCTGCATGACGACTCGAAGGCCGCGAGCGGTGAGGAGATTACCGAGACTGGCGGCGGTGAGGCCCTTACCCAGCGAGGAGACGACGCCCCCTGTAACGAAAATGTGCTTGGTAACGACCGCTTCAGAATTATCCACCACGGGGTTTCATCCTATCCCCTCCAGCAGGGAGACCCCGGTGACGCGCGGTGCGCCCTCAGCGGAATGCATCTGCCTGTCGCCCGGCGCGCAATCTGAGCCGACGCGCCCTCAGAGCGCGTGGGCGTTATCAAGCAATTCGCGCGCGTGGGCAAGAGCCGTCTCGGATTTCGGGTTACCACTCAGCAGCCGCGCCATCTCCGACGTTCGCTCCTCCGCGTGCACTAGGCGCACACTGCTTGACGTGATCGCGCCGTCGGTATCCTTCTCCACGACCAGATGATTGGTCGAATATGCGGCCACTTGCGCGAGGTGCGTAACAACGATCACTTGAGCGGATTGCGCGAGTGCGGCCAGCCGACGACCGACCTCGGTCGCGCTCGCTCCACCAACCCCCGCATCCACCTCGTCAAACACGAAGGTCGCCACAGGATCCATCCCGGCGAGCACAACCTCGATGGCAAGCATCACGCGCGACAACTCGCCTCCGGATGCTCCCTTGCTGATCGGCCTTGGGTCGGTCCCGGGATGAGGTCGCAAGAGGATGGAAACCTGATCCTTGCCGACGAGCGTGTAGTCGGGCCTGTCCTCGACCTCGACGATTACGGCTGCGTTCGGCATGGCTAGCATCGCGAGTTCGGCAGTCACCTGCCCGGAAAGAAGGGCCGCGCTTCGCTGACGGAGACCCGTCAGCGCTGCCGCGAGTTCAATTACACGATCGCGGTCCGCGTCTACCTCACTTCGCAGCGAGTCGATGCGAGTCGAGTCGTTGTCGAGCTCGAGCAGACGGTTGCTTCCCGACTCGAGGTAATCGATGGTGTCGTTCAGGCTTGGCCCGTACTTGCGCACGAGTGCCGCAAGCGCGGCGCGGCGTTCCTGCAGTATCTCGAGTTCGCGGCCACCATCCGAGTCGAGGCCCGCGAGGTAGCTGGCGAGCTGAATCGAAATCTCGGTCACCGCAAATGTTGCCGCCGCGATCGTTTCAGAAATGGGGCTTAGTGCTGCATCGTGCTCCGCCACTCGCTCGATCAGTCTCCGCGCAGAGGTGAGCTGGGCCAGCACGTCTTGCCCGTCGTCTAACTGCTCCGAAGAGAGGATGTCGTGTGCCTGTGCCGCTGCCGTCCGCAGGTCTTCGAGATTGGTCAGTCGGTCAGCGCGTTCGGTGAGCTCTAGGTCTTCGTCGCGGTGGGGCGCCGCCGCCTCGATTTCGGTCATCGCGGCGCGCAGCGCCTCGGCCTCCCGCGAGCGGAGGTCCTGCTCGGCCACGAGCACGTCAAGCGCGCCCTGATTGGCCTGCCAGCGGCGGTACACCGCCTGATACTCGTCGAGTACCGTGCTGAGCTCGCTTCCCGCGAACCGATCGAGGGCCTCACGTTGTGCGGTAGCTGAACGCAATCGAATCTGGTCGGACTGTCCGTGTACAACGACGAGCTGGTGGCCGATTTCGTCGAGTACTCCGACGGGCGCACTGCGCCCACCGACAGTTGCGCGACTGCGCCCTTCGGGCGAGACGCTGCGCCCGAGGATGAGCTCGGAGCCGTCAAGGTCTCCCCCGGCATCTCGAACTCGGTCGGCGATCGGTCCCGAAGCGTCGATGAGCCAGCGCCCCTCGACTACCGCTTGATCGCTGCCCGTGCGGATCACCGCGCTGTCTGCGCGCTGCCCAAGGAGCAGCCCCAGTGCGCTGACCACCATTGTCTTGCCCGCGCCCGTCTCACCGGTTATCGCCGTGAATCCGGGTCCGAGCGGCAGTCGTGCCTCGCCGATTACTCCGAGATTCCGGATCGAAATCTCTTCGATCACGAGCGTGGACCGTCTTCGTCGACCGGCCCGCGCCATCCATTCACCGGAAGGTTGAATTTGTTGACAAGCCGGTCAGTGAATGGTCCGAGGCTGAGCCGGGCGAGACGCACGGGAATCGCCGACCGTCGGACGACTACTCGCGAACCGCGAGCGAGTTCATGGGTCCGGCGACCGTCGCACCACAACACGCCGGTGCCCTGGGTACGGTCGAGAACCTCGACGGCAAGCGCGGAATCAGGACCGACGACGAGCGGCCGAGCAAAGAGCGCGTGCGGGCTGAGCGGCACGAGCAGGAGTGCATCAACGCTCGGCCACACGACGGGGCCGCCCGCCGAGAACGAGTACGCGGTCGAGCCGGTGGGCGTCGACATCACGACGCCATCGCAACCGAAGGAGGAGAGTGGGCGACCGTCAACTTCGATGACGACCTCAAGCATCCGCTCACGACTCGCCTTCTCGACCGTCGCCTCGTTGAGCGCCCACGACTCGTAGACGACCTCCGCGTTGACCTTGACCCGCACCGAGAGCGTCATGCGCTCTTCAACCGCGTAGTCGCGCGCGAGGGCCCGCGCAACCGTCTCGGTGAGATCTTCGCGATCACTTTCGGCAAGGAAACCCACGTGACCGAGGTTCACGCCGAGCAAGGGCGCCGGACACCCTCGCGCGAGCTCCGCTGCCCGGAGGATCGTGCCATCTCCCCCGAGGACGATCACGAGCTCGAGGTCATGCTTATGGACGGTGTCGCCCAATAAAGCGATGGGAGCTAAGTCGTGCGCTTCGGCGATGATGTGCGCATACTCGTCGCTCGAGAGAACGGGGGTCAGTCCACCCTCGATGAGCTGCCGGCAGACCGCTATTGCCGCATCAAGCGAATCCCGGCGCCCGGTGTGCGCAACAACGAGAATGTGGCGATCGAATGTCACGTTGCGCCCCTTTCGTCGTCGTGCGGCGGAGAGTACCTGGGCACGGTCACACGATGACGGAGACCTGCTGCATCCATTCTGTCGGATTGCTGCCGACAGCAGCACTCAGCCAGACGAGATACTCGCGGTTTCCTGCATTTCCTGCGATTGGGGAGGGCAAGACGCCTGCCGTCCCGAGACCCAGATCCCACGCCGCCCACAGGACACCGTTGACAGAATCCTCGCGCAGGCCTTTGTCACGAACGATTCCCTCCCGGATGCCGGTGCGGCCCACCTCGAACTGCGGCTTTACAAGAAGCACGAAGTCAGCGAAAACGCCAACCGTCTCGACTAGCGCCGGGAGTACCTGGCCGAGCGAGATGAACGACAGGTCTCCGACGACGAGGGTTGGGTGCTCCGAAACACCGCACTCGCTCGCAAGCACGTCGGCAGTGAGGTAGCGGGCATTAACGCCCTCAACGACAGATACCCGCCCGTGGGAACGAATGAGTGGCGCAAGCTGGCCATGCCCAACATCAAGCGCGATCACGTGCCTTGCCCCGCGCTCGAGGAGAACTTGGGTAAACCCTCCCGTCGATGCGCCAACATCGAGCACGAGTTGTCCAATTGGGTCCACGGAAAATCCGTCGAGAGCAGCGATGAGCTTGTGCGCGGCCCGACTGACATAGTGATCGCTCACCGCCACCTCAATGACCTGCTCCTCACGCACGAGCATCGATGCCTTGACGGCCGGCGTCCCATCGAGCGTCACTAGGCCACCCGAGATCAGGGTCGCGGCCTGGGTTCGCGACCGGGCGAGACCCCGTGCCGCGAGAGCCGCATCGAGCCGCTGCTCAGGCGTGCGAATCCCCGCCCTCGAGACGGTGCTGCAACTCATCGTGGAGCTGAGCGAAGGCCGACGCGCGCGAGTTCAGGGGTTGATCCTCGATCAGTCGCAGCCGTGAAACCAGGGCATCGACGTCGCCGGCGCGCTCGCTCGGGGTGTCCCCCGGTGCCTGATCGTCGTCTGCCATGCTCACGAATATAGTTCCGCGGGAACCTCAAGCGCGTAGATCGCGAGGCCGGAATTCCAGATCGCGCTCGCGCCGGCGCGCAATCGGTCGATGGCCGTGCCGGCGCTCACGACGGTCACGGTGTGGCCGTCCCGCCGCACCGTTGCGGTACCTACTGTGGTCACCACCGCGTCACCTTCCACAGTTTCGACTGTTTCTGGGTAGGGTGCCGCGAGCCCGCGAAGGTCGTCGAGGATGAAAGTTGGCCGTTGATCCGTCACCGCGGCAAGCACTTGCTTTGCCCTGTCGATTCCGGTGAGTACGAGGGCCGACGGGAGTCCCGCGCGGTTAGCGCCCGCGATATCGGTGTCGAGGCGATCGCCGATCACGAGCGCTTTCGAGGATTCGAATCTCGCGGTCGCTTCGTTGAAGATGGCCACCTCGGGCTTGCCTGCAATTATGGGAAGGCGTCCAACCGCCGAGTGCACGGCCGACACGAGCGTGCCATTGCCCGGCGCTGTGCCCCGCGCTTGGGGAATCGTCCAGTCGGTGTTTGTCGCGACCCACGGGATCTCTGAACCATCGCCCTGAAGCGCGAACGCCGCTTCGGCGAGCTGAGCCCAGCCCACTTCCGGCGCAAACCCCTGAATCACGGCCGCGGGGCGCTCCAGCGCCGATCGAGTGACAACGAACCCCGCTCGCTCGACTTCTGAAGTGAGGCCGTCGCCCCCGACAACAAGCACTAATGCCCCCGCGGGAATGAGTCCCGCGAGCAGCCGTACCGCTGCCTGCGGCGAGGTCACGACGTCATTTGCGCTGACGGCTAGGCCCAAACTCGTCAAATGGGCTGCAACAGCCTCGTCAGTTCGCGACGCATTATTTGTGATATATCCGACCCGAATGGCCGGCGGAAGTGTATTTATGCTCTCGACGGCATATGGAATCGCGTCACCGCCACGGTAGATCACGCCGTCAAGATCAACGAGAACAACATCGATACCCGCCAGCGGCGAATCAGCGATCATCGTCGACGTCCCCGCGAGTGCTTTCGATCCCGTTGGTTCCGTCGGTTTCATCCGGCTCCAGAGCTTCCTCGATGACTTCGACGACCTCGTCGTCTGCGTCACCGGCCAGTGCCTCTTCGGCAACCTCGGCGCGCGCAAACCACTCCTCGGCCTCAGCGTCACGACCCAGTTCTTCTAGGACCGTCGCGTAGGCATCGAAGAGCCCGGGGCTGTACGAATACGCGGTCGTGACATCGAGCTGCGGGATCTGCAACTCGGCGAGGGCCGCGTCCGGATGCCCGAGGTCGAGTCGGGCGCCCGACATTGCTATGGCAAGCTCGACCTGAACAGGCACAGCTAACGACGACCGCGACACGGAGCGCCCCAGTTCGAGCGCACGCTCGGGCCGGCCGAGACCGCGCTCGCTGTCGACCATCATGGGCAACTGGTCGTCGCGGCCCGTGATTCGACGGTAAGTGCGAAGTTCGCGTAGCGCGAGTGCGTAGTCGCCCGTCTCGTAGGCGGTAATCGCGAGCGTCTCGCGAACGACACCGATTCGACCCGCACGCCGCGCGGCCGAGATGGCGTGCTGGTGGGCGAGGACGGGATCGGTCTCGATGAGCCGAGCTGCCATCACGAGGTGTTTCGCGACCCCCTCGGCGTTTTCCTTGCTGAGCGTCTTGAGCTCATTGAGGGCAATGCGGTCGAGCTCTTTCGGCGAAACATCCTCGGGGATAATCGGATCTTCGTGTCTCTCGCGCACCGACCGCGTACCGAACGGATCGCGATCTTCAATGAATTCGCGCTGGCTCGCGTCCCGGTCACCTCGCGCGGGGGCGCCACCCTTCGTCCACAGGCGCTTCTCATCGGAAGCACCCTTGCCGCCGCGCGAATTCCCGGTTGAGTCAGTTTTGTTGCTCCACGAGGGCTTGCCGCCGCTCGTTGCGCCGCCACCGGCCGCGCCGTCACGGGGCTTGCCGCGAGGGGGCGCGCCATCCGCGGGCTTCGACCTCGCGGGATTGCCCTGGTGCGGCTTGCCCGAACCGGGACGCCCGCCCGTGGGCCGGCCTCCACTACCGGGCTGCTTAGAGCCGTGGGGTCGTACGCTGTCGCGCGCGCCGCTGTCTGGCGAATCACTCATTGGATCTCCTGACCTTCATACTCACCGACCAACTAACCCGTTCGGTGGTGGACTTAAAGCAAAATGACCACCCCCACACTGTTTTTCAACAGCGGGGGTGGCCACTTTACAAAGAAGTCCGGCGGTGTCCTACTCTCCCACAAGGTCCCCCTTGCAGTACCATCGGCGCAGAGAGTCTTAGCTTCCGGGTTCGGAATGTGACCGGGCGTTTCCCTCTCGCTATGGCCGCCG
>Ga0209511_1001852_pt1 | contig 18061 bp, 16 predicted proteins | sample SSSSmetaG_FD_184141 | JGI IMG/M metagenome (GOLD analysis project Ga0209511, IMG submission 184141) | Glacier valley bacterial and archeal communities from Borup Fiord, Nunavut, Canada, to study Microbial Dark Matter (Phase II) - ​SSSS... | ecosystem: Environmental > Aquatic > Freshwater > Ice >...
GCTGGCCAGGTCTTTCTCCACGTTTATCACCGTCTTGCCCATCTCCTGCTGCACGAGGGCTTTCTCGCCGGTCACCCGTACTTCGGCCAGCTGGCGGGTGGCGGCCCGCAGCCGCAGCGCGCCCAGGGCCAGGGCGCCTTGGCCGGGCAGCACCCGCACGGCCTGGCTCAGGCTGCCGTAGCCCAGGGCCAGCACCCGCAGCCAGTAGTCGCCGGCCGGCACGTCGGCCAGGGCAAACGCGCCCGCCAAAGTCGTTTGGGCGCTGGTCACCAGGCTGGTGTCGGCCGCGCCGGCCCGTCGCAGCAGCACCGTGGCGAAGGGCAACGGCTCGGTCGTAGTGCCGTCGAGGGCCGTGCCGCTAAGCGTGGCCCGGCCGGTAACTGACGAGGCCGCCGCCGGCGCGGTTTGGGCGTGGCCGGCGCGCGGCCCGGTCAGGCCGAAGATGCTCAGGGCGAGTAGGGCAGGCAAGTAGCTTGTTTTCAAAAAGTAACGCATGGTAAAAGGGAGAAAGTAAGGTTTTAGTAAAAGGCAAGGCGGGGCCGTTCCCGGCCGGAGGCGGGTTTTAGAAAGGGAAATCAGCTGGGAGGAGAGTGGCGGCTCAGCGAGCCGTCGGACCCATTGGTTGGGTCAGCAGCTCGTCGAGCGCGGCCGGTTGGGCGGGTAGGCGGCCAGGCTCAGCGGCAACCCGGACAGCAACGGTGGAGGGCGTTCCATGAGTGAAGAAGAGAGGAGGAAAGCAGGTAGATTTAGACCTAGGAGGTTCTGGCGCTGGCTTGGTACCTGGTGTTTGACAGAACAAACGTACAACAGGTACTTTGTTTTACAAGGTAGTGTTACAATAAAAATTTGTTGAACTGCTCTGACAGCACGTGGCGGGGCTTTTTTATCCGAAATATTTTCCGGGCAGGAGGGATAGCAGGCGGTTTGCCCTCGGCTACCAGCGCGTCAGGGGTAACGTTACGGACCGCGGAGCTGGGGGCGGGCTGGCGGCCAGTAGCGAGGTGCCGGGGGGGCTTCGCCGGCAAGGTGCTGCCCTGATGTCTCCAGGGCTATTGGCTGGCTGAGGGGTTAGGAAGGTGTCGCCTGACGACCGCTTTTGCGTCATGCCTCGTTGTGCCTCGTCATGGCTGGTGCGAGCGAGCGCCAGCTACAGCCGGAGCGACTGATTACTTCGGCGGCAAGCACTCCTTGGCGGCCCTCAACCGCCGCCTGGGCCGCCTGGGCCGCCTGGGCTATCTGGGCTACCTGGGCTAGCGCCCAGGCCCCGTATCTTCGCCCCACTACGGACGCACCATTTTGGCGGGGCCACACGAGCTGGCTTCGGTTGGCTTTCCCCGACGCCTCGTTTTACCTGCTACTCTTCCATGAAAGATTTACTGACTCCGCGCCCCTGGGTGCTGCTGGCTTTCGCGCTGCTGGCCGTGCTGGGCCGGGTGGCGCTGCCCCACTGGCCGCACCTGCCCAATTTCGCGCCGCTCGACTCGCTGGCCCTGTTCGGGGGCGCGTACTTCGCCCGGCGGCACTGGGCCGTGCTCGTGCCGCTGCTCGGCGTTTGGTTGAGCGATTTAGTCCTCAATTACCAGTACCTGGGCCACGTCGAGCTGTTTTACTCAGGCTTTTACTGGCAATACGGCACCTACGCGTTGCTGGCGCTGCTGGCCCACGCGGGTTTGCGGGGCCGGGTGTCGGCGGGCCGCGTGGCCGGGGCCGGGCTGGGCGCGGCGGCCGTATTCTTCCTGATTTCTAATTTCGGCGTGTGGCTCGGTTCGACCACCTACCCCCAAACCGGGGCCGGGCTGCTGACCTGCTACGCGGCCGGGTTGCCCTTCATCACGCACTCGCTGCTGAGCAACCTGTTTTACTGCATGGTGCTCTTCGGTGGGTTCGAGCTGGCGCAGCGGCGCTTCCCGGTGCTGGCCTATGCGCGGTCGCCGCGCCTGGCCCGCGCTTAACGAGACATGAGACTTTGGGAAGTGAGAAATGAGACGGTGAGACGTTAGACGTGAGCATCTGACATACCAGTCTCGTGTTTCGTGTCTCACTTCCCAAAATCCCATGTCCCACCGTCTCATGTCTCAACAAGTAGCTTCGCCATTGGCTGCCTTCCTAGTGCCCGTCCCGCGCCCGCTCGATTTGACGCTGGCCGGGGCTATTGAGCAGAAAATCAACCAGAAAACCAAGCCCCTGGGTGCGCTCGGGCAGCTCGAAGACCTGGCCCGGCAGGTGGCCCTGGTCCAGCAAACTCTCACGCCCACGCTGCGCCAGCCCCACCTGCTGGTATTTGCCGCCGACCACGGCCTCGCCGCCGAGGGCGTGAGCGCTTACCCGCCCGACGTCACTCACCAGATGGTGCGCAATTTCGCGGCGGGCGGGGCGGCCATCAACGTGTTTTGCCGCCTGCACGGCCTCACGCTGCGCGTCATCGACGCCGGGGTGCGCGGCTCCTTTGCCGACCTGCCCGCCGTGCGCGACCAGAAAATCGCCGAAGGAACCCGCAACGCGCTCTACGGCCCGGCCATGAGCGCGGCCGAATGCGCGCAGGCTCTGCGTCTGGGCGCGGCCGCCGTGGACGAGGTAGCCGCGGCGGGCTGCAACGTGTTGGGATTGGGCGAGATGGGCATCGGCAACACGAGCGCGGCGGCCCTGTTGCTGCACTGCCTCACGGGCCACCCGCTGGCCGAGTGCGTGGGCCGCGGCACCGGCCTCGACGCGGCCGGGCTGGCCCGCAAGCAGGCCGTACTGGCCGCCGCCGTCGCTGCTCACCCTGGCCTCGACCGCGCCGACCCGCTGGCCGTGCTCGCCACGTTCGGTGGCTTCGAAATCGCGCAGCTCACGGGGGCCATGCTGCGGGCCGCCGAGCTGGGCATGCTGCTGCTCATTGACGGCTTCATCGCCTCGGCGGCGCTGCTCGTGGCCTGGCGGCTGGCCGGCGACGCCGTGCTGCCCTACTGCGTGTTCAGCCACGAGTCGGCCGAGGGCGGGCACCCGCACCTGCTGCGGGTGTTCGGCGCGCGCCCCCTGCTGCGCCTGGGCCTGCGCCTGGGCGAAGGCACCGGCTGCGCCCTGGCCTACCCGCTGCTGCAAGCCGCCGTCGCGTTTCTAAACGAGATGGCCTCGTTTGAGAGCGCGGGCGTGGCGGGGGGAGGTGAGTAGGTGATGGGGTGAGTAGGTGAAAGGTCGGTCATGGCGAGCAGAGTGAGCCAATCGCATTTGTTCGACCTGTCATTAAGCTAATCAAATGCGTTCAACAGGTGCGACTGTTTCGCTCTGCCCGCCATGACCGACCTTTCACCTACTCACCTAAAAAATGCACCATCAGTTCCACGTATTCCTCACCGCCGTCATGTTCTACACCCGGCTGCCGTGCCCGGCCTGGGTGGACCATTCGGAGGAGCTGCTCAACGAGGCGACGGTGTATTTTCCGGTTATCGGCTGGCTGGTGGGCGGCGTGGCCTGGGCGGCTTACGCGGCGAGCAGTTGGCTCTTTGGTAACACCGACGTGGCCCTGCTGCTGAGCCTGATTGCCACGGTGCTGCTCACGGGCGCGTTCCACGAGGACGGCTTCGCCGACGTGTGCGATGGCTTCGGCGGGGGCTGGACGCGGGAGCGCATCTTGGATATCATGAAGGACAGCCGCCTGGGCACCTACGGCGCGGCCGGGCTGGGGCTGCTGCTGGCGCTCAAGCTGGGCGCCTTGCGCGGCTTGCCGTCCGCGCTGGTGGGGCCGGCCCTGCTGCTGGCCCACCCGCTAAGCCGCGCCACGGCCCTGAGCTGCATTTTCAGCCACGACTACGCCCGCGCCAACGAGACCGACGGCAAGGCCAAGCCGGTGGCCAAAAAGCTGGGCCGCGCCGCGCTGGCGACCGGCCTGCTGCTGGGCGCGCTGCCGCTGCTGGCCTGGGCCGCCTGGACCGGCCGGCCCGCCGTGCTGGGCGTGGTGCTGGTGCTGGCAGCCATCAAGTGGTATTTGGCCCGCTACTTCCAGCGCTGGATTGGGGGCTACACCGGCGACTGCCTCGGGGCCATTCAGCAGGTGGGCGAGGTGGGCGTGTACTTGTTTTTGCTGGCCGGCCGCACCTGGGTCTTCAGCTGATGGAGCTTTACCTGATTCGGCATACGGCCGTCCTCGCGCCCGGTCTCTGCTACGGCCACCTCGACGTGCCGCTGGCCGACACGTTCGCGGCCGAAGCTGAGCGGGTGCGGGCACATCTGCCCCCGCTTAGCGGCCCCGCCGCGGCCCCCTGGTGCGTGCTCAGCAGCCCCGCCACCCGCTGCCGTCGCCTCGCCGAAGCTCTCTGGCCCGCTGCCGCCGCTGCTGCTCCTGCTAATGTCGTTGCGCCGCTCATTTTATCGGAGCCACGCCTGCGCGAGCTGCACTTCGGCGCTTGGGAGGGCCGGCCCTGGGCCGAGCTGCCGCCCGCCGAGCTGGACCCCTGGATGGCTGATTTCGTGCATCAGGCCCCGCCCGGCGGCGAGTCGTTCGCCGAGCTGCACGTCCGCACCGGTGCGCTGCTGGCTGAGCTGCTGGCCGCGCCGCCCGCCGGCCCGGTGGCGCTCATCACCCACGCCGGGGCCGTGCGCAGCCTGCTCTGCCACGCGCTGGCGCTGCCGCCGCGGCAGGCGTTTCAGCTGGCCGTGGATTACGCTTCCGTGTCGGGCCTGCGGCATGGCCGCGCAGGGTGGGAAGTGCGGTTCGTGAACCGGTAAGTGGCGCGCAGCAGCAGTTCGAGTCACTATTTCGCGGCTATGCGGTCGCCGAAACTGCTTGCTCTGCCGGATACTCCAACAAATTTTTCACCATGCCCTTGAAAATAATGCCGTGAAACGGCAGCACGGCGTACCAGTACATTCGCCCCAGCAGCCCGTGGGGGCGGTAGGCGGCGAGCTGCTCCAGGGCGTGGGAGCCGTCGGGCTGGTCTACGATGCGGAATTGCAGCCACGCCTCGCCGGGCAGCTTCATCTCGGCGTAGAGCAGCAGGCGGCGGGCGGCGCGGTCGGCGACGAGCACCCGCCAGAAGTCGAGCGGGTCGCCGGCGCGCAAGTGGTTCGGCGAGCGGCGGCCCCGGCGCAGGCCCACGCCCCCGGCCAGCTTGTCCATGATGCCGCGGATGCGCCAGAGCCAGTCCGTCTTGTACCAGCCGCGCTCGCCGCCGATGCGCCACACGTTGTAGCACCTCGCCCACGGGCCGCGTAAACGCGCGCCGCTGCCGGTCGAAAAACATGCCGTTCTTGGGTATCTGAATGGCATCCATGTAGTTCTGGCGCAACGTGCCGCTGCTCATCGCATCACTCCAGCTGCTGACTACCTCGTTCTGCTCGATGCGCTGGAAAGCCAGATGCAGCGCCTGCCGGTAGCTCATGCACTCGTGCGCGATGACGCGCGAAATCTCGCGCTCCGGGTCGGCCACGGTGTCGTTCTTGAGGCTTTCCACCAGGCTTTGGGCCAGCGAAAACGTGGTGCTCGTCACCAAATACAGCCACCACGAGGAGAGCCGCGGCGTGAGCACGGGCACGGTCATAATCCAGCGCTTATGCCCGCGCTCGGCGGCCAGCCCGAGCAGCATCTCGCGGTAGGTGAGCACGTCCGGCCCGCCCAAATCGAAGCTCTGGCCCCGGCAGACGGGGTTATCGAGCACGGCCGTCAGGTAAAACATAACGTCGCGGATGCCCAGCGGCTGGCAGCGCGAGTTGAGCCAGCGCGGCGTCACCATGACGGGCAGCTTCTCGACCAAATCCCGGATAATCTCGAACGAAGCCGACCCCGACCCGATAATGATGCTGGCCCGCAACACCGTCAGCCGCTCGGGGTGGTGGCGGGCCAGCACGTGCTCTACGGCCGCCCGCGAGCGCAGATGCACGCTCAGGGCGCGGTCGTTGGCGATGCCCGACAAATAAATTACCTGCCGGGCCGGGGTCCGGTCGAGGTAGTCGGCGAAATGATACGCCGATTCCTGCTCCAGGCGGAAGAAATTACGGTCGTGCCCGCTCATCGAGTGTACCAGGTAGTAGGCCGCGTCGATGTCGAGGGGCAGCGCGTCGAGGCTGGCCGCGTCGAGCAAATCGGCCTCTACCAGGCTCACCTGCGCGTGCCGGGCGGCGGGCAGCGTGTCGGGCAGGCTGAAGCGGCGCGCGTCGCGCACGAGGCAGACGACCTCGTGGCCGGCCTCGGCCAGCACCGGCAGCAGCCGCTGCCCGATGTAGCCGGTGGCCCCGGTGAGCAGGATTTTCATGGGGCGGGATGGGGGAGGAGGAACGTAAGTTAAGAACGTCCGCCTGCCCGGCTTGTTTGCCGCGCCCGGCCCGGCCGCTTTGCCGCGCATCTTTGCCCCATGAAACGTCTCCTTCCCTTACTGCTCGCCGCCGGCCTGCTCGCCCCGGCCGCCCGCGCCCAAACCCTGACGGCCCCGGCCCTCAGCCCAGCCACGCGCATTCGCCAGAGCTTCTCGACTTCGTACATCGACCTGAGCTACTCGCGGCCGTCGCTGCGGGGCCGGGTGGCGTTCGGGCAGCTCGTGCCGCTGGGCACGGTCTGGCGCACCGGGGCCAATACCGTGACGAAAGTGCGCTTCGGCGAGGAGGTAAAAATCGGCGGGCCAGGCGGCGGACAGACCGTGGCAGCCGGCACCTACGCGCTGCTCACCATCCCCGGCGAGCGGCAGTGGACGTTCATCCTCAACCGCGACACGGCCCAGTGGGGCGCTTACGAGTACAAGCCGGCCCTCGACGTGCTGCGGGTGCCGGCCACGCCCAGCCGGCTGGCCACGCCAGTCGAGACAATGGCCATCAGCGTCGAAAACCTGCGCCCCAACGCCGCCGACCTCGTCCTGAGCTGGGACCGCGTCCGGGTGGCGCTGCCCCTCACCGCCGACCCCGACCGCGTGGTGATGGCCCAGATTAAAGCGGCCATGCTCGGCGAGAAGAAGCCCTACATTACCGCCGCGCAGTATTATTACAACACCGGCAAAGACCTTACGCCCGCCCTGGGCTGGGTCGAGGAATTCATCAAAGCCAACCCGACCGAATACTACGGCTATTACTGGAAGGCCAAGCTGCTGCAAAAACAGGGCAAAAAAGCCGAAGCCATTGCCGCCGCCAATAGGTCGTTGGAGCTGGTAGCCAGCGACAAAAATGAGGTGTCGAAAGCCGAGTACACCCGCCTGAACCGGGAAGTGCTGGCGGCGGCCGGCAAGAAGTAAGACATGAGACTTTGAGACGTGAGACGTGAGCCTTTTCTCGGTAAAAGTCTCACGTCTCACGTCTCAAAGTCTCATGTCTAAAATTTAACTCGGCTCCACCGGCTTCGACCCCTCGTTCACCATCTTGGTGAACGCCCGCGCCGCGTGGGTAAACTCCGAGGGCAGCAGCACGACCGTGGTCGTGTTGTTGTCGATGCCGATTTCGGAGAGCATCTGCAAGCGGCGCAGCTCCAGCGCGATGGGGCTTTTTTCCATCTCCAGCGCGCCCTGCGTGAGCTTGAGCGAGGCTTCCAATTCGGCTTCAGCCTTGATGATGCGCGCCCGCTTCTCGCGGATAGCCTCCGCCTCGCGCGCCATCGCCCGCTGCATCGATTCCGGGATTTCAACATCCTTGATTTCGACGAGCTGAATCTTAACGCCCCACGGCTCGGTAGCCGCGTCCACGATTTGCAGCAGCGCCGCGTTGATGCCCGCCCGCTCGCGCAGCACCTCATCCAATTGGTGCTGGCCGATGATGTTGCGCAGCGCCGTCACGGCCAGTTGATAGACGGCCTTGTTGAAGTCGGCTACTTTGATGATGGCATCGGCCGGATTGATGACCTGAAACCAAAGCACGGCGTTTACCTTGATGGTCACGCTGTCTTTCGTAATCGTTTCCTGCTGCTCCAAATCCACGGTTTTGGTGCGCATGTCGAGCGTCTGCTGCCGCTCGATGAACGGAATGAGCCAATACAGCCCCGGCCCGCGCGTGCCCATGTAGCGCCCCAGCCGAAACACGATGGCCCGCTGGTATTCCTGGGCAATGCGCAGGCTGGAAATCAGCAGCAGAAAAGCGATAACAAGGACGGGGTAAAGCAGAAACATGTAGGAGGGGGGTAAAGCAATGAATGAGCAGCTGAGGGCGGCGGGCGGGCGGAGATACCGCCCAACGACCGCGCCGGCTCAACGGGGGGGCGCGGGCCGGGTTTGCCGCAGTAGCCAGGTGTGGGCCGATTCGAGGTCGGCGAAGGTACTCAGGACGGGCCGGGTCAGGTTGGCGAGGCGGCGCATGAGCACCACGGCTTCGCTGTCGGTGCGGGCGCGCAGATTTTCGGGCAACACCCAGGCAATGGTCAGCACCCCGCTCTCAGCCAGCTCACTCATGAAATCGTGCGCTACCCAGCCCGTAACCTCGCCCCAGCTGTCGAGGTCCTGGCTGCTGTCGTTGAGGATGAGCGCGCTGCCGGTCTGTCGCACGTAGCTCAGCACCTGGTCGCAGCGGTGGCGGGTAGTGGCGGGTGAGTGTTCGCCCTGCCAGCTCAAATACAGCCACTGGTTGGGCTGGTCGTGCACGACGCTAAAATCGGGGGCTTCATACAGCAGTTTCATAGTGGAGCGAAAAGAGGCGGAAGGCGCGGCTCAGACCATCGTACGTCTCTACGGGCGCCGAACCGGGAAGGATGACGGCCAACTTCTTTTTGCGGTAAGCATGTTAGAATTAGCTCGGCCTTTAGGTTCAGGTTCAGGCGTTGAGGACGCGAAATGATTGTTTGCTCAATGGCGAGTAGAAGTAACGCGAAGCCTTTGCTTCATGCGTGGCCGCGCCGGGCGAAAGCCCTGCATGGGGGTGCGAGGGTTTCTGGCTTCACGCACAACGACGCATGCAGTAAAGGCTGTGCGCTACCTGGCAGCTACTTAAACGGCACCACCGCCGCGCTCTCCTTCACCAGGCTCGGCTGCAACAAGTCCTTGACGACGGTGGCGCGCAACGTCAGGCGCACGTCGCCGTGCAGGTCGTTGGAGGCCAGCGTCACCAGCTCGGCCGCCGCGCCCGCCAGGCGGGGCGTGTAGAGCAGCTCCAGTACGGCGCGCTGACCGGGCGCGAGCGGGGCCGGCGCGGCGCGGTAGCCCACGCAGAAGCAGTTGCTGGTCAGCGTACTCAGGCGCAGCGGCTGGGCGCCGGTGTTGCGGATGCCCACCCGAAACAGCACCGGTTGGCCCAGCTCGACGCGGCCGCCGTCGTAGCTGGCGCGCTCCAGCTCCAGGCGGGGCGAGGCGGCGAGCTGGGCGGGCGTGAGCTGGGCGCGCTGCTCTTCCTTGGTGAGCACCGTCCCCTTGAGGCTGAGCACGACCGTGCCGCCGTTGCTGCTCACGGTGATGGTTTTGGCGAACACGCCCGGCCGCCCGGCGCTGTTGTAAACGGCCTTGACGAGGCCCCCGCGACCGGGCAGTACCGGCGCGCGAGTCCACTCCGGGGTGGTGCAGCCGCAGCTGGCCTGCGCGTCGGCGATGACCAGGGGCTGGTTGCCGGTGTTCTTGAATCGAAATTCGCGGGTGGCCAGTGTGCCCTCCGGGATGGGGCCGAACTCGTGCGCGGTCGTTTCAAACGAGAGTACGGCCTGGGCGCGGGCGGCGAAAACGGGCGCGGCCAGGGCCAGCAGCAGGAGTAAAGAGCGCATAATCAGGCAGAAATAAGGACCAACGCAAAGATAAGCTCAGCCCCCGGCCGCTGCCGTAAATTTGCGGCACGTTCCCGCCCGCCCTTTTCCCACCCTTCCCGTCAGCCCGCTTCTTATGTCTGATTCGCTGCTCGCGTCATCGCCCGAGGCTCCGGCCCACCTGTCCCAAACGCTGCCCCTGCCCCTGTCGCGCGCCGAGCTGCTGGCCGACTACCGCCTGGGCTGGGAAAGCCGCCACGCCTCGCTGGCCGGCCGCAAGGAAGTGTTCATGGGCAAGGCCAAGTTCGGTATTTTCGGCGACGGCAAAGAGCTGCCCCAGCTGGCGATGGCGCGCGCGTTTCGGGCCGGCGACTTCCGGGCCGGCTACTACCGCGACCAGACGTTCATGGTGGCCATCGGCGAGTTGAGCTGGCCCCAGTATTTCGCCCAGCTCTACGCCCACGCCGACCCGGAAGCCGAGCCGAGCACCGCCGGCCGCGCCATGAACGGCCACTTCGGCACCCGCCTGCTCGACGACGACGGCCAGTTCCGCCCCCAGACTTCCCGCAAAAACTCCACGGCCGACATCTCGCCCACCGGCGGCCAGATGCCGCGCCTCGTTGGCCTGGCCTACGCCAGCAAGCTGTATCGCCAAAACCCGGAGCTGCACCAGTACACGGACTTTTCGGTGAACGGCGATGAGGTGGCCTTCGGCACCATCGGCAACGCGAGCACCTCGGAGGGTGTGTTTTTCGAGGCCATCAACGCGGCCGGCGTCCTGCAAATCCCGCTGCTCATGTCGGTCTGGGACGACCACTACGGCATCTCCGTGCCGGCCGAGTACCAGACCACTAAGCAGAGCATTTCGGCGATTCTGGCCGGCTTCCAGCGCGAGGGTGAAGGGCAGGACGGCTTCGAGATTTTCGCCGTGCCCGGCTGGGACTACCCGGCCCTGCTCGACACCTACCAGCGGGCGGCCGCGCTCTGCCGGACCCAGCACGTGCCGGTGCTCATCCACGTCACCGACCTGACCCAGCCCCAGGGCCACAGCACGAGCGGCTCGCACGAGCGCTACAAAAACCCGGAGCGCCTGGGCTGGGAAGCCGCTCACGACTGCCTCGTGCGCCTGCGCGACTACCTGCTGGCCGAAGGCATAGCCAGCGCCGAGGAGCTGGCCGACCTCGAAAAAACCGCCGCCGCCACCATCAAGCAGGCCCGCACCGCCGCTTGGGCCGCGTTCATCAACCCGATTCAACAGGAGCGCGACGCGGCCGTGGCCGTGCTGCGGGCGCTGGCCGCCGAGGCCGAAGCCGGCCCCAAATCGAAAGTCGAAGCCGACCCCAAAGCGGCAGCCGAAGCTGGCCCCAAAGCGGATGTCGAAACTGGTCCGGCGCTGTCTGCCCTCGTCAATACGCTGCAAGCCAACCCGACGCCCATCCGGGCCGACAGCGTGCGCGCCCTGCGCCGGGCTTTGCGCCTGGTGCGCGGCGCGGCCCGGCCCATGCCCGCGCGCCGCGAAGCCCAGCAGCTGCTGGAACAATACCTGGCCGAAAACGCCGACCGCTATAATTCCTACCTGTTCAGCCAGAGCGAGTTGGCGGTGGGCAACATCGAAGAAGTGCCGGCCGAGTTTGCCGCCGACGCGCCCCTCGTGGACGGCCGCGAGGTGCTCCAAGCCTGCTTCGATGCCAACCTGGCCCGCGACCCGCGCATCTTCGCCATCGGCGAAGACGTGGGCCAGATTGGCGACGTGAACCAGGCGTTTGCTGGCTTGCAGGAGAAGTACGGCACGCTGCGCATCACCGACACCGGCATCCGCGAAGCCACCATCGTGGGGCAGGGCATCGGCGCGGCGCTACGGGGCCTGCGGCCGATTACCGAAATCCAGTACCTGGACTATTTGCTCTACGCCATTCAGATTCTGAGCGACGACGTGGCCTGCCTGCAATACCGCACCAAAGGCGGCCAGAAAGCGCCGCTCATCGTGCGTACCCGCGGCCATCGGCTGGAAGGCATCTGGCACTCCGGCTCACCGATGCAGATGATTCTGGGCAGCATCCGCGGCATGCACCTGTGCGTGCCGCGCGACATGACCCAGGCGGCGGGCTTCTACAACACGCTGCTGCGGAGCGACGAGCCGGCCATCGTTATCGAATGCCTTAACGGCTACCGCCTCAAGGAAAAACTGCCCCGAAACGTGGGCGAGTTCACCCTGCCGCTGGGCCGGCCCGAGGTGCTGCGCGCGGGCCACGACCTGACCATCGTCACCTACGGCTCGATGTGCCGCATCGTGCTCGACGCGGCCCAGCAGCTGGCCGAAGTCGGCATCGAGGTCGAAGTGTTAGACGTGCAGACGCTCTTGCCCTTCGACACCGACCAGCTCATCGCCGACAGCCTGCGCAAAACCGGCCGCGTCATTTTCGCCGATGAGGACGTGCCCGGCGGCGCCACCGCCTTCATGCTGCAACAGGTGTTGGACGACCAGCAGGGCTACCAGCTGCTCGACGCGGCCCCGCGCTGCCTCACCGCCCAGGCCCACCGTCCGCCCTACGGCTCCGACGGCGACTACTTCAGCAAGCCCAACGCCGAAGACGTCTTCGACCTCGCCTACGAGGTGCTGCGCGAAGCCGACCCAGCCCGGTTCGCGGCGATTTACTAGGGATTAGAGAGGCAGGATAAGGGGCGTTGTCATGCAGAGCGCAGCGAAGCATCTCGCGTGGGGCAGTAACCTTAACTGCCCGTGTCATTGCTAACGAAAGGGTTTACTGCACCACGCGAGATGCTTCGCTGCGCTCTGCATGACAACGCCCCTTATCCTGCCTCTCTAATCCCCTCATCCTCCCTACCGCCGGGCGATGCGGACCGTGTCGGTCACAATGGTATTGCTTACGTGCAGGGCGCGGTCGGCGATGCTGATTTCGAAGCGCACGGCCTGGCCGGGGGCGAACCGGTCGCCGAGGCCGATATTCTGCTTGTAGGTGAGCGTGCCCTTGATGGGGGCCGGCTTGCCGTCGGTGAGCGCGGTGGGGCGCTGAAAGGCGGAGTTGTAGCTGCCCGCCACGTAGGGCGTCGAACCCGGCGGAACGCCCACCACGGTCAGCGGCTCAAACTGCTTGGTGCGGCGGTTGAGGATGAACGGCTCGATGAAGTAGTTGTTGAAAAACTTGCCCTTGTCGAAGGGCGGCACCTTACGCTCGTCTGAACTCAGGCCCAGGTCGCCGTCGCCGTCCTGGTAGCGGATGGTGATGCGAAACGTGTCGATGGCCTGCTCGCGCGGATTGGTCGGGGTGTAGCGCCGCACGACGACGTTGTCGGGGTCAATCTGCGGGGTCGTGGAATAGGTAGGCTCTTGCAGGCAGCCCCCCAGGCCCAAACCAAACAGGGCCAGCGCGCCCCCAAACCCGGCCAATCGAAGAAGTTTCATAAGATTTTTGGTTAGGGGTTAGCCTGTATGTCGCTTGTCGTCGGTTGTTAGTCCGATGGTGGTAGTCCGCCCGACAACCAGCGACGGCCAACTACGACGACCTAAATGTAAGGCCCTGCCGCAGGTTGTCGCCGCCGTTCAACCCGTTCCTCCCGCGATGAGTTTCCGCTCCGACTTCCTCGGCCCTGCCTACCAGCACCTGACCCACGCGCGCGCCGCCGACTTCGAGGCGGCCGCGCTGCGCCTGTTTCGGCACCAGGCCCGGTACTGCCCGCCCTACCGCGCCTACCTGGCCGCGCTGGGCCGCGGCTCAGCCGCCGGCGTGGCCGAAGTCAATCAGCTGACCGACATTCCGTTTCTGCCCATCGAGTTTTTCAAAACCCACGACGTGCGCACTGACCCGGCCGACTGGCAGCCGCAAGAGACGTTCCGCAGCAGCGGCACCACGCTGGCCCAGCGCAGCCGCCACCTCGTGCGCGACCCGGCCCTGTACCGGGCCAATGCCGCCGCTATCTTCGAGGCAACGTATGGGCCGCTCGCCGGCTGGACGGTGCTCGGCCTGCTGCCCTCGTATCTGGAGCAGGGCGACTCGTCGCTCGTGGCGATGGTGGCCGACTTTGCTCAGCGTTCAGGCCAGGCTCAGCCCGCGTTTTTCCTGCGTGACCACGCCGGCCTGCTCCGCGCCCTGGCCGAAGCTAAGGCTCAACCAGCCCGCCGGGTGCTGCTGTTCGGCGTAACCTACGCCCTGCTCGACCTCGCCGCCGAAGTCGGCCCCGCCCCGGAATTGCAGGGCATCACGGTCCTTGAAACCGGCGGCATGAAGGGCCGCCGCCGCGAGCTGATTCGCGAGGAGCTGCACGAGGAGCTGCAAGCCGCCTTCGGCCCCGCGCCCATCCACTCCGAATACGGCATGACCGAGCTGCTGAGCCAGGCCTACTCGCCCGGCCACGGCCGCTTCTACTGCCCGCCCCAGCTGCGAGTGCTGCTGCGCGACCCCGCCGACCCGTTCTCCGTGTCGGCCGAGCGCCCGGACGGGGCCATCAACGTCATCGACCTGGCCAACGTGGACTCCTGCGCCTTTATCGAAACGAAGGACCTGGCCCGCCGCCACGCGGACGACGGCTCATTCGAGGTGCTGGGCCGGCTGGATAATTCGGACGTAAGAGGGTGCAGCCAATTAAGTTGATGTGCGGATGTGAAGATGGGCGAATGTGCTGATTGTTGCTCTGGCCACCAGTGGTTTCTGAAGCAACAATCAGCACATTCGCCCATCTTCACATCCGCACATCAACCTTATTTTTTGGCGAACTGCCGGGCATCGGCTTCGCTGATTTCGCCGTCGCTCATCACCGTGACGCGCATCACCACGTTGCGCAGCTCGCGGATGTTGCCGCTCCAGTCCAGGCCCTGCAAGTAGGCGAGGGCGGCGGGGGCGATGCGGCGCGGCGGGCTGCCCTGGGCGGCGGCCAGCTCCTGCAAAAAGCGCTCGACCAGCAGCGGAATGTCCTCGCGGCGGTCGTTGAGCGGGGGCACCTCGATGAGGATGACCGAGAGGCGGTGGTACAAATCCTCGCGGAAGCGGCGCTCGGCAATCTCTTGGGTCAGGTCCTTGTTGGTGGCCGCTACCACGCGGATGTTCACCGGAATCTGCTTGTCGCCGCCCACGCGCATGATTTTGTTTTCTTGCAGCGCCCGCAGTACTTTGGCCTGGGCCGAGAGGCTCATGTCGCCGATTTCGTCCAGAAACAGCGTGCCGCCCTCGGCCTGCTCGAACTTGCCGATGACCTGTTTCACGGCCGACGTGTACGACCCCTTTTCGGCCCCGAACAGCTCGCTCTCAATCAATTCGCTCGGGATGGCGGCGCAGTTCACTTCCACGAGCGGGCCGGCGGCGCGGGCGCTCTGCTCGTGCAGCTGCCGAGCCACCAGCTCCTTACCCGCCCCGTTGGGACCGGTGATGAGCACCCGCGCCTCGGTCGGGGCCACGCGCTCGATGAGCCGGCGCACGGCCGCCAGCGCGCCCGACTGGCCCAGCATCTCGGTGCCGGGCGCGGCGGCGAGCTTCTTCTTCAGCGTCTTGGTTTCGACCACCAGCTTGGTGCGGTCCAGCGCGTTGCGCACCGTGAGCAGCAGCCGGTTCAGGTCGGGCGGCTTGGTCAGGAAGTCGAACGCGCCTTTCTTGGTGGCTTCCACCGCCAGCTCGATGTTGCCGTGGGCCGAGAGCATGATAAAGGCCGCGTCGGGGGCCAGCTTGCGGGCGCGCTCCAGCACTTCGAGGCCATCCATCTTGGGCATCTTGATGTCACAGAGCACGACGTCGTATTTTTTCTGAATCAGCAAATCCAGCCCCGCCGGCCCGTCCTCGGCCTGGTCCACCTGGTAGCTTTCAAACTCCAGAATTTCCTGGAGCGTGTGGCGAATGGACTTTTCGTCGTCGATGAGCAGAATGCGCGGCATTTCTTTACAGTTGTGGGTTATAAGTCGTTGTCATGCAGAGCGCAGCGAAGCATCTCGCACGGCGCAGTAAACTCAATCATTAGTTCAGCAACGAAGCGAGCGAGATGCTTCGCTGCGCTCTGCATGACCAAACGTCCAATCCATGAATAAAAAAGGCGGCTGCTCTCTTGACGAAAGCAGCCGCCGAAATTAGGCAAGGAGCCGATAAGCCGGGTTCTGTCCGCCCCGGAGCTGCCTCCGACGCGGCCCCACCATTTATCTAGGCCAGCCCTCACGGACTGGCTCCAGCAACCTACCCGCGAACCCGGACGGGCCGCCCGGTGCCGACGGCTCCCGAAGAAACCGCCGACGCGCCCGCTTATTTGGTCTTGCAACCCCTGAGGTTTACCCAGCCGGCATGGTCACCCAGCCGCTGGTGCGCTCTTACCGCACCTTTTCACCCTTACCGGGTTTTTTAGGGTGTGAGGGTAGGCGGGTGTGAGGGTAGGAGTCAAAAAATGACTCTTGCCCTCACACCCGCCTACCCTCACACCCTAAAAAACCCGGCGGTTATTTTCTGTGGCACTGGCTGTGCTGGCCCGGTTGGCCAGTCCTTCCCGTTAGGAAGCAGGGTGCCCTGCGTTGCCCGGACTTTCCTCCCCGCCCGCATTTGCGTTGGGCGCGGCGGTGGGGTGGCTCCTTGCGTGGGGGCAAAGGTAGGGACCACGAGTGAGCGCGAGTCGCGGGGCCGAATTAGTCGGCTACGGCGGCCTCGGCAATTTGCTGGTCCTGGGCGAAATCGCCGCCGCCCACGCCGAGGCCGCCCACTACCTGGCCGTTCACCCGGATGGGAACGCCACCGGGCAAACCCAAAATGTCGGGGTTGGTCGTGAAAGCGGCTTGCAACGCCGGAAACTGCTGGCTAAGGTTGCCCACGACGTGCGTCGGAAGCTTGAGCTGTGAGGCGGTAACCGCCTTTTTGCGGCTGCTTTCGAGGGCAAAATAGCTGCACTCCGCCTGCCGCACAACGGCCCGCAAGTGGCCGCCGGTATCAACTATGGAGATGGTAACGGCGACGTTACGCTCGGTGGCGGCGGCCAGACCGGTAGTCAGCAGGCGGTCAATCAGGTCTTGATTCATAAAATCTTAGCGCAAAAAAAGCTGCGTGGCCGCTACTTCAGCCGCACCAGCGTGGCCCCGTAGCCGAAGCGCTCCTTCCGGGCATCCTCGAAAAACTTGATGTCCTTGTTGCGGCTGAGCTGGCGGTGGATTTCCTTGCGCAGTACGCCCGCGCCGGCCCCGTGGATGAAGATGATTTCGTGCATGTTGGTGGCCAGCGCCCGGCTCAGCGCGTCCTCGAACGTGTCGAGCTGCAGGCGCAGGATGGCGGCGTTGCTCAGCTCCTCGTCCTTGGAGCCGTCGGGGCGCAGGGCTTCCAGGTGCAGGTCCAGCTCGTGGGGCGGGGCGACGAGGGCGATGGTGGGCTTCTGAGTTTCGGCGGTCGGTAGCCGGGGCGCGGGCTTGTCGCCTGAGAGGGCCGCTTGCAACGCGGCGGCCTGCGTAGGGGCGAGGGCGGGTGCGGCTCCGCTCGTTTTGGCCGGGCCGGCTAGGTTGATGGGGGCAACTATTTCGGCTTCCACGATAACCGGCGCTTCGGCGGCGGCGAGCTTTTCGAGGGTCAGCGCCGGGGCGGGGCGCTCGTCGAGCTGAAACAGATACGCGTCCTTGCCCAGCACCGGCGCGGGGCGGCGGCTGGTGTAGAACGTGCTGGCCCGAAACGCCTGGCGCTTGGTCAGCAAATCGAACGCCGTGGCCGCGTTGAGCTTGAAGCCCAGCAGCTGAAACACGGCCGCCGGCCACTGGTCGAAGTCCTTGAGGTGCAGGTGGGAAAGGGGCGCGCTCACGGCCTGGGCGGCGAGCTGCCCGGCGGCCAGGGCGCGGTACTGCCCCTGGCGCTCTTCGCCGAAAGTGTAGCCCAGCTGCTGGTCGCTGTAGTTGAGCAAGTGCAGCGAGAGCAGCTCCGGGGCCTGGTGGACCAGGGCCAGGTACAAGCCTTTGGCGACGGGCTTGGGGGCTGGGTCTTTAGTGCCTGGTGCCTGGTGCCTGGTGCCTGGTTTTTGGGTATTGGGCGCGGGGGGCTGATTGCTCGGCCCGGTGACGGATGGGGCCGGGTTTTGGGGCGGGGCCTTGAGCTGGCCGCCGCTGGGCTTGGCTTTTTTGGTGCCGCCCGCGCCGGGGCGGGGCGCGTCGGGGGCGGGGCGGCGGAAGGCCTGGCTTTCCTCGGCCGAGACGAGTACCAGCTCGCGGCGCAAGACCGGGATGGTGAAGTCGTTGTCGATGGCGACTTCCACCAGCTCGCTGTCGAGCAGGCGGGTGACGATGCCTTCTTCGGTGCCGGTGAGCAGGCGGACGCGGTCTCCTACGTTCATAAATAAGGGGTATTTTAAGGTCAGGGGCCGAATGTCGGGAGCGTACTAGCTGGGAGTGAGGGGCTGATTGGGCGGTCTCGCGGTTGTTCTGCCGCCGCTCTCAAACCGCCCCCCGCCCCGCGTGATTGGCGGGCGGTAAAGGTAGCCAGGGCGGCCCCA
>Ga0209511_1001855_pt1 | contig 18051 bp, 17 predicted proteins | sample SSSSmetaG_FD_184141 | JGI IMG/M metagenome (GOLD analysis project Ga0209511, IMG submission 184141) | Glacier valley bacterial and archeal communities from Borup Fiord, Nunavut, Canada, to study Microbial Dark Matter (Phase II) - ​SSSS... | ecosystem: Environmental > Aquatic > Freshwater > Ice >...
AAGGACAGCAGCAGCAGCAGCAGCAGCAGCAGCAGCAGCAAGATTCTCACAATCGTGTGTTCGAGGTGAGGACTTTTTGCATTGTGTATCTCTCTGACAATGCTTCTGTCACCAGTGATCTGCGCACTCCTGGTCCCATGCAGCTCTGGCCCGGTGCGCTTCTGCGATGGAGCTGCCGCTGTACACTGGCTCAAAGTCGTCGTCCTGCTGCATGTGAAGGTGCAGATCCAGGATGCTGTTCACAGTGAGGTCAAATGAGCTGCGGCCAGCTTCATGGCCGTCACACACAGGAGAACGCACTGCCCGCAGGCAGGGCCACAGCATGACAGCATGCGTGCGCACTGCAGCACACTGCTCGCAGGTGCCAAAGACCGCTTGAGCACAGCAGACTACTGACTTCCTGTTGGACCTGCACAGGAACAGGTACGTGTTGTGGGGTATGTATGCAATCATCTGCTCTACAATGCAGTCTGGTATAGTCTCTGCAAGCCTGGCACGTTTGGCTGCGCGGCACATGTGTCCTGCAGCTAGCACAGAGGCAAGAGAATCTCACCTGGTCAGCCAGCGCACACACGCCTCAGTAGACTGTACACGCATATGCTCACATGAACTCAGACACGAGCAACTCCTCGCAATCCCTGAATTTGCGAGCCGCGCCGTGCTGCGTGCACAAGATCCAATGTCAGACAGACCAAAGATCGAGCAATGTCTGTGCAAAGTCGATTAACATGTCAGTGTTTTGCTGTGACGTGGAGTTCCTGGACGTGCAGCTGCAAATGATGTAGCTAATCACTTTTGTATCCAGATGGATAGATAGGTTGATGTTACAGGAATTGAAAGTCAACTCAGTCTGACATGACGCGTGCGACCCAAAACTCAGAAGCAGTATGGGCTACGAGCTTTTCGGCAGGACATTCAAAGCATATGACATTGTTGAACCAACTAGTATGTAAAGCATGTGTCGCTAGCTGCGCACTTCACTACCCTTAATCAACTAAACACTGGCATTGTAGAGGCAAGGAGTGAAGCATACAAAACAGCTGAAACAGCTACCAACTTGGGTAGCATATGTTTCATCACGTTGACACACCTTATCAGCCTGCTCTGATCGTTGTGATACAGTGTAATGTTGCAGAAGAGGAAGAGGTGCACATAAGAGTGCATTTGTACACACTGTTGGCAAGCATAGCACAGAGCACAGGCGCATCTGGCATGTTGCAAACACAACAGATCTGTTTCAATACAATGAGTGAAACATATCATATCTACTCTTATTTCTCTGGTAATGTCTGCCTTTTGTTTTGCACCAGGTGCTCTACCTTTCATTTCTTATAGGTACCGTGTATACTATGTGTCCAGTTGTATAAGTTTCTAGAGCTTTACTTCTGTGGATACAGAGTGTTGAGATTCTGCTACAAATGAGCTCTGCTTTTTTTACTAATGTGATTTGCGCGATCCCATACACAGTATTAATTTGCCACGTTCATACTTAGTGTAGGCCATCAGCAGCTTTCATGGAAAAAGCTGGACCACAAATGAAACACGAGAAGCGGTGTTGATAAGAGTTGGAAGATTAGTTGAGTGTGTGTGTCATTGACAACGTGAAAGTCATGCAGTTGCAGAGCATCATATCTGCTGCAAGAGATGCAACGTGAAGGGATGACGGGCTGAAAGGATGATGTCATGTTTTTGTACTCGGGTACTACTCACTGGTCCTAGAGGCGTTGTCAATGTTCATTGTGTGTACGTATTCCATGCTCTGTTCGAGGTGTGCTGTTTGCTTGATCAGCTATGCCTATAAATCATGATTATCTTTGACTCTTAAGCTTTGCACATGATATATAACTGTAGAGCTGCTTTGATTGTCCTGAGCTGTAGGCATGTGCGCACGTACTGCGACAGTGACGCAAAGATACCTCAGGGCCTGGCGATTTACGTGATATTAGCACACAATGTCAGCACATTCTTGTGGGAGAGAGATCAACTGAGCAACAGCAGCGACACATCATTGCAGCAACAACAGATCTCATCAGCTTTGATGATTTGTACAGAAACAAAGTCAAAAAGACAACTCATGGTTGCTGTTACACATCTATTATTGTGTCAAAGAGGTGGCAGTACAATGCTAACAGCGAGCTATCCTACTTGCGAGTGCCTTTTAATTCTAAATGTCTCTTAGCCTTTTCCCACTACTTTATCCCAGCTATCCCCTTCAGCAGCGAATGCTACAGCGTGCTGACGACAGAAGTTCATTAGCTCATTTGCGAGATCGCCATCAATTCCTCTGGTGGCCTTTAAGGTTATTCCTCCTTGCCTTAGAGCCCTGGCTTCGCTCAGTTTTCGACTGTTGTGTTTGATGAACAAAAAGGAAAAGTATTTGTATGAGATACGATCACGCACAAAGGGAGATTGGAGAAATGGGCAAAAAGGGAAGGGTGCAGCACGTACTTGAGGCCTTCCATGTTTTCCAGATATGATTGTGCAGAACAAACTGAAGGGATGACTGGGGGCTGTTGGTGGCACAATCGAGAGCAAAACACGAAAAGCATGGTGCCGTAAATGCGGAGCAAGGGCTGCGCTAGGCAAGCGCATGCAGACATAGCAGCTAGCGTGTTTACCTTGTTTCGCCGCTTTCTGGGCAACACGACACGCTACTACTTGCGAACAACTTGTGTGTTTCCATCGTTCTCAGGACAGCACTGTCCATGGACGCCCCGTGGGCATTTTGTCACCCTCACCGTTTCGCAGCTCCCGTCTGCAGAGATTGTACGGAGATATCTGCACATTGCGACTGCTTCTTCTTGTTATGTTGTGGCCGTGGATTGGAAGCTCAACTATTAGGAGAAGCACCGCAAGGCAAATGGAAAGCATCGTGATTAGTGGGAAAGCTGTGATAGCAAGCATTGCAGCGCACGTAGTGTAGTAGCTGATGCAGAGGCATCACTATGCTCAAGTCACAAGGTCAAAGGCGGACTGTTGAGCGGGCAAAATAGATTGCGCCGCAACACGCCTGAAACGGGGCTGTCAAACACAGGGCTGAAGCTCGGGAGCGAAAGCAAAGCTGAGGATTGCAACACTACAGAGACGCCACCTAGACCTACAGGATGCACCACACACGCACACAGCTCGATTCTCTGCAAGATTCGCACGCAGCAGGGCACGTTCCCGACCGCAAGGAAGGAGCCACACATCGATCAGGGCTGCAACCAACAGGAGGGGCTATGCAAGAGCCACATACTAGAGCCTCACCTTTTACAGGGTGTTGGGTGTGTCTGTATGCACCGCGAATTTCCACCAGTAAAAGGCTTCCATTGCCTCCTGAGCCAGTCGGCACAACGCCTGAATTCCACCAGTAAAAGGCTTCCATTGCCTCCTGAGCCAGTCGGCAGCAGCAGGGCACGGGCTTTAGTCCCTCCAAACTGCTGCTGGATGTACTACAGGGCTATGTTGTTCCATTTAGTATTTGAATAATTCAAATATAAAAATGGATGGATAAATGGATCGTTTTGGTGATGTATTAATTTGAAAGGAAAACCGTTATTTGTGGCCTCCCAGGCTCATGCTGGAGTTTGTACAGTATCTTACATCCTTACATGACATCCACTGGCGCCTCACTCCTCATCTACGACAGCAATCACATCCTGTTGTGCCTGCACTGGCACATCAAGGTACTCTGCAAGGTGTTGCACGGTCTCGTCGTCAAGAGCATCAATCTCAACCCACTGTGCTACCTGCTCTGCATATTTGGCATCGAGACGCTTCTGTTGCAAGCGCAGGTTGCTGCGCAGGTACACCAGATTGTCAAGGTGCTTGCTGCTCAAACGGCAGCGCTTGGGAGTTTGCACAGCTGCAAAGGCGCTCCAGTTGCGCTCACATGCAGACGCTGACGATGTCTTGGACAGCACCCTCATAGCAACAGTGCGTAGTCAGCAGCACCTCCGGCAATCATCTCCCACCACTCATGAGCAGGCACTGTTTTAGCTGCTGCTTGTAGTGACTTCCTGTCGAAGATTGATCCACGCTGCTTTCTGAAGTCAGCATACTGCTGCAGAGCCTTTGCTTGTGCATCTTCATCATCATACAGCAACTTCTCGATCGCTGCACTCAAGCCTGAGAAGACTTCGCCCCCATTCATAGCGTTGACGTCCAGAGTGAGGAAGTTAGGGTCCAGAGCAAAGCCAGCGCTGTGGTACGCAGTGTGCATGTACTCCCACCGGAATGTGTGAGCGCCGATAATCTCTTCTTTGTGATCGACCCAAGGGACTTTGCTCCAAGGTTTGCCATCAGCAAAGATGTCCTCAAGCGCTCCACCCAGCTCTGACATCAGATGATAGAACTTGCCCCATGACTGGCGCAACACTGTCAGTCTTCCGCATCAGCTTGTAGCAGGGCTCAAAGACAGCTGCAATGAAACGAAGACTGTCCCAGAATGAGCCGTCAGACTCATCATCACTGTCCTCTACGCCACTGTCCTTGACGAGCCTAGCAAGCTGCCTGTTGCGAGGATATGATACCGTAATCGCACTCTGTCAGCGGCAGCACACACGATATGCAACAAAAAGGCGCATACTCACTTGCACACTTCGCGGACTTTTGGCTCTTGAGCTTTGACCCACTCGCTGAACTGTCTTGATCCGAACAGAGACCGCACTGACTCCTCGCAACGAAGCAGTCGCTCCACCATAATGAACTTGTGGCCAAAGCGTGTATTACATGGCGACAGCAATACCACCTTAGAGATCTGCATGAACATAGCTCTGGGCTTCTGATGATTCACGATAAACTGCACCAGAGTCTTGGCGTTCTCTAGAGGGTCAGCTGCAAATGCCATGCTACCAAGGTCTTTCATGAGCAGGTCCAGGCTGTGGGTGGTGCAGATTACGCCAGACAGCCAAGGGTACTCTGTTGTGAGGATGTCGATCGCACCAGCATTAGCTCCATTCCTTGGTGACGTGCTCGCCCACGAGGTCTGCGATGTACTGCGTGTTCTTGATGTTGCCGCTAGTGTCGACTGCCTTGATGAACTCCTCTCCATTGGGAGAGATCAGTAGCACGTTGATTAGAGGCTTGCCTGTGGCGTCAGTCCATCCGTCACTGACCAGTGTCTGGCCGAACAAGCTGTTGGTGAGCTTTGCGACGCTCTTCTGGTCTGCTTTGATGCGCTTCACTTCTGCAGGGATGCATTCGTCTGTCAGTCGTTTGCGATTCAGGTGCTTGATTGCAGGACCTGCCGCTGCTACCTTCTGCACAGCTTGGCGGAAGAAGTAGTCGTCCACAAGTCTCAGAGGCAGTCCATTGGAGAAGATCATTCGCGCGACGGCAGCATCTGCGTCCTTCTGCAGCTCCTTCTGATTGAGCTTGACAATGGAGGTCTGTTTGGACTTGCTTGCTGACACTTTGGCTGCTGCAGGCTTTGAGATCTTCTTGGCGGCCTCAGCGATGTACTTGCTCGCGAACGCTTGAGCCTGCTGCAACAGTTCTTCGTCCACGCTGCCATTGCAGTCATCGGTCCAATGACCTGCCCACTGCCCAGGGCTCTGAGTCTTGGTGCAGTTTCAGCACAAGCACTCGGCCTCTGTGTTTCCTGCCTTCGTATCCTTGCTCTGGCGAGCAAACTTCCACGCATCACTCGGTGCAGGCGCCATGGTGAATGAATGACGGCGTTCGGGCTTGCGCGGGAATGTTTTCGAACTCCATTATAGGTAACATCCGCGCGTGAACCCCAGCTGCTAAATATATCGAATGAATGGATCATCATGTATTGTAGCAAATATTTGAATGAATGGATCCCTTTCTCTCAAATATATCAACATAGATTGCAACTGTAAGAGTGAGCCAGTGTTGTTCCATTTAATAATTGAATAGAACAAATATAATAAATGAATGAATGAATGGATGAAGATCAGGTGATATATTAATGTATTAATGACATGTATTGCGTTATGAGCACGATTTGAGCCAAGAATGACGAGCTTGAGAGCGGTTTGGTGCTCCAGATCGTCTTGGACAGCCTCAAACTGAGCTCTACCATCACAAGCGGCCTCGCCGACAGTATGTAGTACTAGTCTTATGCGTTACTGACATGCATAAGCGCCTGGAGGCAAAAATAGCACACACGCTTCAAATATATCGAATAATAGATCAAACCTTATATTTGGATGTATTATTAATGAATGGATCCCTCAGGCCATTAATGGATCAACACTGCCGCACGCCAGGCTGATAGGATTGACTTGTCAGCAACAACAAGTCCAAAGCAAGGTTCGAAAATCCTCTCAACGGCCAGTGTGTTCCCAGATCTGCCGTTACTGAAAACAGCACCACAGGCCGCGGAATCACCACAACTCCACACGCATGTAAGCACTTGGACACGCAATTCGGCACTGCGCTTGGAAGACAGGTGTCATGAGCGGCAACAATGAACGGACTAGCAACGGAGCAGCGACGGGGTGGACAAAGGTCTCATGATAGACTTTGCTCACTGCAGTAACACAGATCCGTCTCACAGGGCCTATTCAGCAGAGCAGAAGTCAGGCGCATAAGCCGAGCGATCAGCAGCAGGGAAGCACAGCAAGTATCAGGGTCATTACTGCCCTGATTCGTATCAACTCATCCCCATCGCTGTAGAGAGCTTCGGTGCCATGGCTGCACCGACCCACGAGGCGTTCACGAGCTTGGCGAAGCACATGTCCGAGAAGTGCAGCGGAGCTTGGAGAGTAAGTCAGTGTCTAGCGTTTTTGCGACAGAAGTTGTCAGTAGTCCTACACTCAGCAATCAGTGAGTCTACTGCACGGCGGTTCGCACAGTGTGTGCAATGGCCCCACAGCCAAACCTTTACCAAGATGTGCGGCTGCTAGCGCCGCCATAGCTGTAGACAAGCGAGCAACGTTGTAATGCTCAGTTAGCTGTAAGCATCATGCAGAACGATGTTCTCAGAGAGGCCTTTCGCAAGGGCGTGGGTATTGGTAGACCTGATCCTGGCGGCGGATACGGTGCTGCAGCCTGCTCGGAGGTCATGACAGCCGCTCGCCGTGCGGTGTGCGATAGTGACTGCTTCCCAAAGCATTTGAAAAATTCGTGTGTCATCACCACTGAGACACCTATCATCACTGCGAGCTCATCTCCAAAACTAGAGGTCGAGGATTCAAAGGAGTGTTAGCCGACAGCTGTGCGCTTTGGGCAATGTGCGCAGCTGTGATCTGGTCCGAAATACAGTCTTTGGCAGCGTCTGCGCAGATGTCTGCTGCATAATAAGACTAGAGGTGGTCTGACTGCAGCTCTATCAGATCACACAGACAAGCTGCTGCAGAGAAGAGCTGTGCTCGCAGCAATGCAAGCGTACGAGAAGAGAGTATAGGCAAGCACAAGGCAAACTGTCGCCCGCATGCTGGATAGCATGGTGGCGTATCTGCAGCGCTTGATAGCTGCTGGTCTGCAATGGGAGCTCAAGAGAACTGAAAAAGGGCTCGGTCTGCATGTGAAGGACGACTGCACTCTTGCCCTGCAAACTCTAACTGAACTACTGGGCAGAGCAGAGATGGTCGAGCTGACTGATGAGCAATGGGAACGACAGAGCGCAGATCCAGAGCAGCAATGTCTAGTGCAGTCCTGTGGCAAGATGGGCGTGATGATTGGCCCTGTTGCACTGCTCAACAAACCTTGCTCTGGTAGTGCACCACACGTTGTCCTATGCAGTCTACCAACTGTGAGGGTACTCGATAGACTCAAGGAGAGAAAGGGTGCAGTCTTGCAGAATGTTGCAGAGCAGCAGCAGCAGAGCGGGGCTGAGGGGCGGCAGTGCCTGCAGAAACAGCAGCAACAGCAGCAGCACATGCATGCAACTCGTAGCAGTGGCGAGCAGCCTCTGTCATTTGAAGAAGTTTCAGCAGCTAAAGCTAGAACTCGTGCTGTTCCATCCAACCGCTGCTAGCAAGCGCAAGATGTTGACGACCAACAGGACTCTGCTGCCACAGGACCGACTGCTGCCGCAGATGTCTGTTCGACTACACAGCAGCTACAAGAGCGGATGTCTACAGCTGAACGCGGGAGAAGAGCTGCTACTTGGTTACGGCACAGCGTACGGTGCATTCATATGACGGTCAAATACACATAAGAGGGACCTTGATCCCTTGTGAGGACAGTGCAACAATTGAAAAAATGCTGACAAGTAAAATGCACCAAGGTACAGCAACACTGCTACATGCTGTCTGTAGTAGGTTACCGCGATTTATTGTTATGGGTTGTCGTTTTATGGTGCGTACTCCTACCGTGCTATGTGGTCATCCCTGCTTTACAACTGACACGATCGCTTGTTCCAACAGTTCTACATCTCTCTGCCAATAGGCGTTTTCAGCAAAGATCTGACCTTTGAAAGGCACATTTCGTTTCGGCATGCGAGACGCAGCACCTTCACCATACTTGCTCGCGTACAGTTTTTTGATGGCTTTGCCTGCTAGACCTTCTTTGCCACGAGGGATGCGCACACCCAGCCTGCACGCCACACTGTGCATAGATATCTCCTCACCTCGGTGCTGGGGGTCACATTCTGGTGTAGGCACAGATGGATCGTCCGAGACCACAAGCGCTGTGCTGCTGGTGCTTTCACCGTAGCTCTTCACCTGCAGAAGACGTCTGACAATGTCCCCACAAGCTATCTTGTCTCGTGCATCCGCAACCCCAAGTTGGGTCAACACATCGTACCCGCTCTGTACAAAGGCCACTTGTCTCTGGCGCTTTTCATCCATCTGCTTTTGCACACACATGCGTCGCTCCTCCAGCTGCAGTTGCTGCTCTTGCAGCCACAGCCCAAAGTAAGCACACTTCTGCTCTGTAGTGGCAATCTGTAACTCCACAGGCAAGTCACCTTTGAGACGCTTAGCACTGCGCTCTGTCTCGTCAGTCTCAGTGTCATGCAGAAGAAACTCTTGTGTTGCTTGGCCACTCTCTTGCTGCAGGTATATGCCATGACGGGCTTCAATCTCTGCTACCAAGCTCAGATCACCTCCGAGCACTCTGCATACTGTCTGTGCTGAAGTCCGTCCTAACTCGCGAGCAGCTTTGCCAGGCAATGCCCACACAATCTCTACCAAGGTGCGAGCATCTGCGCAGGGTGTTGCAAGTCCTTTGTTGTTGATTCTTAGAGAGGGACAACGAGTCCCCAGCTCTGTCCCCAGCTCGTCACAGCATCGACACGTACCGAGACGGTGGTGCCAGCTACGTTCATGGCACTGCTGAAGGTGAGTGCGCCTCAGAAGCTAGGTACAGTCAGCAGGATACAAGAAGGGAGACTGCCAACGCACGAGCCATCCCCGTCATGCCAGATTTCATCAATGCCAGGTCGTCTGCGGTCTACGATGTGCCCTGCCCGCAGCGCTCTCTGAAACCAGTGGAAGGGGGGCCTCACAGCTACACAGATGGCAATCTCTTTCCAGTCGTCAGCTGCTCCCTGAGAGAAATGATATTCAAGCTGTCTCAGTTTTCGACAACTATTAGAATTTTTTTTATTTTTTATGCAACCACTTTTCCTGACACAGATTCCCCTCAATCTGCATCCAAAATCTGAATTAGTGGGGGTGAAATTCAAAATAATGCACTCCCCCCGATTTTCCGCCAACTTTTCACAAACCCCCCAGACTCTCGCGCCCACTAAGAAGTGCCTTGACCACTCAAAACAGTCCTCGTGCTGTCGTTTCTTTTTGTTTTTTTGTCCTTCTATGTGTGGTGTCATGTGTGTGCACACGGAGAAATAAAATGTTTGTGACGTGTATCGAAACATGAAGCTGCAATTGGTTGAGAAGCCGAATCGCGAAATTGCAAAATGGTTGAGGGAAAATGCAAGTGTAGTGCATGCCATATCATCTGATTATGCAGAACGGCACCCCGACTTCAAGCACTACTCAGTTGCTCGATACGTGAGCGACAAGTCTCTCACCCGCAAAGGCGTCACTACAGACTACGACCATGCTCAGGGCAAAACTGACGGCAGATTGTACGCCAAACGTGCTTCTTTACAAAATCTGCCAAAACTCATCAGAGAACTGTTGACCCATGGTGAGTGCATAGATGCAGATTTCGAGAATGCTGCACCCAGTCTGCTACACCAACACTGTGTTCAGTTGGGACTAGGTATGAACAGCTTCAAGCGCTTCTGTGCGTATGTAGAGAACAGACAAGGGTGTTTTGATCTGATGCATGAAAAGTACAGCATGCCACCCTCAAAAGTAAAGAAGCAGTTCCTTCGACTGATGTTTGGTGGGCAGTTGAGTTCCGATATGCTGCACGACTATTGGTGGACAGGGCTTGCGCATGAGTTCAGGACCCTCTTGAGGCTGATCTGTGACCAGTACCCTGACGAATATGCCGCCACAGTGACAAGGTTGAAGAAGAATGGAGAGAAGCACAAGTCAGCAGAGGGGAGCGTAGCGAGCTCTGTTGTGTTCAACATTGAAAACAGCTGTCTGCTTGCATTCAAGCAATACCTGCAAGACACTGGGTTCGAGGTGCAGGCACTCTGTTTCGATGGTCTGCTGTGGACAGTGAACGGCGACAGACATCCAGACTATGCCGCTGCGTCAGACAGCATATTTGCCACGACAGGTTACCGTGTCGTGATCAAGGAAAAGCCCATACCTCTTCATGACCGTGATAGACTGATTGCAGACTTCACACCCCGCCTACAGGAGACTCCTGTTGCGGCGGCGGCTGCTGCTACTGATGATGTAGGCTACCTCGCTCGAGACACGCTGATTGACGCAGTCAAAGTAAGGGACTTTGTGTCGCTGGCTGCAGGCATGGGACTCGGAAAGACGACCACTCTGATGTCCCTACTGCAAGATCTCTATCCCCATGCCAAGATACTGGTCACCTGTTGCAGGATAGCAAGTATCAACGATGTCACAAACCTGCTGCAGAGAAATGACATGCAGTTCTCGCGCTACAGTGATGTGGTAGGGCCAATTGAGGCAGTCGAACACCCACACTTGGTGACCTGCTATGAGTCAACCCACCGAATCCGAGGACACTACGACATTATCATCTATGACGAGTGGCGCTCAATCAACAGCAGTGCAGTCTCGAAGACGAATAGCAAGTTCCTTGAACAGAACTGGCAGACACATCTCAGTCTGACCGCACGTGCAGAAAAGGTGATATTCTTGGATGCAGACATGCTCGTTGACGGGTGTGCATATGACATGCAAGAGAGGATGATGAAGAACAGACAGCAGATCAGGTCGAACCAGCTACTGCTACTGGCTGACACAGTGAAGAGCCAGGCGGAAACTGAACACAAGGTTCAACTGAAGCGCAGTGTTGTTCACCTGAAGGAGCAGTACAAACAGGCCACAGACCGGGTGAGAGCTACTGTTGCACCTCATGACAGGCCCGCTGTGTTTGCAGAGCTTGCAGAGAAGTTCAGTCTCGATCTAGCAAAAGCTGAGCAGCAGCATTTCAACCCTCCTGCCGATGTCGACGCCATCCTACATGGAGCAATGGACATTGTCGCAGGCAGAGGGTTGAATGGGATCCATCGCATCGTTGACGAGCGAGTCAAGATGAAGCGGTCAATGGTGTTGGTAGAGCACGATCGCATCATGCAACAGCTGTTTGAAGACGTTGTGGCAGAGAGACGTGTGGGTCTGATTGTTAACAGTGCAACAGAAGCTGAAGAACTGGGTGCCGTCCTAGAGGCCTTCATGACCAAGAATGGCGTGTCAGGTAGTGTTGGAGTGTTCTCAGGTTTGACAGACAACACTAAAGAGTTTTGCAATATTGCGAAAGCGTGGGACCCACATCAAGTCATTGTTGTTACCTCAGTGTTGACGACCGGTGCTGACTATGTGACACCCATTCACAGAGAGTATTTCTTCCCACACATACACTGCTGTACTCCACGAGACTCACATCAAGGTGGTGGGCGGTTCCGGAATGTTGTGTGTCCTGACATATGGATCCGTACGTCGAAAGCACGACCGGGTGCTGAGCCTCCAGTGATCCACAGTATTGACAGAGCCGAGGTGGACAAGCGTACAGCTGCTTGCATCAAGAAGGTGTCAGCGGGTCAGGCTGCTGTACGCCAGGAGCAGCACCGCCGAGCTGAGGTCATGAAGTGGACTGTTGGGCCCAAAGTGTATGAAATGGTGTTCCCGAACCCTGTGCCTGATCTCGCCGTGCTGAAAGCGTATGCAGAGGCCGAGCACAGCTGCACGCGCAATCTGAGCGACTACCTCTCGTATTTTGTGTATATGGGGAGACGGAAAGGCTACACCCAGGAGGCACCAAAAGATCTCAGCACAGCGGAGGCAGAGGAACTTGAACGCCGATTGGATGATGCAGCTGAAGTTGCCAAGGATCTGGCGGCAGATCGCAAGTTCTTATATAACAGTCTGGATGCGTCTGCGTTCGCGACACCGGAAGGCATCAAGCAGCTGGAGCAGTTGGCCAGTGGAGCGTTCTTCCAAGGTCAGATCGCTTGCACTGACAAGGTCAAACAGATATTGGGTGGAAAGATCACGAAAGCAGGACTGAAAATGCTGAGCACAAAAGCAGTTGCACAGTCTGCCTTCCCTGCTGGCGTGGAGAAGCTGAAAGATGCGAAACAGGTAAATCGCAATTTGGCGGCGATGCGCAACTTCGTGGCCTACAGGCAGTTCAAGACTGGCAATCGAGAGGTGCTCACTGGTCTGAACGTGGACTTTGTCATTCGGTCCAAGGAAGATGGTGCCATGCTCCGCCGAGCACATCCTGTGATTGCTATACATGTTGCTTCAGATCTGGCAGAGGCACTGGGGCTGACGGGTTTCACAGATTACAGCACCAGAATTCCGGCTGCTAGGTTGAAGTCTGATACAGTGAAGAGTGTTATGGACCGCGCCAGACTCTTGGGAATTATCGGCACTAAAAGCTCCGGCGAAATGCTGCTGGAGCAGATCAGACAGGTGCTCATGAACTCTGTTGCCTGCACACTACTGTGGTCTAAGGGTCAGAAAACCTTTGCGTTGGAGTCCGTGGTCGTAAAGCTTGAAGCTGATTGCGGCAAGTGTAATCTGATGCCTGCAGACTGGTTCCTCAAGAAGCATGGCTTTGCGATACCAGCCATTGACCAGTACAAACATCAGCCGACAGACTCCCTTGAGCAGATGTGCAATCTCATGAACTTGTACAAAGACTCGAAAAGCAAAGAGTTTCAAGATTATTGCAGGCAGTTAAGTGACAAGGTTTATGAGGAACGAAAACGACAGAGAGATGGACACGATGTGTCGCATAAGCAGCAGCAGAAGCGTGCTCGTTTGGTTATGTGTGAAGCTTGATAATATTGATTGAGACCGGTCTGTTGAAATATCTGCTGAGGATTGCTTGTGCGTCGTCTGTGCTGAGCTTGTGTGTTTTTGCAACACTGCCGTGGTGGAAGTGACTCTTGTAGTTCAATTCCGCCCAGAGCTTGTGTCTGTCGTCCCTTTTCGAATGCCTTCTGATGTGCATGAGTAGCGCGTTGCGAGGCTGCTTACTTTCTGGCCCGCCTGCGAGCACTCCGCACACAGGGCATACATTGGCGTTCAACTTCTCTATGTCGTGCTCGGTTGCCATGATGACTGTAGTGTCTTGAGTGTCCACAAGATAGTTACTACAAGAGAACAAGATAATATTTCTGGCACAGAACAGGCACGGGCGCATGCTTTCCCCAGCAGGTACCTGTGACCTGCCCGCGCAGTGATGGAGGTCATACACGCAGCGGCAGGCGCAAAGCAGGGTACAACGGTGTCCATGACAACAGAATTCAGCAACAAACACCACGGAACACAATCAGAGACTGCACATGTGAGCAAGTGATTCACTGAGCTGGATAGCATTGTACCCCTCATCCCAGTCTCTCGTGCAGCTCCTCTGCTGTCATTTCTGTAACAATGTGTCTGACGGCAATGCTGATGCGTGGCTCTAGAACTGCGCCTTGCGAACAGAGTTCCATCATAGTGAACTTCACGTGTGCTTGGTGTCGGTCTGAACTTTCCTTTCCACAGGAACTACTCACGTGAGCAAACAAGTCGTGTCATGCGAGGTACAAGGCTGGTGCAGCTGGCGGCTGTTTTGCCGTCATGTTTGCTTCATGGTCAGGCCATTCAAGATACTCCAGAAGAGCGCTTCTGTCTCATTTGCACATGGCCGAGGCCATTTTGCCTTGTCAAAACTGAGAGTGGGCCAGTGCAACTTGGTTATAGATTGTTCTGACCATGTCACGTTTGTGCGCAACATGTATATAGCTATAAACGAGCTATATCGAGACCCGGGTCCCGGGGTGACCGGTCGAGACCCTTCTGGTTATTGAACACGTGGCACTGGCCGATTGCAGCCTGAAGATTCGACTCCGGGCCTGCTTCAAAAGCACTGCTGGTTCGACCAGGGCGGATCTTGGTTCGGAGCCATTTTGGTTTTTGGATCTAACGTGTACATTGGCCGATCCTGAAGAGCCACTCTTAGTTGGATTCTGCTTGCGCATCGATCATCCGCTGCAATGAATTGGCCCGAAAATAAGGATCTTTTTAGGCTGAGCAAATTACACACACTCTTCGACAATCGGCAAGCTGTACGGAGCTGTGCCGAGGGTCGCCGCCGGGTCTGGCAAGTTCACAGTCCTCAGGCAGACTGCGTTCAGTTCTACATTGATACTTAGAGGGTTGCTCTGTCTCACAGTCTCATGCTGTCTTTCAGCAGCACAGCGCAGCAGGTGAGCACAAGCGACGGCACGGGACCGGTTGCATGGACTGTTGTTGACTGCAGTCTCTGTATGCGCGCCTCACTGTCAGGTCAAATCTGCAGAAGCTCTTGCGGCTGAGCTGGAAGCGTTCCTGTGGCCGCACGGTACAAGAACTCAAGGTCAAGCCGGCAGAGCGTGGGAATCTCTTGAGGGTGCGACAGAGGAGATCAAACAGTTCCTGCAGACACAGGGCTGTTCTGGTCTCAAGATCAAGAACCAATGTTACTTTGATGCTGCGAGAACGAGAGTCAAGAAGCGGGTGTTCAAATGCCCTTGTTCAGGTGCATACATGCCACGCGCAGTGCAGAGCATTGACGGAAGTGCACGGCAGACGAGCACCAAGAAAACGAATTGCGGCGTCTACATCAATGTCAATGTCGACGCTTGCACAGGTGAGTGGCTTTCTGGCGTCGACTGGTGTCAGCGTCCATAGCCCTCACCCTTCACGCTCTGCCTTGTGTGTTTTGCAGCTGAGGCTCGCGTCACGACCTCAAGTCACTTGCACAATCATGCCCTGGCTAGCCCGGACACACAAGCAAGAGTTGTCCAGCAAGAGCTGAGCGCAGCCCTGGTCAGTAGCATTCAAGGGTGGACGCAGTGTGGTCTTGCTACCACCGCCATCCGGCAACTGGTCCAGCTGGAACTGGGTGTGCCTTTTCTTTGTAGTGACACCAAGAAGAAGGTGCGGTAGCTACCACTCTGACTGAGCTGCGAACCGATCTGCTGCTCACATGCCACCATGCACTGCTGTCTTGTGCTCAGCAGATCTCAAACCTGGTGCAGAAGGCGACCGGTGCCAAAGTGGACGCCCTTGATGCTCACAAATTCATTCAGCTCGTGGCAGAGCAGCCAGGCGCTTTTCTGGACTACAGACTGGATGCTCAGGGCTGTCTCGAAGCCGTGGTCTGGGCCTTGCCTGAACAGGTCGAAGCCATGCAGCTGTACGGCGATGTGTGGATCCAGGACAATACGTACAAGACACTGGCCGCCAATCGCCCATTCTTTGCTATTGTGGGGTTCGATGGCAACAGCAGGTACGCTATTCAGCGAGGCTGTTCGCAACACAACTCACTTGAACTCATTTATTGTACTCAACACCTGCTACCGTCTGACAGAACCCGACTGCTGGTGCAAGGCGTACTCAAAGATGAGTCTGCAGAGCAGTTTCTATGGGCCCTGGCTGCAGTCAAGCGCCTGTGCCAGGATCGAATGCCCGAGTCCATCTTCACGGATGCAGACCCGGCTGCTGAGCTGGCCCTCAACACCCTGTTCCCTAGCTGTGGCAAGTACAGGTGAGTGTGATAGATGAGTGTGAGCAGAGAGCACTGTTGCATGCTGACTTGCTGGTTTGCATCATTGTGCTACCTTGCAGGTGTTTGTGGCACTTGTCGCAAAACATTAGCAAGAAGCTCAAGAAGGCGATGGGTGCAGACGCATTCCAGGACCTGACACGGTGCTTTCGAGCAGCAGTCTACGCCACCACTGAGACAGAGATGCGTGCACAATGGGATACAGTCATGCAGTGTGCCGAGGCCAGTGATGCTGTGCGAGGTGTTCGACACGACAGCACTGCCGTCAGTGCTGTCGAGTACATGCAACACATTCTGTTGGATGAGCGGCGCTGGGCCTACTGGTATCGTACTGGCAGACTGACACTGGGCATTGCATCCACTCAGAGGTGTGAAGGTTTCTTTGGCAAGCTCAAGCAACAGCTCAGTATCATCTCGTCGTTGCAGCACTTGGGGGCCACTGTGCACACGTTGTCAGCCTGTGACGAGTTGGAGAGCAAGCTGCTGACAGAATCTCTTGCACTCCGCACCTCAACACAGCTGCTGCCTGGTTTCGACACGGTGAGGCTGATTGTGTGGTTGTTGTGCTTCAATGCGTCGTCCCGTCTTACTCTTGCACTGTATTTCTGGTTCTCCAGGCTTGGGGTGCAATGCTGAACAACATCAAGAGCTGTGGCACGCACTTCCTACACCAGCATGTCGCGGCAGAAACGGCAGCTGCTGCGCAGTATGTGGTGCACGAGCAGACAGAGCAGTGCCAGTGCCTGGCAGAGTGCAACAGTGCAGCCGCCGCAGCACGTGCAGCACTGGAAGAAGGGCCACACCGTGACCTGCTGCGGCTCGGCAACTGCTCTACTCAGCAGGAGCCTGGCGATGCTCGTGTGTTCCAAGTGCATTATCACACTGCCTATGCAGCAGGCCAGCCTGCAGTGCACAGCGTCAAGGTCGGCACACAGCCAGGGGTGCACATGTGTTCCTGCCTCCAGCTGGCACACCGAGGACTGCCCTGCAGGCACTACTTTGCGGTCCTGCTGCACGACCAGAGCCTGCAGTTCGACGTAGCTGTCATCCACCCCCGCTGGTTCACACAGAGCACTGTTCGCAGCTTGGTACGTCCCACCCCAGTAGAGATATGCAGTCCGCCAGCTCCAGTGGATGCTGAACGTCTGCGAGCAGTGCAGTACATGACTATGGAGGTTATCAAAGACAAGATCGAGCAGCTTGCTGGCAACGTCCGAGGTTTGAAGAGCAAGGCGGAGTATGTACAGAGGCTGCTGGACCTGGAATCATCTGATCCTTCGCGTGCTGCCGCAACGGCTGGTGCAGAAGTCGTCGATGGGTAAGCGGACTTTGCACTGCTTTGACAGTCACGAGCGACGCTTGCTGACACCACTCACACCGTGCCTCGGTTAACTGACTTACAGGTCTGAACAACCCAGTGCGTTCGAGGCAAGTATGCAGATGTTGGGCCTACAGCAGCCACCCTGCACTGCACAGAGCCACGAGCGTCTGGTACAGGTGAGTCATGTGTCGTGGCGTGTCTCCAAGTCCACTCGGAGTCGTGACAACATGCTGGTGTGCTCTGTGGCTCTGCAGGTTCGACAGCGATTTGCACAGCAACGCATCTACGTGGATGCTTTGGCATCTTGCAAATCACTTGTGGGCATGCTGGCACAGCATGGTTCAGATCATGATGCACAGGAAGCACTGCAGTTGTTTGAGGGATTCGTAAAGTTGCGTGTTGTACCGCCTGAGACCACAGTTGGCAATCTGCCAACCCACATGGTGCTCCGCGGTAGAGCCACAGGGCAGCGGCTCAGATCATCTGCAGAGGCTGACAGCCCGGCAACAAAGAGGCGGAGAGTATGGGTTGCAAGTGCAAGAGGTTAAACAACGACGTCTGCAGCTGACCGATCCGAGATCCAAGTGGACAATCTTTGGGGGACTCCAAACGCACTCCCGCCCAGATTCAGTGCTACACTGTGACAGAGAACAGCTGCAGGCTAATGGGTC
>Ga0209511_1001856_pt1 | contig 18048 bp, 14 predicted proteins | sample SSSSmetaG_FD_184141 | JGI IMG/M metagenome (GOLD analysis project Ga0209511, IMG submission 184141) | Glacier valley bacterial and archeal communities from Borup Fiord, Nunavut, Canada, to study Microbial Dark Matter (Phase II) - ​SSSS... | ecosystem: Environmental > Aquatic > Freshwater > Ice >...
AAACGGAATGCGCCAGCCCCAATTAAAAAATTGTTCATCACTCATAACATTACCCAAAAGAAGAAACAAACTGGTAGAGAGTAAAAATCCAATGGGTGCTCCTAATTGTGGAAACATTCCATACCATGCCTTTTTACCCGGAGGCGCATTCTCTGTAGCGAGCAGTACTGCACCACCCCATTCGCCCCCAAGACCAAGGCCCTGTGCAAAACGCAATAAGGCCAATAATATGGGTGCCACAATACCAATAGATTCGTAAGTTGGCAGCAGCCCAATAATTACTGTTGAGCAGCCCATTGTCATTAAGGCAGCCACCAGTGTTGCTTTGCGGCCAATACGATCTCCAAAATGTCCGAACAATGCTGCGCCTACCGGCCTTGCAAAAAAAGCCAATGCAAAAGTGGCCAGCGATTGCAATGTGCCTGTGGTTGCGTCAGCAGAAGGAAAAAACAATTTAGGGAAAACCAATACAGCTGCGGTAGCATAAATATAAAAATCAAAAAATTCAATTGTTGTGCCTGCAAGGCTGGCTATCAACACCCTGCTGGCAGAGTTGGGTGAGGCATTTTTTTTTTGCACGCTCATACAATTTTTATTATCAGGGGATTTTGAGTATCAATTATTTTGCAATGGTATTTGTTTTAGAAATTGCAACCAAATATTAATGACTTGCTTTAGTGAGCCTGAATAATTAATAAGTTTGGTGAAATAAAATTTGCAGCAGTTTTGTTTGCAGGGTAAAATAATTATTTATGAAGACTGTTACCAGAGATCTTAAGCGATAATAACCTGCCAATTCGAATAAACTTTTAGGAATAGTTCATTCCAGTATTCTCTAATTAAAATTTACATAGTATGGTTGATAGAGAAATAGGGCCGCTTAATCATGCTCAATATTCCATAATTTCAATCTTCCTGAAATCCATGGGATGGCTGTTTGATTGCAGTGATATATACCCATCTCTCACCATATCTTTTCCTGCATTAATAAATTTTTTACCTTCCTGGTGCGTACTGTCAAATCGGGGGTTTTCAAATTGCAATACCTGCTCCCCATTTACAAAGTGGGTAATCTTTCCATCCATTACCTCAATTTCTGCAGTAACCCACTGGTCGCCTGCGAAGGTTCTTTTTACCGTAGGTGGGGTGCAGTAATTGGTATTTCTTTTACCATTCATTTCAACATAAATACCAGACGCACATATTTCGCCTGTGGGCCGCTCTCCTGTTTCTTTTCCACCAAGCAGGTTATACTCAAGACAAACCGGAAAGGGTTGATTTAAACCTACTGTAGCCGGAGACTGGCAATGGTATTGAATACCGCCATCTCTAAAACCCCAGCTTGGTGCCCCTGGTGTTAGATTGCCAACAAACCTGTATTCAACTTTTAGCCGGTAGTTCGTAAATTTTTTGTCGTAATACAATGCTCCAAAACGGCTGTTAAAACTATCGTATTCATTATAACGGGTGCTGAGTATTTTATCTGCAACACGAAAAGTATTGCCAAAATTTTCTCCCAACGGATACCCAGCTATTTTAGGTTTCCACCCAGTAATGTCTTTTCCATTAAACAGGCTAACCCAATGTTTACCATGTTGCTGTTGATGATTATTGTTATTGCTTTTGTAAGATTGCAGCAAAAAAGAAATAGCTAAAAAAAGGATGTGTAAATATTTCATATTGACATAGTAATTATAAACGTAAGATAGTTAAAAGTAGCCAGTACTTTTAACTGGCAAGTGTATAATATTTTTATTAAGTTAATCAAAGGTTGTATGAAAATAATAAGTAACTTTTTTAACTAACGGCTTTACTTAAGTTATCCTTATTGCAGTATCTCCACCTCATTAGATTCGGCAAGTCAAAGTTCATTTATTGATACCCTTTTGCCTGCAGCCTAAATAATTCTGCATAGCGCCCGTTCAATTGAAGCAGTGTTTCGTGGCTGCCTTCTTCTAACAGTTCGCCTTTTTCCAACACCAATATTCTATCCGCCATGCGTACTGTTGAAAAGCGATGAGAAATAAGTACCGCTGTTTTTCCTTTAGTTAAATCAGAGAAACGTTGAAACACTTCGTATTCTGCCCTTGCATCCAAAGCCGCTGTGGGTTCATCTAAAATCAATAATTGAGCCTCTTTCATGTAGGCTCTCGCCAGTGCAAGCTTTTGCCATTCGCCTCCGGAAAGTTCAACACCCTGGTTAAATCTTTTACCAAGTGACTGATCGTATTTGCCGGGTAACTTTTCTACTAAAAGGTCAGCAAGACTTTGTTTGGCAGCATGCATAATTAATGCACTGTTTTCTTTCTCTTCAATATTACCAACCGCTATATTTTGCGATACGGTCATTTGGTAACGAATGTAATCCTGAAATATAACGCCAACCTGTTTGCGCAGTGCAGCCAAATCATATTCCCGTAAATCGTGGCCATCTAAAAAAATCGTTCCCTCTGTGGGATCGTACAACCTCGCCAACAATTTTACCAGCGTGGTTTTACCGGCACCATTCTCTCCTACCAAAGCCAGTTTTTCTCCCACCTGCAGGGTGAAATTTAAGTGACGGTTTGCCCATCTTTCTGAGTTAGTATATTTAAATCCAACATTTTTAAAAGTAAAGCCTTGTTTGATGGGATTGGGAAAAAGCAGCCCATTGATAGATAATTTTATCTTTGGCTGAATGGTAAAGAAATCGAAGAAATCTTTTAAATAGATGGCCCCCTGGGAGATGGACGTAAAGCGGGAAAGAATTGCTTCCAGCAAACTTCTAAGCTGGCGGAACGAACCTGCTAAAAAAGTTAAGCCGCCAATTGTAAGGCTGCCTGCAATGGTTTTTGAAATGATGAAAAAATAAGCACCGTAATATCCTAAACTTCCAATAACTGCAAATACGGTTCCCCATAAAGACCGCTTTATAATTAGCGGTTTATTAGCGTGGTAAAACTTATTGGACAGGGCACGAAAACGATCAATCAAAAAATCGGACAGATCAAAGATTTTTACTTCTTTAGCTGTTTCATCACTGGCACCAATAAAACGAATGTAGTCCAGCTCTCTTCGTTCGGGAGTTTGCCTGCGGGACAGTGAATAATCTTTATCATTAAAATAAAACTCTGAAATAAAAGCAGGTATCACCGTTACTAAAAGTAATAATAATAACCATGGATTAAATACAACCAGGCCTGCAGCCAAAAATCCCATCGTAATTAAATCCTGCACCTGTCCCAGCACTTGTGAAAGCAACATCGTGCGGCCAATCGTTTGCTGGCGGGCCCTTTCCAGCTTATCATAAAACTCAGAATCTTCAAACTGATCAAGATCGAGTATCGCTGCATGTTGCATGATTTTTACAGACGTGAAATTGCTAAACAAATCACTTAATAAACTATCTACCAGCAATGTTAAACGGCTTAGCCCATCCGATAAAATAGCAAGACCAAATTCAATTGCTACCAGTTGCCACAAATAGGCAGATGAACCATTTAATGAACCCTGGCTTAAATGTACTACCTGATCAATTATTAGTTTACCAACAAATAAGATAGCCACGGGTATTGCAGATCGTACAAGGCGTAACACGGCTGTTGTAACTGTGAGCCGGGGACTTGTTTGCCATACCAGTTTAAAAAAAGCCGGAAGATTATTCAACGCTGAAAACCTTTCTTTCAATGTAATTGCTGCCATGTTAATAAACCTTTATAAATATCATACTCCTTGAATGGTAATAGCGGCGAAGTTACATAGACTTGTACTTTGGTTGTATGATTTGTTACCCCAAAGCGTGTGAGAACTTAGCTCCGTTAATTTGCATTACACCGGTACAATTATAATTTACCTGACATTCGAAGCTATTGGGCTCAATGGTACTTGCAATATTTGCATTGTCAAATCTTGTTTTTCAAATGACAAGTTGTAAAAAGGCAGAAGCGTAAACTACCAATACTTATCCAATTCAAGGATTGTGGGTAGGAATTTTTAGCTGTAATAGAATTATGGGCGAAGCATTTTATATTCAGATGGCACATTAGTTACGTGAGGTAAAGGCTCTGATAACAATTACTATTATTCTAGTAGTAACTGGACACTATCCAGTGATAATATTTTTTCAGGAACAATTGTATCATTTGTAACACCGGCGCCAAATCCTGTTACCCAAACAATTACTGCTAAATTTTCAACTACTGGTGTTCTTACAAATGGTATATGGAAAGATGTTGTTAATTAAAACGGAGGCATATTGGCAGGCACTTACCCAACAATGAAACGAGCTAATTAGGATTTAGTAAAAAAATAAAGTATATGCAAAAACAACTTTGTGAAAAAAATTAAATATTTTGTTTTTGCATATAGCCTATTTTTTATTCCCTTATTTAGGCAAAAAAATCACAAGAATGGCTTTGAATATACTTTCTTAAAAACGCGAAACATGTTTCTTAAAATCGCACTACTATCAATTATTTTAGCCACCCCAACAGAAAACACTTTTTCAGGATGATAATCATCTTGTATTCCTAATTTAACTGCAAGTATTCTTGTTGATTCAATAAAACTATTTACCGTTACCCCATTCCTATTGGGCACATCACTCCTTAACAATCGATGTGAATACCCCTTACAATACCTCAATAAAAACTGACTCCCATACTTTTTTATTACACTTTTAAAATTCTCATCCTTCTGCATAGCTATCTCCAAATAATTTATAAAAAAAGATAATGCAGAATGTAATTTTAAATCTCCTGAAGTGGTAGTAGTACTTTGATGTATTCTGAATGCAAAACATTTCTCAGGTGCAGTAGCCATATAACTCTTAAAAGTTAGATTTAGCCAAAGTTCAAAATCTGCAAATAAAAGATTAGGATACTTAACAGGTATTCCTTGTATTTCATCATAATCTTTTGACCTCATGACATATCCCGTACCCATTAAATCAATAGAATTGGTTAAAAACGATTTGAGAAATTCATAACCGGATAAATCATTATTCATTGGTTTACAGGATCGAATTATATTACTTTTTGCATCAATAAAATTAAAATGTGTGTGATACAAGGACGCTTCTGGATTTGAATTTATCAGGCAATCAATTACTGCTAAAAAATCAGGATATAAAATATCATCATGTCCTATTAATGTAATAAACTCATTTTTTTCAACATCCCTTATTCTGCCCCAATTTTCCTCTATGGTAAGTGATTTTTCAGAAGGAATAATTTTTATTCGTTCATCGTTCAGTAATTGTAACCACTCTAAAGTACCGTCAGTACTGGCGTTATCAAGAACAATGAAATTAAAATTATTAAACTTTTGAGAAAGGATACTGCCGACACATTCTTTTACATACTGGCCTCCATTACGAACAGGGAGTATAATGCTGTATTTGGCCATAGGTTGTTGTGTAAAACAGAATAATTATTTTCTAAATTTAAGTTTAAGCGCTACAAGCTGATCGTGTATGATGGGGAATCTTCTTTTAATAAAATACTTCAGTCTATACTTCTTCATATAATCAATTGCAAAAATCTCCTTTTCGGCTTTTGCTAAACTATTTCCTTTATCTTCTGAATATTTATGTAAAAAAACAAGATGAGATACAATCCAGATGCCAATAAAATATTGCACCTGTAGTTTAATGTTGGGCCAGTCTTTTAAATAAGACATTTTAGAAGCAAGGTATTCAGGAAAGTTTTTAGCCGCTATTACCAATTGTTCATTTTGATTGCGGCCAAAATTTTCATCATGCAAGGTTTGACATCCAAGCGATTTATTGATTATAACACAACCCGAATGTGAACCCATAATACTCATGTAAGCATAATCACCTAAAAAAGGTGTTCCATAATCTGGTACTCCTCCTCTTTCAATCAATATTTCTCTTTTAACTATACCCGTACTCCATAGATAATGAGGAAATATTTTGAACGAAAATAGATTCTTTACAAATTCATCGGGAGCAAAAGCTTCCATGTAATTGAGATTATGATTGTTTGAAAGGCAGGTATTTGTTCCAACTTTTAAACCATATAGTTTGGCAACTTCATGATGGGTACAAAACCAATCGCAGCCGCCTAAATACATCCCGTAACCTGGATATTTATTTTTAAGGTCAACTAATGTTTCCAGCATGTCGGGATATACAGGATCATCATCGGCTATCATCACGATATATTCGCCAGATGAGCGCTGCACACTTTTATTAAAGCTTTTCTTCATTCCCAGGTTCTCGACATTAGGGAAATATTTAAATTTTATATCATTGAACCCTTCAACAACTGTTCTTCCGCTTCCTTGCGGATCATTATCAGAAACGATGACTTCATAATCGATAAAACTTTGCTTGCGGATGCTTTCCAAGGTAGCAAGTAAATGATCATGCCTTTTATAGGTAGTAAAACAAAAACTTACAAGTGGTGATGTTGTGGGCATGAAACTTATTTTATTCTTTTTAGATAGCCATCCGGTGCCACACTAATTAAAAGTTTATTGTTAATAGATTTATCAATTTCAAATTGCTGGTTTGTTTCAATAAATGAATTCACTGCTGTTAAAGGATTATCTCCAATTCCCCATGGCCTTACGTGTCCTGGCAAATAATTATTCGGTAACTTTTCAACAATAGTATCATACACTACAATATAGGAATTTAGAGAAACAAATGGAGCATACATTTGTAATTCTGCCAAAACATGTTCATGAGTATGATTAGAATCAAGCACAACTAATATTGTCTCTTTTCCCTCTGCATCTTGTTTTACCCTTGCAACTATATCCGGGTCAATTGATGAGCCCTGTATCATTTTTATTCTTTTATACATTGCATGATTTTCTATTGCTGATTTATTGTGTTCACGGATATCAATATCTATCCCAAGCACTTCGCCCTTGCCAATCAATTCTAAGAGTGAAGCATAATATATTAAGGATCCGCCATGAGCTATTCCTGTTTCAATGATAAGGTCAGGTTGCAGGTTCCATATTATCTCTTGCATAGCCATCATATCCTGGGGATATTGTATTATAGGTCTTCCCATCCACGAAAAATTGTAAGAATATTGTGCCTTGTTTGATTCAACATTAAAAGCTTCAGCAGTACTTAATAATTTTTTATTAAAGGCATTACTTTCTATGCGACTTTTTCTTTCGTCTTTAAATTTTTCAATTGCATTTCTCATTATTTATTATAGTTTTTAATTTTTGATTATCTCCCCAAAAACGCATTGGTTCATAATCTGCGTAAGGATAATAACCTAAGTTAAGTTGTATGTGCTTCTTTCTTTCTGCTAAATAATTTTCTACAAATGCCTTTACCGTAATTGGTAGGCCACTACAGCAATTAATTATTCCAGTTACCTTTTCCTGTAGGGCAATTTTAACAATATAAACTGCCACTTTTTCTACTGGCAAATAATCTTTCTCCTGCTCTCCTGCACTCATATTAAATACTATTTCACCATTTTTAAGGGCTTTATCTAACTGCGAAAGTAAGGAATTAGGACTTTGCCCACTCCCGTACATGTAAAACAATCGTATCCATTTAAACTGAAACCTATTTATAATTCGCAATTGTTCCAATTGTTTTCGAAGTATATCTTTTGCAATCGCATAGGCATTTGTGGGTTTGGTACTCATGCCTTCTGATAATACACCTTCCTTCATTCCATATTCAAAACAGGTACCTGTTATTGTTACATCAGTTAAACCGTTCTGAACACAATTTTTCAAAAAAGAATAATGTCGTGGCAAGTTTTCTTCTATATGAAAGGCAGCATTGTAATTTGGTAATCCTTCCCACGCAAGATGAATCATAACATCAGGCCTATCAAAGAATTCATAATAATTAATACTATTATCAAATTTTTTTAAATTAAATGGAATATATTTCACCAGGGGAAACCAGGCAGCAGATCGTGCATTTTCAATTCTTGATGAGGATGCGATAATGGCAAAATTTTTTTGTTGCAGCAATTGTTCAATAACATACTTTCCAATAAAACCGGTAGCTCCTGTTACAAGTATTTTTTTCATTAGCTAACTATGCGATGATTTGTAAATTAGGTACAGCCACTACAAATTTCCCTCCCCAATCTTTAATGTAAGAAAGTTGCTTTGTAATTTCATCTTTCAGGTTCCAAGGAAAAATGATCACAAAATCAGGTTGTGTATCTTTTAGGTATTGTTCATTCACAACCGGAATATGACTGGCGGGTAAAAACTTATTTTGCTTATGTGGATTTGCATCAACTACAAAACTTATCAGGTCGTTTTTAATGCCGCAATAATTCAACATAGTATTTCCTTTTGCTGCTGCTCCATAAGCTGCTACTTTTTTTTCTGCTTTTTTTTGCTGTATCAGAAAATCGATTAAATCCAATTTTACTTTTAGTGCTTTCTCTTGAAAGTGATCATAATAACCCAACCCTGTCAATCCTTTTTTTATTTCTTTTTCCAATAAGGTTGCAACATTTTCGCTAATTTCTTTTGTTGTATCATTCTTGTGTTTTGCGTAAATGCGTAAAGATCCTCCATGTGTCGGTATCTCTTCCACATCAAACATTTCCAGCCCCTGTGATGCAAATATTTGTTTTACTGTATGAAAGGATAAGTAAGAAAAATGTTCATGGTAGATGGTATCAAACTGGTTATTATCTACCAACTGCATCAGGTGCGGAAACTCCATTGTAACAACACCTGTTTCTTTCAGAATTATTTTAATCCCTGCAACAAAATCAACAATATCCGGTACATGTGCCAAAACATTGTTTCCCAATAAAAGATCTGCTTTAATATTTTTTGCAACTAATTCATTCGCCAAGCGTGAACCAAAAAAATCAACTAAAGAGTCTATTCCTTTGTACTTGGCGGCTTCGGCAGTATTAGCCGTAGGTTCAATACCAAGCACAGGAATATCTTTCTGTTTAAAATATTGTAACAAATATCCGTCATTTGATGCCACTTCTATAACAAGAGAATTTTTATTATACCCAAACCGGCTAACCATCAAATCAGTATATTCTTTTGCATGTTGTAACCAGCTTGTGCTGTAAGAAGAAAAATAAACATAATTACTATCGAAGATGGCATCAGATTTTTTATATTCATCTACCTGAACCAGGAAACAATTATGACAGGTATATACTTTCAAGGGATAAAATGTTTCGGGTTCATTTAACTGGCTGGCAGTTAAAAAAGAATTAGAGGCTGGTGAATTCACCAGGTCAATAAACACATTATTCAATTCTGTTTTACAAAATCTGCATTGCATGATTAAAGTCCTTTAAAGTTTGCATCAATTAATGGATGCGCATTATCTCTTGCTGAAATATTCATTATCGGTAATGGCCATTCAATATTTACCATTGGTTCATTATATTTTATTCCCCCTTCAACCCCAGGTAAATAAAATTGAGAGTGATGATAAATTAACTCACAATCTTCCGACAAAGCCTGAAAACCATGAGCAAAACCTTCCGGTATATAGATCATTTTTTTATTTGCAGCAGAAAGTTCTGCTCCAAAATAATGTAAAAAAGTAGATGAACCCTTTCTTAAATCAACGATTACATCATAAACAGCACCAGCAATACAACGAACTAATTTTATTTCACTAAAGGGAGGTATTTGGTAATGCATTCCCCTAATTGTTCCTTGTTTTTTGGTAAAGGAATGATTTAACTGAACCCACTCTTTTGTGTGAGCGATTTTACCGAATTCATTTTTACAATATGTTCTGACAAACCAACCTCTATCATCGCCAATAGGTTCCAGGTCTATCACGTAACTACCTTTTACTGATGTTTCTGTAAAAATCATTTTTGCTGATAGTTTTTAATTTGTTGTACAGTGTATTCGAAAATATTTTCAACACTCTGTTTGTACCAATCAATTGTCCACTGAACAGCTTCCTTACTGCTTAGCTTTGGTTGCCAGTGTAGTTCTTTTTTTGCTTTACTGATGTCTAATTGTAATATGCCTGCTTCATGTGGTTGAGTTGCATCAGCATTATCTAACCAATTACCGCTACCCCAACAATCCAATGCAATTTTAACCAGCTCCTTTACCGCTAAATGATCATCTGGCAATGGGCCAAAATTATAGGCACCTGAAAATTTATTGGCATCTTCCTTCAGTAATATTCCGAGCACCAAGTATCCGGATAATGGTTCTAATACATGCTGCCATGGCCTTACAGCATTTGGATTTCTCACAGCAACCGGTTCACCTGCCACTAAAGAACGAATGATATCAGGTATAATTCTATCCTTGTTCCAATCGCCCCCGCCAATAACATTTCCAGCTCTTGCACTTGCCACTGCTTTTTGATGAGCAGAATATTTTTTGGGATTAAAAAAAGAATTACGGAACGAACTTACCACTATTTCTGTAGCCGCCTTACTGGCACTATAAGGATCGTACCCACCCAATTCATCTGTTTCCTTATAATGATAATTGATCTCCCTGTTTTCGTACACCTTATCTGTTGTAATAACAATAACTGTGCATTTGTTAGATAATTTATTAACTGCCTCCAATACATTGGCAGTGCCAATGGCATTTACTTCAAAGGTCTCTGCCGGGATTTCATACGATCTTCTCACCAATGCCTGTGCAGCCAAATGAAAAACAAAATCGGGCTGAAAATTTTGAATTGCTGTTTGTAATTTTTCCTTATCCCTGATATCGCCAATTACATTTTCAAACCAAATTTCTTTCGCAATGATTGTGAACAGCCCCTTTTCATTTTCCGCTTCAAGCGCATATCCCTTTATGTTAGCCTCTAATAAATGAAGCCAGTTAATTAACCATGCACCTTTAAAACCCGTATGGCCAGTTATAAAAACTTTTTTACCCTTATAATATGACAGTGAATTTTCGTTTACCACACTTTCCATTTTGCATTATTCGTTTTCCAAAGTTCTTCCAGCTCCAGTTTATCACGCAGTGCATCCATGCATTTCCAAAAACCTTTATGCTGGTAGGCTACTAACTGTTTATCATTGGTCAATTTTTCTAATGGCTCATCTTCCCACATCATATCGCTCATATCTTCTTTCAGGTAATTAAATACTTCTGGTTTTAAAACAAAAAATCCACCGTTTATCCATTTACTTTCATCTTTTGCTTTCTCCCTAAAAGAAACAACTTCTCCGTTTCGCTCAAGATCCATTCCACCAAACCTGGCATCTAATTGTATTGAGGTAACTGTAGCTATCTTTTTATGCGCTTTGTGAAAAGCCAGCAAGTCTTTTAAATTAACATCGCATACCCCATCTCCGTAAGTCAATAAAAAGTCTTCGTTACCAATATATTTTTGCACCTGTTGTAACCTACCTGCTGTTTTAGTATTTAAACCTGTTTCAACCAGGGTTACTTTAAATGCCTCTGCACTGGTACCATGAATTTCGGTTTTATTGTTTCGCAGATCTACTGTAATATCTGAGTTATGCAAAAAATAATTCATAAAATATTCTTTAATAACATACCCTTTATAACCAAGACAAATAATAAAATCATTAAACCCATAATGACTATAAATCTTCATGATATGCCACAAAACCGGTTTACCGCCAATCTCCACCATAGGTTTGGGCCTGGTGTCTGTTTCCTCTGAAATACGGGTACCCAAACCACCTGCAAATAGTACTACTTTCATTTGTAGTTGTTTAATTTTTCCAAAAATAAAGTTATTACTTCAAGCTTATCAAATCCGGGCTTATATTTTATATTGTCCGTGTAATACTCATGCAGGTCGTATGCACTATATGGATTTTCTTTTACCACTGTATCAATACTTGTTAACCCAAACTCATTAGTATTATTAAATTCCGCTATAAATTCAGGTGTCAACTGTTTATTGCTAACCCAGGCTGCAAACACAAATGGTTGTCCGGTCATTTTTTTCCATGCATCCCCAAAATCATAAATATATTTCGACTGCAGGCGCTGTTGCAAGGCCCTGTCACCAATTACCAGACCCGCCGTGAGACCTTTTATAGAATCTTCATAGCCCTCCTTACCTTCAATTAATACCGGCGAAATTTTCCAATATTCTTTTAATAATATTTTCAAAAGTGCTACAGAAGTTCTGCTTTGATAATCGAGTAAAATGGTTTTAACCTCGTTAAGTGGTACGTCACTAAAAAGGCAAACGCTGCCCACGGTTCCATCACATGCTATACAAAAATCAGATATTATATGATATTCCTTTAATAAGGGAATAACAGCAATCGGAATTAAACCTATATCAATTTCATCATTTAAAAGTTTTGTGGCAATATTTGAAGGAAAATCAATTACCAGTTCAACCGTTTCGTTCATCATTCCCTTTTCAAATCCGTAAATCAGGGGTTTTGTATTAAGATAGCTAACAGCTCCTACTCTTATTTTTCTGTCCAATTGCTTTAGTATAATTTTGGTGCAAATTTATAGCATCAACATGGAATTAAATCAACTTACTGCTATCTCCCCTATTGACGGACGTTACCGTAAACAATTACATCATTTAGATGAATATTTTAGTGAATTTGCCCTGATAAAATACAGGGTATTGGTAGAAGTGGAATATTTTATCTTCCTCGCCGAAAAACGGTTTTTTAAATTGCCCATTTCTGTAAAAAACCATTTACAAAACGCCGCTGCCAATTTTTCATTAGAAGATGCCGGCACTATAAAAGAGACGGAGAAAATAACCAACCATGATGTAAAATCAGTAGAATATTTTTTAAAAGCATTGCTTGATAAGTGCAACGCCGGACACTTAAAAGAATGGATCCATTTTGGATTGACCTCGCAAGATATAAATAATACAGCGATCCCATTAAGCTGGAAACATTCAGTAGAACATAATTACCTGCCTTGCATCATTAATTTACAAAACCAATTATTGCAACTGGCTACAGCCTGGAAAAATATACCAATGCTTGCCCGTACTCATGGACAGGCCGCTTCCCCTACACGTTTGGGCAAAGAGATAATGGTATATGTAGAAAGGCTGGAAAACCAGATTCAACTATTTAGCTATATTCCTTTTATGGCAAAGTTTGGTGGTGCTACTGGTAATTTTAATGCTCACCATGTTGCCTACCCTAAATACGATTGGGTAAAATTTGCCAATGAATTTACTGAAACTAAATTAGGATTGGAGCGCCAGCAATACACTACACAGATAGAACATTACGATACACTCGCTGCCCATTTTGATGCCATCAAACGCATTAATACCATCTTTATAGATTTTTGCAGGGATATCTGGACTTATATTAGCACCGACTATTTTAAACAAAAAACAAAAAAAGGTGAAATTGGTTCTTCAGCCATGCCGCACAAAGTAAACCCCATTGACTTTGAAAATGCAGAAGGTAACCTGGGTATTGCCAATGCCCTGCTGGAGCATCTTTCAGCCAAATTGCCTGTATCAAGATTGCAAAGAGACTTAACCGATTCTACCGTATTAAGAAATATTGGCGTACCAATTGCCCACACTATTTTAGCGATAAAATCAATAGAAAAAGGATTGGATAAATTAGTACTAAATGAAATAAAATTAAAATCTGATCTGGATAATAACTGGGCTGTAGTTGCTGAAGCTATACAAACCATTTTGCGAAGGGAAAATTATCCTCAGCCTTATGAAGCGTTAAAAGAACTAACCAGGGGCAAAAATGCTGTTGATAAAAAAGCTATTCATCAATTTATTACCAAATTAAAAATTTCTACCCTCTTAAAAAATGAATTAAAAAAGATTACTCCCAATAATTATACTGGTATTTAAAATATATTTCTGATTTTAACTGTTGGGTAAGCAATGGAAATACACATCTAAATACTAATATGACCCGTTTGTCAAAACAGCTTTTCAAATCACAATGCTCCGGTTTGATATAAAAAATAGAGGCAAAAAAATACTACCAGAAATCAGGGTAAATTTCTACATTAATTATACATGGTTGCTGATTGACTTTATGCATTTTTTTAAACTTTTATTTTTCGTTACAACGCTCTATGTGCATGCAATTACTTAGCATTTGGAATTTAGGACTCACAATTGTTTTCCGATATATGAACAATCAAAAAAAATACTCTTACGAAACTGAATTTTATAATCGAATTAACAAAAAAGGAATAGATCAATCTTGTATGGGTTCTCTTTTTTAAGATGTTTAAGGCTCGCCTTAAAGATCACTATTAAAGAATGAAATTAATTTTTCTTTTTTTCTTATTGAAACAGCAACGGTACTTCCATCTTCCATTTCCATGTAACCATTTCTACCCCTATAGTACTTTTTAACATAATTTGTGTTGATTACCCAGGAATGGTGTATCCTTAAAAATGTATTGACAGGAAGCAAATTCTCAATTTCTTTAAGTGTCTTTGTACAGGTAATTTTCTTTCCTGTTGTAAGGAAAATGATACTGTAATTTCCCTTTGCTTCAATTCTAATAATTGTGTCAGGAGTTATGAAAAATATTCCGTCTGCAATAGGCAAACCAATTTTTTTATGTGTGTTGTAGTTCCTTAATTCAGTAATGACTTTTAGAATATTTTCATTATTCAATAAATTTTTTATTTTGTCTATGGCTTTGAAAGTCGCGTTTTTAAATTCCATCGAACTTATGGGTTTTAATAAATAGTCTACCGCATTTAAGCGAAAAGCTTTAACGGCATACTCATTGAATGCTGTAATAAAGATCATCGCAAACTTAAGATTATCGAGCATCTCTAAAAGCTCAAATGCATTGCCATCACTTAGCTCGATGTCAAGGTATACTAATTCCGGTTTCACATTTTGGATCAGGGCAATTGCATTTTTGATGGTGCCCGCATGCCCTTTTACTTCAACCAAGTCTCCGCAATTTATCTTAATAAGCTCTTCCAGCAACGCTATATTGCGGGGTTCATCTTCAATAATTACTGCTTTTGTCATACAATATTTATTCGTAAAGGTAATTGAATAGTTACTAAGGTTCCTGAAGTGGTATCATCAAGGTCTCGGTGTAAGTCTGTGATTTTAATAAAAATATCTTTATTTTCATTTTCGAATAACAATTCTAATCGTCGTCTCACTATTTCAATTCCGTAACTTTTATGCTCTGAAAATATATTTTTATCAAACATAGTTTTGTGCTTATAGCCGACACCATTATCTTTTATTACACAAAAAAGTGAATTGTCATTTCTCAAAATAGTTATGGAAATATTTCCCATTCTGTTAACCAAAGGTTTAATTCCGTGTCGGATACAATTTTCGATTATAGGCTGCAGCATCATAGTGGGAACTAAAGTCCTAACAATATCAATATCTTCATAAATATTAAACGTAAAATCAAATCTACCCTGAAAACGCATTTGCTCAAGTAATAAATATTCCTTTAAGTATTCTTTTTCATCATAAATACTTATAAATGATTGTGATGAAAATTCAAGTGTTTTCCGTATCAGTCTTGAAAATTTTACGAGGTATTCGTTAGCGTCCGTCGTGTTCTTGCTTATTATTAATTGCTGTATCGACGTAAGGCAATTGAAAATGAAATGAGGATTCATTTGTGAACGTAACGCAGTTTGTTCCAATTCTGCCATTTTAATTTTTTGTTCAAATTTTTGTTCCTCTTTTTGTCTTATTGTAATTACCTTCCTTATATAAAATAAATATCCGAAACCTACAATAATGAGAAGGAGCAATATCCGAAACCAATTATTCTGCCACCAGGGTTTTTCAATCACAATTGTTAATTCTTTAGTGCTTGAAAACCGCTCGTTATTTTTTATGCGTGCCTTTATTTTTAATTTATAAGTTGCCGGTGAAAGATTTTCCAATATGATTTGGTCGCTATTGTTCTCATGCCATATCGTATCGACCTCAGATAAGTTATAATAGTATTTTATTTCGTTTGCAGAATTAAAACAAATGGCGCTGTACTTAACTACAATCCTGTTATTCTTATAACTGGCAGTTATTTGAGTGATATTACTGGTATCTATACCTAAGTAGTTTATTGAGGTAATATAAAGTGGAATTGAATCAGGAATTTTTGTTAGAAATTTTTGCGGATTACTTAGTTTATAAATGCCATTACTGGTGGCTGCTAAGATGTTTCCGTTAAAAGAAATAAGTTGATAAATATTCATGTTGAACAAACCCTCATTTTGTCCAATATTAGTAATAGTATATTGTAATGGACTATAAGATATGAATTTAATTACTGAAATCCCTTTTGATGTGGCAATCCAAAGTTTATCTTTTTGTGGTAAAATATAATTGATGGAATTACTTAGCAATCCATCGGTGAAAGTAATCTTTCCAATAACGGTTCCTTCTTTAAAAAGTAAGATTCCGCCAAACCGCAGACCTGTTGCGTAAATGCCATTTTCTAATTGGCTTATGCAACTTACTCCGTTTTCAAAAGTATCACCTGGTGAAATCTTAAAAGGTAGGGGTAGATTTTGTAAGGTATCTAACATATACAATCCGTCATTATTACCTAACCAAACATTCTTGCGCTGGTCTAAAAAAATCTTGCTTTGTTTAAAAAAAAAGTTTTGAGAATGAATTTTGTGAGTAAACTGATATATCCTATTATTGGTAAACATACTCGAGTCAAATTTTGAAACAGCAGTTACGTGAGAAACCAGATATTGTCTTTTCGGAAGACTTATTATTTCTGATGTTGATCGAATGGTATAAATATATTTGAATTGGCTATTTATACTTTTCCTCACAAAACCTAAAAGATATGGGTCAAAATTTGCACTAACTCCCCAGTAAACATTTTCATTGTTTATAAAAATATCACTCACAAATCTATTGTTTAGTTTTTGGATTAAGGAGATTTTATTGTCAATAAGTTGATACAGACCTTTTGCATTTGCAAACAGCAACAGAGTATCGTTGAGTTGCGCTAGTCGGAAAACAGGTTGATTTAAAATGGAATTGCCACTTATACGGCTGATACCATTTCCTTTCAAACAATATATGCCACTCTCTGTGGTAGAGAACCAAAGATTTCCTTCATAATCTTTTGTAATTGATGATACAGTTTTGTTTGTTAGCAGTGTGTCTTTTGTATGTGCTATTAAATTTTCATCAAGTAAAACTGCGCCTGATTGCATAAATCCCACCCAAATGTCGCTATCATTTTTATACAGGCATAAAATATCTGATGAGAATTTTTTTATTTTAAAAGTCCCGTCTGAGTTCAATTTTAAAATTTCTTTGCCGGCAAAGAAAAATATATCATCTTTTTTTGTTTTAATACATCCGTAATGGTTATAATACTGACTTTCTGATTTGAACCTGTAATGGATAAGTGAAGAATTTATTTTAACTTCAATATCAACACTATCAGAAAGAGGCGGATTGAAGTTAACCCTTTGAGCAAAAAACTTGTTTCTGTCTATCTGGTTAATTTCAAACTTCGTGAAATTGTCCTTGTTGGCAAGATAATAATCAGATATTTCTATTGACCCGAATTTTTTAATTAGATAATTTTTCCCAAAGGCAGAATTGATGATTAAATCTAATGAGTCGTTTATGTAAGCATCGGTTATTGAAAGTTTTTGTATGGTGGCTTTGATACCATCATTATTTTCATACGTATAGATTTTTTCATTAAAGAAGTAAGCTAATTGGCCAGTCTGTGAAAAAAAGAATATTCTTCCATCTTTATCTTCTTTTATCTTAAAAATAACATTATCCGGAAGGCTGAAATAATCCATTTTTTTTCCATTGTATCTCACCAAACCCCGGTCAGTTGCTATCCACAAATAGTGTTTTGTATCTTCAAAAATGTAGTAAGTTTCATTGCTTGGTAGTCCATTTGCTTGAGTGAGGTTTGTTAAGATAAAATCTTCAGTTTGGGAAAATGACTTTAAATAAATAAATATAAAGGTAAGAAGAAGGTAAAAGTTTCTTTGTAGCATACTGAAATTGGGTATTCGTTAGGTTTAAGTTTACATAGTTCCTGGCAGTTGTTCATTCTTGCAAATTACACTTATTGTCTAAAATGAGCAGTTATATTCAAAATCTTGACGCTAAATAATTAGTACAGCTAGGAAAA
>Ga0209511_1001863_pt1 | contig 18027 bp, 19 predicted proteins | sample SSSSmetaG_FD_184141 | JGI IMG/M metagenome (GOLD analysis project Ga0209511, IMG submission 184141) | Glacier valley bacterial and archeal communities from Borup Fiord, Nunavut, Canada, to study Microbial Dark Matter (Phase II) - ​SSSS... | ecosystem: Environmental > Aquatic > Freshwater > Ice >...
CGGCTGGACCCGGCGCGACGTGGAAGACCTGCTTTTTTTCGGCGTGCTCGGCACCGTGATCGGCGGGCGCCTCGGCTACGTGCTGTTCTACAAGCCGGGCTTCTACCTCGGCCATCCGCTCGAGATCTTCGCCGTGTGGAAAGGCGGCATGTCGTTCCATGGTGGCCTGCTCGGCGTGATCGTCGCGATGGCGCTTTTCGCGCGGTTGCGTGGGCGGCACTTCTTCGAGGTCACCGATCTCGTTGCGCCTTGCGTGCCGACCGGCTTCGCCGCGGGTCGCGTGGGCAACTTCATCAACGGCGAGTTGTGGGGGCGCTTCTCTTCGCCCGACCTGCCATGGGGCATGGTGTTCCCGCAGTCGGGCTCCAACCTCCCGCGGCACCCTTCACAGATCTACCAGTTCCTGCTCGAGGGCATGCTGCTGTTCGTGGTGTTGTGGATCTATGGCAAAAGGGCGCGCGGGCTCGGCCAGGTCTCGGGCGCGTTCCTCGTCGGCTACGGCGTGCTTCGGTTCACCGCCGAGTTCTTCCGCGAACCCGATGCCTTCCTCGGCTTGCTCGCGCTTGGCATGAGCATGGGACAGTGGCTGTGCGTGCCGATGATCCTGGCGGGAGTGGCCATCTGGTGGTGGGGCCGGGGCCGCGGGCCGAGCGTTTCGGTGCCGCCGCATCTGCGCACCGAAGCCGCCTGAAGCGAGCACTGCCGCCGTGCGCCAGATCGTGCTCGACACCGAAACCACCGGGCTCAGCCCCGAAGCGGGCGACCGCGTGATCGAGATCGGCTGCGTCGAGCTCGTGAACCGCCGCGTCACCGGCCGCGACCTGCACTTCTACGTCAACCCCGAGCGCAAGAACAGCATCGATGCGTTCAAGGTGCACGGCCTGTCAGACGAGTTCCTCGCCGACAAGCCGCTGTTCACGCACGTCGCCGAGGAGCTGCTCGCGTTCGTCGCGGGCGCCGAGGTCATCATCCACAACGCCGCGTTCGACGTCGGCTTCCTCGACGCCGAGCTGCGCCGCATCGGCCGCTCCGGTTTCGCCGGCCACGCCGGCCGCATCACCGACAGCCTCTCGATGGCGCGCGAGAGCTTTCCCGGCAAGTCGAACTCGCTCGACGCGCTGTGCAAGCGCTTCGAGGTCAACAACTCGGGCCGCGACTTGCACGGCGCGTTGCTCGATGCCGGATTGCTCGCCGAGGTCTACATCCGCATGACGCGCGGTCAGGGTGCGCTGGTCATCGATTCGGCGGAGTCCATCGCCGCCGACTTTGCTGCCCGCCCGATCGACTTCGGCGCGTTGAACCTGATCGTGCTGGAGCCCGACGACGAAGAGCTTGCGGCCCACGACGCGCTGCTCGCCGAGATCGACAAGTCGAGCGGCGGCCGGACCGTGTGGCGAGCGGTTTGACACCGGCGATGACGTGCGGCTCGACGCCGGCGATGGCGCGTGGGCCCTGTGCCAAAATCTCGTCCTTGTCGGCCAAGCCGGACAGTATTTCGGGCGGTTAGCTCAGGGGTAGAGCACGACATTCACACTGTCGGGGTCGGGGGTTCGAAACCCTCACCGCCCACCAGACCACTTCGGCTTCAGCGGGGCTTGATCGGCGTGTAGAGCTGGTCGGCCGCGGCCTCGGGGTTCATGAGCCGCCAGCGCTCCAGCGCGGCGAGATCCTCAACCGAACGCTGCGCTTCTTCTGCCTTGATGATCGGGTCGAGCTCGAGCACGCGGGCCATGCAGCGAGCGATCCATTCGGCGCTGTCTCGCACGTAGCCACCCTCGGCGTGAATGCGCTCGACCGGTATGCGCTGCGTGCGTTCGAAGGGAGATTCGTCGTTCATGCGTTCACTCCGCTGCAGCCTCGCCCGGGCCAGGCTGCCATTCTCCGGCCGCCAGCACTTCGTGCGGACCGAACTGCGCCTTGTAGGCCATCTTGCCGCTGCCTTCGATCCAGTAGCCGAGGTACACGTGCGGAAGGCCGAGCTGCTTCGTCTGCTCGATCTGCCACAGCACGTTGTAGGTGCCGTAGCTCGTTTTCGGCTCGGGCTCGTAGAAGGTATAGACGGCCGAGAGACCGTCGTTCAGGACGTCCAGGATGGAGACCATCTTGAGCGCGCCCTGCCCATCGGAGGAGAGCTCGCGGAACTCGACCAGGCGCGAGTTGACGCGGCTCTGCAGCAGGAACTGCGTGTATTGGTCGATCGAGTCGTGGTCCATGCCGCCGCCGATGTGGCGGCCCGCCTGGTAGCGCAGGTAGAGCTGGTAGTGCTCGGGCACGAAGCAGAGCCGGAGCACGCGCGCCTCGAGCTGCGCATGCGCTCGCACAGCTCGGCGCTGGCTGCGCGTGGGCACGAACGTGGCCACCGGCACGCGCAGCGGCAGGCAGGCGCGGCAGCCGTCGCAATACGGCCGATAGGTGAACATGCCGCTGCGCCGGAAGCCGTTGGCGACGAGGCCCGAGTACGCGTCGGCATGAATCAGGTGGCTTGGCGTGGCGACCTGCGAGCGCGCCATGCGGCCGGGCAGGTAGCTGCACGGGTAGGGCGCCGTGGCATAAAACTGCAGCGAGGCGAGCGGAAGTTCTTTGGGATGGGTCACGGGCTCGGGCCGATGCGAGGCGGTGCGCTGGCTGGGTGGATGCCGATCAGCGACCAGTGCCGCAAATCATAGGACCAATCGACGACCGAAGGCATCGCAAGGGTCGTGCCGAGGCGCTGCTGAAACATCGCGCGTTCGATCTCTCGCCCACCGAACGAAGCGAGGTGGCCGGTGCGCTGCTGGCAGTCGATGGTCTCGATGCCGTTGGCGCGGCAGAACGCGACGAGCGCGGCGAGCGCGAGCTTGGAAGCGTCAGTGCGGCGCGTGAACATCGACTCGCCGAAGAACATGCGGCCCAGGCTCACGCCGTAAAGACCGCCGACGAGCTCGCCATCGGCCCACGTCTCGAAGCTGTGCGCCTGGCCTTCTTCATGCCAGCCGCAATACGCTTCGATCATCTCGGGCACGATCCATGTGCCGGGTTCGCCGTCGCGCAGGCTGCCGGCGCAGGCAGTGATCACGCCGCGAAAGTCGCTGTCGATACGCAGCTCGCAGCCGGGCGTTGCGAGGAAGCGCTGGAGTGTTTTCTTCAAAGAGCGGTGCAACCTGAACTCGGCGGGCAGCAGCACCATGCGCGGGTCGGGCGACCACCAGAGCACCGGCTGGCCTTCGCTGTACCAGGGGAAAATCCCTTTCGAGTAGGCCTCCCGCAGGCGCTCCGTGTCGAGCGTGCCGCCAGCGGCCACGAGACCCGGTGCCTCGCTGAGAGCCGGCAGCGCGAGGGCCGCGTCGGGCAGCGGATCGGCCGGGCCCTTCAGCCAGCGGATCACGCCGCGTTCAAAGCGCGGCCGGGGCGCTCGCCACCAGCTTCTTCTGCCTGAGCGCCACGCCGTTCTTCACCGCCACCACCTCGGCCAGGATCGCGACCGCGATCTCGGCGGGCGTTCGACTGCCGATGTCGAGCCCGATCGGGCCGTGGAGGCGCTCGATCTCCGCCGCGCTCAGGTCGAACAGTGCGAGCCGCTCCTTCCGCTTGGCGGTGTTGCCGCGCGAGCCGAGAGCGCCGATGTAGAACGCGGGCGACTTCAGCGCTTCGAGGAGCACCAGGTCGTCGAGCTTCGGATCGTGCGTGACGGCGACGACGGCGGTGTGGGGATCGAGCTGCAACTCGATGGCGAGGTCGTCGGGCATGGCGGTGCTGAAGGTGGTGCCCGGCACGTCCCAGCTCAGGTGATATTCCTCGCGCGGGTCGCACACGACGACCTCGAAGTCGAGGCCGAGCGCCATCTGCGCCAGCGAGCGCGAGAGCTGGCCGGCGCCGATCACCAGCATGCGCCAGCGCGGCCCGTAGAGCGCACGCATCGTGCGGCCGTCGTAGGCGAAGGCTTCGCCACGGCGGGCCGGCTCGACCGTCACCGCGCCGGTGTCGAGATCGACGGTGCGCGCGACGAGCTCGTGCCGCGCCGTGCGCTCCAGCACTTCGTCGATCCACGCCGTGTCTTGCAGCGGCTCCTGCACCAGCCGCAGGTTGCCGCCGCACGGCAGGCCGAAGCGCGCCGCTTCTTCCTTGCTGACGCCGTAGACGATGAGCGACGGCGTGGCGACACGCTCGCCCTTCCGCACGCGCTCGATCAGGTCGTCTTCGACGCAGCCGCCGGAGACCGAGCCGGCGACCTGGCCGTCGTCTCGCATGGCCAGCAAGGCGCCGGGCGGGCGCGGCGCCGAGCCCCAGGTCTCGATCACGGTCACGAGCCACACGGCGCGGCTCTCGGCGCGCCACGCGCGCGCCTGCGTCAGCACCTGCAGATCGAGACTGTCCATGAGCGTTCCTCGGTCGTCTTGCGGCTACTGCATGAACCAGCCGTGGCTCACCACCAGCGACTGGCCGGTGAGCGCGCTGCTCGGGAAAGCGGCGAAGAAGAGGGCGACTTCGGCGACGTCGGCAACGGTGGTGAACTCGCCGTCGACCGTCTCCTTCAGCATCACCTTCTTGATCACGTCGTCTTCGCTGATCCCGAGCGCCTTGGCCTGCTCGGGGATCTGCTTTTCGACCAGGGGCGTGCGCACGAAGCCGGGGCAGATCACGTTCGCGCGCACCTTGTGCGCCGCGCCCTCCTTGGCAATTGTCTTGGCGAGGCCGATGAGGCCGTGCTTGGCCGTGACGTAGGGCGCCTTCAGCATCGAGGCCTCCTTCGAGTGCACCGACCCCATGTAGATCACGCTGCCGCCGCGGCCCGACGCATACATGTGCGGCAGGCAGGCCTTGGTGGTGAGGAAGGCGCCGTCAAGATGGATGGCCAACATCTTCTTCCACTCAGCAAACGGAAACTCTTCCATCGGATGCACGATCTGGATGCCGGCGTTGCTCACCAGCACGTCGACGCCGCCCCAGGCCTTGACGACCTGCTCGACCGCGGCGTTCACCTGTGCCTCGTCGGTCACGTCGGCCGCGACGGCCATCGCGCTGGCGCCGGTCGCGCGGATCTCGGCGGCGGCCGTTTCGGCTGCGTCACGGTTCATGTCGGCAATGGCGACCCTGGCGCCTGCGCGTGCATAAGTGGACGCGATCTCCTTGCCGATGCCGCTGGCGGCACCGGTGACGAACGCGATCTTGTCTTGCAGGGTGAGGTTGCTCATGAGCGAATGGCTCCGGAAAGTTTGCTGGTGGGGGTGACCTTCGAGACAGCCTGAGCCGGCCCCGACATGTCGTACACGTTGACGCCGCTGGCCGCGCCCTTGCGGTCGAGCCAGCGCGGGTCTTCCATCGTCTGCACGGTGTCGGCCATGCCCGCGCACCAGTGTTCGAGCATCGAGGCACGCGAGAACTCGTAGTCCTTCGACTGACTTTCGTAGTGCTTGCTGCGATAGATGAGATGCACCACGCTCACTGGAGGTTCCACCGGCATGGCGGCGAGCGCTTTCGCGTCGGGGTCGTTGCGCAGGCTGGGCGGCAACTTGGCCAGCAGGCGTTGTGCTGACTGCATGGTGGCCTGGCGTTCGAGTTCGTTGGTGGTGTTGAGCCGGGTCCGGCTCGAGTAGCGGATGTCTTTCTCTCGCTCGCTCACATCGCCCAGGTTGAGCGGCATTTCGCCGCGCGCCGGGAACAGGTCGACCTGGAACACCAGGCGGCCCTTCGTGCCCGGGTGGTCGAGCACGTGCTGCAGCGGCGTGTTCGAGACGAGCCCGCCGTCCCAGTAGCACTCGCCGTCGATCTCCACCGGCGGAAAGCCGGGCGGCAACGCGCCGCTCGCCATGATGTGGCGCACGTCGAGGCGCTGCTCGGTCGTGTCGAAATAGCAGAAGTTGCCCGAGCGCACGTTGACGGCACCGACCGAGAGCCGCACGGCGCCCGAGTTGAGCAGGTCGAAGTCGACCAGACGCTCGAGCGTCTTCTTCAGCGGCTCGGTGTCGTAATAGCTGATCGCGCCCGGCGTGCCGGGCCGCTGAAACGGTGCGGCCGGCAAGCGCGGCGAGAAGAAGCCGTTCACGCCGAAAAGCATGGCGATGGTGGCGTTGGTCTCGTTGAGCGCGTCGCGCGTCCGGTCGAATGTCAGCTTCCCGCTGGCCACCGCTCGCGCAACCGGCAGCGGCGGCGGATGGCCGAACGGGAACGACGACACGCCCTCCCAGAACTCGCGCAGCCGCTCCACTCGGTGCTGCTTCGGGTTGCCTGCGATGAGCGCGGCGTTGATCGCGCCGATGGAGATGCCGGCGACCCATTCGGGCGTGTGGCCGAAGTCCGACAAGATTTCGTAGACACCGGCCTGGTAGGCCCCGAGCGCACCGCCGCCCTGCAGCACGAGGATGCACTCCTCGCTTGCACCGCGGCGGGCCCCGGGCGCCACGGCGCGGCTCAATGCCGCCAGCTCGAATCGCTGCGGTCCAGCCGCCGCAGCAGGCCGGGCCAGACCAGGTTGGCACCGCCGCCACGCGTGGCGCCACGCGCCTGCTCGGCCGCGGTGGCGATGATGCTGCCGTGGACCTCGATCAGGTCGTTGCTGGCCAGCGTGCCGCCGGCCTGCGCGCGGATCTGGATCGCACACGCCGCCTCGAAGAAATACATCGCCTGGAAGGCTGCGGCCACCGAGCCGCCGACGGTCAGCAGGCCATGGTTGCGCAGCATCAAGAAGTTCTTCTCGCCGAGATCGGCCACCAGGCGCGGCTTCTCTTCGTTGCGCAGCGCCACGCCTTCGTAGTCGTGATAGCCCAGGCTCGAGAGAACGAAGATCGACTGCTGCGAGATCGGCAGCAGGCCGCGCTTCTGGGCCGACACGGCCACGCCGTTGAGGGTGTGGGTATGCATCACGCAATGCGCATCGTGGCGCGCGGAATGCACCGCGCTGTGAATGGTGAAGCCGGCCGGGTTGATGGGAAAGGGCGTGTCCTGCAGCACCTTGCCTTCGATGTCGATCTTGACCAGGCTCGAGGCCGTGATCTCGTCGAACATCAGGCCGTAGGGGTTGATCAGGAAATGCTCGGTGCCCGGCACCTTGGCGGTGACGTGCGTGAAGACCAGATCGTCCCAGTGGAAGAGGGCGACGAGCCGATAGGCGGCCGCCAGGTCGAGCCGCGCCTGCCACTCTTCGGGCGAGACTTTCTCTTCGAGGCTCAGGATCATTCGTGAGATTTCGGTGGGTGCGTTCATGGCGGCGTGGCTCTCGGTCAGCTGGCGAGGCCGGCAGTATCCACCCGCCGCGCGAAGGCCATGGCGCAGGCACGTGCATCACCAAGCACTTCACGCTTTGCCGGCGCGTTACAGGAAGTAGAGGACGAACGGTCGGGCCGCCTCTCGCGGCCCGGAAAGGGCGCGGCGACACTGCCGCCTCCCCACTACCGACGGGCCCACACCGATGCATCCCACGTTCGACCAGACTCGCCCCCAGCCCTCGCGCTGGGATCAGGACGGCGCCGAGTACGTGCGCTCGAACATCGACTGGTGCGCGCGTTGCTCGCGCCGGCTCGTGGCACTCAACCCGGGGCTGATGGTCGAGCAGGCGCTCGACCTCTCGCAGGAGCTGAGCCTCGACGACAACCTGCGCTCGAAGTCACCCGAGCTCGTGGCCGAAGACCTGCATCGCGTCGACCTGCAGACCGAAGACTGAGCGTCTGTCGCAGCAACCGGGGGCCCGCCCCGGGCTGCGCAGACGGCAGCCGTGCTACAAAAGGGCGATGCGGATCCGCTCCCACCTGCTGCTGGTCGCAGCGGTCGTCCTCGTGCCGGGCTTCATCGCTGCGGCTGTCGCCGTCGACAAGGTGCGCAAGGCAGAACGCGACGCTTCGTTGCGCGGCTTGCGCGAGACGGTGCGGGCCACCGCGCTGCTGGTCGACGGCGAAGTGCAGCGGTCGCTCGGTGCGCTGACGGCACTCGGCACGTCGGAGCACCTGAAGAACGGCGACCTCGCCGCGTTCTATGCGCAAGCGAAGGCCATCGACCGCCCGCCCGGCGTGTGGACACTGCTGCTCGACGAGAACGGCCAGCTCCTCATCAACACCGCAGCTCCGTTCGGCTCGCCGATGCCTCGGGCCGGTGCCATGCCGCGCGTCGATCAGGCGTTGACCTCCGGCCTGCCGGTGGTGACCGACGTATTCGTCGGCCCGGCCACCGGCAAGTTGCTCACCACGATCTACGTACCGACGCGCACCGCCGACGGCCAGCGTTTCGTGGTGGCGCAGGCGTTCGCTGTCGAGCACTGGAAGACGAAGGCGATCGTGCCGCCTGCGGGCAGCGACTGGATCGTGGCCGTTATCGACCAGCAGGGCAATTTCATATCACGCAGCCGCAGCGCCGACGTCTTTCTGGGCCAGCCGGCCCGACCAGAGCTGGTGGCCGCCGCTGCCGCTTCGAGCAGCGGCCTCATCCGCCACGAGACGCGTGAAGGCATCGACGCCTACGACGCGTTTGCGCATTCATCGCTTACCGGCTGGACGGTCGCGGTCGCTGCGCCTGTCGCTTCGATCGATTCCGCAGCGGCTCAAGCGGTCGCCTGGCTCGGCGCAGGCATCGCGTTGGCACTGGCCGTCGCGCTCGGCGCCGCGACGCTGCTCGGCCGCGTCTTGATCCGCGCCATCGACACGGCTTCGCAAGCCGCCGTCGCGCTCGGCCGCGGCGAGACCGCAGCCACGCCGCCCACGTCGATCCGCGAGGTCGATCAGCTCAACGTCGCACTGGCCGGCGCTTCGCGTCTGCTCGCGGCCGAGCGCACGTCGCGCGCAGCGGCCGAAGCGGAGCGCGAGCGACTCTTCGCCAGCGAGACCACGGCCAGGGAGGAAGCGCAGCGGCAGAACGCCGCGAAGGACCAGTTCCTGGCACTGCTCGGTCACGAGTTGCGTACGCCGCTGGCAGCGATCGCCGGTGCTACCGAGATGATGGCGCGTCGCACCGGAGCCGGTGCCGAGCCCGACCGGTTCCTGCGCATCCTGCAGCGGCAGGGCCGCCATTTGCGCCGCATCGTCGACGACCTGCTCGAGGTGAGCCGCATGCTCTCCGGCAAGATCGCTCTCGCGAAAGAGCCGCTCGATCTGGCGGAGTCGGTGGCGAGCTGCGTCGAAGCGGTGCGCGTGACCGACCGCGCCGCGGGTTACCGCTTCGTGGTCCAGGTAGAACCGGTCTGGATCGAAGGCGACCCGGTGCGCATCGAGCAGATCGTGAACAACCTCGTCACCAATGCCTTGAAGTACTCGCCGGCGGGCAGCGAGATCGCAGTGCGCGTCAGCGCCGATGCCGGCCGGGCGATGATTGCGATCGCCGACCGCGGCGTGGGCATCGACGCCGAACTGCTGCCGCACATCTTCGAGCCGTTCGTGCAGGGCCCGCCGGTGGCTGGGCGCGCCGGGAGCGGGCTCGGCATCGGTCTGGCGCTGGTGCGCCAGCTGGTCGAGCTGCATGGCGGGAGCGTACGCGCGAGCAGCGCCGGAGAAGGGCAGGGCAGCACGCTGCTCGTCACGCTGCCGCGCATCGAGCGGCCCGCCGGCTCCAGTTCGCGCGCGAGCGCTGCGGTGGTGGCGCCCGCCGCGTGCCGGGTGCTGCTGGTCGAAGACGACGTCGACGCGCGCGAGACGACAGCCGAGCTTTTGCGCATGATGGGTTATGTGGTCGAGGAAGCAGCAGACGGCGCCGCGGCGATCGCGGCTGTCGGCCGCCGGGTACCCGACGTGGTCGTCATGGACATCGGCCTGCCCGATCGAGACGGCTACCAGATCGCCGCTGAACTGCGCGCCGATCCGCGCGCCGCCCGGATGCCGATGATCGCGCTCACCGGCTATGGTCAGGCGGGCGATCGCAGCACGGCGGTCGCGGCCGGTTTCGGCGAGCATCTCGTCAAGCCGGTCGAGCTGCCGGCACTGGTGGCCGCGATCGAAGCGCAGCGCCTCGCCGGCGTTCGGGAAAGCACCTGATCGGGTCGCGTGGCGTCGTCCTACGTGGCACGTGCGCAGGCGGTGTACCGTCTCGGCACTTCGACACAACACCCGAGGAGACGAACCCATGAGCATCATCAGTTTCATCAGAGAGGCCGGAGAAAAGCTGTTCAATCACCCCGCGCCGGCTGCACCTGCCGCCGCTGCCGCACCGCCGCCCGACATGGCCGCGCTGAACGCGCAGGCGGGAGCCGCCATCGAGAAGTACATCGGCTCGCAGAGCCTGAAGGCCGACGGCCTCAACGTCGGCTACGACGGCGCGACCCAGACCGTGACCGTGAGTGGTGTCGCCGCCGATCAGGCGACCAAGGAAAAGATCGTTCTGTGCTGCGGCAACGTCGCCGCGGTCGCGAAAGTCAACGACATGCTGACCGTGGCCTCGCCGGGCGAGCCCGAGAGCACCTACCGCGAAGTCAAGTCGGGCGACACGCTTTCGAAGATCGCCAAGGACGCCTACGGCGATGCCAATGCCTACATGAAAATCTTCGAGGCCAACAAGCCGATGCTTTCGAGCCCCGACAAAATCTATCCGGGCCAGGTGCTGCGCATCCCGGCCAAGGGCTGAAACACTGTCATGGGATTGCTCGACATCCTTCAGCAGTACGCCGGCAAGGCGATGGCGCCTGCGGGCGACACCGCCGACCACTTCGACGAGGTGGCCCAGCACGCATCCACGGGCGACCTCGGCGCCGGCATCGCCGCAGCGTTGCGTTCCGACGCCACGCCGCCGTTCGGCCAGCTCGTGGGCAACCTGTTCGGCAATGGCAGTTCGCAGCAGCAGGCCGGCATGCTGAATCAGATCCTGCAAACGTTGGGGCCGGCAGCGCTGTCGGGCGTGGCCGGCGGCGCGCTGGGCCGCATCTTCGGCTCCGGCGGCGTTCCCGCGACGATCACGCCCCAGCAGGCCTCGCAGCTCTCACCTGCCGAGGTATCGGCGATCGCCGCGCACGCCGAGCAGCAAGACCCGTCCATCGTCGACCGACTGGGCGACTTCTATGCCCAGCACCCGACGCTCGTGAAGACACTCGGGGCGGCCGCGCTGGGCATTGCCATGAGCCACATGAGCGCTCGTCAGCGCTAGTCCCCCCAACGCGGCGCGCTCATGCAGCGCGATCGCGGCACGCAAGTCGGCCGAAAAGCCGGCATCGGTGGCGTCCGTCGCCAAGGGCGATTCGCTCGCCGCGTTGCCCACCGCTTTCGTCGAAGCCGCGGTCTGCCCCGAGCCGCTCGTGGTGCGGCCGCTTCCGGTGGGGCTGCCGCCGCTGTAGATGTCGATGCTTTGGCACATTCCGGCTCGAAGGCTCGAAGGCTCGCCGGCCCGCCGCTGGCTGAGCGGACAGATCGCCACGCCTGCGGCCGAGGTGCCCGCGGGCGCCTCGAGAAATCTCTCAAGTAATCCCGGAGAGGGTCGATATGTCCCGTAGGCACCGGTGCAAATGGTGGGAGCCCAACGCGACATGGACATTCAAATCAACGGCGTAGCAAAAATCAGCCACCAGTTTCGGTGGCCTGTGCAGCAGGTGGCGGCTATCGGCGACAGCGCGACCCGCGCCGCCGCAGACCCGGCTGCCAGCGCCGCGCACGAAACAACGGCGAGCACGGCGGCGGCGGCGAGCGAAAGCAGCAGCTCGACCTCCCAACCCGCAGACGGCGCCAGCACCAGCAGCGGCGCAGCGGCCAAGTTGCGGTTCCCCTGGCTGAGCCGCATCTCGAGCGAGCTCGAGCCCGTGGCCAAGCAGAAGCCGCCCTTCAAGACCCTGCCGATCATCGGCGACAACGTCGACCACGCTGCGTGACCTGATGCTTCTGCTCACGGGCACGCGGGTCAGCCGCTGTGCAACCCGCCGCTCACGTCGAGCACCCCACCGGTGACGTAGGCCGTCCGGGCGCAGGCCAAGAACGGGCTGGCGACCCGATCAGCCGGCTGCATGCTCCGGCGTCCGTTCACAAGCCGCGTGCGCCCGAGGCGAGGAAGCCGCCGTCCACCGGCAGCACCGTACCCGAGACGTAGCCGGCGTCATCCGACACCAGGTACATCACGGCCGCGGCGATCTCGCCGGTCGTGCCGTAGCGGTTCATCGGGATCGCCTTCGAGTACTCCTGGCGAAAGCGCTCGCTGTGCAGCGCCTGCGTCATCGGCGTGTCGACCGGCCCGGGCGCGACCGCATTGACGGTGATGCCGTGCTCGGCAAGCTCGACCGCCATCTGCCGCGTCAGCGCGATCACCGCGCCTTTCGACGTGCCGTAAGCGGTGCGACCGCTTCCCACCGCGCGCATGCCGGCGACCGACGCGATGTTGACGATGCGGCCCCAGCGCCGGCGCAGCATCAGGCGCGCCGCCGCTTGGGCGCATAGCAACGTGCCGGTGACGTTGATGTTCATCGTCGCGACGAAGTTGTCGAGCGGGAAGTCGAGGAACGGGAAGACCTTCGCGATGCCGGCACAGTTGACCAGTACGTCGCAGCGGACGTACTCGCGTTCCACCTGTTCGAAGGCCCGGGCGATCGACTCGGGGCTGCCGACGTCCATTGCCAACGCGGCAGCGTTTCCGTGGTCGGTGCACAGCATTCGCGCGGTCGCCTGCGCGGCATCGGCGTCGATGTCGGCGACGAGCACCTGGTGGCCGGCAGCGGCCAGGCGCCGGCAGACTTCGGCACCGATGCCCATCGCGCCACCGGTGACCACGGCGACGCGGCGTTCGGAATCGGGTTGTGTCGTCATGCGAGTTCGATTGCAAAAGGGGGTCGGAGCGTGATCGCCGGCATGGTTTGTGGCCTCCTTGTCGTTGATCGATGCAGAACGGCTTCAGCCCGGCAGGGAGCGGCCGAGCCGTGCCGCGACGAAGTAGTCGGCCTGGCCCATCTGGCCGCCCTTCAGCGCGATCTGGAGCGAGCTCAGGTGCGGCTCGCGCGACAGCACGCGGCACAACGGAGCGCCCGGCGCCAGGCGCGCTGCGACGAGCAGCGCATCGGGCGCCAGGCACTGGGTGATCTGGCTCGAGGTGTCGCCCCCCGAGAGCACCAGGCGAGGCAGCGGCACTGCGCGCAGCACCGCATCGACGACGCTGCCCAGACGCCGGCCGAGCAGACGGCCGCCCTCGTGCCGCGCCTGGGCGCGGCTGGCGCCTCGCTCGACCAGGGCGTCGAGCATCGCGGCGATGCGCGGGTCTTGCGGGCCGCGCGCGGTGTGCAGCATCACGCTGCGTCCCTGGCGCAACGCCGTGATCGCACGCTCTGCGAGCTCGGCAAGACTGCTGCGCCAGTTCGAGGCCGCGACCAGCGCGGCCGCGTCCACCGGCAGGTCGGCGAAACCCGCGGCCAGTGCGGCGTCGATCTGCAAGGCACTCAGCGACGAAGCACTGCCCGACACGGCCAGCAGCCGGGGCACTTCTTCGAAGTGGTCGAGCCTGGGCATTCCGGCGACCGGGCCGGGATGTGCGTCACTCTCGCGCCACCATTGCGTGAGAGCGTATTCGACACCCGAGGAGCCGACGCAGATCAGCGGCCGGCTGCGCCCATGCGCCAGTCCTTCGAGCAGGCGGCCGATCTCCGTGAGGTGGGCAGGCGTGGCTGCGTCGAAGAGGATCGCGCCGTGCACGTCGGCGGCCAGTCGCGCGAGCGCGCGGTCCACCGCTTCGCGGCCGGCTTCGAGCTCGGGCCAAGAGAACTTGGCGATGTTCTGCGCGGTTTGTGCCGCGAGGTGCCGCGACAGGTCGGCCTCGTGCATCGGCGTGAGCGGATGCGCGCTCATGACCGGATGGCGGTCGAGCCGGTGCACTTGGCCGTCGGCACCTGAACGCGCGAACAGGTTGCCGAAGAGACAGTAGCGGCCGAGCGCGGGCGTGCCGGCGACGATCGGGATCGTGCCGTCGCCGCAGGCAGCCCGGGCCAGGTCCATCGCCCGGCCGATGCTGCCGACGGCGGGCGAGCTGTCGAAGGTCGAGCACACCTTGTAGTGCAACAGCGATGTCGGCAGCCGCGCCATGGCGGCCAGCACGGGCGGCAGGGCCTGCTCCATCTCTGCGGGCGACATGCCGCGGCTGTCGCCGGCGATGCCGATGGCATCGAACGGGCCCAGCTCACGCAGCGTCTCCGCGTCGGGCACTCGCAGGAACAGGGCGCAGCGCAGTCCGGCGAAGGCCAGCACTTCGAGCGCGTCGGTCGAGCCGGTGAAGTCGTCGCCGTAGAAAGCGAGGCGGAGGTCCGTGCTGGGCCGAGCCATGGCGTCAGAACGATCCGAAGTGAGCCAGCGCGCGGCCGAGCGCCGGGTGGTCTTGCGCGTAGGCGTCGAGGCTGGCGCCTGCGACCGCTGCCTGCCAGCCTTCGCGCATGCTCGCGACGCCGGCGGCGATGCCGTCCGGGTGGCCGATGATGCCGCCGCCGGCCAGATGCATCAGGTCGACCGAGCCGAGCTGTGCGTACAGGTCCGGCGCCTGGCCGGCCCATTGGCCCGAAGAGAACACCGGCATCAGTGCGGGCACGCCGGCGAAAGGAGCGAGGCACGCGCGCGCCGAAGCGATCACCGATTCATCGGGCTCCCAAAACTTGCTGCGAAGGCCATTCACGTGCAGGTGGTCCACGCCGGCCAGTCGCCACAACTTCTGGTAGGCCTCGAACGCGAAGCCCAGCCCGGGGTGGCGCGTGAAGGCGCCCCAGCCGTTGCGGTGGCCGTGGATCGGCAGGCGGGCGTGGCGGCGCAGGTGTTCGACACCGGCAAAGCCGACCCAGTTGACGCTGACCATGACGCAAGTGCCACCGGCAGCCAGCACCGCGTCGTGCCGACGCAGCATCTCGTCGATCGAGCCCGAAATGTTGATCGCGTACATCGGCATGCGGCCGAGGCGGTCGGCGTGGCTCCGCAGCACCGGCATCACTGCCGCGAGACGTTGCTCGAAGGGCGCGTACGGCGGGTCGGCGATCAGCTCGTCGTCTTTGATGAAGTCGATGCCGGCGGCGCACAGGCTGTCGACGAGCTTGGCAGTCTCGGCCGGAGTCAGGCCGATGCTGGGCTTGAGGATGGTGCCGATCAGCGGCTGCTCGAACACGCCCGCGAGCCGCCGCGTGCCTTCGATGCCGAAGCCTGGGCCGGCAAAGCCTGCGGCGTAGTCGGGCGGCAGATCCAGGTCGAGCAGGCGCAGGCCTGTGAGTTCGCCGAGCTCGAACAGGTTGCCGGCCACCGTGGCCAGCAGGCTCGACAGGTTGTGGCCGACATTGGCGACCGGGAAGGCGATCTCGACTTCGGCGCGATGGAACACCCCATCGTGCGGACGGCGTGCGACGAAGGCGCTCGGCAGGCTCGGGGCCGCAGCCGGAGGTAGCGCATCGATGCGCACGACGCGAGCGCGCGAGCGCTCCTTCAGCGCATCGGTCTCGCCTGGCAAAGACAGAAACGTACCGCTCGATTGCTCACCGGCGATCACCTCCGCCGCCTGCTCGGCCGGGACCGAACTCTCGACGAGATAACGCGCGGTGAACTCGGCGCGGCGGGGCGAGTGAAGCATCTTCAGCTGTGATGTCTCTGCAGGCGGCTCGATTGAGAATACCGACCGCTGGCTCGTCAGGCACACCCGAAGAACGGCGTATCGCGCGGGCGCATCAGCGTGTGGCGCGCAAGGGCCGGAAGAACTCGCGGATCTCGTGTGCCAGCACCTCTGGCTGCTCCAGCGCGGCGAAGTGGCCGCCCTTGGGCTGCGTGCTCCAGCGGCGGATGTCGCTGTACTGCCGCGCAGCAACCGAGCGCGGCGGGCGCAGGATCTCGCGCGGGAACTCGACGTAACCCATCGGTACGTCGATCGTCTTTCCGGCCGGCACCGGCCACTCGCGGTGCAGGCGTGCGTAGTACGGCCAGAACGACGACCCGATGGCGCCCGTGGCCCAGTACAAAGTGATGTTGGCGAGCATTTCGTCGCGCGGAACGGCGCTCGCCGGATCGCCGTCGTTGTCGGTCCAGCTGCGGAACTTCTCGACGATCCAGGCGGCCAGCCCCGCGGGCGAATCGCTCAGGCCGAAGGCAAGCGTCTGCGGCTTCGTGCCCTGGATCGCCTGGTAGCCGGTCTCTTCTTTCAGGAAGTGGTTCAGCTCGCCCTGAAAGCGCCGCTCCTCGGCGGTCGGGTTCTGCAGCAATTGCGGATCGCGCCGCACGGCGAGCAGGTTCAGGTGGATGCCGATCACCCGTTCGGGGTAGCTGTAGCCCAGCCGCGAGCTGATGAACGAGCCCCAGTCGCCGCCTTGCGCGGCGAAGCGCGGGTAGCCGAGCACATCGGTCATCAATGCGGCGAACGCGTCGGCGATCTCCTCGACGCCGAAACGTGCCTGCCCCGGCTTGAACGACAGCGTGAAGCCCGGCAGCGAAGGCGCGACGACCGTGAACGCATCGGCCGGGTCGCCACCGAAGCGCGCGGGGTCGGTCAGCAACGGGATCAGGCGGCGAAACTCGAATACCGACCCCGGCCAGCCATGCGACAACAACAGCGGCAGCGGCGCCGGCCCGTGGCCCAGCTCATGGATGAAGTGCAGATCGATGCCGGCCAGCGGAACGCTGAACTGGCGGAAGCAGTTCAGCGCGGCCTCGTGCACGCGCCAGTCGAACCCCGTGCGCCAGTGTTCGACCAGCGCCTGCATGTAGGCGACGCTGCTGCCGGTGGACCAGGCAGGGCCGGGTGCTTCGTCGGGCCAGCGCGTGCGTGACAAGCGCTCGCGCAGGTCGTCGAGCACAGGTTCTTCGACGTGCAGCGAGAACGGTGTGGGCGTGCTGGCAGGAGGCGTCATGGCGAACCCGTTCAGATCGTGCCGGACGACTGTTTGTATTTGCCGAGCTGGATCATGTGCTTGTCCAGGTCGTCGAGCACCTTGTCGTTGCTTTGCAATTCCTTGATCGCCAGGTCGATCTCGCCCGTGAGACTCTTTTGCGCGAGCTGAATTTTCTTGGCGTCCTTTTTCGCGTCGAGCTTGAAATCGCTCTTTTCGACTCGCGCCCGGAACTGTTGAAATGCGTTCAAAAAAGCGGAATTGGCGTTGTCGACTTCCAACAGTTTTGCCTCTGACGCCTCGCGTGCCGCCTTGAATTCGTCGTTCGCCGACCGGAACGACTTGCTGGCCTTCATCACCGCGTCCGGCAGGTCGGGAACCTCTGCGCCATCGCCGAGTACCTTCAGTGCTTGCGTCTTGGCTTTGTCCCAGTCCGACATGATCATCACTCCCGGTGTTGAGCGATCATCTTATCGACGAGCCCATGGCCTGTCGGGCGATTTGCGGCAGCCGGCTCTTTGACGCCTCCGCAGAATTGCGGAGCCGAGGCCAAGTGGGGCGGACATTGAGGCGTTCGACCCAGGCGCGGATCCGGATTCCCCGCGATGCGGCCTCCGCACCAACGTGCTGCGATGGCTTCGGCTCGGCCTCATTCGGCGCGACACGATCGTTCGATCGGGCCCCAAGAGCCGAGCGCAGATCATCGCCACACTTTCCGCCGTCACGCGCCGCCCGAGGTCCGTACGCCTGACCTTGGCGCGCTGGCGCTGCGCCGACGAGTCGAGCCCATCCATGCGTTCTGCGTGGCCAGCAATTCTGCGATCAGGCAAAGAAAGTGACGGAGCGCAAGGATGGCTTGCCGCTCGCGAAGGCCTTGCGTGGGTAGGTGGAGAAGAAGCGGCGTGCGAAGTGCGCCCTACGCCGCTCAACGCCGCGGTCCTACGGCTATCGACAGTGCGGAGACGTAGATTGGCAGATCTCATCAACGCTGTGGAGAACTATCTTGCTCAACTCTATTGAGAAAGCCTGCATCGAAGCGTGCAACGAATGTGCCGTGGCATGCCTGCAGTGCGCGACAGCCTGCCTCCAGGAGGCCGATCCCAAACCGATGGTGCGTTGCATCGCGTTGGACCTGGAGTGCGCCGCCATTTGCCAACTCGCTGCTTCGTCGATTGCCAGGGGCGGTGAACACATGAAGGCCATCTGCGCCCTGTGCGCGCAAGCATGCAGCGGCTGCGCAACGGAGTGCGGCAAGCACGACATGGATCATTGCAAACGTTGCGCCGAGAAGTGCAAGCGCTGTGCCGCCGCCTGCCTCGCCATGGCTGACT
>Ga0209511_1001864_pt1 | contig 18019 bp, 14 predicted proteins | sample SSSSmetaG_FD_184141 | JGI IMG/M metagenome (GOLD analysis project Ga0209511, IMG submission 184141) | Glacier valley bacterial and archeal communities from Borup Fiord, Nunavut, Canada, to study Microbial Dark Matter (Phase II) - ​SSSS... | ecosystem: Environmental > Aquatic > Freshwater > Ice >...
GCATCTTACAGCAATACTGTTTCCGGTTACACGCCTTCAAAATCATCAAATAGCTCAAGAACTATAAGTGTACGAGGATACAACAACAGCAATAACCAAACTTACAGAAACAATACCTACGATACAAGAACATACAACGAAAATCGTTCGTATACACCTTCAACAAATAATAGTAACAGTGGTGGTAATTCCGGTGCACCCGCTTCAACAGGATCCAGCGTACCAAGACCACCAAGAGGACAATAATTATACAACTATTTTTTAAACATTGCTTTTTTTATAAAGTGAATAATTTTTTATGCAAAAGATTCTAACCCTTGCTGCGGTTTTTTTTGTAACCAATACTTACGCACAAATACCCGAAGATGCAGTTCGTTACAGCTGGTATCCACAAAACGGAACTGCCCGTACGTTGGCCATTGGCGGCGCTATTGGTTCGTTGGGTGGTGACATTACTTCTAATTTTATTAACCCTGCGGGCATAGGTTTTTACAAAACAAATGAAGCTACTATAAGTGGAGGGTTTGCATTTAATAAAGCAAAAACTAACTATAGAGGAAATAATTTAAACGAAACAAAGCAGCAGTTTAATTTTGCACCTGCAGGGTTGGTAATTGCATTGCCTAAAAGATTTGAAAATAAAAAAACCAATGCTTTTTCTTTTGCCGTAACGCAAACAGCCAATTTTAATAACGTTATTCATTTCAAAGGATTAAATAACTACAGTTCTTTCAGTGAACAGTTTGCAGAGGAATTTAAAAAATTAAATACAAGCATCGATAATGTTTTAAACACCAACAGCATTGCTCCGTACACAGCAGCACCTGCTTTGTATACATACTTAATAGATACTGTGCGCAACGGAAATAACTTAATTATAAAAGCCGCACCTGAATATATTTTAGATGCAGGCCAGGCATTGCAGCAGGAAATGATAAAAACAACAAAAGGTGGTTTGTATGAACTTGGTTTTACTTATGCCGGAAATGATGGTAAGAAATTATTATGGGGCGTATCTGTAGGGATACCGATTGTAAACTTTGAAAGCAATACATTGTTTACTGAAAATGATACATCTAACAACAGCAGCAACCATTTTAAATCTTTTACTTACACTGATAATTTTACTACAAAAGGCGCAGGCTTAAATGCGAAGTTAGGATTAATATACAGACCTAAAGAATACATCCGGCTGGGGCTGGCAGTGCATACGCCATCATATATGTCTTTGACAGATTCCAGACAAAGTTCCTTAAATACGGAATTGGAAAACCCCATTAAAACTTACAATGCATCGTCAGATTTATTTACAGAAGGAAAGCGTGGTGTTGCAAGATATATTCAATCATCTCCATTAAGAGTAATTGCAAGTGGTTCTTACGTTTTTAGAGAAGTTGAAGATGTAACCAAACAACGTGGGTTTGTTTCTGCTGATATTGAATTTGTAAACCACAAAGGCTCCCGTTTTAACAGCAATGCCGAACAGCCAACTGTTGATGATCAGACTTATTTTAAAGGTCTCAACAATGTTGTAAAGGATATTTACAAAGGCAATATAAATGTTAAGCTCGGAGGTGAAATTAAATTTAATACTATAATGGGAAGGCTTGGGTTTGGTTATTATGGAAGCCCTTATAAAGATGCTCCTGCCAAAGCAAATAAAATGACAATGAGTGGCGGTCTCGGTTACCGAAATAAGGGTTTTTTTGTAGATCTGACTTACATGTACTTAATAAATAAAGATTTCAATATTCCTTACCGCTTGCAGAATTTACAAAATGTTTATGCAGGAATTAAGCAGCAAAGTAGTAATATTATTGCAACGGTTGGTGTAAAATTTTAATTTTATTGCAATAAATTTTTTTACAATTTATTTTGTAGATAAGATAATATTTTATCCTGTGGCAGCCAGATAATCTCCTCATCTTTTTTGAACCAGGTAAGTTGCCTTTTAGCGTAGTGACGGCTGTTTTGTTTTATTAATTCAAATGCTTTTTCTTTACTTATTTTTCCTTCAAAAAAATCGAACATCTCTCTGTAACCCACTGTTTGCAATGCATTCAACTCCTTATTCGGGTAAAGTAATTTTGCTTCATTTTCTAAACCATGCTCCTGCATACCGTCAACCCTGTTGTTTATTCTGTGGTACAAAACTTCTCTGGTAATTTCTATTCCCACTTTTATAATATTAAAAGGGCGCACTTTTTTTATTTTTTTTTGCTGCGCAATGATGGAAATTCCTGTGGTCATAAAAACTTCCAATGCCCTTATCAACCTGTGCGGGTTTTGATTTTCACCCTTCTCCCAAAACAATAGATCGGTTTCTTTTATTTTATTCTGCAGCCATCCTAATCCTTCTCGTTTGTAACTTTCTGCAATTTCATTTTTTATATTATTGTCTGTTGGTGGTATTGCATCCAGCCCTTCTGTAAAAGCTTTTATATACAACCCTGTACCACCACACAAAACAGCAATGTTATTTTTCTCAAATATCTTATCTGCAGCCGCAAGTGCAAAGCTTTCAAAATCTGCAGCTGTAACATTATCTGTAATGCTGTGAGAATTTATAAAGTGGTGTGGAACCAAGGAAAGTTGTTCTGTTGTAGGTTTTGCTACAGCAATATCAAGTTCTGTAAAACACTGTCTGCTGTCTGCAGAAATAATTTCTGTATTAAAATATTGCGCTACTTCAATTGCTGCAGCTGTTTTGCCACTTGCTGTAGGACCAACAATAACAATGCAGGTTTTTGTCATTCTTTATTTAATTTGATCGGCATCTTTTAAATAAAAAAACCTCACCGCTTTTTTTAAAAATACTGTGAGGTTTATAAAATTTATTGTTACATATTTAAAAATCTTCCTCCTTTTCTGTCCCTTCGTTTTCAGATTCTTCCATGTTTTCATCAAAACCCTCCCCTTCTTCTCCTTCTTCACTAAATCCTTCCTGCATAGCTTCAGGTTTAAGATCATATTTTTCTTCCATTTCTGCCAAACGCTTATCTATAAGACCTTTGGTACCATATTGTGAAGGTGCTATTCCTTCTGTTCTTACACAAACCGGGTAAATAAGTTTTTTATTTTCTTCTTTGTCAACGTTAATTAATTCAACGGTAAAAAGCCAGTGTTTTGTAAAATCGTATTCATAAATAAATTTTTGATTGGTATCTTTAATTTCTGTGGCCAGCACCGTATTTTCCATTATCAGAGGCTCAGCTTTGTATTCCTTTTCATATTTTTCTACAGATATTTCCCGACCACGTTGCCATATATCGTTGCTTCTGTAAAAGGTAGCCTGGTGTTTATTATCAAACTCATAAGCAATTAATATTGCATGATGAAATTCCTTAAAATTTGCTGTATGCTTAATAGCAATATCTCTGTAAACACTTTCGTCTTCCTGTAAATAAATCCTGAATTTTAAAATTGCCATGCAATGAAATTATTTATTTTATGTTATAACTGCAACTAAATAATGAATTCAAATTTAGTACAATAAAAACCGCCATGTAAATCAATTTAATATCTCTTTTCCTTTTAAAAGCATAAATGCATGTGCAGCTTCAAAATCACCTGTTATTTCACCATCTAAAATTGCATTTCTGATGGCATCTTTTATAATCCCAACTTCTTTTGAAGGCTGCAAGGAAAAGGTTTCCATAATTATTTCACCGGTAATAGGTGGTTGCCAGTTTCTTACATTATCTCTTTCTTCAACCTCAATGCAACGTTTACGAACTAATTCAAAATTTTCTAAAAAACGTTTTACTTTTTGTTTGTTTTTTGATGTGATATCTGCATCGCAAAGTTTCATCAGGCTGTCAATATCTTCACCTGCATCAAAAAGCAGCCGACGAATTGCAGAGTCTGTAATATCTTCTTTTGTGAGGCTGATAGGTCGAAGGTGCATCTCCACCATTTTGCGCACAAATTTCATTTTTTCATTTTGTGGCAGTTTAAGTTGTGTAAATATTTTAGGAACCATTCTGCCACCAACAGCTTCATGACCATGAAACGTCCAGCCATGACCATCTTCCATTTTTTTTGTTGCCGGCTTTGCAATATCGTGCAGCACTGCAGCCCATCTCAACCACAAATCATCGGTAGTTTTTGCAATATTATCCACCACCTGCAGTGTGTGATAAAAATTATCTTTATGTCCATAACCATCTACAAATTCAGCGCCCGCAAGTGCAACCATTTGAGGAAAAATTATTTCCAGCAAACCTGTTTTGTACAACAGTTCAAAACCAACAGATGGTTTTTTGCTGAGCAGTATTTTATTTAATTCTTCCGTAACTCTTTCTTTGGTAATTATTTTAATTCGGTTTGCATTGGCAGCAATTGCCTGTAACGTATTTTCTTCAATTCTAAACTGCAACTGAGCGGCAAAACGTATAGCCCGCATCATTCTTAGCGGATCGTCAATAAAAGTTTTCTCAGGTTCAAGGGGAGTTTTAATTAATTTTCTTTCAATGTCACCAACTCCATCAAATGGATCGTTTACGGTTCCAAAATCATTTTCATTTAAACTTATTCCGAGCGCATTAATTGTAAAATCTCTGCGCAGTTGGTCATCCTGCAACGTGCCTGCCTCAACAGATGGATTGCGGCTATCGGTATGGTAGCTTTCTTTTCTTGCACCTACAAATTCAATTTCAGTTTCATCGAATTTTATTTGTGCCGTACCGTAAGTTTTAAAAATATTAACCTTCACAGATTTGCCGAATTGTTTAGCCGTTTCTTCTGCCAATGCAATGCCATCGCCCACACATACAACATCAATATCTTTTGTATTTCGACCAATAATTTTATCTCTTACATAACCGCCGATTATGTAACTCTCCACCCCTAATTTTTGGGAAGCAGCCGCAAGTTTTTTAAAAAGCACCAATTCAGCCTCACTGTAATCAAGTTTCATAATTACAAAAATAAGAAAACGTCTTTGGAGTTGGTTTAATTGACAACATCTGAATCGCTTTTGACTTTATTTAAGCCTAGAATTTTTATAAGAAGTAAATACAAAGTTTACAACTTTTGTAGAATCACAAAAAGTTCTGAGCCTTTTCTTGGATTGATAGAATTATAGCATTCGTCCATTATTTTTATTTGGAATTTATTTTTGAACAAAAGATTGTATTCTGTCTTGCTTCCGCTAAAAGGAGGACCGGCATCGAATGTGCGGTTAAATAAAACACCGATTAGTTTGCCATTTGCATTTAAAAGATCGTGCATTTTGTTAGCATATTCTGTTCTTAAGGATGGATCAATTGCACAGAAAAAAGTCTGTTCCACAATTAAATCAAAAGCTTGGGTTAAGGCAAAAAAGTCCCCGCAAATAATATTTATTTCTTTGTTGAGAAAATCCGAAAATTGTTTTTTTAATTTGTTTACAAGAACAGGAGAAATATCTACTAATGTGATATTTTTAAACCCCTTTTGAAATAGGTATTCCGCTTCGTAAGCATTGCCGCATCCGGGAATAAGAATAGAAATAGACTTGTCAGTCAGCTGATCAAAATATTCTTTTAGCGGCAAAGAAACTTCGCCCATATCCCAAGCAACATCATTGTTTTTATACCTGCTGCTCCAATAATTTTCATTTAATAAATCAGGCTGTTTTTTCACTGTGTTTTACATTTGCTGATATATTATTTTTACTCCATTGTATTTTTTTTACAAAGGTTTCCTGTCTTACTTTACAATCAGTTTTTATACAAATAGCGCAACTAAAAGTCATGCACGCATCTGAGTGTACAAAAATTTCCAAAGAGTCGCCATACTCTCTTCTTAGTAAACCAGAAAGTTCATCAATTTCATGATGGGCTTCGTATACATTAAAATACCACGGCACAGTTAAATGAGCATCCAAGTGCAGCAATGCGCCATATTTAATGATGCGCAAATTATGCATATCAACCCAATTGGCGCCTCTGTTTTTATTGAGTGTTGCAATCATTTCTGTCAGCAAATTTTCATCTGCTTCATCCATAATTCCTGCAACGGAACTGCGGATAATTTTATACCCGGTGTATGAAATAATTAATGCAAAAAGAATAGCCACAGCACTATCTATCCAATAAATATTTGTAAAATAAAGTAATATTAATCCTGCAATTATGCCGGCCGTTGTATATGTATCGCTCTTTAAATGTTTACCACTTGCAATTAATGGTAACGAATTATTTTTTCTACCCACACGTTCGCATACAATACCGGCAGCATAATTTATTACTGCTGTTATAACGATCAATATTATTCCCCAATCAAGTTTATGAACCTGCCTTGGCGAAGAAAGGCTCATAGAAGCTCCATAAATTATTAGAATACCTGCCACAAAAATTAAAGTACCTTCTACAGCTGAAGAAATAAATTCAACTTTTCCGTGACCGTATGGATGATCGTTGTCTTTGGGCCGGGCAGAAACAATAAGGCTGTAAATGCCCAGTGCACCTGCAACAATGTTTACAATACTTTCCAGCGCATCTGTAAGTATGGCTACAGAATGTGTGAGTAAATATGCCAGCATTTTTATTGCAAAAAGTATTACTGAAAGAACAGCAATTCGTTTTTGTATCCGTAAATTTTGGGAACTTGGCTGCATAGGCGACAAAGATAAGGGAGCAGGAATGATATGGATTTACACTTTTATCAACCTTAATTTTTATTATATCAGGAATTTAATAAAAAGGTTGCAGGCCGTGTGGAATAGTAAAATTGAAAAACAAAAGCACAAGGGCTGGCGGATAGCAGTGAAAAGCCCACAGTGGAGCGAAGCGAAACGAGGACTTGCAACGCATAGCCGCAACAAAGCTGATTTTAAACAAATATTTATAGCCCCAAAACTTATGATTTCAAATTTTCAATTTATGATTTACTAAGAGCCAAACCCCTAAATTTGCAGCACTAAAATTTAAATATGAATTTCCAACTTTCAGAGGAGCAGCTAATGATTAAACAGGCTGCAAAAGATTTTGCAATAAATGAATGTTTGCCCGGTGTTATTGAGAGAGATGAACATCAGACTTTTCCTAAAGAACAAATAGAAAAACTGGCTGATCTTGGTTTTATGGGGATGATGGTGAAACCGGAATATGGCGGTGGTGGACTAGATACAATGAGCTATGTAATTGCAATGGAAGAAATAAGTAAAGTAGATGCAAGTGTGAGTGTTTGTATGAGTGTAAACAACAGTTTGGTGTGTTATGGTTTGCAGGAATATGCCAATGAAGAACAAAAGCAAAAATATTTAAAACCTTTGGCGCAGGGTAAAAAAGACGGTGAACTGTACATTGGTGCATTTTTATTAAGTGAGCCGGAAGCCGGTAGCGACGCCACTTCGCAACAAACTACTGCTGAAGAAAAAGATGATCACTATTTATTAAACGGTACAAAAAACTGGATTACTAACGGAAACAGCGCAAGTGTTTACCTGGTAATTGCACAGACTGATGTAAGCAAAGGAAGCCGTGGAATAAATGCCTTTATAGTGGAGAAAAAATGGGCTGGTGTGGTAGTTGGTGCTAAAGAAAACAAACTTGGAATTCGTGGTAGTGATACGCATACCATTTTATTTAATGATGTAAAAGTGCCGAAAGAAAACCGAATTGGTGAAGATGGCTTCGGTTTTAAGTTTGCCATGAAGACTTTGGCAGGTGGAAGGATTGGAATTGCTGCGCAGGCTCTTGGAATTGCAAGCGGTGCTTTTGAACTTTCGTTAAACTACAGCAAGGTTAGAAAAGCTTTTAAGACAGAAATAATGAACCACCAGATCATTCAGTTTAAGTTGGCTGATATGGCTACCAAAATTGAAGCTGCACGTTTGCTTTGTATGAAAGCCGCTTGGGAAAAAGATGAACATTTGGATTATACATTGAGCAGTAGTATGGCAAAAGTTTTTAGCAGTGAAACCGCTATGTGGACTGCTACAGAAGCTGTGCAGATACACGGTGGATATGGTTTTGTAAAAGAATACCATGTAGAAAGAATGATGAGAGATGCGAAGATTACTCAGATTTACGAAGGTACAAGTGAAGTGCAAAGAATTGTAATAGGAAGAAGTATTTTGAAATAGATACAAGATGTTAGACAAAAGATGAAAGACAAAAGATTGAGGACAAAAGAGTCAAACCGGGTAACCAGGAACTTTAGGGGTATTTCGTCTTTTTTAAAATAATACACAGTGCTGCAACAGAAGATTTAAATTATAATAATCAATCTTGAGTCTTAGGTCTAATTGATTGATACTATAAAAAAATGTGCAAACGATAAATTGTTTGCACATTTTTATTTTAATTTTAAAGTATATTTAAATTAAAAAAAGAGTCGGTCTTTTTCACTATTCACCATTCACTATTTACAACATGTCCATCATTCAAATTGAAAATTTAAAAAAGGCTTACGATACCAATTACGTTTTAAAAGGTATTAATTTAAATATTGAAGCGGGACAAATTGTAGGATATATTGGCCCGAACGGTGCAGGAAAAAGTACCACCATAAAAATACTTTGCGGCATTACAAGCGACTTTGAAGGAGAAGTATCCGTGATGGGTATAGATGTAAGAAACAATCCTATTGAAGTAAAACAGAAAATTGGTTATATACCGGAGCTTGCTGCTTTGTACGAAGTGCTTACACCGATGGAGTACCTGCGTTTTAGCGGAAAATTATACAACCTTGAAGACAATGTAATTACTAAAAAATCAAATGAACTGCTCCGTTTATTTGACCTGCACGACAAAGCAAATACCCGAATGACGAGTTACAGTAAGGGTATGAAACAAAAGGTTTTGCTCATCAGCGGGCTCATACACAACCCCGAAATAATTTTTCTTGATGAACCGCTAAGTGGGCTTGATGCCAATGCGGTAATATTGGTTAAAGAAATTTTGGCTCAGTTAAAGAAAGCAGGAAAAACAATATTTTACAGTTCGCACATAATGGATGTGGTTGAAAAAATAAGCGACAGAATTGTAATTATTGACAAAGGCGAGGTTAAAGCAGATGGTAGTTTTGAAGATTTAAAAGCAAATGCACACCTCGGTTCTCTTGAAAATATTTTTACTGCACTTACCGGCGGAAGTGAACAGCACCAAACTACCGCAAACGAGTTTATAAATGTTTTAAACAGCTAAAATGGATAAATTAATTTTACGGTTTGTTCTTTTTCTTGCAAAAACATTTTTAAAAAAGGATGTTGATTTTGAAAAATTAAAAATTATTGCGGAGACCAAACTCATCATGGACAGACGTCGTGTACGTGTTACCATGAAGAAGCAAACCAAAAAAGACCCAAACAACCAAATGTTGACGACACTTATCGTGTACGCAATTTTAGGTGTATTTATTGGCATACTTGTGCTCACTTTAAAAGAAATTGTAATGACCATGACGATAATACATTCTTATGTATTGTTTATGATGGCCATGACGCTCATTACTGATTTCAGTTCTGTTTTATTGGATACGACAGATAACCAGATCATACTTCCCCGCCCGGTAAACAGTAAAACATTTTTTGTGGCGAGGCTTGTACATATTCTTGTTTACCTTTTGCAGTTTACGCTTGCGCTTGCATTGTTTCCAGTAATTTTTATATTTATTGGCTACGGCATTCTTGTTGGGCTTGCATCTATTATTACCATATTACTTACGGTACTGTTTGCTGTTTTTATTACTTATCTGTTATACGGTTTAATATTAAAGTTAAGCAGCGAAGAAAAAATAAAAGACATTATCAGTGGTTTTCAAATAGCGATGACAATCATTTTTGCAGTCGGTTTTCAGATAGTTCCAAGACTAATCAATATTGAAAATTTAAAAGTTACGATGCCTATTCATTGGTACACTTATCTGCTTCCCCCAATGTGGATGGCCAATGCATTGCAGGCTGTGCAGCAGTTAAAGGTTGATGGCCCTCACTTTATAATGATTTTACTGGCAGTTGCATTACCGGTTTTTACATTTTGGGTAATGATAAAGTTTCTTGCACCTTCTTTTGCAAAAAAAATGGCTGCAATGGGCAATGCCGGCACACAGGAGGAAATTTTAATAAACGCAGCCGGTGAGCAAAAAAAAGGCTTGTCTGAAAAATTAGCACCAATAGTTTGTATTAATAAAACTGAGCAGGCAGGTTTTGAAATGGCGTGGAAAATGACTGCAAGAGATAAAGGATTTAAAATTCAGTTTTATCCGAGTCTGGCTTATATACTGGTTTTTGTATTTATATTTATTTTTAAACGGGGAGAAAACTTTGCAAATACATGGGCTAAGCTTAGTAGTTCAGAAAGTTTTTTGTGGAGTGTCTATCTGCCCATGTTTGCCATTTCGGCTGCAGTACCTCTTATTGCTTTCAATGAAAATTTTGCAGCATCATGGGTATATATTTCACGGCCGTTAAAGCAGCCCGGTAGCTTAATAAACGGCGCTTTAAAAATGTTACTTGTCAAATTTTTTGCTCCCATCATTTTATTACTTTTTGCATTCTCCTATTATGTTTGGGGGTATAAAATAATTGATGATTTTGTGTTGGGTATCTTTAACAGCATTCTTGTATGTTTAATTATTTCTCATGTTGGCAAAAGCTATCTACCGTTTTCTATGCAGCCTAATGTAAACCAGCAATCAGGGAAATTTGTACGGGTGTTTCTTCAAATGGCTATTATTGGATCGCTTGTTGGGCTGCATTACCTGGCATTAAAAGTTTGGTGGCTGGTGGCAGCACTTATTCCTTTTTCGGCAGTGGGTTGTTATTTTCTTTTTCGCACGGTACAAAATTATTCATGGCAAAAAATATCCAGTTAATCAATGGTAAACGAACCACTTTATAAAGACATTGTCGGCTTTACAAAATTAAAAAATTCAACACTTGTAGCGGTTTCAAAAATTAAACCTGCAGCTGACATACAAAAAATGTATGACATGGGGCAAAGAGATTTTGGTGAGAATTACGTACAGGAAATGGTAGAAAAACAGGCCCAATTGCCTGCCGATATTTTATGGCATTTTATTGGTCATCTACAAACCAATAAGGTAAAATATATTGCGCCTTTTGTTCATTTAATACAAAGTGTTGACAGTGAAAAACTGTTGAAAGAAATAGACAAACAGGCTGCAAAAAACAACAGAAAAATAAATGTGTTGCTGCAGATGCATATTGCAGAAGAGCAAACAAAATTTGGTTTTGATGAACAGGAACTGATGAACCTCGACGTAAGTTTGTACCCGAATGTAAATGTTACGGGATTGATGGGAATGGCAACATTTACCGATGATAAAGAAAAAGTGAAGCGGGAATTTGAACAGCTACAATCTTATTATAATAATTTTGAAGATGCTAAAAAAGTTGAATTAAATACTTTAAGCATGGGCATGAGCGACGATTATGAACTCGCCATTCATTGTGGCAGCAATATGATTAGAATTGGCAGTTTGTTGTTTGGAAAAAGGAGTTGAAAGAATTACGAATTACGAATATAAAACCTGCCTTGTGGATATTATAAACCTAATTGGGTGCTTAATCTTTTAAGTATTATTTCGCTTGTCTTAGCTGCAAAACTTAAGTTTACTAATCTAAAGCCAGATTCTTCAAAGCTTTTTTGTGCGTTTTTTACTTCTAAAATTGTTGCCTGCCGAAACTGAAAGCGTTGCAAAACAAGGTCAAGTAACTGCCCGGATAATTTATAATTTTCTTTCGCATTATCCAGTTGAGAAATAGTTGAAACATAAGACTGGTATTGGTTTGCTACCTGCGCCCTGTAATCTCGTAAAATAATATCTTTAACTAAAGTTGCATTGCGTACATCAATATTTACGACCTGCAATTGTTTTTTAAAAATTCCGCCATTAAATATAGGAACCGCCAATGAAATACCAACTGTTGGTCCATAGTTTTGGTTTAACAGCAACTGACCTGCGGCGGATTGATTTCTAAAAAAATTATAGCCGGCATTTGCACGTATTGATGGATACCGAAGGGCAGAAATTTCTTTTACTATTAGTTTGTTGATAGCAATCTGGTCATCAGCTGCAACAACATCAGCATTTGCGGGTAGCTTGTCTAAAACTGATTGCAGTGTAATATTATTTTCAACAATTATTGTGTCAGCAATTTGTATGGTTGAATCAACATTTGCTGTAAGCAACCGTAACAATTCTGTTTTGGATTGGGAGACAATTAATTGTTGAGCAATTTTTGTTTGTTGCAAAGCATTTAAATCAATCTGTGCCTGAAAAAGATCTGCATTATTAGCCAGACCCGCACTTTGCCTGGCCTTAACTATAGTAAGTTGCTGGTTTGATGCTTCAATGGATTTACTGATTGTCTTTATATAATTCTGCTGGCGAACAACATCATAATAAGCAATACTTACGCCTGCAATTACATTTTGCAACAGACTTGTCAGTCTTTGATCACCAAGCGTTTTAAGCGTTGCAAGCTTTTGCTTCGTTGCTATTACCCGCCCGCCGTTGAATAATAAAATACTACCGGTAACATTAGCATTTAGTGCATTTGCTGCTGCATTATTTCTTTGAATAGTTGTGCCTGAATTTAATTTTTGGTTTATGCTGGTAATCGATTCGTTGTTGGCGATGTTGCCGGTTACAATAGGAAGACCACCAGCAACCCCATAACTGTTTAATATGGTTGCCGATTCAATATTATTTTTTGCAATAGTAATATCAAGACTTTTTTTAAGTGCCTGGTTTATGGCATCAGGAAGGCGCAAAGTATCTTGCGCAAAAGTCTTTTGTGTTAGGGTCGTTAGCGATAAAATTAAAAAGAATTGGGCAATTTTTTTACTGATAATATTTGTTTTTTGTTGGAAAAGATCTGTGATATTAGATTGACTGTATTTCAAATTAATGGTTTGGTTGATTGCTGATAAAGGATTTAATGATGAAGGGCTTCCGGATAGCATCGAAAATCCTTTTATTTGCTTTTTAGCAAAAATAAAAGATTGAAACGTATAGCCGGAAAAACTGTTGATGGATGATAATAATTTCATAGCCCCAAATATTTTTTATTCAATCATAGCCAAGGTTTTTAATCGTTGACGGAGTTTAAATTTTTAATCAGTAATCTCTATTTTTTTAGCTTCGTGTTTGTGTTTACCGCTTAAAAAAGTATACACTGCAGGTATAACAAAAAGTGTAAGAATAAGCGAAAATAAAATACCACCTACCACCACAATACCAAGCGGTACACGGCTTGCAGCGGCAGCACCAAGGCTTAACGCAATTGGTAATGCACCAAAAGAAGTTGCCAGACTAGTCATTAAAATTGGCCTTAATCTTTGTCTGGATGCTTCAACAACTGCTTCTGCAATTGATAAGCCCTGCTCTCTTTTTTGGTTGGCAAATTCAACAATTAAAATACCGTTTTTTGTTACCAGCCCAATGAGCATGATCATACCAATTTCTGAAAAAATATTTAGGGTTTGTCCGAATAAAAATAAACTTAGTAATGCACCTGCAAGGGCAAGCGGTACGGTAAGCATAATAATAAAAGGATCTACAAAACTTTCGAACTGTGCAGCCAAAACGAGGTAAATAAGAATAAGCGCTAATCCAAATGCAAAAGCAATATTGCTGCTGCTTTCAGCATAATCTCGTGATGGTCCGCTTAATGCTGTCTGGTAAGTTTCATCAAGTAATTTTTTAGAAATAGCCTGCATGGCTTTTATGCCATCGCCAATCGTTTTTCCTTCTGAAAGGGAAGCAGAAATGGTTGCAGCTTTGTAACGGTTAAAGTGAAATAAACTTGGCGGACTGCTGCTTTCCTCCAGTTTTACAACAGCACTTAAAGGAATGCTTTCACCTTTATTATTACGCACATATAATTTTGAAATATCATCAGGCTTATCTCTTTCATTTCTTTCCACCTGCGCTATAACTGAGTATTGATAACCATTTCGAAGAAAATAAGCCAGTCTTCCACCACTAAATGCCGCCTGAATTGTGCCTACAATATCCTGAGAGGAAAGGCCAAGGTCTTTGGCTTTCATACGGTCAACTGTTAAAGAAATTTCTGGCTTATTAAATTTTAAATTGACATCAACATTAGAAAAAGTTTTATCTTTTTTTGCTTCATCTAAGAACTTTGGAATAATTTGTTTCATTTTTTCCAGATCCTGATTTTGCAGTACAAACTGAACGGGCAAACTGCCACGTGAACTTGCACCAACAGCAATGGTTTGCTCCTGTATAGCAAAAACTTTGGCTTCGTTAAACCTTACTAATTTTCGATTAAGGTCGTTTGCTATCTGGTCTTGTGACCGTTTTCTATCTTTTGGCTCCACCAATGCAAGCCTTGGCTGAGCTGTGTTAACTGCTCCTACAGGTGTACGAGCAAATACAAAATCTTTTTCAGGTATTGAATCGTACAGGTAATTGGCAATTTCATCTGAGATACTTTGCATTTTGCTGTAGCTTGTTCCCTCTTGTGAAGATACGCTGAAGCGCACGCTGCTTCTATCTTCCATTGGAGCAATTTCGCTTTGCAGCGTTCCCATTATTAAATATATTATGGCTGCACAAATACCAATTACTACCCATGCAATCCATCTCACTTTTAAAAACCCTTTCAATAAATTTCTGTAACCATTTTCCATTCCTGTAAAAAATGGTTCTGTTTTCATGTAAAACTTGCCGTGTCCCTGTTTTTTTCTGCGCATTACAACATTTAATACCGGTGTAATTGTAAGAGACACAAAAGCGGAGATGAGAACTGCAGATGCGAGTGTAATACCAAATTCACGAAACAATCTTCCGATAAAACCTTCTAAAAATATAACTGGTAAAAAAACAATTGCAAGTGTTATAGAAGTGGAAATTACGGCAAAGAATATCTCCTTACTTCCTTCTAATGCAGCCTGTTTTATTGGTAAACCTTCTTCGAGTTTTCGAAAAATATTTTCTGTAACAACAATACCGTCATCTACCACCAAACCGGTAGCTAAAACAATACCCAACAACGTCAGAATATTAATTGAAAAACCCGAAATGTACATGATGAAAAAAGTGGCTATTAAAGAGATCGGAATATCGATCAATGGCCTGATGGCAGTTAACCAGTCACGGAAGAAGAAGAAAACTACCAATACAACAAAAACAAAAGAAATTAAAAGTGATTCTTCTACCTCACTAATAGATTTACGTATGTTTTGAGTATTGTCGAGCAAAACATTGAGTTCAATATCTGACTTATTAAGTTTTTTAATGGACTCTAATTTTTTATTAAAATCGTTTGCTATCTGAATATTATTTGCACCGGGTTGAGGAATAATTACAATACCAACTGCATTTACACCATTGTATTTCCAGCCCGATTCTAAAACTTCTGGACCAATTTCTACCCTTGCAACATCTTTTAACCTTACAATGCCGGCAGCGTCCTGTTTTATAAGCAAATTCTGAAATTCTTTTTCAGAGGAAAGTCTGCCGACCGTTTTAATGGTAAGTTCTGTATTGTCGCCATAAATTTTACCCGGAGGAAGATCAATGTTTTCAGCGTTTAAGGAAGTTCTGATATCGCTAAAAGTTACGTTAAAGGCAGACATCTTATCTGGATTAAGCCACAAACGCATGGCATACCTTTTTTGACCGAATATGTTTACTGAGCTTACCTGATTAATAGTTTGAAACTGCTGCTGCAACACGTTCTCCGCATAATCACTCAACTCCAATAATCCTTTCGAACGACTTTGCACTGCAAGTATTAAAATAAAATCACTGTTAGCATCTGCTTTTGTAACAATTGGCGGTGCATCTATATCCTGAGGCAAAGAACGGGAAGCCTGACCAACTTTCTCTCTCACATCACTTGACGCAGCTTCAAGGTTTACCCCCAATTCAAACTCAACAGAAATATTGCTGTTACCCAAAGAGCTGGAAGATGTAATTGTTTTAATACCGGGAATGCCGTTAATCTGTTTTTCCAGCGGTTCTGTTATCTGGCTTTCAATAATATCAGGATTTGCACCCGTGTAAGAAGTACTGACGCTCACAACTGCAGGGTCAATAGCGGGATAATCTCTGATGGCAAGAAAACTAAATCCAACAACACCGAATAAGATGATCATTAAATTTAAAACGGTGGCAAATACCGGCCGCTTTAGTGATAATTCAGATATATTCATGAAAATAAAAACTTAATTTGTTTAATAACTGGCAGCGGAATCTTTGGGCAGCAATGTTGCTAATTTTTTTACAGACCTTACTTTTACTTTATCCTTTGGCCTTGCAAACAAAACACCTGTAACAACAACTGAATCGCCCACATTTAAACCATTAACTATTTCTACAGAATTTGCCTGCCTTATGCCTGTTCCAACATTTATAAAATTTGCAATACCTCCTTTTACAACAATTACCTGATTATTTTTATCGTTTGGTATAATACAATTGGTAGGGACAACAATAGCAGTTTTGCCAACACCTGCGTTTAAAAAAACTTTTACAAAAGCTCCGGGGTTAATGTTTGATTCTGATAATATTGCCCTAACTTTTAAATTACGTGTACTGGTATTTGCACCTGGTTCAGTTGCAACAATCATGGCTCTTCCCATTTTATGTGATGATGCATCCAGCTCAACATCCAACACAGATCCTCTCTTTATTATATTGCTGTAGTTTTGTGGAACGGTAAAATCGATTTTAATTTTAGAAGTCTGTTGTAGCGTAGCCAAAGTAGTGGCAGGCGTTACATAAGCCCCCGGGCTAATTTGTCTTAGTCCAATAACTCCACTAAACGGCGCCTTAATTATTGTCTTATTTATTAAAGCTTGTGTATAAACCATATCGGCTTTAAATGCATTTACCTGGTTTAAAGCAACATCATAATCGCTTTGGTTGATACCATTTACATCTAACAATTGTTTGTAACGCTGAGTAGTTTTTTGTACAAGATCTAACTGTACACGTGTTTTTGCAAGTTGTGCCTGAAGGTCTGCATCGTTAATTTTTGCAAGAATAGTTCCCTGAGCAACACTTGTGCCTTCCGCAATATTGAGGTAAATTAACCGTCCACTTACTTCGGGGTGAAGTTCTAAAAACTCATTGGCTACCACGGTACCATTGGCTTCTATTTTATCATTGACTGGTTGTTTTTCGGCAATGATTACGTCTACAATAACAGGGGGTGAAATTTTTGGTTTTCCGGAATCGCCTGTTTTCTTTTTACAGGCCATCATCAAACAAACAATAACTACAAAGGCAATAAAATATTTAAATGTTTTTACAACATACCGCATAAATCAATTTTATAAATGAAACAGTGCAAAGATATAAGGATTAAAGAATGTGTGTTACCATATATTTAAAGCAAAATTTATTGTTTAGACGGTTTTCCTTCAGCAAAACATGCGCAACAAAACAAAAGGCTATTGGTTTATTCTAAGTTTTAGATATTCTTACCTTAGCTTTAAATTATAAACATATAATTATGATGGTTAAGGTAGCAATTATTATGGGGAGCCAGAGCGATTTAAAAATTATGCAGGAAGCTGCTGATGCATTAAAAATGTTTAATGTATCATTTGAAATGACAATTGTTTCAGCACACAGAACACCCGAGCGTATGCGTACTTATGCAAAGGAAGCAAAAGCCAGAGGCATAAAAGTAATTGTTGCGGGTGCAGGCGGCGCAGCACATTTGCCGGGTATGGTCGCATCTTACACAACCCTTCCTGTTATTGGTGTGCCAATAAAATCATCCAATTCTATCGATGGCTGGGATTCTGTTTTATCCATTTTGCAAATGCCAGGCGGTGTACCCGTAGCAACAGTTGCTTTGAATGGTGCAAAAAATGCAGGGATTCTGGCAGCTCAAATTCTGGCTACACAGGATGAGGTTTTGTCTGAAAAACTGGAAGCCTATAAAAAGAAGTTGGCTGATGACGTTATAAGTGCAGCTGATGCCATGAAGAATTAATTTTCTTCATTATTATTCCACAACTAAGTGTTCGTTTACCAAACTGTTTGTAGTTGTTATCTAAGCTTTAAATTCTACATTTGCACC
>Ga0209511_1001865_pt1 | contig 18015 bp, 14 predicted proteins | sample SSSSmetaG_FD_184141 | JGI IMG/M metagenome (GOLD analysis project Ga0209511, IMG submission 184141) | Glacier valley bacterial and archeal communities from Borup Fiord, Nunavut, Canada, to study Microbial Dark Matter (Phase II) - ​SSSS... | ecosystem: Environmental > Aquatic > Freshwater > Ice >...
ATTGGGTGTCGGGTTCCGATTTCTTCTTTGGTTTTTCACTTAGCAGTATTTGTCGTCGCAGCGTTTCCGAAGGCAGATCGAATATAGACGAGGGGAGTTCATTGCTAATAATGAAGTATTTGGCGCGTTTCATCACCACCCCGATTTTAGTCAGATGTTGCGTCGTCAGTGTCCTGAATTTTCGTGCCTCTACAATCCTTTGTGCCGATTGTACCCCAATTCCGGGTACGCGCAGGATCATATTGTATGTGGCTGTATTCACGTTAATGGGGAACAACTGAAGGTTGCGAAGGGCATAAGCAAGCTTCGGATCAATTTCAAGATCGAGGAAAGGCTGATCTGGGGTAAGAATTTCATCGGCTGTAAACCGGTAAAAACGCATCAGCCAGTCGCTTTGGTAGAGACGGTTTTCGCGTACAAGCGGCGGAGCCTGAAGAGCAGGCAGCCGTTTGTCGTATTCGTTTACAGGCAGGTAGCCGGAATAATAAACCCGTTTCAGCCGCTGACCGCTGTACAGTTCCGATGCAAGGCTCAATATCTGCCGGTCACTCTCGGGTGTGGCGCCCACAATAAGTTGCGTACTTTGACCTGCGGGGGCAAACGCTGGTGTGTGTCGGAATTTCAGCCGCTCTTCCTTATTCACCAGAATATTGTCTTTGATAAGGTTCATGGGTCCGTAAATATCCTTGTAGCTCTTATCGGGTGCCAGCCTTTTTAGCTCCGGACTGGAAGGAATTTCGATGTTTATACTAAGCCTGTCGGCATATATTCCTGCCTCATTCAGCAATTCGGGACTTGCTCCCGGTATGGCTTTCAAGTGGATGTAGCCGTTGTAACGCTCTTCGGTCCTTAGTTTTTTAGCCACCAACATCATCCGTTCCATCGTATGATCGGGATTTTTAATCACGCCGGAACTCAGGAACAGCCCTTCTATGTAATTTCGCCGATAAAATCCAATCGTGAGATCGACCAGCTCTTCAACTGTGAGTGTGGCACGCGGCCGGTCGTTGGTACGGCGGTTGATGCAGTAGGCGCAATCGTAAATGCAGTGGTTGGTCATCAGCACTTTCAACAGGCTGACGCAACGACCATCATCGGTAAAACTGTGACAAATTCCGCTGCTCATTGTATTTCCAATTCCACCCTGCGTGTTACTTCTGTTGTTTCCGCTTGATGCGCACGACACGTCGTATTTGGCCGCATCGGCTAATATATTTAGTTTTTCCTGAACGGTCTCATTCATGATTATGAATATTTCTGTAATTTTACGACGAAAATACTAATATAGTTAGCAATTATATCTAAAAGCAGAAAAATAAGTTATTAAGAAATGGTTTAAATTTTATTTGTCATTTTGATATTCAACCCTTTCAGAGTTCCGGTCTTATTTATTTTGTTTTCTGTGGGTTATCACCCACGGTTATTCAAATTAAACCCATTTCAGGGTTTTTCATCCCTTGAGAATTTATACCATTTCAAATAAAGTTCAAAATTTAAATATATGATCTACCTGAAAGAAAATATGAAATTCCTGCGCAAACAACATTCGATGACGCAGGGTCAGTTGGCCGGTTTGCTGGATTCAAAACGGTCGCTGATTGGTTCGTATGAAGAGGGAAGGGGTGTACCCAAACTTTCAATGATCCGTCGTATGGCCGAAATCTTTGAAGTGAGCATGGATCATTTGCTGGTGGTTGACCTTACAGATATTGAGAATATAAAGTTGAATCGGCACGAAGACAAAACTGAAAAGGGTTCAGGTTTGAAAGTACTGAGTGTGGTAGTTACGCCCGAAAATGATGAACTGATTTCGATTGTTCCGGTGAAAGCTTCAGCTGGGTATCTCAATGGTCGCGCCGATGCCGCGTACATCGGACAGTTGCCCCACTTTTCAATGCCGGTGGCCGAGTTGTCGCAGGGGCGCAGCTACCGGGTTTTTCAACTCAAAGGCGACAGCATGTTGCCCCTGACTCCCGGTTCGTACATCTTTTGCGATTATGTCGAGGAGGCTACAGACATCCGCGAAGGCAAACCTTACATTCTGATCACATCTGATGAAGGAATTGTGTACAAGCGTATTTACCTCCCCGGCGAAAATCTGTTACAGCTGAAATCGGATAACCCGGAATATGAACCATACACGATTGAGACCACTTCGGTGCTTGAGATCTGGCGTGCATTGGGTTTCCTCTCGTTCGAACTTCCGGAGCCTGACGCACTGAATGTTCAAAAGCTAAGCGCAGTGGTTGCGAAAATGCAGGAAGAGCTTGCGAAAATAAAAGGGTAGTTAATATGAAATCTTTGTTGACAAAGTTGGATCAGTATCCTATGAAAATTTACGCATATTCTGCTTAAAAATGCACTTATATAAATTAATTGTGAAACCTATTTAGTACAATTCATGTATAATTAGTATTCAAGTGCAACTGAATGGTAAAGAGACAAACATTTCATCTTTAAACCCATGGATTCTTTACAACAAACTGATTTTTATTCTGATATAAAAACGTTGATAAAAGACTCACGAACAAACGTTTTTGAGATTGTTAATTTCTCGATGATTCAAACATACTGGCAGATTGGCAAACGAATTTTTGAAGAGGAGCAAAGCGGAAAAGATCAGACTGATTATGGTAAGTTCATTATCGAAGGCCTTGATAAACAGTTGACCTGCGATTTTGGAAAAGGATTCGATGGGAAAAATTTGATTTATATGCGACGGTTATTCAGCACTTTTCCAGTTATGAATATGCTCCAAACATCGTTGAGTTGGTTGCATTATCGTTTAATTATTAATTTAAATGAAGCACAAGCGCAATTATTTTATATGAACAAAGCCGCAGATAATCATTGGAGTGTGCAGCAATTGTCGCAGCAGATTGAGTCCCGTTATTACCAAAGGACACTTTCGGTTAAAACAAATGTGTTAGAGAATCAGGAATTACCTGAGGAAGATTTATTTTACGAATCATCCGAGTTGAACATGGATCCATATTTACTTGGGTTTTTAGATATTAAACCTTTCAAGAGTAATCTGAAGTTTGACATGGAACGGGCTGTTTTAGATCGGATTGAGGATTTTATGCTCGAACTGGCCAATGGATTTTGTTTGGTTTCACAACAAAAACACCAGCCAACAGAACAAAACAAGCATTATCACATCGATCTTGTGTTTTACAATTACCTGTTACGCTGTTTTGTACTGATAAATTTTAGATTTGGTGAGCCTACAAATGAAGATGACCAGATGATGGATCGTTATGTGCAAATGTATGATGATAAGTTTAAGCCCAAAGATGATAATCCAACATTTGGAATATTAATCCGTTCTCACAATGGTAAGACGGAGGTAAAATATGCATTACTAAACGATCGCAAACAAATATTTTCATCACTCTATCAAATGGTTATTCCGTCAAAGGAGGAGCTGGCCCAAATAGTTACCGCTGAGATACAACATCAGATAAACGAAAATTAAAGTCTCAATGACCTTTGGTACGGGATTGAGATTTTGTAATGATTGCTGCTGGCTTTTAGTGCCTGGCGACTGGCAGACTTGCTTACTGAAAAATTTAAATTTGCTTTTTGCCTTTTAACTCTTTCCATTAATGTACCTTGCCAATATATACAAAGGCTTGCAAAGAACTAAGCGTTGAAGCAAGTAAAGCAGTATAGTCGAATAATTTTCAAATAATTATAAGATGAATAAACAAATAGTATTGAAAAAGAGGCCTATAGGAGTGCCAACAGTCTCCAATTTTGAAGTAATTGAGATTTCCGCTCCAACAATTAGAGAAGGAGAATTGTTATTAAAACCAAAGGTAGTTTCGGTTGATCCGTATATGCGTGGGCGAATGAGTGATGCTAAATCGTATGTGGCGCCTTTTGAAATTGGAAAGCCAATTGCAGGTGGCGTTGTGGCTGAAGTGGTTGAAAGCAAACATCCTGATTTCAAGGCAGGTGACAATGTTATTGGATCTTTCCCATGGCAGGAAGTGTTTACAGCGAAAGGAAGTGAAGCTTCAAAAGTAGATGGAAGTATAGCTCCGTTAAGCTATTATCTTGGTATTTTAGGCATGCCTGGTCTTACAGCTTACTTTGGTTTGCTTGATATTGGTAAACCTCAAAAAGGAGAAACGGTTGTGGTTTCGGGCGCAGCAGGAGCTGTTGGTATTGTCGTTGGACAAATTGCAAGGATCCATGGTTGTCGGGTTGTTGGTATTGCCGGCGAACAGTCGAAGGTTGACTACCTGATGAATGATTTGGGATTCGATGCTGCGATCAATTATAAAACAGAATCAAATATTGCGGGAGCACTTGCTACTGTCTGTCCGGATGGGGTGGATGTTTATTTTGATAATGTTGGAGGTGAAATTTCGGATGCCGTGATTTCTCAAATTAATAAAGGTGCCCGGATTATTATTTGCGGTCAGATCTCTCTTTACAACGCAACTTCTCAGCCTGTAGGTCCCCGCATTCAGCCAACAATACTCAAAAAGAGTGCATTGATGCAAGGTTTTATTGTAAGTAATTACGCTTCAAGATTCCCCGAGGGATTTAAAGCTTTAGCTGAATGGGTCGGTAGCGGTCAGCTTAAATACACAAATACAACCTACCATGGATTTGAAAAACTTCCGGAGGCTTTTATTGCGCTTTTCGAAGGAAAAAATCTTGGTAAATTAATAGTTGAAGTGAAATAATTTTTAAAAGAATTGATTATGAATAATTTTGAATTTTTCAATCCGGTAAAAATAATCTTCGGAAAAGACCAGCTTGCTAAATTGGCAGACCAGATTCCCGCAAATAAAAAAGTCTTGATGATCTATGGTGGTGGCAGTATCTTTAAAAATGGCGTACATGCATTAACGAAAGAAGCACTCAAAAACTTTGAAGTGCTGGAGTTTGGTGGTATCGAGCCAAATCCAAGGTACGAAACAGCGATGAAAGCGGTAGAACTGATCAAGGCTGAAAAGATTGATTTTTTGCTTGCAGTTGGCGGCGGTTCGGTGATTGATGCGACCAAATTTATTGCAGCAGCAGCACTTTTCGATGCAGGTGACCCATGGGATATTCTGACGAAACGTAAACCTGTTAAAGCTGCTTTACCATTTGGATCTGTGCTTACGCTGCCTGCAACGGGCTCGGAGATGAACTCGGGTGGCGTAATTACGCGTGAAGCTACGCACGAAAAGTTTGCATTTTCAAGTCCGTTAACATTTCCTGTATTTTCATTTTTGTTACCCGATGCAGCTTCCTCGTTACCCAAACGTCAGGTAGCAAATGGTGTGGTCGATGCCTTTATGCACACAATGGAGCAATATATGACCTATCCGGCCAATGCTCCATTGCAGGACCGGTTTGCTGAATCAATTTTGCAAACATTGGTGGAAGAAGGACCTAAAGCTTATGCCAATCCAGCTGATTATGAACCCATGTCGAACCTGATGTGGAGTGCAACAATGGCATTGAACGGTTTGATCGGATGTGGCGTACCACAGGATTGGGCGGTGCATATGATGGGACATGAATTAACGGCCAAATTTGGTATTGATCATGCACGAACGCTCGCTATTATTGCACCAAGTCATTACAAATATAGTTTCGAAAACAAAAAGGAAAAACTGGCACAGTTTGGTGAACGAGTTTGGGGAATTAATGTAGGTACTTTGGATGAAAAGGCGCACGCAGCGATTGACAAAATGGAAGCGTTTTTCCAGTCGCTCGGCATTGATACAAAACTTTCGAAGTATACCGAAGATTATAAAGGAACAGCTCAGAATATTTCGAAACGCTTTACCGACCGTGGTTGGGCCAAACTTGGTGAACGCCAAAGCTTAAAGCCTTCTGATGTAGAAAAAATAGTAGAAATGAGTTATTAATAAATCGAAAAATGGGTACCATTATAAAAGTATTGATCGTTTTAACTTCGCACAGCGATTTAGGAAATACCGGACAAAAAACCGGATTTTGGATTGAGGAATTTGCAGCTCCTTATTATGTGCTGGCAGATGCCGGAGTACAGATCACATTGGCGTCACCAAAAGGTGGACAACCTCCAATTGATCCAAAGAGTGAAATGGCAGATTCACAAACTAAAGCAACACATCGGTTCGATAAAGACGAAGCGCTTAAAAATAAACTGGCTCATACACTAATTCTAAGTGATGTCAAGGTTGAAGACTATGATGCCGTATTCTATCCTGGCGGACATGGACCGTTGTGGGATTTGGCGCATGATAAAAACTCCATTGCGCTGATCGAATCGTTTTATAGTCATAATAAACCGGTTGTTTTTGTATGCCATGCGCCTGGAGCACTGGTTAAAGTGAAGTTACCAAATGGTGAACCGTTGGTAAAAGGCAAGGAAGTTACCGGATTTTCGAATTCAGAAGAGGAGGCTGTCCAATTAACAAAAGTGGTTCCCTTCTTGCTCGAAGATGAAATGAAAAAGCTGGGCGGACATTATAGCAAAGGTGCCGATTGGGGTTCGTATGTAAAGGTTGATGGTCTGTTGATTACCGGTCAGAACCCGGCATCATCCGAAGCCGCTGCAAAAGCCTTGCTGAAAATATTGAATAAGTAAGTCTTGGCGGAATGACCGCTGTAAACAGGTAGCCAGACGAAGATGTCGACAAAAAAATTATCTCAATTTGTTGTACTGAAGATTTGGCGGTTCATTTTTGATCCAATCTGCGTAAAAATATTTCCATTATTAAGCATTAGTGGTCTTATGCTGTAAAATATATTTACTTTGGTGAAAATAATTCATCGTTTGACATTTCATTTTAATGAAATCAGTTTACTTTTACCGCTGAGCAATTTAGGATTGTTATTCGTTGCAAATAGTTTTTAGAACCATTTGGAATGTGATTTAAAAATCCTGTGACAATAGCCCTTGGTAATGTAAATCGTCTGTAATCGCTTATTTAAATAGATACTTATTACATAACAAATCAAATGATCAAAATTAAATGCATCTCCTCATTTCTGATTGTCCTGTTACTTGCCGGATGTCAGAAAGACACGACACCAACCACCACCCCCCAACCCGGCGACATGAATACTTCTGAAGGGAGTATTGTTATTGGTGATAAAACTTTTGATGGACTTAATGGACTTGTGTTTGGTCAGATTTCTACATCCGGACTGAAAACCGGTACGTTGGGAGCTTGTCCTTCTGTTACAGCCACTCTAAATGCTTCATTTCCAGTTTCAATTATATTCGATTGGGGAAGTGGTTGCACAAGTGCGGACGATGGAATTACTCGAAGTGGAAAGATTACTGCCTCTGTCTCAGGCATGATGAACATGGCCAGTTCTGTTTTAACATTTACTTTTACCAACTTTGTTAGCGAAGGAAACAATATTAGCGGTGTCCATAGAATCACCTATATGGGATTGAATGCCGGAAATAACTGGCCCAGATATTCAATATTCACCGAGGCGAAAATTGAGTTTCCTGATAAAAAATTTATCACTTATCGTGCTGAATATATTCGTCTTCATGCTGAAGGATCTAATACTCCATTAATTATTGCCGATGATGTCTGGCGGATCGAGGGTAATTCTTTGGGTACGACAAGGGAGGGCAATCCATGGACTGCCAGCTATCCAAGTGCAGTAGTAAAAAAGGCTTCATGTAAATGGTTTTCAAGCGGATCTGTACTTGTAACCCCTGCAGGCGAACTCGCCCGCACGATCAACTTTGGAGACGGGACTTGCGACAATAAAGCAACACTTACAATAGGAGATAAGACGATCGATATTCTGCTTTAACCGATCAGATACTAATGCAAAGGAGTGCCATGGAACTTGATTCTATGGCACTTTTCAATTTGATACCGGTATGATATAATGAGACAGCGATGGTTTATCGATTCTAAATTAAGCTGAAAGGCTGTCGTTTACGATTTGAATGTCGTTAACAGTTTGGAACATATCGAATTCTTTATATATTTGCTGCCATAACCTTTTAAAACAACGATGTTCTTCTTTGGAGCTTTTTCCGGAAATTTGCTTTACCTGATTCTTGCCATCTCATACCTGGCAGGATTTTCTGCATTGGCATTCCGGACTCCTGATAATCAGACGAAAAATATCAAATTGTCAGTTGTATCAACTCAACCTATATTGTATGACAATACATTCCAGGAGCATTCTGTCATGTATTTTACCAATAATACGAACCTCCCAGATCAGGCACTCTCTGAAGAAATTTCTTTACGAACTCCCGTAATAACCCATTCCAAATTTCGGTTTATTCCTCCGCCTTTAGCCCCAAAGTCTCACTTTTCGGGTTCAGCACTATTCTCGCGCCCTCCTCCGTATTCCCTTGTCTAAAATCGTCATTCAAATCGGATGATTGTTTCTGATATCCCAAATTCTGAATATTTATTTGTTTCTGACTTTGGTTGTCAGGGATCGTTTCCGATGATCTCATTTTTATTGAAATTTAGATTTTCAAGGTTTAATTATGAAAGTATTTCCGGTAGTTGTATTACCATTGTTATTGTTTTTATATTCGGGTCGGATAATTGCTCAAATATCAGATGCTAAAGTTGATACCCTGACGATAGGCGAAGTTACGTTGGATGAAATTACAGTTAAATCCCCCAAAGAGCAGACAAGTATCAGGCAGTTACCTGCTTCAATTTCGATTATCACTTCCAAATTGCTTGAAAGCTCAGAGGTGAATTCACTTAAAGACCTCTCTTCGGCCATTCCCAATTTCTTTATGCCCGACTATGGCTCAAAACTAACATCACCGGTTTATATCCGTGGGATTGGTTCAAGGATTAACTCGCCTTCGGTCGGAATCTATGTCGACGACGTTCCGTATTTCGAAAAGGCAGCATTTGACTTCGATTTTTTCGATATCGAAAGGGTAGAAGTGTTACGCGGTCCACAGGGAACTTTGTACGGAAGAAATACGATGGGAGGAATCATCAATGTTTTCACCAAATCGCCGCTCACAGAGACGGGTTCCAAAATAAAATTATCAGCAGGAAATTATGGAAATTACACAGCGGGTCTTAATCATTACGGTCAGATTGGTAATAAATTAGGTTTTGCTGTCAATCTTTCAGGAGTTCATCGGGATGGATTTTTCACGAACCTATATTCAGGCGATAAGGTTGATAAGATGAATTCAATTGGCGCAAGGGGAAGACTTATTTGGAAGATTTCAGATCGGACGTCGATTGAAAATGTCTCAAGTTTTGAGCACAGCAATCAGGGCGGATATCCGTACGCCCTTTATAAAGACTCACTTAAAGATAATCTGCGCATAAATTACGACCAGTATAGCTCATATCTGCGCAATATGTTTTCGGATGCTTTGGTATGGAATTATTCCGGCCAAAAAATTAAAATTCATGCTACTTCCAGTTTTCAGTTACTAAATGACAATCAGTCAATTGATCAGGATTTCACTCCGGCAAAGCAATATTTTGTAGTTCAGGAACAAGCGCATCGGATGTTCTCACAGGAAGTCGTCATGAAGTCGAATCAGAAAAAACGATACGAATGGCTCGTCGGAGCTTACGGATTTGTTCAGCTTTTCGACAATAGTGTGGAGGTGAACTATTATCCGACAAAATCGGATTACATCAAAGGTTACGATCACCGTATTTTGGGTGCCGCCCTTTTTCATCAGGCAACATTGAATGACTTTCTAATTCCCCATTTATCTTTGACAGCAGGTGTGCGGCTTGACCTCGAAAAAGACAAGTTAAATTATACGTACGATTTATTGACTGCTGGCTCATGGGTAAATAAAACCGATACCATCTATCCTTCATTAAATGGTACCAAAGTACTCCCAAAAATAACGCTAAATTATCGTGCAGGAAATTCAACTTTCTTTGCAACAGTAGCAAATGGCTATAAAACAGGAGGTTTTAATTCGACGTTCGAACGTCCGGAAGATCTGACCTTCGACCCTGAATCGAGCTGGAATTATGAATTGGGGTGGCGTGCACCAATTTTCAATCATCGGTTTTATGCTGATGCAGCTATTTTTTACATCGATTGGACGAATCAGCAGATTTATCAGCCAGTTCCAAGCGGACGCGGTTCGATGTTGAAAAATGCCGGTGAAACTGAAAGCAAAGGTCTTGAGCTTTCGATGAGGATGGCACCTGTAAAAGGATTTGAAGCAAATGTGAGCTATGGTTATACAAAAGCCACATTCCTTACCTATATGGCCAATAAGACAACCGATTACGCAGGTAATTTCATTCCATATGTTCCGGAGCAAACAATTGCTTTTTCAGGAAGTAAAACCTTCCAGTTCAAGCAATCAATGATTGAATCAATGCGGATCAGTCTTAATTACCGCGGTACCGGCAAGTATTACTGGAGCGAAAAAAACACCGACTATCAGGATTATTACGGACTCCTCGATGGAAAGATTACTTTTACAAAAGGAGATTTTCAGTTAGAGTTCTGGGGGAAGAATCTATTTGATACCCAATATTACGCTTTTTCATTCGAAGCACTTGGAAATCGCTATGTTCAACCCGGCAGACCATCACAGGTTGGCGTTAACCTGTCGTTAAAATTTTAATTAATGAATCGCGAGAAACTCGATAAATTCTTTGTTCTCTTTAGCTTATACATTGCCCAATCGATCCCGATGAGCTTTTTCTCGACCGTGGTACCCGTTATCATGCGTCAGGAACACTATTCGCTTCAGTCGATCGGACTTTTACAGTTGATTAAACTTCCCTGGATTTTTAAATTTCTATGGGCACCATTGATCGATCGCAACGCCGGAGGAAATCTGAAGCAATACCGGAAATGGATTATTGGTTCGGAGCTGTTTTATGCAATTGTTATCATTGCCATCGGTGTACTCAATCTTCAGTTCGATTTTAAGCTGATCATCATACTCATGATCATTGCCTTTGTTGCTTCAGCAACCCAGGATATTGCCACCGATGCTTATGCGATTCTGATTATGAAGAAAGAGGAGCGAAGTTTCGGAAACAGTATGCAATCTTCTGGTAGTTTTATTGGAGCATTGGCTGGTAGCGGTCTCTTATTGATTGTTTATCATTATTTTGGCTGGACGATGTTACTGCACTGCCTGGCACTTTTTGCACTAATTGCCCTCATTCCGTTAATGCTCTATAAAAAACGGGAGCCTGTAGTTGAAAAGAAGGGAAGTGTTATACAAATGAAAGATCTTTATCTCTTTTTTGCAGCTCCCGGAATGTTAAAGCGCATCTTTCTGCTCGTTTTCTACTATTCGGGAATCATTGGAATACTGGCAATGTTAAAACCTTATCTTGTTGATTTGGGCTATTCTATAAAAGAGATCGGATTTATGTCGGGAATTGTGGGCACTTCGGTGGCAGCCTTGTCGTCATTTTTAGCGGCCTTTTTGATCAATAAACTTGGCCGGCAAAATTCACTGATCGGTTTTTCATTCTTAAGTATTGTTGCCACCTTTTATCTTTGGATGATCTCTTTGGGAACACCAAATACACCGATGATTTATTTGGGAATCATTCTAATATGGGGAACATACGGATTACTTACCGTGGCCATTTATACGACATCAATGGATCATGTCCGGCCTGGCAGGGAAGGAACCGATTTTACGCTGCAGATTGTGATTACCCATTTGAGTAGCTTGATTATTGCCGTTTTAAGTGGAAAAATTGCTGATAGTATTTCGTACAGCGGTTTATTTCTGGTTGAAGCAACATTAAGTGCTGTGACATTTATAGCCCTGTTTTTTCTTTATCGTAAAAAAAGTTTATCATGATCATTCCGGAACATTTACTCGAAAAATACAATTCACCCGTGCCACGGTATACCAGTTATCCGCCGGCCAACTACTTTACTGACGAATTGACCGAAAGTCAATATATTGAAGCGGTGAAGGATTCGAATAGCCGAAATCCGAAAAATATCTCCATATATATTCACATCCCATTCTGTAAAAAGCTTTGTTTTTACTGCGGATGTAATGCCTTACCATTGGCAACAATGGAGGCGATGGAAAATTATGTGACAGCCCTCAAAGAAGAAATCAAAATGGTTGCGGCTATGATTGACAAAGACCGTAAAGTCTCTCAAATTCATTATGGAGGTGGAACCCCTAATGTATTACCTGTTGAATGGATTGCAGAGATTAATGAGCTTGTTTATTCTTTGTTCAAGTTAGTTGATCAGCCCGAAATTGCGATTGAGTGCAATCCGGCTCACCTGTCATTTGATTATATCGATCAACTCAAAAAAGCCGGATTTAACCGATTTAGCATTGGAATACAAGATTTTAACAAGGATATATTAAAAACGGTCAACCGCGATCCTTCTGAACTTCCCGTGGGTGATCTTCTTCAAAAGATAAAATCAGGATCAGAACACATCGCTGTTAATCTTGATTTTATATATGGATTGCCAGGGCAAACCGTTGAAAGTTTTCTCGATTCAATCCAAAAAGCGGTTTCAATTCGTCCCGACAGGCTTGTCACTTTTTCGTATGCCCATGTTCCGTGGGTGAAAAAAGCGCAAAAAGTTCTTGATAAAATAGGTTTGCCTACCAGTGAATTGAAAATGAAGATGTTTTCAGAATCGCATGACTTTTTATTGGCCAGTGGCTACAAATCAATCGGCCTGGATCATTACGTACTTGAAAGTGATGAGCTTTACCAGGCATTACTGAGTAAAAGTCTGCACCGTAACTTCCAGGGCTATTGCACGCGACAAACGACAGGGCAGGTATATGCTTTTGGTGTCTCGTCTATCAGTCAGCTTGAAAAAGGGTATGCGCAAAACATTAAATCAGTGAAAGGTTATATCGAATCGATCAATTCCGGACATTTGCCTATTGAAAAAGGTTATATGCTGAGTGATAATGAAATTATTGTACGTGAGGTAATTAACCAACTGATGTGCAACATGCATATTCACTGGCAGGAATTGGCTGACCGGTTAAATATCTCGCAAACGGCAGTTAAAAATGCAATTACATACGACAGTGCAGAATTGAAAAAGTTTGAAGAGGATGGAATTTTGAAATTCACCGAAAAGGGACTCGACATAACAGAAAGTGGAACGCTCTTTATTCGAAATGTAGCTGCATCCTTCGACCCACTCACAAATACGCAATCCAAACAGTTCTCAAAACCAGTTTAATATGGAAGGCCACCTTAAGACAGATATTGTAATAATCGGTGCCGGACTGACAGGCTTGGTCACGGCTCACTACCTTTTGAAAAGCGGGTTCAGCGTTAAAATCGTTGAAAAGAACAGTCGTCCCGGTGGTGTTATACAAACAATCAGAGAAGAAGGCTTTACGATTGAGTCAGGACCGAATACGGGAGTCATTTCTCATCCGGAGATCGTGGAGCTTTTCGAAGATCTTAAGGAGGATTGCAAAATTGATATTGCCAATCCCGAAGCGAAAAAAAGGTTAATCTGGAAAGATGGGGAATGGCAAGCGTTGCCGTCAGGATTTCTGACGGCAGTTAAAACGCCGCTGTTTTCGCTTGGTGATAAATTCAGGATTTTAGGCGAGCCTTTCCGAAAAAAAGGAACGAATCCGAATGAAAGTATTGCAGATCTTGTGGTAAGAAGAATGGGGAAAAGTTATCTCGATTATGCCATAGATCCTTTTATTTCAGGAATATATGCCGGTGATCCATCTAAATTAGTGACCCGTTTTGCATTGCCTAAACTTTATAACCTCGAACAAACTTACGGCAGTTTTATTAGGGGAGGGATAAAAAAACATTCCGAACCTAAGGACGAACGGACGAAGAAAGCAACAAAAGAAGTGTTCTCTGCAAAAGGAGGGCTTCAATACCTGATCGATGCGCTTGTCAAAAGTATTGGCAACGAAAATATTCTTTTGAATTGCAAAGATGTTACAGTAACCAATGATAATCAAATATTTAATACTTCCTTCTTAATGGGAAGTATACCTGTTGGTTTGACTTCTGAAAAAGTTATTTCGACGGTAGGTGGAAAAGATATTGATTCTATATTTCCTTTCCTTGCGCAGGAACATTTAAAGCCAATTACGCAGTTGGAATATGCCAAAATCGTTCAGGTTGCCCTTGGTTACCGGCAATGGAAAGGGATAGACATCAATGCGTTCGGAGGATTGATTCCTTCGAAGGAAAAGCGCAAAATTCTCGGGGTATTATTTCCCTCATCGTTCTTCGCAGCACGTGCGCCTGAAGGTGGTGCACTACTTTCTGTATTCCTGGGCGGCATGAAGCATAGTGAGTTTTATTCCCTCAATGACGAAGAGATTCAATCATTAGTTGAAGAAGAAGTTGGAGAAATGCTGAAAATAAAGGGGATAAAGGCTGATGTGTTAAAAATATTCAGGTATCTGTATGCAATTCCACAGTACACAGCTACCTCTGAGCAACGATTTGAGGCGATCAATTTTGTACAGAAAAACTATCCGGGATTGATCCTTGCCGGGAATATCCGCGATGGAATTGGTATGGGAGACCGGATCAAACAGGGGCGTGCCATTGCTGAAGAAATGATTAACAAATAGAAATGGACCAGACCGCTGTTATTTTTGTGAATGTTGGAACTCCCGATTCGCCTTCGGTAGCTGATGTAAGATCATATTTGTCTCAGTTTTTGAATGACAGACGGGTGATTGATCTTCCATGGTTGCTTCAAAAAGTGCTTGTTAATTTGATTATTGTCCCGTTTAGAGCTCCAAAATCTGCTAAGCTCTATCAAAAGTTATGGACCGAAAAGGGGTCACCGCTTTTGTACTATTCAATTCAGGCAGCAGAGAAACTTCAACTGCGAATGGGGAGTAACTATAGAATCTGGAATACCATGCGCTATGGTAATCCTTCACTGGAAAAAATTTTAAAAGAAATTGAAAATCAGAATTATAAGAAGATAATTATTCTCCCGCTCTTTCCACAATATGCTTCTGCAACCACAGGAACAGTTTCGGAGTTTATTTTGGCGAAAATAAGCCGCTGGAATGAGATTCCTGAGCTTCGGTTGATCAACCATTTTCACGATCACCCGGCTTTTATCGGTGCTTTTGCAACACAGGCGGCAAAGTATGAGATAGCCAAATGGGATCATGTAATTTTTTCGTTTCACGGTTTGCCATTGCGACAAATCAGTAAAGTCCATTCCGAAATCGATTGCAAAGAATGTCTTTGTAAAACTCAATTTTTAGAGGGAGGTAGATTTTGTTATCAGGCAGCTTGTTATGAAACTGCAAGGTTAATTGCCGCGAAAATTGGACTCTCGACCAGTGATTATTCTGTTTCTTTTCAGTCACGGCTAACAAAAAAATGGATGTCACCATTTACGGATGAGACGTTAATTCAAAAGGCAAAGGCCGGAATTAAGAAGATCCTTATTTTCGCTCCTTCATTTGTGGCAGATTGCCTTGAAACAAAGGTTGAGATTGAAGAAGAGTACAGTCTTCTGTTTAAAAAGCATGGAGGTGAGCAGCTGCAACTCGTCGAAAGTCTGAACGATCACGATTGCTGGATTGAGGGTTTAAATCAGATAATTTCTCAGGGAATATAAAGATGCTTTTTGACTCTTTTCCGAAAGGTAGGTGAGCATCGCTTATTAAAATATTAAAATACAGATTTATAACCAACTCTATTTCTCCAATAGATTTAAGTTCAATTATTCCAAATTATAATATTGCACTTTTGATGGAATGTGTTACCTTCATCCCCTAAGGTAAAATTCAGAAAATACAATTGATCTAAAATAATGGTTCATATCAAGATTAATGGTCTGGAAATTGAAGTTGAAGCCGGAACTTCGGTTTTAAAAGCTGCAGAAAAAGCTGGAGTTAAGGTTCCTGCACTCTGTTATAATGAAGAATTGGGGCATTTTACTTCATGCATGTTGTGCCTCGTGAAAGATGCCACAAATGGCCGGTTATTTGCATCCTGTTCTGTTACAACTACCGAAGGAATGTCGGTAATCACTGACGATGATGAAATTAAGGAAGCACGTCAAACTTGCCTGGAGTTGCTGCTTAGCGAACACGTTGGTGATTGTGAAGCCCCTTGTCAGGTGACATGTCCCGCACATATGGATATTCCGCAAATGAACCGTCTGATTGCTGCCGGCAAATTTGAAGCAGCGCTGAAATTGGTCAAAAAAGATATTGCTTTGCCTGCTGTTTTAGGCCGTATTTGCCCTGCGCCATGCGAAGGAGCTTGTCACCGAAAGACCGTGGACGCTTCTGTCTCCATTTGTCTGCTGAAACGGTTCGTTGGCGATGAAAATGTTGTTCATCCTTTCGAACCACTTCCTTTAACGGGAAAAAAGGTGGCGGTGATCGGAGCGGGACCGGCCGGATTGGCTGCAGCCTATTATTTGCAATTAAACGGCTATCAGACTGTACTATTCGATAAAAACAGCTTAGCCGGTGGTTTACTTCGTACGGAGATTAAACCTGAAGTTTTACCAATTACTATTTTAGACAAAGAGATTAAAACCATTTTGGATACAGGAGTTGTATTTGAAGGGGGAAAAGATATTAATGCAGCAGCCTTCCATGATATTAAAAATCAATATGATGCTGTAATCATTGCAACCGGAGTTATGGTTGATGAAATCCGAAGCTGGGGAATCGCGACAAATACCAAAGGTATTGAAGCCAATCAAAATAGTTATGAAACCTCATTAAAAGGCGTTTTCGCAATCGGAAATTCACTTCGTTCTTCAAGGCTGGCGGTCCGTTCTGTGGGACAAGGAAAGGAAGTAGCCTTATCTGTTTCACAGTATTTATCGGGCGAAGAGCCGAAAGGAGAACCCCGGTTATTTAATTCGCGCATTGGTAAACTGCTTCAGGAAGAGATTTCAGAATATCTGAAAGAATCGGTTCTTCAGGAAAGAATATCTTCAGATAGCATCAGATTAAATGGTTATACAAAGGAAGAGGCGATGGCAGAAGCCAGACGATGCCTTCATTGCGACTGTCGTGATATAGAGAATTGTAAACTGCGGGATTTTTCTGGCCGACTAGGTGCTAATCAGCGCCGGTTTGCCGGTAATGCAAGGAAAATAATGACGAAGCACTTTGCTCACCGGATTGTTTACGAACCGTTGAAATGCATCAAGTGCGGAATCTGTGTGCGAATGACCGCCAAATACCAGGAAAAATATGGTTTCTCCTTTATCGGTCGGGGGTTTGATGTGGTAATTGGCGTTCCTTTCAATGAATCGGTGGAAGCCGGATTGGCAGAAACTGCTGAAATAGTAGCCAAAGCATGCCCGACTGGTGCGTTATCTGTAAATAACAAATTATGAGAGTAATATACCTGATTTTATTCGTTTTAATTTTATTTGAAGGTGCGAATGGCCAAAATTCAACCTCATGGAACAACTTTCGAGGAAGTCAGGACCTGTCAGGAACAACGAATGTGAACTTTCCGGAGAAGCCAAAGAAGCTTTGGAATTTCAAGGTGGGTGATAATATTAAGTCAGCTGCAGTGATCAGTGAAGGAAAGGTTGTTATTGGTGCAACCGATGGCGTTATTTACTGTCTCGATCTCAAAGGAAAGCTGATTTGGAAGTACAAAACAGAGAATTCGATAGAGGCACCGGCCATGATTCTGAACGGAAAAGTATATGTCGGTAACCTCGATGGCAATCTGTATGCGCTTAAACTTTCGGATGGTTCCCTGATCTGGAAATACAAAACCGACAACCAGATTATGGGATCGGCAAACTTTTGGAAATCAGGTTCTAAAACATCGTTAATTGTAGGAAGTTACGACTATAATCTTCACTGTGTTGATGCCGAAACGGGTAAAATGCGCTGGATGTACGAATCAGACAATTTTATTAATGGTGCGGCAGCCTGTTTCAATGGTAAAGCGATTTTCGGCGGATGCGACGGTTTCCTTCACGTTGTTGATATCAACAGCGGTAAATCAGAGTCTAAGATCAATGTAGCGACCTACGTTGCCGGTTCGTGCCCGGTAAGCGATAAAATGGCCTATATTGGCGATTACGATGGAAAGTTTTCGAAGGTTG
>Ga0209511_1001866_pt1 | contig 18012 bp, 17 predicted proteins | sample SSSSmetaG_FD_184141 | JGI IMG/M metagenome (GOLD analysis project Ga0209511, IMG submission 184141) | Glacier valley bacterial and archeal communities from Borup Fiord, Nunavut, Canada, to study Microbial Dark Matter (Phase II) - ​SSSS... | ecosystem: Environmental > Aquatic > Freshwater > Ice >...
CGCCTACGGGAGCGGTGTCTCAGCCAGCGGCTCAACCTGCGGCCACTCAATCTGCGAAACCTGCGGCAACTCCACGAGCAAAGACCACGACGGCTAAAGCTCCAGCGGCACCTGCCCCGATCGACCAGCCTGAACTGGATGATATTCCGTTTTAGTTGAGGGATAGGGGTAAAAAAATTGCCGCGATTCCTGAATGGAGTCGGGCACTAACGTTGAAGTAATTGATTTTCTACAAGTCCGTAATGACAATGACATCACTACGGACTATGGATCAGAGATTAGTGAGTTGCTCGATCGGTGAGTTTAGTTAGCACCTGGTTCGATCGCTCTACAAATGCTTTCATGCCATCGGCATCAAACCCTTTTTGTGCCATCAACGCCAGATCATAAACATGATGACAAATCATGTTGGCGAGTTCTGCTGACGGAGATTGACCCTCGGTGACGATCGCGCCTTGACTCAGGTTAATCAAGTTTTGAATCATCGGATGAGTCGTATTGACTAACAAAATGTGTTCTTCAGGGAACTGAATATTTTGCTGCTGCATCAGCGCATTCATTTCCTGCATCCGGCGCAGTTGCTCAGGTAAAAGAACCATCGCGGGGGGCGTGCTGGCGGGGTCGTCTCCTTTAAGTGCCTCAGTGCGAATGATTAGCTTCGGCTTGTTGAGCGCTTTCTTGAACAGTTCTTTGACTTGTTCGCTGCGAGTCTGATTGGTTTTAGGGTCGACAATTTCAGACTGCTCTTTGTCGATTAGCGTGTCATCTAGTTCGGCATCCACTCGTGCAAACTGCACCTGCGAATATTCTCGCTCTAGGAAGCTGACAAAGTGACTGTCGATGAACGAGTCCATAAACAGAACTTCTAAGCCCTGACTGGTGTGAAGCTGCACATAGGTTGCCTGAGTGACCTCATCGGTGCAGTAAAAAACGCGATTCTCGTGGCGTTCTTTGTTGCGTTCTAGATATTCTTTGAGCGTCGTGTACGATCTGCCGTCTACAGTGTTGTTGACTGCGTTAGAAGTATCTTGCCAAGCATCTCCATCTGGCGTTTGCACTTCTATTTTAGGAGCGTCATCGACCAGATTCGCTGTAGTGCGATAGATCAGAATATCTTCGACTTGCTTTTTGAATTTGTCATCGTTAATTGAGCCAAATTTAACAAAGGTGCCTAAGTCTTGCCACGATCGGATATATTGCTCTCGATCGTCGCGATACAATTCTTTTAAGCGATCGCCGACTTTCTTGGCAATATAGTCTGCGATGCGGCGCACAGTGCGATCGTTCTGCAAAAAGCTCCGCGACACGTTGAGCGGAATGTCGGCGCTATCGACAACCCCTCGCAGCGGCAGCAGAAACTTGGGAATCACTTCCTCACAGTTTTCGCTGACAAACACCTGATTGCAAAACAGTTTGATCTGTCCTTTAGACACATCAACATCGGGCTTGAGCTTCGGGAAGTAAAGAATGCCGTTGACGATGAACGGAAAGTCGGTGTTGAGATGCACCCACAGCAGCGGCTCTTCTTGAAACGGATAGAGGTAGCGATAAAACTCTAAATAGTCTTCAGTCGTGAGATTTTTGGGCGACTCTTTCCAGGGGGCTTTTTGGCGGTTGATCTGCTCGATCGCTTTGGGTTCTTCCCCTTCTTTGAGTGGCTCGATCACCTCTAACTTGATCGAGACGGGCAGAAAGTCACAGTAGGTTTTGATCAGTTGCCGAATTCGATAGGGTTCTGCATACTCGTGTTCTTCGTCTTGCAGTGCCAGGGTAACGGTCGTGCCGCGAGTGGGACGATCGCCTTCTGACAGCTTAAACTCAGTCGAGCCATCACAAGACCAGTTGACCGCCTGCGAGTCGGCTTTGTAGGATAGCGTGTCGATCGTGACAACTTTCGCCACCATGAACGATGAGTAGAAACCCAATCCGAAGTGCCCAATGATCTGCTGATCGCCAACGGCTTTATATTTCTCGACGAACTCTTCGGCGCTAGAGAAGGCGACTTGGTTGATATATTTCTTCACCTCGTCAGCGGTCATGCCGATGCCGTTATCGGAGACTGCCAGGGTTTTGTTTTCGGAGTCGATCGTGATCACAATCTCCGGTTCGCCCAACTCGCCCGAAAACTCATCCGAGGTTGACACCATTTTGAGTTTCTGAATGGCATCTACGGCGTTAGACACCAGCTCTCTCAAGAAAATCTCGTGGTCGGAGTAGAGCCACTTCTTGATAATCGGAAAAATATTCTCAGTATGAATACTGATATTCCCCTGTTCCAAAATCGTTGTCATAGTCTAGTCCTGGTTACTCAAAAGACCTCAGCCCTATTTTGGACGAGGATGACCCAATCGCCTTCATTGTAGTCAGTAGAGTTTGCCGATCGCTAAGATCGGATTTCCCTACTCAATGCGAGTGTAGAAGTGGATATTGTTCGCTAAAGAGTTGATTGAAGCTGATCCAACAGTGTTTCAACATACGTCAGTGCTCCGCGAATCGTTTCAGGATCTTCGAGGTCAACCCCCACATATTGACGTAGAGCTGTCACTTGATCCATGCTGCCACCCGCCGCTAATAGCTCTAGATAGCCGGGAATGAACTCTTTGCCGACTTCAAGATATTTTTGGTAACACGCCAAACTGACGATATTTGACGCAGTATATTGATAACAATAAAACGGCTTGAAGTAGATGTGACCAATCCGCGCCCAGTCATATTGATGCTCTGGCAAGACTTCCACTGCATCGCCACAGAGTTCTTGATAGAGTTTTGTCCACTCTTCATTGACAAACTCGTGATTAAAACTGCCCTGAGTCGCCCGATCGTGCACCGCTAACTCCAATCGGCTAATCGTGCTTTGTCTAAACAGCAGATTTAACTGATCTTCTAATTGGCGAGTAATCAGAGATTTGGTCAGCGCTTTGTCGTCTTTTGCCTGTTTGAGCAAATAATCTAGCAACAGCAACTCGTTGAATGTGGACGCGATTTCTGCCAACACCATCGGCGGATTGCTGTTGAAATAGGTTTGACGATCGTCGATCCAGGCAAAGTGCAGCCCGTGACCCATCTCGTGTGCGAGTGTAAACAGCGAATTGTAATCGTCGGTGTAAGAGAGCAATAAATAGCTGTGTCTGCCGTAAGTGTAGGCGCAAAAGGCTCCGCCCCGCTTGCCCTGCCGGACTTTGGCATCGACCCAGTTGTTCAAAAAGAATTCTTCGGCGCGACGGGCGTAGTTGACATCAAACTGCTCTAACGCAGCGATCAGTGTCTCGACTCCCGCTTTATAAGGAATGGGCGCGATTTGCTCGTCACCTGTTGTCCACGGCGCATACACGTCACAGGTGCGAATTTTTTGCCCGATCGCTGCTCCCTTGAGTCGATAATAGCGCTGGAATAAGTCAAAGCGGCTGCGAGTTCCTTCCATAATGGCGCGAAACACTGGCTCCGAGACTTCATCGGCGATCAGTTGCTTGTGCAGCGTCGAGTCATAGCGTCGCATCTGATTTTCGATCTTGTGATCTTGTGCGACGGTATTCAAAATGAAACCATAGAGCGAGTTGTGCTGATTCATCACCTTGCGAACCGACTGATAGGCGGCATAGCGAGTTTCGGCATCTGGATGAAAAAGCAGCGCCCCTAAATCAGCTTCTGTGGTGGCAGTTTTGCCGTCTGGAGTCGTGACCGATTCATACTGCTGTTCGCCGAGATGCACCGATCGCAGTTGAATAAATGCCTGCCTTCCGGTCAAACTATCTTGGTTGCGAGTCTGCTCAACGTCTTCTGACAGCGTGTGCGGACGATATTTGGCGATTTGGCTCAAATAGTGGCGATAGGGTGCTAACGGGGCTGAATTTTGGAATGCGTCAAACTGCCCAGCTTCTAAAGTTTGCAACTCTAAGTCAAAGAATAAAAGCTGATTCTCGACTCCCGTTAGGGCTTCCATCACTTTGTCTAAAAACTGTTTTGCCTCAGCGCTGCGAGTGTCAGCAGAAAAGATCAGCGACGGAAACGCGTAGAGAACGCCCGATTTTTCAGCGATCGCTTCCAAAGTCTTAAGACACGTCGCCAACTGCTCTGGCATTAGCCCCGTCACCTTGCCGCGAAACTGGCTGCGAAAGTCTGCGGCTTCTTGTTGCAGACTCTCTAAATCTTGCTCTAATTTAGGATCATCAAATCCTTGATAGAGGTCAGACAAGTCCCACTCTTGAGGGCTATCGATTGGATTTTGGGAAGTCACGATCGCTGATGTCATCTTAAAAACTCCTGAGTTTATTTCTAATTTACGCCACGAATCTTGCGCGTGTTGTCCACGAGGCTTTGAGCGAAGCGATCAAACCGTTCGGCAAGTTTTTTATCTAGCAGTTTGCCGTCTTCCCCAAAGGCTTTCCACGCCTGCGCGATGCCGATTTGTTCAGGAATCACCCACGCATTCACCCATCGCATAATCAAGCGCAAATCATTTAGGGCGTTGCTGTTTGCCTGTCCGCCCAAGACGCTGATTATCCCGGTGACTTTGTCCGCCATTTCTTCAAAGCTCATCAAATCGAGGGCGTTTTTCAAGACACCGCTAACGCTGCCGTGATATTCAGGACTGACTAACACGATCGCGTCTGCTTCTTTAACGACATCTTGCAGCCGCTTGACATCGGGATACCCCGAATAGTCATCTCCGCCATCGCAAAATGGCAGATTCATTGTTCGCAAATCAAGCAGTGTGACCTCGGCACCCAAAGCCGTGAGACGATCGACGGCTTGCTGAAGAGCTAAATAAGTAGAGGAACCCGATCGTAAGCTCCCTCCAATTGCAGCAATCTTAACCATGTTTACTGTTCCTGTCTGTGAATAAAAAACGTTTGTGACGAGAGTGCTTCACCCCTTAGTTTGCAGAAGTTAAAGCAACCTTGCCTATGTCAAGAGAGATGAGACGTGGAACAACCCCTAGAATGAAGTCGTTATGACTACGCATAGTTTAGCAGATGAAAGAAAAACGTGCCAGGTTATTCTATGAGTAGGCAAAAATCTAAACAGATGTTGTGTAGAGACATTTCCGATCGCGTTCCTGCACAACCGAGTCAGTGTTGTACCCACTGCCGTAATTTAGGAGGCAACTCTTTTCGCGATCGACCTACTGGATCAATGCACACATGACGAGTCAGCGCTCGACTAGCAGGACGATCGAACCCCACTAAACTAATCTCATAAATAATTTCAAACTCGCTGTCGTTAATGGGATGGGGACTGATTTGTACCGATAAGCGATCGCCACAGTGCAACGGTCGAAAAAAATCAACATCGGCATGAATAATGGGAACTGCAACATCAGAATCTCGAAAAAATGATTTGAGATCAAATCCTGCTGTGATTAAAATTTCTTCATAGGCTTCGTGGCAGATCTTTAAGACATTGGCAAAATAAACAACGCCAGCCGCATCAGTATCTTCAAAGCGCACCGTTCGCTGATAGATGTGGGTCATGAATGAAATGGCTCAAATAGAGCTAAATCGGCAGTGAGAAAATCGATAAACTGTCGGGCAGTTCTGCCCGATCGTCCGTTGTGTCGGGTCGCCCACTGCAACGCGCGATAGTCTAAATCTTCTGACTCTAATGTGATCCCCGCTTGCTGTGCGAGGTGATGAATCATTTTTAGGTAAGTCGCCTGATCCGCAGGTTCAAAGGTGAGCGTTAAGCCGAAGCGATCGCTGAACGATAATTTTTCCTGCACTGTGTCCCAGTGGTGAACTTCGTCAGCATCTTTGGGGCGAGGACGATCGTCAAAAAACTCGCGCACTAAATGCCGTCGGTTTGAGGTCGCATACACGACAACATTTTGAGGACGCGCGGTGAGATTGCCTTCCAATACAACTTTCAGCGCTTTATAGGCATCGTCATCTTCTTCAAACGAGAGGTCGTCTACAAAAATGATGAATTTTTGAGGTAGATTTCGCAACGGCTCGACGATCGCGGGCAAGTCTTTGAGTTCAGATTTGCCGACTTCGATTAGACGCAACTGACGATCGCCATACTGCCGCAGCAGCGACTTGACGAGCGAAGATTTCCCCGATCCCCGGCTGCCGTAGAGCAAGATGTGCAAAGCCGACTTCCCCGACAGCAAGAACTCTGTGTTTTTGAGCAGCATCTCGCGCTGAGTCTCATAGCCAATCAGATCCGATGCCTGCTGCAAATCGGGGTGCGCGATCGCCGCCAGTTGCCCACGTTGCCACCGAAACGCTTGATACTTCGCGAAGATTCCCGTCCCAAATTCACGATAATAAACAGATAATTCGTCTACCGCGTCTGCCCAATCCTGCATCGTTCTCAGTTTAGCTTTGAGCGGCGTAGCAGTTTTTTCTTGGAGCAACTCGTCTGACCATGCCGTTAAATTTTCAGCAGAAGTCTGTTGACTAACCCATTCACAAACCTGCTCACTTCGACACTTGTAGAGACTCTGCAAGATTTGTAAGTCTCGTTTCACAGCGTCGATCAAAGCAGACGGTAAATCGTCAGATTTCTGTTGTGAAAAAGAATTCTCTGCGGTTAAAAGTCGATCGAGCAAATAGTCTTGCCATCCCTGACCGCGTTCAGCCAATGCCGAAAACCACGACCCATAAGCCTGTAGCGCGATCGCACTGTCTGCCCGGATCAGCGACTGCAACAACTCTAAAAAGGCTTGCCCGACCCGATCTCCTAAAACCTCCCGATACACCAGCAGTGAAAGAAGATTCTGATGAAGCGCCTGAATCGAGGTGACTTGAGTATTCATTATCTAAAGGCTCAACCACGCCAGCACAACTTTGGGCGCAGGTAAAATGACCAGCAGCACCAGAGCTAGAGCCAAAAGCCCGACCACATCGCGAGAATTATCTAACTCAGTGATATCGTTAAGCGCAGGCTCATCTGTAGCGGGAAGCAGCAGCAGCAAGATTGCCCACAGCAGCAGATGTTGTTGCGCAAACGAGAGAATCAGCAGCAACAGTCGAGAAACTTGCCCGATCGCCGCCCCGGTGCGCTGCCCAAACATGGCGTGAACCATCCGTCCGCCATCTAACTGTCCGACGGGCATCAGATTAAATGCGCTAAACAGCACTCCAATCCAGCCCGCAACCGCGATCGGATGGAGATTGATTGCTTTCGCCGCTACTAGCTGGTTTCCCAGCGCCAACTTTCCTAACCCTGCCAGCACTAGAGAATATTTGGGATTCAGTGCCTCAAAGCTGAGTAACCCAGCTCCTGGCTTTGGCGGGAGAGCGACTACAGACGAATGATCTAAGCCCCAATATAAGAGAGGGATCGCGATCGCGAATCCTGCTAGTGCGCCAACTACGCCTACATCAAACAGCGCCTTGCGATGAGGAATCGGCGATCGAATCTGAATAAATGATCCCACCGTTCCCAATGGCAGCAGAGGCAAGGGAATCACTGGAATAAAGTAGGGCAGCGTTGCAGCGATATGATAGCGGCGAGTCGTCCAATAACAGCCCAGCGATCGCACAGCAAAAAATCCCACAATCGCCAGTGCATAGGGCAATCCCTGCACCAATACTAACGGGTCTAACGTGACCTGTTTTTTCGCAATCTCAAGCCCTGCTAGCATGGTGGTCAACAACGTCATCGCCGCTAGCCCCAGCGCAATGCCCGGACGGGTCAGTCGTCTATCTTGTCTCGCCTCTATGCTGGCTTGAGAGTTAGGCACCAGCGCAAAGAACGGTTTTTTGTCTAGCCCTTCTTGAAACACGACATAGAAGCGATCGCCAAACTTTCCCTCAACGTTTTCTTGAATCGTTTTATAAGCCACTTCTGGCGTGGTGCGTAGCTGTCCTCGGCAAATTACGGCTTGTGGACGATAGTCAATATTCTGCAAATAATAGACTGACCACGGAAAACAACCTTGTAAACTCGTCTCCTCTGCCTTGTTGATCGGGCGCGAAGTCGATTGATCAGACTTTTCAGGAGTCGAAGATGGCACTTGAGGGGTAGTGGAGTCGATCGCCGAAGTCGGAGCAATCCGTCCTTTTTGAATCAAGTAAAGATAAAGCGCTAAACAGCCCACAAACAGCAAAATAACTAGCTCTAGCGGCATTCGTCGCTGAGTCCCAAACGCCAGTGCCCAAGCAGTGATCGAAAACGCAGGCATCATAGCAACCAGCCATAATGCCCAAACCGGAGTGCGAGTGATCCCGGTCACTCTCTGCACGATAAAGTAGGTAATCAGTCCTAGTACGAATAACCAGATCATGCGCTGAATTTTACAGATTTAAGATGCAGTGGACTCAGGAGCGCCGCCGCACAGCCTTGTTGGGCAGTTGATAAATAACTAAGCACGGGTTTTAACCATAGCACTCAACCTGTTAGCATCGTCTGTCTAGGTGGGTGAGTCGCTCGACCCATAACCTTTGCGAAAGCCAATATTTTTGCATTCTTTGCAGCATCTTCAACAATCTGGGAAGATCGACGAGAGCTAACTACTTGACTATCAAAATTGCCAGCCCTCAAACAGACTTAAAAAACAGTGCCTTCAGAACAATCTACGTCTCCCCCTTCTCTTCAGCCTGGTTTATCTAGTCAAACGACATCCTCCAAACAGCCTCGTCTTGTCTTAAGTAGCGGCGATCGCTCCGATCCTCACTCCATCTTTGCGTTTTCGCCCAATCGTGACACGTTAGGCGGAACCGCGTATCTCATTGTAGAAACAGAAGGCAACATCTTAATAGATTGTCCGGCTTGGGATGAGACAAATCGCAACTTTTTGCACACTCAAGGGGTGCGATCGCTGGTCATGACCCATCGGGGCGGCATGGGCAAAGTTCGAGACATTCAGCGGGCACTCGGCTGCGACGTTGTGGTTCAAGAACAAGAAGCCTATCTGCTGCCAGGATTGCAGGTGACTACCTTTCAAAAAGAATTGCACCTCAGCCCCGACAGCCGCGTGATCTGGACTTCAGGACATTCTCCCGGCGCGTCTTGTCTCTATCACAATGCCTGGGGAGGCGCGTTATTTTCGGGTCGTCATCTAGTGCCCGATCGCCACGGCAATCCCGCTCCGCTTAGAACTGCCAAAACGTTTCACTGGGGTCGTCAAATTCGCAGTGTCCAAACGCTGTTAGACCAATTTACGCCTGACACACTGCGGCTTCTGTGCCCTGGTGCCAATACTGGATTTTTGCGGGGCAGCCTGACGATCGACGATGCTTATCTAAAACTGACTCAACTCAACCTACAAGCGTATTTAGAAATGCAGCCGCTGCTCTAAAGCATCAGCCGTTCTAACGCGTGCGAATCAGGAATGCAGAGCGTCTCTCGATCGCGCTCAATCAGCCCCTTTTTCTCTAGTTTGCTTAATACTCTCGTCACTGTTTCTCGCGCCAAACCACTCAAACTGCTCAATTCTCGATGAGGCAGATTGGGGATCTCGATTCCTTTAGGGCTGCGTTTGCCCTGACCTTCTGCCAAAAACAATAGAATATCTGCTACCCGTGAGGTGCTGTCTGATTCTCGAAGTCTCAGCCGTCGATTGACCTGTCTTAGACGACGTGCCATCAGTTTAGCGAGTCTAACGCCTGCCTGGGGTTCAGCGTTGAGCAGTTGCACAAAATCTTGAGCGGGCATATTGCCGATCGCCGTTGGAGCCAGCGTGATCACATCCGTCGATCGCGGCACTTCATCCAACGGTGCCATCTCTCCAAACAGTTCTCCTGTGCCCAAAATGTTAAGGGTGACTTCTTTCCCGTCGAGGTTATAAGTTCTGATTTTCACCCAGCCTGTCAAAATAAAATAAACCGAACTTCCCCAATCGTTTTCTAAAAGAATGACTTGGTTTGCGGGGTGGCTTCGCATTACCATATGGGCAATCGCTTTCTCGATCGCTGCCTCTGGCAAACCCTCAAAAAAGGGAGCAGAGGCAATCAATACATTAGAAGAGTCGTCTCGTGGGTTGTGCCAATCATCCATTAGAGTTTTATTTGGAGGGGTTGCGGGTCACGCTGATGAAAAGCCAAACGTTAAAGAACTTAGCCTAGAAGTTATTTGCTCAACAGAGGTTATTTTTAGAGCCAAATAAAATATAGATAACTAGAGATAAGAGGTTGTAACAATTAATTTATACAGTAATTAGGAGCTTGAGGATCGATCAGGATTCTATAGTTTATGGGGCGATCGTCACCCTCAAGAAATTTGGTGTATCTCATCAGTAACTAGCGCAAATCAATCGACATCATAGCCTAAAGTTTCGCTGTTATTAGATGAAAAACTAAACGAACGACTAAAGCCAGATAAAATGCAAAAAACTCTCGCCATACTGCTGAAAAAGCTCAACCTAATACTGATTCTTTGTCTATTGTTTAGCGATGTTTTAGACGCTTTTCCTGGCAGAATAAGTTCCTACCACGATCTAGAGTTCCTGCTGACTCCAGCTAACAAGCAGGCGCAGTTCATCCACTTAGAAACTGCACGTCTCTAGAAGTCTTCTTGCAGAGGTTTTTTAGCCTGAAGAACGCTCAACTTTCGTGCCCATACTAGCGATGAAAATACTCTGCGGTAGGGTGGAGGTGTCAGACCTAAACTGTAAGGGTCTCAGGTTTTAGAAAACGCATTCTTCAGTTCTGCAAAACTTTAGCCAAGGACGCGATCGTGACTTCTCAGACAGATCCCATTCAGACAGTCATCGACCACATTGACAGCACCCTCAACAAAACCGTTTCTCGGCTTCCTTGGGCAGCGAGTGGGCAGATCAGTCAGCAGCGCCAAGTCTTACAGCAGATCCGCGACTATTTGGTGAGGCAGCGATCGTTAGCAGGCTCTGCTCAGACGACGCACCCATCGGCGGCGTTAAATCAGTCAGAAGCCAGCGCTCAAGAGGTGATGCAGTCTATGATTCATGAAATGAACGAGTTGCGATCGACGCTGCTGAGACCCCTACAGTCTGAGGTGATTACCTTAACTCAGCAGCGAAATGCGCTGAGGCACGAAGTCCGACAGCTAGAAGCGCACAAACAAAGCCAGTTACTAGAGCAATCATCTAACTCATCGAATCTAACGGCTTCTCAAGTCGATCAGCTACAGACGGTGCACGATCGAGCAGATCAATTGCTAGGGACGCTTGACACCACCCTGAGAGTTGTATTTGAGTCATTGCAGCAAGACATTGAGGCTTACCAACAGTCGCTCTCACAAGGACTCGAAAAACTTCATGGCTTAGGACAAGGAGAAACGCTGGTGACTGCTCTGGTCAGCCGCTTGGCGCAAGAGTTGGGTCGTGGAGCCTCTTCTTATTTGCAGACTCAGGAGATGGCTAGTCGCGATCTGCCATCTCAATCAACTCCGACCCAGGCACCATCCCTGGTCAACGGCGCGATCGCTCCCCACTTATCGCAGACCGTTTCTGACTCGCCTAAAGTCTCACTTCCCTATCCTGGTACCGAGTTACCGCCCACACAATCTTCTGAGATTCTCTTCAGCGCGTCTGATTCGATTCACACCCTCACTGATCTGTTAGAGCAGCTAACCCACGGGACCGAACCCACTATGCTGGCAGCAACTCCCCATATCCCAGAAGATTTGCTGCCTCAGCCTCTCTTCCCTCAGAATGCAGCGCTAGACCTTCAGCTTGATCAAAGCATTTTGAATCAACTCAGTGAGGAACCTTCTCATCTAGAAGCCGAAGGCGCGTCATCTTCTCAATTAGCTCTGCCTCAACCCTCGTCTTTAAGTCCGCCAAACGCGGTCAAATTAGTTGGCATGGACGACTTATTTGTAGACGAATCCTCGCTTCCTTTAGACTCTGAAGAATGAAGTCATAGAGCACCCATCTTCAGGCAGATCTCCGCAAGCCCTATCCGAACTTCATAAAAACTTAAGTCAGTTCAAAGATTAAGCAAACGTCCTCTCTTTCCCTACCGCATGATCACGAGGCTGAATATATTGGCAGTGAGGTCAACCTTATAAAAAAATTGGCTGCTACTCGTGATGATGTCTCCTGAAATTTCCTCTCCTCTCTACTCAATCCTGCTTGAAGATGCTCAAGAAGCAGACGCTTCTGCGATCGAGCCTTCGAGTCCTGTTGAATTGAAGCGTCTCCATTCTTCGGTGCACAATAAGCTCAAACGACTGATTGACTTTGCAGGTGCGGTGATTGGCTTAGGCATCACCGCGATCGTAGCAATTCCAGTCGCGATCGCCATTCAGCGCGACGATCCAGGTCCTATTTTTTATAGCCAAATGCGCTGTGGCGTAAAAGGGACACCCTTTCGCATCTGGAAGTTTCGCTCAATGGTGATGAATGCAGAAGCGCAAAAGCACCTGGTCGAAAACCAAGCAAAAGGCAACATCTTTAAAAACGAAAACGATCCGCGAGTCACTCGCATTGGCGCGTTTCTTCGCCGCACCAGTCTCGATGAGCTTCCTCAGTTTTGGAACGTGCTCAAAGGTGAAATGAGCTTAGTCGGCACTCGTCCTCCGACTCTAGATGAGGTCAGTCAATATCAGCCTCACCATTGGGCGCGCCTAAACGTGAAGCCTGGTATGACAGGTGAATGGCAGGTAAACGGTCGCTCTAGCGTGATCGATTTTGAAGATATTGTAAAACTGGATGTCGCTTATCAGCAAAAATGGTCGATCGCCTACGACTTGAAATTGATTCTTAGAACGATCGGCGTTGTGTTGAATAAGCGTGGAGCTTGTTAGTCAAAATTTTAGCTTTCTAGATGGTTACAAATAGGGATGATCCTGTGCGGGTTGTCCCTATTTTCTTATGCTTAGGTGAGATGCTGTTTGCTCAAGCCTATGAATCTGCCTACCTGGATCACTGTTTCTCGCCTACTTGGAGTGCCCTTCTTGCTCTATGGCTTGCACGCTCCTACTCCGCAAACGCGTTGGATTATGGTATGGGTCTTTCTGCTAGCAGCAGGCACCGATTGGCTAGATGGCTATCTTGCCCGAAAGCTCAATCAGGTCACAGATTTGGGCAAGTTTTTAGATCCGTTGGTCGATAAGCTGTTGGTTTTGGCTCCTCTGATGTCTCTCGTCGAGTTGGGACAGATTCCTGCGTGGGGAGTGTTTATGATTTTGGCGCGAGAACTGACGATCGCCGGATGGCGCGTTGATCCCAAGCTGCAAGGCGGGGCAATCCAAGGGGCAAATTTTTGGGGCAAACTCAAGACCGTGAGTCAAATTGTGGCGATCGTCCTTTTGATCGCTCCCCTTCCCGATCCCTGGCAATCCGTCTCACTGGCTGCTTTTTGGATCTCGGTTGCCCTCACCTGGATTTCGGGCGCAATCTATCTGGTTCCAAAACAGGCGAGCTAGAAGATTGATAATTCCAGAAATAATCAGCGATCGTCCTCTCTGATGGAGCAGTCACCTCTTCGGGCGGATTGAGTAAAATGAGCGACTGCACCCGCGATCGGCGTTTCGCTCCCTGCATCCGTCGAGCCACCCGACTCGGAATTCCGTCGCCGTAGACGATATGCCCTTGCCCCGCCAACACCACAACCTGAGTTTTGGGATTCGCTTGGAGAAATTGGCTAACTCGATCTGCCATCGTTTCATCCCATAGAATCTGGGCGAGAAAGAAGCGATCGAACTGGCGGCTATTGCTTTTACCCTGATGAATTTCTTGATAGATCAGCCGCATTCTCTCGCGATAAGCCTCTGGTTCTGCCCGAATCTCAGAGATCGGAGGAATAAATCTGCGATCTGCCACCGTCAGGCTTTCTAGACCTTCACGAGACACCTTTCGAGTCACTTCGGTCGGGGTGTTGACGGCAATCACCCGCAGTCGATTCTCTTTGGCAAATCGCAAAATCGGGGCGTAATACTCCCACTCGAAGCCCCATCGGGTTTGATATTGACTGAGTTCTTTGAGTTGAGTTTCTGTGATCGCTCCCGCTAAATAGCGATCGAGCACCGACTGATAGGGGCGCTGAAACATCTCCATCGCGATCGCCAAGTCAGGACGCAACCGATAAAGTGATTGAATAATCTCAAGTTGAGCGCGGTGATCATCGGCACTATCGTGGGTTTCGCCTAGATAAACCACATCTGCGATCGCCAATCGTTGAAGAACGCGTTGCGGGTCTTCGCTCTGTTTTTGAGGACTAGACACCGAGACTCTAGCGTTTGGAGCCACTGACCTAGAAGCTTGAGCATAGGCAGGAGACGCGCAAAGCAGGATAGCGCCCAGAGACCATGCCCATAAACTAGCGAGATAGGACTTCGACATTAGCCGCATAAGACGATCAATAAACTCTTCCTTCTGACTCATCAACCTATCACTATCGAAGGAATCAATACACGACTCGATTGACCTACCTTGGTTGTCAGAAAACTTAAATGTAACCGCTATGAGCCAAGAATCCAATCCCACGGGCGCGCAGCCTGGTAAAGGTGCTGCTGGAGATCAGTGGGCAGTCCAAACGGCACAACCAACGGATGTTAACCCTGCTGATGAGCGCATTCCGTCGGGGGTTGATGTTGAGAAGAACAAGAAACAATTGGAAGCCGCTGCCGCCCAAGAAGAAGATACCGACTTGAAAACGACCGATGGATACGTCATTACCGAGTCGGGTCAGATTGACAACTTTGCGGTTGAGCCGCCGATGTATTACGAGAAAGATGGAGAACGAATTGAAATCAAAGAATAGCTGGTTTTTAGGGAAAGCATGAGTGAAATAGTGGCGATCGTCTCTCAAGGGCGATCGCTTTTTTGTGTCACAAAATTTTGTTCTGTGCGGATTAGAACTCTGACCAGCGAAAAACTACAGTATCGTTCATCCTGACTTTAAATTCCTTTGTAAATTCCTTTATTTAATTGCGGAATTCGCCGAGTGATGTATGTCAAAATGTAAAGCGTGTGGATTACTTCTTCTCTAACCAACTCTCTCACTCCGACTGCCGTTGCCTTGGGAAATTTTGACGGCATCCACCAAGGGCACCGACAGGTGATCTCACCTGTTCTAAATGGGGATGGGCACGATCGCTCTACTGTTGTCTCCTTCTCTCCTCATCCCAGAGAGTTTTTTAGCGGACAGCCCCGCGCTCTCCTCACACCTCAGTCTGAAAAGGCACATCAGCTTCAAATGATGGGAGTCGAGCAGCTAGTTCTGCTGCCATTTAACCGAGAACTAGCGGCGCTAGACCCACAGCAGTTTGTTGAAGAAGTCTTAGTGCGGCACCTGCGAGCCAAACAGGTCAGCATCGGGCAAGATTTTCGATTTGGATGTAAACGATCGGGCACCGCCACTGACCTACACAACATTGCAGAAGCTTGTGGCATTGGGGTAACGATCGTGCCTCTGTTCACCTTCAAAGGCAAGCGGATTAGCACCTCTGCGATTCGTGAAGCCCTAGATCAAGGAGATTTGACGATGGCAAATCGAATGCTAGGGCGCTCTTATAGTTTGGTGGGTGAAGTAGTTGAAGGTCAGCAGTTAGGACGCACGATCGGGTTCCCGACTGCCAACCTGCAAGTTCCACCTGAAAAGTTTTTGCCTCGGCAAGGAGTTTATGGAGTCCGGGTGTTTGGTGAAGCGCTCAACAGTGATCAGCCTGTTTTAGGTGTGATGAATATTGGCAACCGCCCAACGGTGAACGGAACGCAGCAAACGATCGAGGTTCACCTTCTAGACTGGATGGGTGACTTATATGGGCAGACGCTCACCGTAGAGCTTGAGCAGTTCATTCGCCCAGAGCAGAAGTTTGCCTCATTGGATGAGCTAAAAGCTCAGATCAAAGCAGACTGTGAAACCGCTAGAGCGATGTTAGTTCCTGTTTCGTGAGTGACGTTCTCTCCGGGTGTGCTCCAACTTCGGGCATCTTCAGTATGATGAGCAAAAGCGCTCAGGGGCAAAACTTTAGATATGAGAGATCGGATTGAGCAACTGACGCAAAATCTTAGCCGCACGATCGTGGGCAAATCTGAAGCAATTCGCCTCGTGCTGGTTGCCCTACTCTCAGGTGGACACGCCCTTTTAGAAGATGTCCCTGGTGTCGGAAAAACTTTGCTGGCGAAGTCTTTGGCGAAGTCGATCGACGGTCGGTTTCAGCGTGTGCAGTGTACGCCTGATTTGTTGCCCACCGATGTTACAGGAACCAACATTTGGAACCCCAACTCTGGTGAGTTTGAGTTTTTGGCAGGTCCCGTTTTTGCGAACGTGCTGCTGATGGATGAGATCAATCGCGCCACTCCTCGCACTCAGTCTGCCCTGCTGGAAGTGATGGAAGAAAAGCAGGTCACGGTGGACGGCGTGTCTCGATCGGTGCCCAGTCCGTTTTTTGTGATTGCGACTCAGAACCCGATCGAATATCAGGGCACCTTTCCGCTTCCAGAAGCGCAGATGGATCGCTTTGCGCTGTCTCTATCGCTGGGATACCCGACTGAAGGCGAGGAGTTGCAGATGTTGCAGCGGCTTCAAGAGGGACATACTTTTCAAGAACTTCAGCCCTGCATTTCCTTACAAGACGTACAAGATCTTCAACGCCTTTGCGCTCAAGTCAAAGTTGAAACCTCCCTCCAGCACTACATTCTTGATCTGACACGAGCGACTCGACAGGATGAAGAAATTACGCTCGGTGTCAGCCCCAGAGGAACGGTGGCGCTGCAAAAAGGGGTACAGGCATTGGCATTTCTAGACGGCAGAGAATATGCGATCCCCGATGATGTGAAGCAACTCGCGCCTCATGTGCTGGCTCATCGGATGATTCCGGCGGGGGGACGAAACGCGAAAGGAATCGTCGATCGACTTCTGCGCTCGATCGCCATCCCCTAATCGTCGTCATCTAACGGACGCATGGCTTCTCGCGCCAACACTGCTAAACCCGCCACTCCCATGCTGACAAACCAGACATATTGGTACCAATAGTGTTGAATCTGGCTAGCCGGAGTCAGTTCGGGATGCAGCGTGCAGAGATAAAACAGCAGAAACACCATCATCAGTCCGCCAAACCCAGTGAAGGTTAACCCCATCAGGATTCGGGCGGGTTTGAGGTCTGCGTCGGTGATGTCGTCGATGTCGATGTCTGCCAACTGATCGAGAGACTCGTCTGCGGCTTGAGACGCTTCACCCAAATTCATGGCGATCTCTGACGGAAGAAGAGGAGCGATCGCCGTGACGGTTTTGAGCCGCAGCGATCGCTCGGTGTCTCGCAAAAGTTCTAGGGGTTTGCGCGCCGAAGGTTTGGCAAAGTCAACCCTATCTGACATCTCAGGCTTAAAATCCATAACGACTCACCGATCGACTTTCACCCATTCTAAAGGAGCCAGAGACTTTGGATGAGGCTTACCCTTGTTTTTGAAGTTCGTCGAGTTTGGCAAGCACTTCTCGGCTGTGGACGATCGGATTTACCCCAGTGAACGTAGCTTTGAGGGTTCCTTGAGGGTCAATGATAAAGCTGTGTCGAGATGAAACGATGCCCATCCAAGAGCCGTAAGCTTTGCTGGTCGCGCCCGTCGTGTCTGCGAGCAGGGGGAATTTCAGACCTTCAGAGTCGCAAAATTCGGCGTGAGAATCGATATTATCGGCACTGATGCCCACGATCTGAGTGTTGCGATCGAGATATTGCGGCATATCTTGCTGAAACTTGCGGGCTTCGATCGTGCACCCCGACGTGAAATCTTTGGGATAAAAGTAGGCAACGACCCACTTTCCGCGATAGTCTGCAAGCGAGATATTGCCGTCTCCCGTGTTGGTCGGTAACGTGAATTCTGGAGCGGGGGCATCGACAAGAGGCAGTTTGCCGCCGAGAGCCAGTGCGTCAGGTGCAAGATTGAGCGTCGTGAGTAGGGTTAGGCAACAAGCAAATAAAACTTTGAAGATGATTTGGCGCAGCATGGAGTAAACCTGAGAAAACTCTGTAATAAAAGTTTACCTTAGGTGTCGCGTCTTACCAAAATGCGGCGTTGCTGAATCAATCGATGAAGCACAGATTTTACCCTCACCCTAGGGCGTGTCATCAATTAAGCCAAATCACGGAAGCAGCGAGATAAATGGCACCGAGAAAGTTAGCCGCCCGTTTATCATAGCGGGT
>Ga0209511_1001869_pt1 | contig 17989 bp, 12 predicted proteins | sample SSSSmetaG_FD_184141 | JGI IMG/M metagenome (GOLD analysis project Ga0209511, IMG submission 184141) | Glacier valley bacterial and archeal communities from Borup Fiord, Nunavut, Canada, to study Microbial Dark Matter (Phase II) - ​SSSS... | ecosystem: Environmental > Aquatic > Freshwater > Ice >...
AGAAAAAAATCAACTTTTTAATTTATTGAAAAAACTTGAAGATTTTCATAACCCTTTATTTTTACAACATAGGCAAAAATCTATTGATGAACTTGGGAAAATTTAAAAGATTGTATTACTATTTTTTGAAGGATCATGAAGAAAATGAAACCGCCTTCGGCGGTTTTTCATTTTCTTCTTTTCCTTTTTAGGGTTGGGCTTTGTCCACTCAAATTAAAAGACTGTTTTCAGTGTTTTGGCAATTGCAGCTCTTTTGCGAGGTTGGCTTTTGTGCGGTGGGTTTTGTGTGCCTCGCAAATGTGCTGCAATGTGCGGTACAGATTGCTTTGCTTTTAAGAGATTTTGAATAGAAATTCTATCAGCAAATACTAACTTTTTGTGGTGATTTTTCATAAGCAACTTTAGTGATTTTTAAAATCACTAAAGTTGCGTTATATTTTAGAACCCGTTAACCACTGACCGCTAACGTTAGAGCTTTGTGCAGTTGTGGCATTAGAATTCCTTTCGCCCGTAACTGCTGCCTGGTTTTTGAAAGAGAAATGTTTAGAACCAATGTTTGGCGATGCTCCTCAAGCCCGACCAAAGCCCAGATATGCAGAACTGCCGATTGCTCCGACCTGAAGCCGCACTTGTACAAAACCCAGTGCTGGTAACAGTTTTTCTATTCTATTAGTTTATTTTCCAAGTCCATTTTTTCGTGCAATATTCTTATTACGTCGACTTCGAATTCTGATACTACACAATAAAATATGATGTGCTTTCCTATTTTAAGTCCTAACAAATGCTTACTTATTTCATTGTAACTTTTTCCAATACTAGGATTTTCGGCAATTTCTTTACAAGCAATTTTGATAGAATGGTAGTATTTGTCTGCTTGATTTTCTGACCATTCTGCTATTGTGTAAAACCAAATATCTGACAAATCATTTATTGCTTCTTGTCTTAATGTTACTTTAACCATTTTTTCTTTTTGAAGATTTCAATTTGGTCAAGTGAGCATCAAAGTCAAAATTTTCGATTCTTGCACTATTTAGTCCTTGGTGAATTGCATTCTTTAAAGCGGTTACTTTATTTTCTTCATTTTCTAAAAGTCGAAGTCCTGCTCTTATAACTTCACTAACATTTTTGAAGCGTCCTACAGAAACTTGGCTACTAATAAATTGGTCAAAATAATTTCCAAGAGAGATTGAAGTATTTTTCATCTTAAAATTTTTTTAAAATTACCAAAAATTGGTAATTCTAAAAAAATTATTCTGTTTGGCCTCTCTCAATTTTTACAATTATAAATTAAAAAAAGATTATTTAAATGAAGGGGCCATGTAAAATTAGTACCAACATAACATTATGCAAAACCCATCTTTTTTACTAATTTTTTAATACACCGGTAATTCAAATTTTAGTAATTGTAATTTCAATCATCAACAGTTTACCAAGCAAATTATTTGACAAAATCAATAATTTTTTTGAAGGTACAAACGCTCATTTATTTTACACTTTAATAATTCCTATATCCCTACACTCCATTTTATAAAAGTTGAAAAATGATACTAAGCTGAAGGGCTGACGGATAGCAGTGGAAATCCTTTTTTTTACCTATCCTTTGAAAATTTCTGGATTACAAAACAAAAAAGACCTGCATGCCGGCACGCAGGTTGTAACGTATAGCCGCAGCAAATGCCGACCGTAGCCTAAACTCCCACAGTCCCATACATTTTTATTTTCCTTCAATCTCCTTCAACATTTCCTTCACCGCTGCATCAAGTTGTGTATCGTTTCCGCTTAAAAGATCTTCGTAGCTTAAAGGCACTCTAATATCAGGTTCCAACTGCAAATTTTCTGTAGGGCGGTTTTCTTTACCAATTGTAGCGACCATGGGTATACCGAAAACTATTGTTGGGTCAATTTGTGTTTCCCACCAAACGGCGGTGCCGGTGCCGGGCACAGGCATACCAATTAATTTACCAATATTGTTTGCCTTGTATACATAAGGAAAAATATATGCATCGCTGTAATTGCCTTCGCTCATTAAAACGCAGCTTGGGCTCTGCCATCTGTCCATTGGCTCTGTTGGCGATACTTTGTTGCCCTGTGGTGCAAAACGGAGATAAGTATTGCCGCTTAAAAAAGTATTTAGATCATTGTGCAACCAGCCACCACCGTTAAACCTGGTATCTACAATGAGTGCCTGTTTCTTTTTATTGCGGCCCATTACTTCATCAACAACTGTTCTGTAACTGCCATCGTTCATGCCCTGCACGTGTACATAACCTACTTTTCCGCCGCTTAATTTATCAACTTTATCATACATTAATTTTACCCAGCGTTTGTACATTAAGGCAGATTCTTCGCCAAAAGAAATGGGCTTTACAGCTTCTTCAAAACGGCTGTTATTTTTAGCATCGTACATACTAATCAAAGTATTTTTTCCGGTTTTTCTGTTGAGCAGCTTTGCCCAGTCTTCTTTATCGGTCACTGCCTCTCCATCAATTTTTTCAATGATGATACCGGCTTTTATTTTGCTTGCTGTTTTATCTGCAGGGCCACCGGTAATAACTTCTGTTATTTTTAAACCATTGCCTGTAAAACTTTCATCATACAATAAACCAAGTGCAGCAGTAGCATCCGGATTTACCGGTTGTGGGGTGTAACGCCCACCGGTATGAGATGAATTAAGCTCTCCCAGCATTTCGCTCAGCAGTTCCTGAAAGTCATAATTGTTGTTTATGTGCGGTAAAAATTTTGCATAAGTAGCTTTATACATACTCCAGTCTATACCGTGTATTGTAGGGTCATAAAATTTTGCTTTTACCTGTCTCCAGGCATGGTCAAAAATATACTCCCGTTCTTTTGCAGGATTCCATACCATTTCTGCAGAAATATTGATGGGTGTTGATTTGCCTGCATCATCAATTTTTAAAAGGCTGCCGTTGTTTGTTACAAATACGCTTTTACCATCTTTGCTAATAGCAATACCACTTGGTGAGCCACTTAGCTTGGCAAGTATTTTTGTATCGTGTGTGCGGGGTTCTGTTACCCACAAATCATAGCCTTTTTCAAATGCGGCGAGGTAATATATTTTAGATCCATCAGGCGTTACAGCATAATCGCTTATGGAAGAGCTGTTGATGGTAAGCCTCATTTTTCTGTTATCAATATTGGCAAAATCCGGTGTCCATTTTTTTGATGCTGAATCTTTTTTGGCGGTTGAATCTTTTTTATTTACAGCAGTATCCTTAAAAAGGCTATACTCATCTTTTGATAATTTAAATTCATCGTAAGCAGCGGGGTCAAGGAATGCACCGTAGATATCTACTTCACGGTTTCCCTGAAAGGCAAGGGAACGACGTCCGTCTTTGTTATTTGTCCATGTCATTAATTTTCCACCCATTGCCCATTTAGGATTGTCTTCGCCAAAGCCACTGTTTATAGGGTGCATAATAGTGCCCGAACCATCTGCTTTTATAATACCTGCATGGGAGCCGCCAAAACCAAAAAATTCATCATCCGCTATAATATATTTTCCATCAGGACTCCAGTTAAAATCAAGGTCGCCGTCAGAATAACTAAAGTTTTGCCCTTTTGGAATTAGTGTACGAGTTTGCTTGCTTGCTATATTAAATATTTTAAGCAAATTCCTGTTTTCCAGATATGCAACTTCTTTCCCGTCAGGAGAATATTTTGGCAGAAACTCTTCTGCACCGGTTGCAATAAGCGGCTCTTCTTTTAAAACAGTAGCGGCATAAAAATAAGGTTCTTCTGTTCGCACAATAGACGAAGTGTAAATATCCCAGTTGTCATTTCTTTCAGCAGCATAAATCAAACTTCTGCCATCAGGTGCCCATGCAACCATGCGCTCCTGTTGAGGTGTGTTGGTTATCCTTTTTGTTTGTGTACCATCAACGCTGGTTACAAACACTTCTCCCCGGGTTACAAATGCTATTTCTTTGCCGTTGGGCGATAAAGCAAAGCTGCCTACATTGCCGTTCATCGTCATATTCTTTTCTGCATTCTGGCGGCCATCATTGTAAATTTGTACAGATATTTTTTTAGGCGAAGCCTCATCGGTCATTGTATAAATATCTCCATCGTTTGTAAAGCACAACGTATTGTTTTTGCTGATGCTTAAATGGCGTACCGGGTTTGTTTTAAAAGAAGATAACTGGCGCTCTGCAGTTGTTGCACTCAACATCTTTTTATAAATATTCTGGTTGCCGTTTTTTTCACTGAGGTAATAAACAGCATCATCGTTGCTGCTGTAAACAGGTTCTCTGTCTTCTCCCTCAAAATCACTTATTTTTTTATAGTTACCGCTCTTTACATTCATCGTCCACACATCTCTTGTTACAGATGATGTATGGTGCTTGCGCCATGGATCTTCGTAACCTTTTCTATCTTCAAAAACAATTTCGCTGCCCTTGCTGTTGTAGTGCGCTCTTTCCATACCGGCACCTGATAATAATACAGGTCTGCCACCTGTTACGGAAACAGTGTACAGATTTTGAAACAGCCGTGGACTGTAAAAACGCACATTTGTTGCCTGCACATTTCTGCCGCTGCCAAATATTATTTGTTTGTCATCAGGCGAAAAATCAAAAGGATAATCACTGGCACTGTTGTAGGTAATGCGAACCGGTGTGCCACCTGTTGAAGGCATTACAAACACATCAAAATTACCATTGCGGTCACTTGCAAATGCAATGCTTTTCCCGTCATGGCTCCATACGGGCATCATATCCTGTGCTTCGTGAATAGTGAGTGGCATAGCCGTTCCGCCGGTTGCAGCAACAATATAAATATCTCCTTTGTAGCCAAACGCAATGCTTTTGCCATCCGGCGAAATTGCAGGGTAGCGTAACCACGCAGCATTGGTTTGTGCAGTACCTGAAAATGCTGCAAATAATAAAAATGTAAGAAGGTAAATTCTCATAATGTTAGGGTAAGGTGATGAATAAAAGGGAATACAATTTACGGGAAAAAAGGGAGATGTGGTTGGTGGTTGCGAGTTGAAGGTTACTGGTTTTGGGTTTGTGGTTATTTAGGAGTTTGCAGTGGGCAGTTTGCAATTGGCAGTTTGCAAGATTGTGGTCTGTTGTCCGTTGTCAGTCTTTAATTATAAATAGTCTGTGGTCTTTGATCTATCGCTTATCGTCCTTCAAACTTTCCGTACAATAAAAAATGTTGAATGGGTAAGAAATCTCCTTTATAAACCAATGTAAAACCATTTGCCTGTAATTCTTTTCCCAGCTGTGCAACGGTAGTTTTATGCAGAGGTTTTATTGGTACTGATGGGTCTTCACCTCTATATTCAATCAACAATATTTTTCCTGTGGGCTTTAACGCTTTTTTGAGTGCCTGTAACATTTCCTGAGGGTATTCTAATTCGTGATAAACATCTACCATAATAGCAAGATCGACACTGCTGTCCGGGAGATTGGGCGATTTGATTGAACTCTTTACAATTTGCACAACAGAATCTTTTATTTGTGCTTTTTTCTTTTTTAGCATATCAATCATTTCATCCTCAATATCTATGGCGTACACTTTACCCTTGGGTACTTTTTTTGCTAATCTAAAACTGTAATAACCGGTGCCTGCGCCAATATCAGCAATTACAGCATCCGGTGCTAAAGCTATTGCTTCTATGGCAGCTTTGGTATTTTCTTCTAGGTTTCTGGTATCCCTTTCAAGCCAGTCGCTGCCCATTGCACCCATAACAAATGATATTTCTCTGCCTTTGTAAAATTTGCCAATACCATCTGCAGAACCTTTGGCAAAAGTGTAAACAGTATCTTTAATAATTGGTTTGGCAATAGTATTTTGTTGTGATTTACAACCTGTAAAAAAAGTACACAGCAATATTAAAACAACAATTATTTTCATGGTAAGCTGATTAATTATGTTTGCTAAAGCAGTAACTAAATTAAAAAAAAGAGAACCATAATTAAAAATATAATTCCATATTTTTTTCTCCGGTTGTTTTTAAAAGGATATTAATAACGCTTCAATAATTTGTTTCATCTAATACATACATCAGCCCCACTAAAACACTTTATTAAATGTTCCAATATGCCAAAGCACGCCTGATGGATCGTGTACAAAAAACTCTTCACCCCAGGCTTCATTTCTAACCGGCACCAACCTTACTGTTTTGTATTTACTAGGCAGGTCAAGGACTGAAAGTTCATTCCAATATGCTTCAACATTTTCCACTTCTAAAAAAATCATACTGTTATTTATCCAGTCTTTTACATAAGCATCCTGCAAATAAAATCCGCATGCATTTTTATAAAAATAAGACATGTTATGCGATAAAATATTTTCTTCAAATCCAAAGTCTTTATAAAAATTTCTGGATACTTCAAAGTTTTCTGCACCAATAAAAGTTCTGATAGAAATTGCTTTTTGATCCATAATTGTATTTTATTATGCCCCTATTTAAAGTATTTTTAAAAACTTATAAATAAGCATTTGATAGCTTAAAACGAATTATACATTTAAGTTACAAACAACTAAAAGGAACTATGGTATAGTTTTGCTTTTTAGGATGAAAATGGCAAAGACTAAGCTATTTTATTCCCGTAAAAAAAGTAGTGCCAAACGTAAAAATTAATATGGCAAACTATACATCAGTCATATCAATTGTGGGCGCAATAAAAACTGCATTTAGTGCAACAACATCACTTTTAAATTAATCCTTATTTTATTTCCTTCATAATATTTTCCTGTATAGTTTCAGGGATATTAGTCTTATAAAATTTATTCCCTGATTTACTTGCTAATCTGTACTCCATACTTGATCTTCGAATTCCCAGATTTTAAAAATACTAATCTTGGTTTTTAAAAAGAATAGCGCATCTCAACCTGCCATATTAGACTAACTGCATTATCACCTGATGTAAAGGGAACAAAAATACTTACGCCGGGCCTCACACTAAAAGATCCTTTCTCAAAGCTTCCCTGTAATTCAGCCTCAATATTATTGAGCGAAAAACTCTTTTTTGTTACCGGTGTATTCGACACAACAACGCTGCCATTTCCTTTTTTTCTTTTTACAAGATTATGGTAGTTTTTATTGGCGGAAATATAACGGGAGCTGCGCAATAAGCTAAAGTATTCATTTGTACCTGCATTTAATTTTAGTGCCGGAACAAGGGAAAATGCAGCATCCGATAATTCTTTTTGAAACACATGACTTATTCCCGCCGAAACATTTACATCGTTTACTGCTTTGCTGGTTTGGGCAGTTTTTAATGTGCCGAAACCATAACCTAAAGTAAGCGTTGGCATAACCCAAGGTTTTTTATAAGTGGTGGAAAAATAAAGCTCATTTGTAATTGGCGTAGTCGGTACGCTTTTATTTCCTGTAAAAAAATAATGGCTGTAATCGGCAACTACATCAAACATTTCTTTGTTGTAACTCTGCAACCCCGCTGTAACCTGATGTACATAAATACCCGCTGAAGGCCCGCCTGCAACGAACCTTGGTGAATACGAAATACCCAGGCCATTTTTATTCCTGATATCTACTATTGGTGCTATTGATAATGAATTATTATAGCTCGTATCAATACCTGCAATGGTAATTGTGGGGACAGGAGTAAAACCAACTCCAACGGAAAAATGAAAGGTTTTGGAACTGTCTTGTGCGGTGCTGCTAAAAGCAAAAGCGATAAAGAAAAGAATGGAGATTATTTTTTTCATAAGATGATATGGGGGTATGTTTTTGAAATGGTAAATTATTAATTAAAAAATAGGAAGTATAATGGGTGATGAAGTATAGCAATAGAAGTGCATAAAAATAGCATTCTAAAAAATTTCCTTTGAGGATAAATATTATAGACGATGCCAGGAAAAAAAATACGGATACAGCATCAATCATGCAATGCACTTTTGAGGTAGTTGATCTCATAATTTTTTGTTAGTTAAGTTTGAGTTGGCCGTTATTTCTTTTGCTGTTATTAAATTCAAAATTACTTAAAATGTTTTCAGTAATTGTTTCGTTTTGCGAAGTACTCGCCGAACTATCCCAGTCATGCGTTTCTACAATTGTAAAAGAATGCTTTGTAAAGCAACATGTATTCATTTTAAATTATCAAATTGAACCAACCATGGCATTGACAGCATGACGCTTTATATTATTATTTATTTCTGCACTTGGTAATATTTTATTGCTGATATGTTTTTACTAATTATTCAAATGGTCCCAATTAATTAAAACATTCCAAACCAATGGTGCATCATGCAAATTGAGAAACCGGTGTAGCGGATCAAAAGTAAAAGCAATTAATCTTCCCGAGCCAACAGGAACATTAAAAATAGCACCATGACCAATGATTGTCTGTTCGTTTTTCACCATGCCTGAAAGCACATAAGGAATATCTTTTTTATCTGTTTCTTTTGCTACGGTTGTTTCTTTTTGGTCAGGCATTCCCAATATTAAACCCGTATATTTTTCCTCATCTTTCAATGGCTTTGTACCATATTGCAGCAACATCATATTCCGGTTATATTTTGCTACTTGAAGTAACGGACCATTGCCTCTGAAAATTGGAAAGACTTCAGGAAATCCATAAAGAATCGGGCTATCGGTTTTTCTTACCTTAACATTTACTACCGAACCCGGATGGAAAAGTCCCGCAGCATCTGCTGTTTGCAAATCCTTTACTACACCGGTGTTTGCAAGAATTTGCGACGAGTTATCAAGGCTGATAATTACACCCGCATTTTCTACAAACTCCCTTAACTGAGCCATGCCTGCAAAACCCGGGCCTCCCGTCATATCACTTGTAGAATCTGGAAACCCGTGTGATGGAAATTCAACTGTTTTGGTATACGGCATCGGGCTAAATTTGCTGTCTATCTCATTTATAAAATCACTGCCTGAGCCGCCTGTTCGTGGAATTAAAATTACATCAAACCTTTTCCGCAATCCTCCTATTTTCAGGTCATCTTTATTGATAGAAGTATAGGGTATTCCCAATTGTTCAAAAGTATATCTTGCCCAACCCTCATCCTGAGTATTATACCAGGTATGGTATATGGCAACCTTCGGTAAGTTTACCGCATGTTCTTTGGCAGCAGAAATATTTTTTGTAGCCTGCAGATCAAGCCCAAATTTTTTGGATAAACTTTTTGCCTCCTCAGCATTAATTCCTTTAAATACAACCGATCCTGCAGGAATTGAATCTTTTACTCCAGCCACCATTATTTTATCATCCAACACCGATGCTGTTGCATTTTTATTTTGTGAGCGAAGCCAATACAACGCCGGCAATAAATAATTTTGTGCCTTATAATTAAATACATAGTTGGTACCCGAACCTTTTATTTGACCATCATAGATTACATCTTTTGTCACAGGTTTAAGATTGCTTAAAACATATTTTATGCTATCTTCTGTCCGCACATTTACACCATATAAATATCCGAGTGTCCATGCAATATCATCGTACGGCGGAAACTTTGCATCTTTAGAAAAATTCTGTTTCGTTAACAGCGATACTGCAAGATTTCGGTAAGGTTGATCGAGCAAAATAACATAATCATTTTTGTTTTTACCGGTATCAACCTGCTGTACTTCTATGTTTTGTTTTCGCAGCTGGTTTATAAGATATGCAGCCATCATAGGGTCACGCTGTTCAGCAGGAATAACAAATGCACGTAGTTTATCTTCTTTGCCTTTTCTGATATTGTTTAACCCTTTTTGATAGAAATTCCGCAACAATACTTTTGCATTATCTGCAGTGTAAGCAAGAGAGGCAAGTACACCGGCTTCCATATAATTTATGTTGTTACGGGATGACCAATAAACCTGTTGTGTGGCAGGATCGGGGCGGTACCATTCTTTACTCGTGACTGCATCACCCGCATATTTCATGTTAGACAAATCACGCAAATAAGTATTTGCGCCGGCATTACCGAAGGTTTCGTAAAAGCGACCAATAGAGTTATGGTTATTGGCTACCCAAATGCCATAGCCCGGATACCAACCATCGTAAAATGCCCACGTAAATGCGCCGGGTAAACCCTGTGAAGCTAAGGCAGTAATATCATGGTTGGCCATTATCTGCCATTCGCCAATTGTTATAGGGTCAACAGTTTCGTTGTATGGCCCTGTTCCTGTTGACATATAAATTAAAGGAACAGATTCGTGGAGATCAAGCATAACAGTTGGATGCCAGTCATAATAAATATTAAAAATGGTTTTTGTAAGTTGTTGAGATACCTGAATACCATCCCGGTTGTTATCGTGAAAAACATATTTGCCCCAATAAGGTGGTGAATAACTGAAGTCATCATCAAAATTTGTCCTCGATTTTGAGTAGCGGTAATACCAGTCAACCTGCTTATCCCGCCCATCAGGTTCTGATACGGGATTGATGATAACGATAATATTTTCACGGATCTTTTTTATGTCTTCCGTATTGTCTGTAACGAGTCTGTAAGCAAGTTCCATCAGCATTTCGGGCGAACCCATTTCTGTTGAGTGAAGCCCTCCGTTTAAATAAAAAACCGGTTTTGTACTGTTGATAATGGGCTTAACATCTGCTGTGCCTACTTTTCTTGGATCAGCTAAAAGTGCCAACTGGTTTTTAAAAAACTCAGGACGTTTCATGGCATCTTCATTGCCAATCATTACCAGGTTAATTGCACGTCCTTCTTCTGTTGTGCCCACCTGCTTTATCGTTATTAATGAGGAGGTGGCTGCAAGCTTTTTATAATAACTGTAGATCTCATCTGTATGATGCATAATGCCCGGAGCACCTATAATATTTCCAAAAAACTTTTGTGGAGAAGGAACCTGTGCATCTATAACAAGGTTGAGTACAGAAGAAGGCAGAAACCTTTTATCTGTAGTAAATTCTTTTATTTTTTGATTGTAAGCTTCATCAATTTGCTGTGCATTTACATGTGTAGATGTAGCCAGTATAAACAAAAATGAAAGACAATGCAGTTGCCGGGTAAATGACATAGTAATTGGTTTTATAAAAAAAGAAAGTAGTTAATATTTACTATTGGTCTGTTCTCTTCACCAGCCATAATTAATTTTGCATAATTAGTTTTACGTTGTGACAGGCTTGCACAATTTAATTGTAAAACATACACAGCACAAAAGTTTGTCTGGTAATGCTTATTTTAAACTTAGGTATTATTTTATTACTGGTTGTTGTCTAAAATAAAAGACAATAAGAAGACTTACACAAATATGTATACAGGCAAAGGCAATGAAATATTTTGTACAGGGAAAGAAATATTACCCGCATCTAGGTTTACGGGCAAATATTTTTTTTCTAAATATGAAGGAGGATTTTATGGAATTATTTAATGTTCTTGGTAGTTGTAAACTTCGTCTCCTGCAGAAATTTTTAATACGGTTTCTGTTATCTAAACACAGGTATTTTTCTATAAATTGTATAGATCAACAGTTTTAATATTTCAGTTTACGGTCTATACCTCAACAATCATCTTGCCCGTATTATCTCCGTTAAATAAGCCCATCAGTGCTGATGGCAGTTTTTCAAAGCCATTTACAATCGTTTCTTTATATTTTAATTTTCCTTCTTTAAGCCAAAGAGACAAATGGCTAAGACCTTCTTCAAACTGGCTTTGGTAATTGCTCACAATAAAGCCCTGCATTAAAACACTTCTGGTTAACAACATTGGTTGCAGTCTGGGTCCCATTGGTATTTCAGTACTGTTATATAAAGCAATTTGTCCGCACAATACAATTCTTGCATTGAAGTTTATATTGCTTATAACTGCATCGGAAATTTCTCCACCTACATTATCGTAATAAATATCTACCGCATTTGGACAAACATCAGCAATAGCTTTTTTAATGTTAGCAGATGTTTTATAATTAATGACTTCATCAAAACAAAATTCTTCTTTCAGCAGTTTTACTTTTTCATCACTGCCTGCTATCCCAACTACTCGGCAACCCTGCAGTTTAGCAATTTGTCCAACTACTATACCAACCGCTCCGGCAGCACCTGACACAACAACTGTTTCTCCGGCTTTGGGTTTGCCAATATGCATTAAACCAAAATAAGCAGTCAGACCGGGCATACCTAAAATACCCAGATAATAACTTGCAGGTGCTATAACTGTATCTACTTTTGTTAGACCGTTTTCTGTAGCAATACAATGTTGCTGCCATGGAAGATTACCTATAACAATATCATTTTCTTTAAAATTGGGAGAATTACTTTTTAATACTTTAGCTATAGCGCCACCGGCAATTGATTTGCCAATTTCAAAAGGAGGAACATATGATTTTGCATCATTCATTCTGCCACGCATGTATGGATCTACAGAAAAAAACATAGCTTCTAACAATACTTCTGTATCTTTTATTTCAGGCAACTCAAATTCATTGGTCTGAAAATTTTCCATCGCAGGTTTACCTTTAGGTCTGCTGATAAGTACAATTTGCTTTGTTGTCATGATGTATAGAATTTTAAGTTCAGATTTTAAAATATGCTTAAGAGCTTTTTAGAATGCTGAATATTTTTTAAATAAATTGATTCTTTCCATTTTATTATATCAGAAGAATCCTAAACATTTATATTTTATTTTCAAGGTAGTAATGCACAAATCATTTAGTTATATTCTTACTTTTCATTGTTAATGTGGCTTTGCTAAAACCATTAAAATTATATTGTTTTGAATAAGCATATTCTACAAAGTCTCAGTGAGACAACCCAAAAAACAGTTGCCCAAAATCCTTCCGAATTTGTTGACGCTGCTTCTTCTTCAAACTGCTGCCAACATAAACGAAAGTTCCATTTTCAAAATATAGGTTTAGTTTTAATGCAAAAGCATTTTTAAATTTATTTTATCAGCCAATAAAGCGGGTAAATAAAATTTGACTTTAATGCCTTGAGTAACAATAAAAACAATAGCAATTTTAAAACCAAACAAAGTATTTAACTCATAAAATATGGCTTCAGGATTTTTTGCATTATTAGATGATATTTCTGCTTTGGTAAAAGCAAGCGCCGCCAGTTTAGATGATGTGCCTGCGCAGGTAGCCAAAACCACCGGAAAAGTTTCAGGCATTGTCATTGATGATACGGCGGTTACGCCAAAGTATGTTGTTGGGCTCGACCCATCCCGGGAACTTTCAATTATTTTTCAGATAGCCAAGAAATCCCTGATCAATAAAATTTTAATATTAAGTCCCGCTGCCTTGTTGCTTGGGTATTTTGCCCCTTGGGCTATCACACCTATTTTAATGTTGGGTGGTGCTTATTTATGTTTTGAAGGTTACGAAAAGGTACATTCTTTATTTAGCAAACACCCCGAAGTGACGACAGAAAGCGAAGCATTAAAAACCATAACATCAGAGGAACTGGAAAAGGAAAGGGTAGCAAGTGCTGTTCGCACAGATATTATTCTGTCATCAGAAATTATGGCCATTACCTACAGCCAGATAACTGACCAGCCGGTTGTAAACCAAATTGCAGTGATGCTTGCCGTAGCGGTTTTTATTACTGTAGCAGTGTACGGGTTTGTTGGTTTCATTGTAAAAGCAGACGATATTGGCGTGCACCTGGCCCAGGATAAATACCACCCTGCTGCTCAAAAATTTGGGCGTGGTATTGTAAAATTTATGCCCCATTTTCTGCGTTACTTAAGTTATGTGGGTACGGCAGCTATGCTTTGGGTAGGTGCCGAAATAATTGCACACGGCATTCCTTTTACCGGTCACCTGCTGCACAATTTAGAAGTTGCACTCGCCCATTTACCGGTATTGGCATGGTTTGCAAAAGCACTTTCTTGTGCTACTGGCGGATTGTTGGTAGGTTTTGTTGTAGAGAAAATTGTAATGCTGGTAAAGATGGTTTTCCGACCTAAAAATGAGGTGCAAAAAGTTTGATATTTTATCTTCTGATGGAGAAAGTATAATAATAATTTGCTTCAGTTTATTTTTTGTTGGTCGATGAATTTGTATATTTCCCGTATAACAAATTAGCAGGCTGGCTTGCTTCTGTGCCTGTTCTTATAACGTTTTGCACAGCATTGATGATAGCCAATATTTATTTCAGATAATCAAATGTATTTACCATTTTGTACTTTGGACTGCGACTGATAAAATCTCTAAAATATGCAGTATGGCTTGCTCCCAAAAGTATAAAAACCCTGTCATTTTCAGTAAGATTTATCCTGTTTAAATTAGCGTACATTCTAATATTACGTTGATAGTATTTGGTGGCTTCATCTGCACCTTCAAAACCTTTTTCACTACCAACGTGAGAAAGCATTTCAGCATTAACCTCAATTAAAAAATTCAGATAAGTATTTTGGTTCGTTAATTTTAATTTGTCAAGTAGATTTAGTTTATCCATTTTAATATTAATCTGCGGATAATATTTATAAGGGTCCTTATAATATTTATTATGCCAAAGCGAGTCTATTGAGTTTACCATTTCTGCACCTATATTATAATTGTAGCTCATTTTATGGTCAATTCCATAAATTCGTTTTGTTCCACTAATTCGTCCTAATTCATACGCCAATAATTCAATTTCTGATGAATTTTTAAACTTCATTTTTGGCGTAGATAAATATTCGTTGTATTCAGATTGAAGCTTTTTATCAAATTCAGGTGGTCTTTCCACAATTATTACAGTTGGTAAAAACTGAGATAGCATTATCGCTATTTCATTTATAGCTGATTTATTATTTTTATCGTTTTTGTCAAATTCAGTTTTGTTTGCATCATTGGTTTCTCCCATGTGGAAAGTTCCAAAATTCAAAATCGGTATTTTTTTTATGTCCTCTTTGACAAGATTTTTAGAAGAAAAATCTTGATCATTTTTAATACTATTTGTTATATGCTGTGCGTTATTACACGAATAAAAAGCAAGAATGCAGCCTGCTAATATTAGTTTATTCATCCTTATCATTTTTGAAGTTTTTAGTTATGGTGTCAGCGTGTCGGTTTAAAAATTACACTGAACACAATACTACTTGATCCACTCCATTTTCCAAAATTTTAAGCAGTAGTATTCGCATTAAAACAAAATGCCTATTGTGCCACAAGCACCCTTTTGTACCAATAATTATTGTTGGTCTTTAGAGTGTGTGCCGGGGTAGATGATATTAAAAATTTTCTCAAATACAATTGGGGATTAGCAACTATAAAATATGCTCATTAAATATTTAGATGAATTATTACTTAGATTACTTTCTTAGATTTTAAACAAAGCAAATAAATCAGTCTGTTTTTTATAAATAAATACTTTATCGGTTCTTAATGAAATAATCAAAAAATAAATGATTGGTAGCAGTAACTCCAGGTTGTAGCAGAGCTGTAACAATAACACATGCAGAGCCTATAATTTAAAAAGTAAAAACATAAATCATTTTACTAACCGTTTTTATAAACGACAAAAAAAACAAATAACCTTTTAGGCACAGTTACAATTATTGTTGGTAAGCTTGGCTGCTTGCTTACTCTTCCATATCAACAACGGCAACATTGAAAGTACTGCGACGATGAAATGATACGGTAAAGTAAATTCAGTTCTTCTTACATGGTTAAAACAAAATCGCAGCAGAATAATGGATTTACGCAACGTTTGGTGAGGAAGTCACAATGCCGTATATAGGGTCAATGATTGTTTGTTATTGTTATGGTTTTAATTCAATTTTCTATTTTTCAAAAGTTAATGATTTGGGGAGCATCAAAAGAAACGGAACAGATTTTTCGTAATTTAATCCCTCATAGAATAAACCTAACCTTGCTAAGTTTTTGTAATAGCTGTCTACATTTTTGTAGTAATAATTTTCTGATTTAATATACCAAGCCCGCTCACCTAATTTTTCGGCCAAAAACCATTTTTCTAACAGTCGTGAAATTGTGCTGTTGCCATCGCTAAACGGCTGAAGGTTTACAAATGTCAAATGGATGAAGGCTGCATAATAAAAAATTTCTTCAATGGTTAATTCATTATCTAACAGCATTTCTATTTCCTTCCACAACTTGCTGTATTGTTTTTTTACAATGGTCATGGGTGCTGCTTCGTATTGTATTCTTCCGGTTTTGTGTTCCGTTACCAACATTTCTTTTTGGCGAAGTACAGCTTGTTGAACTTTAGGTAATAAGTTGGCTGAAATAAATAAATGAGCTTGCAAAAAGTTCTTTTGAGTCAACTTATTTTCTTTAGCAAATAAGTATGCCTTGTATAAATCGTTTGACTTTTCTATAATTTCTGCCGGGTATTCAATATTCAGCATTTTATGTTTTACATAACTATCCAATTCCATTTGTTCGCCTTCAATTTTTAAAGATGACATAACTGATACCGAAGTAAAAAAAGTAAAACTGTGTGGCTCCAATTGCCGATACTCAATTTCGGAAAATTCTTTTTGAATATCAATATCCAAAATCGATTTCCATATTTTAAAATTCTGATGTTTTTTTAATTTTTCCATTGCTTGTTTCTGCTTATTTGTTGTATTTATTTCTTTGTCAAATTCTGAAATAATTTTTTCTTCAGCAATGTCTCTGCCCTTGCCGGACTTTGCGTTAATCAAACATAATACTAAGGAAAAGGAAAATTCAGTTTTACAATCATAACCCAAAAACTTTTAACCCTCTGCAGGAATATGAATAGCTACCAACGTTCCATTCCCCGGCTTTGAATTCCATTCAATCTGTCCCTTTAAAAAATTTATTCTCTTCTGCATATTGTCTAACCCAATACCCGTAAATTTATTTTTATCAGACGTATCAAAACCTTTTCCGTTATCCTCAATAGTGGCATTTATTCCGGTTTCATCTTTAATCAATGCGATATCAAGGTTAGATGCTGCGGCATGCTTTATAACATTATTTACGCACTCCTGCAATACCCTGTACAAAACAGTTTCAGTGTTTTTATTTAAAGTTTCATTTAGTCCTTCAGTATACAGTTGTACTTTTAAAGAAGGGCTTTCTATCTGTTCTATAAAAGCTCTGACGGCAGATGCCAAACCCGTTTTTATTAATGCATTGGGCATCATGTTGTGAGATATTGCTCTTACTTCTTTACAGCTTTCATCTACCAAAGCCATTGCTTTTTCATAAGCTGTTTTTTCTGCCGGCTCCATGCCGGTATAATTGTTTAGTAAGGACAAATTCATTTTAGCAGCACTCATCATTTGCCCAACACCATCGTGCAAATCACGGGCAATTCTTTTTCTTTCATTTTCCTCTGCTTCTATCACAGCTTCAGTTGCAATTTCCTGTTGCCTCATTACCTCCTGTTGCAATTTTATATTTTGTTTTATTTTATAGCGGTTATACAGTAAATAAGCAAAACCTAATCCTGCAAATAATAATATTAAAGCAACAGCAATATAAATTCGGTTTTTACTTATCGTTAATTTCTGAATGGTATTTTCTTTATTAAGCAAAGCAATTTGTTGCTCCTTTTTTTCGGTTTCATATTGCGTTTGCAATTCATTTATTTGCTTGGAGGAGTTGGTGGAAAAGATTGTATCCACTATGCTCTTGTAAAGGCTTTGATAATGAAAGGCAGAATCAGCCTTCTGTGTGAGGAAGTAATAATTGCTTAAATCATTATACACGTCTCGCAAAACATCTAAATTATTTTCCTGAAGTGCCGTTTTTTTTGCTTGTATAAAATAAGGGAATGATTCCGATACCCTACCGAGCCTTATCAGGTCTTCGCCAATATTAGTGGCACATGCAGCTTGTTTGTTTTTATTCTCTAATAAGCCCGCAATGGCATAAGCTTTTTGATGGTATTGGAGGCTTTCATTTATTTTGCCAAGAGAAGTTTTTAAAAACCCAATGTTATTATAAGCGCCCATCAATGCTACTTGATCATCATCTTTCTCAAATAAAACGCCAGCCATTTCTAAATAACTGGCAGCACTATCATAATTATTCTTTTGCTTAAAAACTTCTCCAATGTTTACATAAGCTCGTGCTATGGCGCTGTTGTCATTCGCTTTTTTTCCACTTACCAGTGCT
>Ga0209511_1001870_pt1 | contig 17986 bp, 11 predicted proteins | sample SSSSmetaG_FD_184141 | JGI IMG/M metagenome (GOLD analysis project Ga0209511, IMG submission 184141) | Glacier valley bacterial and archeal communities from Borup Fiord, Nunavut, Canada, to study Microbial Dark Matter (Phase II) - ​SSSS... | ecosystem: Environmental > Aquatic > Freshwater > Ice >...
CTTATTGACTCAATCGGATTACCCATCTCAGAAAGGTGAGAAACAGCGAATTGTTCATCGAATAATCCTTTTTTCCCTTGTGACTTATACGCTTTGCTCATAAAGTTTATAATATAGAATTTATTGCTTAAATATAGCATTAAATATTTATATATCAAAGTTTTAAATTATAGAACCTCCCTTAACTAAAGATGATTTGTTAGATTGGGGAAATGAAAGGAAATTCAGATTAGTTATAAGGCAGGATTTAACAGAATCTCTTTTTGAGCTTAAGAAAGTTGAGTATTATACTCAAGATTCAACGGCAATAAATGAATATAAGAAGGATACTGTGTATGTCCAGCTTCCCGAAACAGCAAAAAAAATAATAGACAATAAACTTCGAAACGATACATTAGAAAATAGTTACCCTTTCCAATCAATAAATACATCAGAAGATACTATCAGAATAAGCTTGAAAGGAAAGGATTCTTTAGGATATAATAGAGAAACTTTACGAATTAATAAAATCCCAAAAGTATATGGTGATCCTGTAACCGCAATTGAACTTCCCTGGCGATTAATAATAAGCCCCCGTTTACCTGATAGCAGAAAATTTAAATTCAAATGGGATATTCCCGAAACAGATATTGTTAAAGCCAAAGGCAAAGCTGGAAAAGGATTCAAAGACAACGATTATGGCAGGCATAAACTATGGACAGCCACTCTTTCTATTACCGAAAGAACAGACGAAAATTATAAAGCCTGGGTCAAATATGAAAAAGAAAAGAATGAAGAAAATAAAGCTGCTTCTACCGGAAGCCTGAATGATATTATTAATCAATTGGAATTAATGATCCTTGGTTCTCCGGATTATAATAAAAAAGTGCTTAAAAATGTAGATTTTAAAAATAATATAGATTTTTTACCAACTGACAAGCATAGGAATGATTTAGTAGCACTTTATATCAAACTAAAAATAGTTGCAAGAACAGAAAAACTTACACTTTCAGCGCTTGGCTCAACCATACAAATACATTTAAAAAATAATAAGATAGAAGAAGCGCTTAGATTAGGAATTGGTGTTATTGAGTGGAACCAAATTATTTCTCTGGGCAGGGATGAAAAAGTTGAAGTTTCAACCTTATTTCTGGAAGCTGAATTCGGACATAAGATGGCATACATTATAATTGCTGAAAGAAAATTAAAAAATGGTGTTTATCCCCTTATCAGGAAAGAGTTTATAATGCCTTTGGATATAACGAAAGATTACACAAATCATATAACTCAAAAAATAAAAAAGGTTGGGAAGGAAGATATTCAATCCAGGTTTAATTCACCTTTTAAAAAAATTACCTTTTTAGAAACAAAGCCCAAGGAAATCAAGCCGGGTATTTACAAACAAGATAAAATTAAAAACACTGAAGTAAATTTTGAATTTGAAGCAATTGATTGGCATGATAATATAATAAAGTTCAAAAAGGTGATAAATGCACTGCCATTTGGAGCAGCAGTAGATTTTAATAAAACCAATCCAAATGTAGAAAAAATTATAAGCCCAGAAAAAAACGAAATATTCTTACCTGACACTCTCCACAATGAAAAAAATCCGTATTTGGATAAGACAGATTCAATACATTTTTTCAGGACTGATACATTAGAAAATCGAAATAATGTACCAAAAAAAATAGATCGTCTTGACATTCTTATTAGTCAGCAACGAGATTCTACCAATAAATTTCCAGGCAGAATTGATAAATTTTATTTCGCAGAAACAGATGAAGTGAAAGCTGCTTTAACTGGATATTTTGAAGATATTTTTGAAATATATAAATTCAGGATTTCAACCATTTTAAAGAATACTAATGACAAATCAATTACACAAATCGAAAGCATACTAACTCTTTTATCGACTCCTGAAAAAATAAAAGAGGAATTATTAGCCAAATATATTTTTATTAACAAAGATGCAATAGAGAAGATCAAAGATGCACTAAAGAAGATCAAAGCCATAGTCGTAGATTCTTCTTATACTCAGGAATCTATAAAGAATTTTATTGTCTCTAGAGAGCCATCTGAAATAGATTTATATTTAAGATATAAATATGTTAAGGCCGATTCCGAGTATAATAAAAATAAGGCTGAAATTGATGCTTTTCTACAGATAATTAAAAATCCAAAAGAAAATATTGAAACAATTATTCAATCTAATAAAAAAACTTGGGAGTTACTTACCACTCTTCGTATGGATTGGAACTCAATTGATTTAATGGAGAATTGGACAATATATATTTATGCAAAGAACATTGTGGATCCAAACTTTAATAAAACCCCAGGCACCAATGAATATCTAATCTATAATATTCTGCTTACCTCGTATCCTGAGATAATTAAAGCAATCGACGCAATAAAACAAATAAATAAAAAAATAGATACTGCAGGAAAAGAAATCATTGCTAATATAAATAATAGACTTAAAATCCTCTTTGAAATTGAAAATACAATAAATGATATTCCAAATATAATCCTTCTGCAAAAACAAAAAATAGGTTATGCATTAAAAGAAAAGTATGATAAAGAAAGGCAAAAGATTGTAGATAAAATTGAGTCAGAAACAGGCCAGGCTAAGAAATCACTTTCTGAGCTAGAATCTGAATACATCATTTTTAACGGGGCACTGAGACAGGCAGAAAAAGAAACCTTCGATTTTTTCCATGAATACGCAATCATACCACAGGTAAAGCAGGCTAAGGTATACGTTAGTACTTTAAGCAAATTGATAAACGAGGATATACCTATCAGCATCAATTATCCGATTGAATACCTGCAAAACCAGGTTAGAGATACAGAGTTTGAAGTGAAGCAAAATGCGGCGATGGTTTTTGCTGAGGTACAGCAATACAGTCGTGAACAGATTAATGGCGTGATGAAAAGGGTAAGTGATCAAATGCCCGGATTTAATGTTGAAGTTCCGGCTCATTATCTTACTTACCTGCGCAATCCCAACCCCACCAATATTGAGGTTTTGGAAAAATTAGATTATGGTACGGAATTGATAGCCCGAATTAGAGATATTTCAAAGGATTTAATCTTTATAAGCACGGAAGTTAAAGATGCCGTAAAGACTATTGAAGACCTGCAAACTATTGATCCTAAAAAATATTTTAAAGACCTGGGAGCAAAATTATTTGGAAGCATTCCGCTTGAGAATATCCTGGATATCGGCTTCGACATGCCTCGTATCACAGAATTGCCAGATAAAATTTTGTATCAGTTCACAACAAATAAGTTTGTAGAGCACAGGGCTGCTTTCGTTGTTTTTAAGCCCAATGTTTCAATCGATCCGAAGAATCCAACCAAATTAGATCTGTTCATTGATAAAAGTCTTAAAAAGACAAATGATATTCGAGCATTTACACAATTAAACAACTTTAGTGTTGGGGTAATTATCGGTGGTACAGAGGTTCTAACAGTAATCTTTGAGCAATTCAAAATAACCTCTTCTCCTAACCAACCTAAAAAAACTGAAGTAAGCATCAGAGATGTGAAATTAGGTGGCCCTCTTGAATTTATAGCAGATTTAGCGAAAAAGTTTATGGCTCCCGGAAATGGGATGAGAGTCAGGCCCGGTCCAAGAAATCTACAAATAGATTACAGCATAGCATTGCCAGATATAGTTGCACCGTCATTTAATTTTAAGAATTTGCAGTTAGTTGTCGGGGTAAACATTCCTTATGATCCGGCTGCATTGCGGCCCATAAGCTTCACTTTTGGAGTAAACAAGCCTGAAGATAAATTCCTGGTTTCAGCAGGTATTTATGGTGGGCGGGGGCATTTTTTATTGAGAGCCACCCCAAAAGGAATTGAACAAATTGATATTGCTATTGAATTGGGAGCCTATGCCTCCATTGATTTAGGTATCGGGAAGGGTGAAGTATTCCTGTTTTTAGGCTTCTGGTTTGTATGTGGGAAGGACGAAAATGGCGAAAATCTGATTAAAGCAGTAGCCTATGTAATTTGTTCGGGTAGTGCCACAGTATTGGGTTTTATCAGTATTGGCGTAAGTGTTCTGATTTCTTTAACGTATGTAAAACGTGGACAACAAGCGCTGTTTTATGGAGAGGCGGTAGTTACATATAGCGTTAAAGTAGCTTTCTTTAAAAAAGAATTCAGCATTCATTACGTAAAGGAAATAGCAGGTTCCGACCAGGGTAATGAAACGCATAGCACACCTACTACCGGTTTTATATTGCTGGATGTAACTGCACCTGGGGGAAACAGTCATTCAAAAGAACATAAAGAAAAAGTATCTTTTACTGATGTTTTTGAAAACGAAAAGGCATTGGAAGAATATATATCATGTTTTGCGTAAAACTTAAAAAGTAAGATTATGGGATTCGAAATAAAAAATATTTGTACAGTAGTACCCAATCCTTACCATCCAAATTATGAAAAGGATAATAAATATTACTATTTTTCAGTATTTATTACGCCAAGATTGCAGTTCGATGGCACATTAAAGGAATTTTATGAGATGCTACATTGGCCGGATTATTCCAGCATATTTTCATTTGGAGTAATATCTTGTTATGGCAAAGAAGAGGAAGATAAAATTATATCAATCGAATCGGATGATTACTACATAAGTGATATCGAGAGAAAACAAGACATGCAGTTTGAGAAAGAACGCAAAAGAATCTGGGATAAGTTATTTCCCGAAGACACTCCTGTTGTTGCATGGCCAATTTATTTGAAACCACAACATTACAACTCTGTAGTGATTCAGGAATTAGAAAATGATATTTTTAATTTAAAAAGTCAAAAAACTGATCAGTCGAGTTCAATTAGTAATTTCATAGCTAACGAACAAATTATGAATGGAGGTGGAGTAAAAATTGATCGGGTAGCATCAACATTGAGATTAAATACTCCTAATGAAAATATGAAGGAAAAAGAAAAACAGTTAGAAAATGAAAAGAAAAAAGCAGTAAAAGAAAAAAACGAAAGCACAAAATTTAATCAGGAGTTTCATAAAAAAATATCAGCTTTAGCTCGTTATCCTCATTTAATGAGGCTATTGGGATTTATTCAGGATTATAAGATTAAAAAAGACTTAGTAACGAAGATTGATTTTTTATTTCGGCTAAATTTTGATTTAGTGAATTTTAAAAAGAATAATAGTCACATTGGTGCAGATGTTGTGGATGAATTTATCAAATCGGTTCAATTCGTTTGTCCTTACACAAGATGCGAATTTGACAGTACTATCGACAGACTACGAGCTTACTACATAAAAAAAGAGGGTGATAAAAAAAATAATCTTGCTAATTACAATGAGATTGTAAAAGATGGGTTTATATTAAAAAAACAATTCGAAGTTAACCAGGAGTATTATGAGAACAATTCAACTAATTTTCAAAATAAAGAGAAAACAAAAGGAGATGTAGTTGGATTTAATGGGAAGGTATTCAAGGATGAAGAAATCGAAGTTTTGAAACTAAAGGTTAACAACGAGAATAAAATTTCAAAAGGGTTTGCCATAAAGATAAAACCTGAATCTACAGAGCTTCTTAGAAACATGGATTCTGCCTTAAATGATTTAACAGATGAGAACATTGAAACGGGTGAAAAGCCATTTATGGCACATCACCTTGATTGTGGTTATCGGGTTGATGTGAGAGTCGTTGAAAAAGACGAAAATGGAAAGGTTTTAGACACAGCTTTCAATTCATTATGCCGTAGAGAGGCAAAATATATTGTTGATAGAAAAGATGATGACATTCACTTAAAAATTCTGTCAAAAGATTTCATTTTCAATAATAAAAATATTGAATTATTCCAAAAATTAGAAGACGAACCGTGGTTGGAAGAAGTAAGGCAAGTTAACGATCAGGGAGAACAAATGCCATTTGAAGAAATTACTAGATGGAATAACTGGAGCCTTACTTGTCCACCATTAAGAAAGAATCACAGTGCCGATAATCCGGAATACAATGATTTGGAGCTTGAAAATATTAAGCCTGTGAAATTACCAAAATTAAGGTTTGATAAAACCTATGAATTTCGAATAAGAACAGTTGATATTTGTGGTAATGGAGTCAATTTTGAAACTGATTCAACTGAATCACATGATGCAGAAATTATATTTACGACTAAGCTATATGAAAGAAAAGAACAAATAGGTAGTCCTTTACTGTTTCCTCCTTATAAAATAATTAGGCATTTAAACGAGGAGAAAAATGAAAAAAAAGAAATCATTCGACTTTATAAAGGAGAAGATAATGAAACTTTAGTAATACGAACGAATGTGATCAAAGATGGCGCACCTTCTATAATTAATGAAGAATGTGTCCGATACATAACACCGCCTCATATTACCATGCATTTCGCAGAAGTATCGGGTCTTTTAGATACAATTTTTGAAGAAACGAAAAATGACAAAAGTGAGTTAAGAAAAATTTATAAATTCTTAAATCGGACACCAAAGCAATATTATAAAAGGGATCAAATTGAAGACAGACCAATTCCTTTTCTATTTGATGGTGAAATTCATACGATAAAATTTTTTGATGTTAACAAATCAGAAATTAATGTTGAAAGCATTCCAAAATTTCGAGAAAAAGATGAAGAGCAAGTTCTCAAAAATACTAAACCTATTAAACTGATACTTAAAGGATCGATAGACAATATAGACAATATATACAATAAAGAGGAGACAATAGCAAACACAATAGAGTTTTGTTTGCCAATTGGGAAATCTAAGACTTATGGCATTCAATCTGTAAGTATCAATAAATCACTCTCACCAATTAAATATATAAAACTTATTCATGCAGTCCAAAGACCCTTCTTGCAGAATTTGCATTTAATAGATAATACAATATTTTTAGGTGATTGTATGTACTTTAGCAAAATCGTACCAACAAAAGATACATATAAGCCTGAACAACAATATCAGGTTAAATTAGTTTTCATTAGCGATACTTCAAACAGCTTCCCTTTTGATACAACCGGTGAATTTATATTGAGTGCCGAATACCAGGAATACCAACTTAATCCTTTCAATTCCGAAGGCTGGAGTTATATTTCACATGATCATCAAAAAGAAAAATCTGGAGATTCTAAACCTTCAAGTACAAACAGCGACTTAGAAGCAGATAAATTTTACGTTCATTGTTCATGGAGTAATTTTAATGAAGAGACTGAAGATGATAAATTGGACACTATTTTAACAAATGGAGATCTTAAACAGCAAGAAGATAAACTACAGAAAAATTTCAATTATTTTATTCATTCATTTCCCGATACAAATTATAGAAAAGTAAAATATAAGATAGAAGCCGTTTCAAAATACGCGGAGTTTTTTGATATTGAAGAACATGATCTCGATAAAAAAGATCCTCTTCCTTTTAGTATTTTTGCCTCACTTGATAAAGATGGTAATGACGGGAACAAATACACAATAATAAAAAATAGTGCTAAGCCCAGCAAACCAAATATTACATCAATTGTACCTGTTTTCAATACTACAAAACCAGACAACAATTCATACATATTTGAACATAAATGTTTCCGTATTTATTTGGGAAATTCATGGTACGAAACAGGACTGGATGAGAAAATTGCAGTAATCTACAAAAAGAAAAATCTCGCAGAAGAAGATCCTAATGTTAAAAATAAATTGACGATAATCGCTAAGGATCCTACCACAAGAAATGATTCTTTATTTCATTTTGAAGAATCAAAACCCATAATTTCTGATAATATTTATACTGATAGTGTTAAAAATTACATTGACTCATCAAAGATTCACACAGACACTTTGTATATTAGCCTTCTTGAGATCGATAAAATAGAAAAGTCAGAAAAAATTGAAGAAAAAGATACTTCAAATGAGTACGATTTCTCTGCTTTTACGGTACATTGGGACATGGAAGTGAAACAGTTTTATGCTGACATTTATTTTAACAAGGACAATTTGCACAGTTATTCTACAATGCTCAAATTTGCAATTTGCCGTTATCAGGAACACTCAATTAAGAACCCATTTTATGATTTCCGGTTTTCAGATGTTGTTATGACTGATATGGTAACACTTTTACCTTATAGAGAAGTTTGTTTTGATCATGTTAAGGATACAATAACCATAGAAGGAATAAAAGGATATAGGAATTCAAAAGAAATAAATCCAAAGAATTTTAGCGAAAACCAAGTTTATTTTATTGGCTCCAAATTAATAAAAGAGCGAAATTTAATTGACTTTGTTTCACACATTGATAAAAAGGATTTTGAATCGTCATTGAAAATAAAAAGATTTGACTCATACACTTTTAATTATAGTTCTTTAGGGGTCAAAAAAAATCAAAAGAAATACATGCCGGAAGATTTTGATGAAATAGTTATCGAAGAATATGAAAATATCGAATTGAACGACGATTTTTCAATGGATGATGACATTCTAAAAAATCCCAACTATAATCCGAGAAATGACCCGAGAAAACGGTTGGTATTTTTTTACAAAATAAAATAAGAATCCAAATATCTAATTTTTTTTATTATGAAGCTTAAAATTTATATTTTTTTGATGATTTGCAATTTGCTTCTTATTAAAAGCAGTTTTGCACAAACAGATTACTATGTCTGTTTTTTTGGTGAAAAAATAAGTTCATCCGCCATTGTTGGACATGCATTTATTGGCATTGGGAAAGGCACTCCATTGACATGTGATATTTATGGTGAAGAAACAGAGATGATTGGATTTTATCCGAAAGTTAGAACTGAAGGAGGGAAAAGTTTGTGGTTTGGACCAGTTGATGGTAGTATACGAAATGATATTAAAACAGAATTAGACAGTTACATTTTCAGAAGAATTGATTTTGCAAATTATATTAATATCAAATTGAGAATTGAGCAATGGAAGAATAAAAAGTATCAATTAACACGACAAGATTGTATAAGCTTTTTCATTGATGTGGCATCCTTAGTTTCAAATATTGAATTGCCAGATCGATCAAAATATACGTTACCGGATCAATATGTTAAAGAATTTATAATTAAAAACAAAAATTAGGAATAATACTGATAATTTAAAACAAATACCTATGTCATGCCAAGTAATTTATTCATGCCGTAAAACACAAATCGGAACTCTTGTGTATCACAATCTTATGATTAATAATGAAAAATGGAATTATCCTGATAGTGCCAACCCTTCATCAACTGAAGCCGAGATTGTTAAAATGGTGAAAGATGTAAACTGCATTGAAGCAGATTTGAAAATATTTGGCTTTGTAAAAGGTTGGTTAGTTGAATGTTCCGATTGAGCAATTAAAATTAAACTTTTCAACCCAATGTTCTGCTAACTTATTAATAATTGAATGGAATTGCATGGAAATGAATTTCAACTCAGGTGATTTAATCCTCTATTCCGGCCATTTTGAACCACATTTACGTGTTCAGAAATTTATCGGAAGTAAATGGTCTCAAGTAGGAATATTTATTAAATGGGAAGGCAGATTAGCTATTTTTGAATCAACAAAAGTTCCAATTTGTAAGGATGTTGAAAAAGATGAATTTTTAATTGGAGTTCAGGTTATATGGTTTTCTGAAAAAGTAGCTGCTTTTAATGGTGAGATTGCTGTAAGAAGCCTATTACCTAAACTTGATTTAAAGCAGGAAAAGGAATTAATGAATTTCGTATCGCTTGTAAAAGGAAGACCTTATAATAACAGCAAATTTTTTATGGCTCGTGGAAAGCAACATAGAAATGCTCCTGGTAACAATTCAAGTTTTGTTTGTAGCCAATTGGTTGCTGAAGCATTCCAGGTGATTAATATTTTACAAAAGCCTCCTATAGGTTTAGCCTCAGGAAATTACTCACCTGCAGACTTTTCTAGTGAAGCTGTTCTGCCATTCATTAATGGAGGCCATTTATCATCAGAACACCAAATTAAACCTTGACATTTATCTAAAAAATCGAATTTTTATGGAGCCAAAACTAATAGAACATCTGGTAGTAATTCGGAGGCAAATTCATTCAAATCCTGAATTAGGATACCAGGAATTTGAAACCGCAGATTTAATCTGCAAAGAACTTGATTCATTAAATATTCCATATAGACGAAATATTGCGAAAACAGGTGTCATAGCTGAATTAAGGAAGGGTGAAGGACCATGTATTGTATTAAGGGCCGACATGGATGCATTACCAATGAAAGAAAAGAACAGACTGCCTTTTGCAAGCAACAAAGTAATGAAAGTAAAAGATAAGAAGGCAATACCATTGATGCATGCATGCGGACATGATATTCATACAACTATTTTATTAGGTGCTGTCCACTTGCTAAAGGAAAGTGATTTTAAAGGGATAATAAAGTTCATTTTTCAGCCATCTGAAGAAGGAATATACAATGATGAAAAAAACCAATCTGGAGGTCAAAGAATAGCAGAATCCGGAGAACTTGATGATGTAATTGCCGCTTTAGGATTGCATGTTTATCCGAAATTCCCGGTTGGTAAAGTAGTTTTCGTATTAGGCCAGGCATTGGCAAATGTTAATTTTTTTACAATTGAAATCACAGGGAAAGCAGTACATGCGGGGATGGAGCATGAAAAAGGAAAGGATGCTATTATGGTAGCTGTACAATTAATTCAGGAAGCTCAACTAATTGTTTCAAGGCTTACATCCCCAACTGAGCCTGTAGTAGTCTCTTTTACTCAGATCGAGGGCGGAACAAACCAGAATATTCTTGCTTCTAAAGTTATATTGAAAGGAACCATTCGAACCCTGGATCTTAAAACATATCAAATCGTTATTGAAAAACTTAATCGATTAATTCGTGGTTTGAAGTACATTTATTCTGTAAAAATCGCAATGAAAATTGACCTTTATTACCCCAGTTTATTAAATGACAAAACTGTTCACAATAAAATATCAGGAACTTTAAATGAAATTTTTGGAATTGGGAATGTTGTTGAGGCAAAACCTTTGTTAGGCGGAGAGGATTTCGCATTTTACTCGCGAAAAGTCCCTTCAATGTTTTATTTTCTAGGTGCTCAAGACACAGCTGAAAAGGCGTTCTCAATACATGAACCGGAAGTAGTTTTTAATGAAGATTGCATTCCTTTTGGAGTTGAGTTATTGACAAAATCGGCTTTGAAACTATTTGAATAAACTATTGATATTGAAATTTTTAGAACCTATTCGCAAATGAATTGTAATCTGTAATTAAACCCTCTTTCCCAGCCCCTTCCTTTTCTTCAGCATCTTCTTCTTTTTATTCTGCTCTTTCACTTTGCTGTACCACGGCATTAACCGAAGCATCTCAAGGATTGACTTTGAAAAGAAGTTCTTAGCATCAAGATTGAATTTCAGCTTTTCAGGGCTCAGACTGACCTCCTGTATTCCGGAAGGATGGTTGTTAAGGTAAAATTGATCTTCCGTTTTTACCACCATATACTTTTCTGACAGATCATTTGTAAGACCAGGCTTAAACGACTTCCGGTTCTGGTTATATTCCCGGTAAAAGTCATACTGATTGATCCGCTGTTCCGTTTCAATTATTCTTCGAATGGAATAACGGTAATAATCCTTGATCGCGGATTCGGTAAAACTTTTTGACAGGTCATCCATTCCGGATGTAAGCCTATTAAATTCATTACTATCTGACAGTTTAATCTCTTTAAACGGAATATTTGTTTCACGATTCTTCAATTCCAACATAGAAACCTTTTCATAATCAACCAGCCCTTCGGAGACAAACCGGAACTTTTCAGAAAGAACACGATTGTAATCTTTGATGATGGCATAAAAATCATGGTTGGTCAGATTGAAATAGTCGAGTCGGATCAATTGCTTATCAATCAGAAACGGATTGCTAAACACCATCTTATTGTCAGGACTATAGATTTTGTAATTGCCCGATTCCGTAGACCAGAATAGAAAAAGACCTTTCTCTTTCAACTCAAGGGCTGCGTTCTGTGCATCACAGAAACGATATTTTTTAAATAATTCCTTAAAACTGGAGGTAACCTGCACTTCTACTTGTCTTACCAATTCTTTTTCCGGTCTGTTGTAGGTCTCCGGGATTTTTATCCGTTCTTTAAGTTCGGACATGCGCAGCGGATTTCTAATTGTTTTATTCTCATCGTCTGTTAAAGCTAAGACTTCTCCCCTGCCCGACCTGTGGATTTGCAAATGAAAAGCGCCCAGGATATCCCGATACATTGTCTCATTTTCTATACCTGCAGATTGGTTCAGCAGCCGGAAAATTCCTTCAACCTTCGCTTTCAAATCCGAACAGGTGGCATTGATCGTAAAGTCGTTTTGCCTGAGCTGCGATTTGGGTTCTTCCTGTTTGAGATCGTATTTCTGTTCCAGGCCTTGGATAAACCGCTGCATTTTCTCCTGCTCATAATTATCTTTGATCTTTTTGCCGGTTTCTATGTTAATCCGCGTCGAGACAACATGAAAATGTACCCTATCCAGATCTTTGTGTTTATAGACAAAATAGGGTTGGTTCCCGTAGCCCATATGTTCCATCATCTGTCGGATTTCCAAACGGATCGTTTTATCATCCAAAACCAGACTATCTGATTTTGATGGGTTAATGGAGATGTGAAGGCATTTGTTTATCGAACGGGTGTTACGGCTTTCAATATCAAGCAGGGCATTCAATCGATAATTGTGGTCATACAAAAAAGGATTTGAGGACTCCGTATTGGCGCTGTGAAAATACGTAGCCAAACCTTCTGTTACTTTCTGCTCATTGTAAAGAAGTGCGTTCGGTGTATCGGCAGTCTGATGAATCACAATTACCATATTATCCTATTTGTAGTGTTCGAACAATCGGCAGAATCGCAAAAATCAATTAGGTTTCTTTCTGATCTGAGTTATTCTTTAATAATTTATTTGGCTCAACTTTTTCCATATATTTTTGTAATACAGAAAAGCAATTTAGGTGTTCCTGCAATATCTGTTCGAAAACCACCCTGTCATCGGATGTAAACTGGGATACATTCTGAGAATTGATCTTTTTGGCAATTTGGTTAAGGTTGACACCGATCTTGTTTAGCTCATAATCCAACCTCTTTATTTGAGCAGAAGCCTCTTCATCCAGGGAGATCACTTTTTTATTGGAATTAAAAAGCCGTGTTCTGATAAAATCACTCATACATGCATACTTTCCAATCCGGGTATGACTTTTTATCCGGATTTTCTCCTCCCTTGAAACACGGATGATCAAAGGTCTATTCCGTTTTTTGTTTTCAGATAATCTTGGTCTCATGGTTTTTGATTTTACTATTTAAACTGAGCAATGGATTGATTTAACAAAAATTTTCGAAGAAAATTAAAGGCCCCGCCAGGAACGACCAAGAGGTTTTTGTGCATACAAAAACACATCTTGCATTGCCCTCTCCGGTCGATCTCCATCCCTTTCTGAGAGGGGTTGCTTTTGTTCGAAAAAAGAGGGAAATCTCATTTTCCAGGTTCCCCTCTTTTTCACTCGTAGTGCCTTTTTTCGTCTTTGACATTGGGATCAGCTAACTTTTAGTTTCGCACCTTTTTGGATTTCTTCCTTGGTGGCTTGTTTGGCGGTTTCGGAGGCTTCCTGTTTGAATTCAGAAAAGCTGATCTTCCGCGTAGCTGCATCGACCTGAAGAGTTGCAGAAAAGTTCTTCTCGTTCTTCCCTGTCATCCCGTTGACTGTTACCTTTTGACCGGCTGCCAGCTGATCTTTCTGCTCTGCCGACAGGGTCGCTCCCTTGATCTTGTCGGGAACCTGGATCTGCTTCGTTTTCAGCGGCACCAGTTCATTGGTCTTGGGATCAATGCTCAGGTAATAATTTTCCTTCACACCTTTCTTGTTGGTCAGCTCAATGGTCTTCCCCAGGTTTTTGTCGTTCAGAAGCGCTGCCATCTCCTGCTTACTGAAGGTATGCCCCATGTACTCATCCGGGATCGAAAGGCGCTGAATCGGGTGCACCTTCACCGAGACAGATCCGTCCTCCTCTTTCTGCAAACGGAGTTTTGCCGGAATCCGGTGTTCCTCATCATTGATCCGGGCGTTCACGGTGTAGAGCTTTTCCGAACGGAAGCCATTCAGAAAATCGGTCAGTTCTTTGGGTTCCATCCTGGAGACAAAGTTGCGGTCGATACCCGCCTTTTCCAGCTTGTCATACGGAACCTCATCAATGGTCATTCTTGTCTTTTGTTCCATAACACTTCATTTTTAAATAATTAATAAAAAACACATAACTCAAAACAGTCTTATCATATTAAAATTCATTCAGTTTCAGTAACAGGTTTTGTTTTGTGGATTTGTGAAACCAAAGCCTGAATCTCATTATAAATCCGGTTTCGGTTTCCATCAAGTACCTCCCGGATATTATCAAAGCGGTAAAAATCTGGTATCTCTCTGTACCGCTTCTCTTCCTTTGCCAGTTTTTCGGTGTCGGCGCAGATCATACAGTTGAAGTTTTTCTGTGAGATAACCTCTCCGAAGTTATCGGCTACCTGTCCGACCATGCATCCCTGAGGCAGGGTGGCAATCTTACCTTCAGGTACCAGAAAGTCAAGCTGCGTCGAAAAGGAGGTTGATTGCGTGTTCTGGTTGATATTGACCGATTGCCTTTCCTGAAGGATCTTGCCCATACGTCCCTGGATAAACCGGGCCGTTTCACCTGATGCCTGTCCCGAAAGGACATTGCCGATATTGGTCAGGATCGCATTGGCCTGTTCCTTCCCGTAATCCCGGATCAGCTGATCAACCGTCTGTATTCCCATTAAGGTTGAAATCCGGTTGTTTCTGGCTGTTGCAATGAGTGTGTCCAAACCCCGGAAGTAAATAGTTGGCAACTCGTCAAAAATCAGCGAAGACGGGCATTGACCTTTGCGGTTGATCACTTTGAGCATCCTGGTAATAAAAAGGCATAGCACAGCCCCGTACATCTCAACGCGAAGCGGATTATTGGCCAGGCAAAGTACTTTTGGCTGTACCGGATTGTTGATATCCAGAGAAAAGTCATCACCTGAGCATATCCAGTAAATCTCGGGACTGATGATCTTCGCTATTGCAATCTTCAGACTACCCAGTTGTCCTTCCAACTGCTCGTTGGCTTTCAACTTGTAGGCATTTACAAAAGGGTTGATCACATTGACCACATCCTTCTCTGTGGAGAGGACTTCAAAGAGTTCATCATAATCGAGCTGCAACAGTTCAATCGCATGAGGAAGGGTGCAGTAAATTCCTTCGCGGTATTTTTTCAGAAACCAGATCACAGCGGCAAAAAAGCTGACCGCTGATTCGGAGAAAAACTCACCCTGCTTGCGTATCCACTCCCTGTTCAGGTTGTAAAGGATGGTCCGGGATGATTCAAAGGCGTCGATGGGACTCTCCATGAGTTCAGGGGAAAGCGGATTACAGCGGTAGGATTTACGGATATCATCGAAGTTGATCACATAAAACCGGGTGGTTTTTGGCAGGCGTCCATGAGCTGTTGATGCAAGAAACCGGTTATAGGCCACTACCGACAGGTCCGGGTATTTGAAGTCGTATACACACATTGAAAAACCTTTATGCAGGTGCTGTCTGATAAAGGGAAGCACCACAGAAAACGATTTGCCGGAACCGGGTGTTCCGATCACCATCGTAGCCCGGAAAGGATTTACAATATTGATCCAACCATCCCGAAGTTCTCCATGGTAGAAGTAACTGGTTCGCAGATTGACCGAATAAACATTTAACATCAGTTTCTCCTGCTGCAAAAAACTCTCGTTCTCTATGTTAAAGCGGTCTTTCATCAGGTTGACATTGATCAGTTTTGAAACATTATCAAAACCGATATTCAGAATTACAAAACCGGCAAACGATAACAGGATATAAAAGAGGGGAGACCTTTCAAAAAAGAGCAGACTGCACCAGTAAAACATCATTCCCAAGAGAACCTGAATCACAATCTTTGATACCTTCAACTCCCTTTCCTTTGCGGCTTTGGTTCCGATACAGGTCACCATCAGGAAAAACAGGCAGACCGTTTTTGAAGGATAAATCCCTGACAGAAATCTCATTTGCAGAAGCTTATCCACCAGGGGTGAAAACGCTGGAATCAGGAACCCTTTGCTCTCCAGGTAACTTCGCTGATTCAGGTACAGTGACAGGATCAGCAGGAGGTAACTGAAAAACCGGAACCCTTCATGAAGTTTGATCAGATCTTTATCCTCGGTAGTACTCATATCCTTGATTTTTTAATAAATCAGCATTGCAAAATAATTAGGCTACAAGCTAACAGTCTGCCTGCAACAATCTAAAATCATTCGTTTTTAGAGTATTTCTGCCTTGCGCAAATCCCTGTTCTTGAGTTCAAGGGTAAGTTTACTACCCGTGTTTCCGATAGATTTTTCGATCAGTTCGATCATGAGCACCCGTTTGTCGGGGATCGTCAGTTTTTCAATCACAAAGATTTCAGTGGCACGATCTCTCGCCGGAATCCGTTTGAGTTCGAACCGGGTATAATCCGGCGTCAGCTGATATTCCTGCACATTGGTTGCTTTCTGTTGCCTTCGATCAGCAATCCAGAAGTTAAAAGCCTCGACATCAAAAGCCATATTCGTGCAGTTGGTGACCTGAATAACCAGGAAGAGGGCGTCTCCCTTTATACAGATATCGCTGACTTCCATCAGTATCCCGTTTTTTCTGGTACTCCGGTACACGGTATGATTTCCTTTACTAAGCAATAAATGATCACTGACCCCTTTTATGCTTTCGTCTGGCATCAGTTTTCCCGAAAAGGGATATGCTTTTTCAGACGGAAGTGATTCCAGCTGGTAAGTCAAAACATCACAATTGCCAAACTGTGCAGGCACGGAATAAATGCGGCCGGCACAAACAACTGTAAGGGAGGTTTGCCCTTCAAAAGGGTGCAATGCTTTTACCCGGACAATATTGGAGAGTTCCGGAAGGATCTCAGCCTCAATGGAAGAATCGTCCCCGCTTTGGACATAAAGCACTTTATCGGGACAGACCACATGAACACTTTTTTTATCGGATAGCTGCAGAATGTTCTGGGCAGAACTGATGAGCGTAAAAATTGAAAACAGGGAAATAAGTAATACTCGTTTTATCCGGAAGTATTTTGATTTTCTGAGGTTGGATAACTTGTTCCTGCCTGTCCCGATTTTTCGGGAATCCATCGGAAGAACTCGCTTAAGAATACTTGAGTTCCGTATTGTATTTTTTGAAAATGCTCGTTTCATTGGTTTGACTTTTAAATGGTTATTTGTCTTTGTTAATCAGGTAAATAAGGGTATTTTTCTTGATAGTGACCTTTTTCTGTTTGATCACCTGTAATACCGATCTGGCGGCACGATCAGCAGCCTGAACACCTGCATAGGCAAGCGGATTGCCTGTAAAACCAACCATTGATGAGGTGTTGGCACCACTTCCAACCTCTTTGGTGATTTTTCGGGATGCATTGTCAGGGACATAGAGTCCCGGCAATCCGTCCAGGTCACAAACTGTAATCTTTACCGGTATAAAATGACCACCCACCTGTATCTGCTGCACTTCAATCTGCAACCGTTCATTGTCAGACCGGCAGATACCATACACAAACGTGTTACGCGGAATCATTCGTCCGTTAAGCCGGGTATCTTCGAGCAACCTTATCTTAACCCGGTTACCTGTCAGTACTGTGGCCGTCTCATAAATTTCTGCAGGGATAGTGCCTCTTGCAGACTCTTTCAATTTTTCAGAGGCTGTGTTATTGGTTTTCGCTTTATCAAGGGAGTAATGTTGGGTTTCTTGTGCAACCCTTTGTTGTTCCCTAAGATTCGCTTCCTGGAGTTTGAAATTCAGAGAATCGTTTTGACGTGCAAGCGCAAGGCTTCTGTCAAAAAGGGCATCTATCTCACCAATACCCGTTGCACTTTGACTGGTTTTTGCAGCAACCGATTTCTGATCGTTTTGCGGGTTGGGGTTGTCGGCTGAACCGGAACGATTCGCTCTCT